>Ga0335082_10006730_pt1 | contig 12526 bp, 5 predicted proteins | sample Lox_Sample_41_FD_206718 | JGI IMG/M metagenome (GOLD analysis project Ga0335082, IMG submission 206718) | Soil microbial communities from Loxahatchee National Wildlife Refuge, Florida, United States - Lox_Sample_4.1 | ecosystem: Environmental > Terrestrial > Soil > Wetlands | place: USA: Florida...
ATGGACCGGTCGGCACCTCGCTGCGCCCCGCTCCACGATTATCAACGGCGATCGTCCGGTATTGCTTCGCCAGTATCTGGCGAGTGCGATACCACATGTCAGAGGGGTAGCCGAGCCCCATGATCAGGAGGATCGGAGAACCCTGCCCTTGCTCGTCCCAATAAATCCTCGCACCCTGATTTTCAAGGAATGCCACAGATGCCCTCATGTACAGTGGAGTCTTATCAAACTTAACATGGTAGATTAACCCGAGGTTGTTCCATGTCTCGAATGCAACTTACGCTCAGTGTTCTTCTTTCCACCGTGACCGCGCTTGCCGCGCCCGACGGAACTGCTTTGTATGACAAGCGTTGCGGCATCTGCCACGATGGCAAGCCACAGCCGCGGATGCCGTCCCGCGAGGAGATTAGCAAACGCGCGCCGGAGGAGATTGTGAAGGCGATGTTCGCCGGAGCCATGGGGCCGCAATCCTCCGGACTGACGCCCGAGGAGGGCCGCGCCATCGCCCGCTATGTCACGGGTAAAGAGTTCGGGAAGATAGAGGCCTCCACTACAGGCATGTGTCCCGCGGGCGGGAAGCCATTTCGCCTGGACAGCACCGGGTGGAACGGCTGGGGTACCGATGGCGCTAACACAAGATACCAGGCGAATCCGGGCCTGGACGCGGAACAAGTGCCAAAGCTCAAGCTGAAATGGGCCTTTGGCTTTGCTGGGACATCGGTGGCCTTCGCACAGCCGGCGGTAGTTGGCGGGCGCGTATTCGTGGGCAGTGGTTCGGGTAAGGTTTACTCCCTCGATGCGGCCACCGGCTGCACCTATTGGTCCTACGAAGCCGCCATCGGCATCCGGAGCGCGGTTAGCGTAGGAAGCATTCCGGGCGGGCGGTTCGCTGCATATTTCGGAGACACAGGCGCGGTCGTTTACGCGTTGGACGCTACTACCGGCAAACTTCTCTGGAAGAATCACGTCGACGACCATCCTGCAGCGCGCGTTACCGGCGCGCCAGCCTTGTTTGAAGGAAGACTCTACGTTCCAGTGTCTTCCGTGGAAGAAGCCTCCTCCATGCTGGCCGATTACGAGTGCTGCAAATTTCGGGGCAGTGTTGTGGCTCTCGACGCCGCGACCGGCAAACAAATCTGGAAGAGCTACAGCGTCACGGATCCTCCCAAACCCACCAAGAAATCGGCCGCCGGAATCCAGCGCTTCGGTCCGGCAGGAGCTGCGATCTGGTCCGCGCCGACCATCGATGCCAAGCGCCGGCTGGTTTACGCAGCCACTGGCAATTCCTACACCGACGTTGATATCAACACCAGCAATGCGATTCTGGCCATCGACATGGATTCGGGCAGTCTGAAATGGGCCAGCCAGGTCCTGGCCAAGGACAACTTCGTGATGGGCTGCCGGCCAGGCAAGGACGGATGTCCGGAGCCGATGGGCCCCGATCACGATTTCGGCAGTTCGACCATCTTGCGGACCTTGCCGGATGGGAAACAGATCCTGATTGCGGGACAGAAGTCGGCGATGCTCTACGGCCTCGATCCCGACCAGCAGGGCAAGGTACTGTGGAAGATCAAACTCGGCCAGGGCGGCGCGCTTGGCGGCATCGAGTGGGGCTTCACAGCCGATCCTACGGCCGCTTACGTGGCCGTATCCGACCGTTTTTCGGGCGCTACCAGCGGCGGCCTTCACGCAGTCCGATTGGACACCGGGGAAAAGCTCTGGAGCGCAATGCCGGCGAAGCTTGATTGCGAGCCACGCTCCAAGGGCTGCAGCGCCGCAAAGTCGGCCGCGATTTCCTCGATCCCCGGTGTGATCTTCGCGGGGTCAGTGGACGGACACTTCCGTGCCTACTCCACCAAGAACGGCGACATCCTCTGGGATTTCAATACCGCGCAACCCTTCCAGACGGTCAACGGCGTCGAAGCGACCGGCGGCTCGATTGACAGCGCAGGTCCAGTAATCGCCAATGGAATGGTGTTCACCAACTCCGGCTACGGCATGTGGAACGGACTACCAGGCAACGTCCTGCTCGCCTTTGGAAAGTAGGACGAGCCTCTGGTGTCCAGGCAGAGAGCCGAAGGCCTGCAAACAAAAATCCCCCGGCCCTCACAAATCAAGAAGACCGGGGGATGAACCTAGACGGGCTTAGAAGCTGAACCTGCCGCCAAACTGAAACGCGCGCGGGCCGCCCGAACCGAAGGTCTGAGCAGAACGCTGCGTTGGGATTCCGAACACGGACGGTACCACCGTGCTCGCCGAAGACGTCGTGTCCAAGCTGGAGCTGGCGCCACCGATATTGGCGTAGTTCAGCACGTTGAATACTTCACCCAAGAGTGAAAACTTGTATTTCTCCTTGAAGGTGAAGGTCTTGGTCACGCGCAGATCCTGAGATTCTCCCGTACGGCCGTAGAAGGCACTCGGGGAGGGAGCCTGGATGAACGGAATCGTTTTGCCCCGAGCATCCTGCTTACCCGCATACGTACTGTTCCAGTTCGAGATGGCGGCCAGCAATTCCGAGGTGCCGTTGCCATTGCTGATGGAATTCAACGGGAGACCAGGCAGCGGAGTTGTGGTGCCCGCGCCACTGCCGTTCAGGTCCACGCCACCGACCGTCGGATTGATCGGCCCCCGGCCGGTTGTGGAAGAGATTAACCCGAGCTGGAACCCCCAAGGCAGGTCTACCACGCCCGATATGTTCAGCACATGGTGTCCGCCCTGCGGCGCCCAACTGGCTCCGAAGTTGTTGAAATCGTAGATGCTGTTGTAGCCGTATTGGTGCTGGAAGGCGTACGAAGCAGTGAACTGGTACCGCTTCGAGAACCTTTTGTCCACCTTTACGAGCAAGCCGTTGTATACGCTGCGTCCCGCTGGATCCCAGAACGTGATCGCGCCGGTGGAGCACTCGAAGTTCGGAATGCTCGCCTGCGTTCCCGTGCACTTCGGGATGACCGGAGTTTGTACTTTGTTGATGTATTGGTTGTAGCGATTGTAGTCTAACGCACCAAGATTCACGTTCGTGAAAATACGGCGGACAAAGTCCACGCTCACGATCATGTCGGAACGCAACTGGCGCTGCACGCCAATCGACATCTGCGGTCCATGCAGGACGGGATAATGCAGCGGGTACAACGAACTACCCTGTTTCACCAGGCCGATCTGCGTTCCAGCGGACAACGGCTGCGGCACCATGGCCGCCTGTATAGCAGGAATCTGCTGGTTCTGAATATTCAGGAATTGTCCCAGCGTCATGGTCAGGAGGCCCTGTGGAATCGCGCCTCCGACCGGTACGCCGGCACAAGCGGTTGCCGGGAATCCGGGTACCGGACACGGGTTCTTCGGATCTACAACGCCGAAGGCCACTATTCCGGGATAGATGTTCGTGAACCCGGTGCTCGAATAGAGAATTCGACCATTGCCGATCGGGCCGATCTCGCTGCGCTCCTGCAAGCGCTGATACAGTTGCTCGGTATCGTAATAGACGCCCGCTCCGGCGCGAATCACGGTCTTCCCGCCCCGGGGATTCCAGGCAAATCCAGCGGCCGGTTCGAAGTTGTAGTAGTTGTTCTGAGTCGGGCTTAAATCGCTGCCATACAACGGCGCCAGGTAAGCAGGCTTGGGAAGGTCACGGTTGGTGAGGGTGCTTTCGAATTCCCAGCCAGTACCGAAATTGACTGTGAGATGGGGAGTCACCTTCCAACTGTCCTGCAAGTAGAAGTGGTATCGCTTGTTCTTTTTCGCCTGATCGATGTTGTAAGGCGGCGGCTGGCTGGAATCACCGATCCCGGTGGATGCGCCCTCGAAAGCCAGGTTCAGCACGTCCGCGTTGGTCTTGATCGTCTTGGGCAAGTTGGGGAAGAGCAGCGGAATGACGGAAGCGGGCAGACCGCTTCCAGCTACCGCTTCCGGTCCGGCGACCACAGTGCACGACGGGTCGCAATATCCCCAGAAGCCAGTTCCCGGCGCATACTCGATTTCACCACCGCCGCGGATGTGGTGTTTACCCTTCAGCCAATCCACATTGTCTTGGAAGTTATAGCGCCGCAAATCGCGGCCCTGCGTCGCGTTCTGGGTATCACCCAGCAATACGTTGGTACCCGCGATACTCACTTCCGGGAATCCCAGCCCGATACAGTTCGCGCCGCAGCTCGAAGACGTCGGGAACAGGTTTCGGTTGCTCCAGAACTGATAGTTGAAACGGAAGTCGTTCACTAAGTTCGTGCGCAGCGCACTGGTCCAGCCGAGCACACTCTGATCGGCCCAGTTGGTATTGAGAAGCCAATGGGACGGCAATGGCACGCCACTTCCGTTCGGTCCTATACCGTTGTTACCGTCATGCGAGTAACGGGCGAATATCGTGTTCTTCGTGTTCAAGCGGTAGTCGAACCGCGTACTGACTTGCTTGCCTTTGTAAGGGCTGCCAAAGATGCCAGTGAGACTCGAAACCGATGGGGCGTTCGGCTGTACCGTTACCGCCTGCACCTGGTTCATGTACTCGTAGTTGAAAAAGAAGAATAGCTTGTCCTTCAAGATTGGGCCGCCGACATAGAAACCGGGGTTACGGCGTGCAAAGAACGGGTCCAAAGCGAGGGGATTCCGCGCCAAACCGGGATAGGCAGCCATGTTATGATCGCGGAAAAAGAAATACCCGCTACCGTGGAAATCGTTGCTGCCGCCACGCGTAACAACGTTCACCGCGCCGCTGGCGCCGATGCCCGTGGAGAGATCGAAAACTGCGGAAGACAACTGAAATTCCTGGACGACCTCTTGAGAAAAGTTCATGCTCGCGCCAGTATCTTCGATCGCATCACGGATACTGCCGCCATCTACCGTAATATTCGTGCGGCCGGAGTTACCGCCAAGAATCGAGATCGAGAACAGCCGGTTGTACTGGTTCGTCGTGCCGGCGCTCACGGTCACGCCCGGTTCCAGCGCAGCCAACTGAAGAAAGCTGCGGCCGTTTAGCGGCAGGTCCTGAATCTTCTCTCGATTCACCACACCGTCGATGCTGTTCTTGTCGTACTCAATCTGCGCGGAAGCCGATTCGACGGTCACCACTTCCTTGCTCTGGCCGACCTGCATTCTCATCTCTACCGTCGTAGTTCCGCCGACTTGCACTTCGGCCTGACGAACGAGTGTGCGGAACCCTTGCATCTCCACGCGCACTTCGTATTGTCCTGCCGGCAGCGACGGCGCCGAGTACAGACCTTCGGCGTTAGTCGTTACGGTCCTGGTAAAGCCATTGTCTTTGTTTGTGATGGTTACAGATGCATTAGGAACTACCGCACCGGACTCGTCGGTGACGGCTCCTGAAATCGTACCGGTTGGAGCTTGCGCGTACAGAGCAACTGCCCCTACAAGTAGTACAACAACCAACATCAACGCTGATGTTCGCTTTGACATCCCTAGATTCCCCCCTGAGAGAACTGAGTAAGATCGAACACCATTATGAATCAAAAGTTGTTACGACATGATATCGGTCCATCCGAAACGCGTCCGGGCGACCACAGGGGTCGCCCGGATCGATCTTCTCAGTCTAGAGCCTCCCAAAAAGGCTCTGCCCCGATTGTTAGTCGGGGCAGAGAAACGAACGGGGTGTAACCGGTGATTCCGCGCTAGAAGGTGATGCGTCCGCCGACTTGAACTGCGCGCGGACCGCCGGAACCGAACACTTGTCCCGCCCGCTGTGTCGGAATGCCGAAGTTAAATGTCTGCGTAGCAGCCTTGGGATCGAGATTGAAGTTGTATCCGCTCGGATTGAAGTAGTTCAACACGTTGAACATCTCGCCGAATACGGAAATCTTAAGCCGTTCCTTGATCTTGAACTGCTTGGTCAGGCGCAGATCCTGGGAGTTGAAGAAGCGTCCGAAGTTATAGTTCGGAGGCAGAGCCAGTGCCGGAATCGCCTTTCCAATCGCGTCCTTCTTGCCGGCATAGGTCGAGTTCCAGCTGTCCACCGCCGCGGCAAGTTCTGACTGGCCGCAGCCACGGTTCAAGCAGTTGAAAGACAGGCCCGGAAGCGGAGTCGTGGTGATGCCACTGCCTGTAAGATCGACTCCCGTGACGTAAGCCATTTGCGGGCCCTTGGTGGCCATGGTCGAAATGAGACCGACCTGGAAGTCCCAGGGAAGGTTCACCACTCCGGAGACATTCAACGTATGCCGCGCAAGCTGTGGACCGTAACTCGAGTTCCACTGGTCCAGATTGTAAATGCCGTTATAACCGTGCTGATCGGTTAGAGCGTAGCCCGCGGTTAACTGGTAGCGTTTCGAGAAACGCTTGTCAACCTTAACCAGCAGAGCGTTGTACACCGTGTGCCCACCCGGGGTCCAGAAGGTGATGGATCCCGTCGAGCATTCAAATTTGGGAATCGCCGCCTGAGCTGGGGTGCAAATCGGGATTACCGGCGATTGCACGCCGTTGATGTAGCGGTTGAACCGGTTGGTGTCCAACGCGCCAAGATCGACGTGGTTGAAGACGCGGCGGGCATAATCGGCGCTGATCACCAGGTCGTGCATAATCTGGCGCTGGATACCGACGTTAATATGATCCGACGACATCAGTGGATAGTGCTTTGGGTACAACTGCGCAGCCGTCTTGCTGATATCAATGTTGCGCGTACTTAGGTCGTTGAGATCCTTGGGAGCCAAAGCGGCGGTCAAAGCGCCGATCTGAGCTTTGTATAACCCCTGGAACTGGCCAAAGGTCATGGTGAGGAGATGGGCGAATGGTAAGGCCGCGCCCACCGGAAGCGGCTTGACGCCTGCGCTGATATCGAAGATACCGGGGAGAGTGTTAATGATGGCCGTGTTCTGGACCTGAACTCGACCGTTGCCGACTGGCCCAAGATAGGCTCGCTCCTGCAGTCGCTGGTACAAGTATTCGGTGTCGTAGTAGATGCCGGCGCCGGCTCGGATCACGGTCTTGTTGTCCTTACCGACATTCCAGGCGAAGCCCAAGGAGGGGGAGAAGTTGCCGTGGTTGTTCTCGGTCGGTGCAAGGTCGCTGCCGTAGAGTGGAGCGATGTAGGCCGGCTTCGGTATATCGTGGTTGAAGAGGTTGGATTCGTACTCCCAGGCAAGTCCGTAGTTCAAAGTGATCTTCGGCGTAATTTTCCAGGTGTCCTGCCCATATAGCCGGAAGCGGTTGTTCTTTTTGGCGATGTCGACGTTATAGGGCGGCGGCTGACTGGGATCGCCGACGCCGATAACCGAATACAGGAACGGGAGGTTCAGGAAGTCCTGATACGTCTTTACCTGAGTTGGGAGAGTTGGGAACAGCGCGGCAACCGGCACGCCGACGGCAGCCAATCCCCGGACCGTCTCCGGCGAAGCCACGCCGCCGCACATCGGATCGCAGTAACCCCAGAACCCTGAGCCCGGAGCTAGCTCGATCTGGCCTCCGAAACGAACCCGGTGGGGCCCTTTTTGCCACGTCAACCCGTCGTCGAACTGGAACTTGCGAAGGTCGCGGCCCTGGGTGGCGTTAGTGGAGTGGCCAACGGTCACGTTAGAGCCATTGATCGAAATCTGCGACGCGATGTCATCGAGGCCGATACAATTGGCGCCGCAGTCGGATGTCTGCGGGAACAGGTTGCGGTTGTGCCAATACTGGTAACTGAACCGGAAGTCATTCACTATCGTCGGCTTCAAGATGGTGGTGACACCCAATACACTCTGGTCACTCCAGTTGGTGTTGACTACCCAATTGGAGGGGAGCGCCGCACCGCCACTGGGACCAATGCTGGTATTGCCGTCGTGCGAGTAGCGTGCGAAGAGAGTGTTCCTGGCGTTTAGCCGGTAGTCGAACCGCGCGCTCAATGTCTTACCCTTGTAGGGGCTGGCGAAATTACCCGCCAAGGAGGTCAAACTCGCGAGATTCGGCTGAAACGTAACTGCCGAGGTCTGGCTCTGGTACTCGTAATTGAAGAAGAAGAACAATTTGTCCTTGAGAATTGGGCCTCCAAACCAGAAGCCAGGGTTGCGTCGTGCAAAGAAAGGGTCTGGATTGAAGGGGTTGCGGTTCAAACCCGGATAAGCGGCCATGTTGTGGTCGCGGAAGAAGAAGTAGCCGCTGCCATGAAAGTCATTACTCCCCGAACGGGTGACGATGTTAACCGATCCCACGGACGTGATGCCTGTGGAGAGGTCGAAGTTCATCGACGAGAGTTGGAACTCCTGCACAACCTCCTGAGAGAAGTTCATTCCCGGTCCGGTTCCCTCGATACTGTCGCGGATATTGCCGCCGTCGACATTGTACGAGGTGCGGCCGGCATCGGCGCCGAGGATCGATACTGAGAATTGCGCGTTGTATTGAGACGTGCTTCCGATGTTCACGGACACACCTGGCTCGATACTCGCGAGATTCAAGAAGCTTCTGCCGTTCAGAGGCAAGCCTTGAATCTGCTCGCGAGTAACCACACCGTCTAGCGAATGGCTCTCGTAGTTGATCTGCGGGGCCACTCCTTCCACGGTAACCACATCCTTGGTGCCACCTAGCTGCATAGGCAGGTTGACCGTGGTAATGCCGCCCGCTTGCACCGTTGCCTCGCGCAGCAAAGTTCGGAATCCCTGCATCTCAGCACGGACTTCGTATTCGCCGGCCGTGAGAGCCGGAGCGCTAAAGAGGCCTTCGGCGTTGGTTGTGACGGTGCGAGTGAAACCGGTAGACTTATCGGTTATGGTGACGCTCACATTGGGCATGACCGCACCAGACTCGTCGGTGACGGCTCCCGAAATCGTACCGGTCGGCGTTTGCCCGTAAATGGCCAGGCTCGCAACCAGCAAAACTAGCAACATCAACACTGACGTTCGCTTCGACATCCTCGGATCCCCCCTGAGAGAAATAAGGACGGGGTCGAATTGATTATTTGTCTAAAAAGTACTAAGGGATTTGTGACATCGATTCGAAGCTGGCTTGGGCGACGGATCTTGGTCGCCGTAACCGTTGGTTCAGTTATGACCTCCCCGCAAGGAGCTAGCCCCCGACTAAGTGGTAGAAATACCGACCGTTCGGTAAAGTCTATACCAGTTGGCGGTAAGTGTCAATGGTTCAGTTAGTGCTCGCGGATTAGCCGCGAAATGCTTGTCTCTGCAGGGGTTGCTCGTTCGGCAAGCCACAACAATCTGTTTACATCTCCAGTTCTCGCAAAACCGGTGTCCGTTCGACCGCGCTCGCCACCTGCCATCCCAACAAGCTGCCATCCCTCTAGATTTTCAATGCAACTCGAACAAGACTGAGTTAAGTTAACCGTATGCGTTCTTGTGGTTTCAAACCTCTGCTTTGCGCCCGATCTGTGGTTCTCTTGCTTTCCGCAACAACGACCGTCTCGGCAGCAGACCCCGCCGGCGCGACGGTATATAAACAACGCTGCGGCATATGCCACGACGTTTCTGGCGAAACTCGCGCACCAGCGCCCGCAGCCTTGCGATTGATGTCGCCGGAGAATATCGTGCGGTCTCTCGAATCCGGGCCGATGAAGGAGCAAGGCGCCGCGCTGACGGCCGATCAGCGGCGTGTGGTCGCCGAGTTCCTCACTGGCAAAACCATTGGTGCGGACAAGGCAACGGCAGCCACTAGCTACTGCTCGGACCGCAACGCCGCGTTCTCTCCCGGCGACGTGAGCTGGAATGGCTGGGGGTCGGACGTCGCGAATACACGCTTCCAGCAAGCGAGTAGTGCCGGGCTTACAGCCACCCAGGTTCCGCGTTTGAAACTCAAGTGGGCCTTCGCCTTCCCGAATACCTTCGTCGCCAATGGCCAGCCTGCCATCATCGGAGGGCGCGTATTCGTCCCGAGCGCGAATCGGAACATCTACTCGCTTGATGCGCAGTCCGGCTGCGCCTATTGGACTTTCGAAGCGCAAGCACCGGCGCGAACCGCGATTACCGTCGTCACGCTTCGCGGCGAGAAGACGCGTCAGGTTGCGTTCTTCGGCGACCGGCGCGCTAATGCATACGCTCTCGACGCCTCGAGCGGCGAATTGCTCTGGAAGACGCACGTCGAAGAACATTCGCACGCAAGCATTACCGGTGCGCCTACGTACTATGAGGGCCGCTTGTACGTCCCGGTCGTCGCCGCGGAGGAGGGTTCCTCGATGAGCCCGAAGTACGAGTGCTGTTCGGCGCGCGGCGCGCTGGTGGCGCTCGACGCACTCACCGGCAAACAAATCTGGAAAACCTACACGATCGAAGAAACGCCACACCCGATTAAGAAGAATGCCGAGGGTGCGCAGATGTGGGGACCATCCGGAGCCAGCATCTGGTCGGCCCCTACCGTGGATGTTGAGCGCAAGGCCATCTACGTCGGCACAGGTGATAATTTCTCCGACCCAGCCACCAATACCAGCGACGCCGTGATCGCTTTCGCCATGGACACGGGCAAAATCATGTGGGTGAGGCAGCTCACTGAAGGCGATGTCTTCAACATGGCCTGCGAGCAAGGTCCATCGCACGCCAATTGTCCGGAAAAGGTGGGTCCCGATGTGGACATCGGCGCTTCACCGATCCTGGTCAAGATGGCGACCGGCAAGCGCGTGCTGCTGGTAAGCCAGAAATCCGGTGTAGCTCATGGGCTCGATCCCGACAAAAACGGCGAGATCCTATGGCAGACGCGGGTAGGCCGCGGTGGCGCGCTTGGCGGCATTCAATGGGGCTCGGCTTCCGACGGAAAGAACATGTACGTCGCTGTGTCCGATATCAAGTTCCTGCAAAGCGAATTCACCACCGGCAAGAAGCTCATCGTCGATCCCAAGACCGGCGGCGGACTGTTCGCACTGGACGCAGCCACGGGGAAGAAGGTCTGGGCCGCTGACCCGCCATCGTGCGGTGATCGGCCAAACTGCAGCCCCGCGCAGTCGGCGGCGATCACCGCGATTCCGGGGGTCGTCTTCTCCGGCTCGGTCGATGGTCACTTGCGCGGCTACTCGGCTGTCGATGGCAAAGTGATCTGGGATTACGATACGGCTCACGAGTTCACCACTGTGAATTCCGTGAAGGCGTCGGGCGGCTCCATGGATGGTCCCGGCCCGGTGATCGCAGGCGGCATGCTATACGTCAACTCCGGTTACGGCTCCTGGGGCGGCTTGAACGGGAACGTGCTGCTGGCGTTCTCTGTCGATGGCAAATGAAATGAGTGTCTCGTTCACGTCGAGTGCTCGGCGCGCCTCGTTGAACATGCCTCCGGCTTGTTCTGGACACCGGAGGTTTGTCCTATGTGCCCGGCGTCTGTAGTCGACCCGCTGTGTTAAGATTCGCCTCATGCGCATCCTAACCGTCTCCTGCTTGGCGTTCTCGCTGGTCTTCGCCGGTGGCCTGCCTACCGCCACTCCCGAACAAAACGGCTTTTCGCGCGACCGTCTGAACCGCATCAGCACGGTGATGCGCGATCATATCGACTCTGGACGACTGGCCGGCGCATCGGGTCTCATCGCCCGTAACGGAAAAGTGGTCTTCCGCGAGACCTGGGGCGAAATGAAGCCCGATTCCATCGTGCGCATGTACTCCATGACCAAAGCGATCACCGGCGTCGCGGCGATGATGCTGTATGAAGAGGGAAAGTTCTCGCTCACCGATCCGCTGTCGAAATATCTTCCGGAATTCTCGAAGATGACCGTTGGGCACGAATCGTTCGATGCTGCCGGCAAACGGAATTACTACACCGTACCCGCCGAGCGCCCGATCACCGTTCGCGATTTATTCCGGCATACGACGGGCCTCGACTACGCCGGCCCTAAGGATGAAAAAGGCGAAATCGCGTACCGCAAGCTCGGCATCGACGGAGGCGCGCCGCAGGTATCGTTCGACCTCGCCGAGATGGTTAAACGGTTAGCGACAGCGCCGTTGAACGACCAGCCCGGTAGTATGTGGCGCTATGGCTATTCGATCGACGTTCTGGGCCGACTGGTAGAAGTGGTCTCCGGAAAAACGCTCGATCAGTTCTTCGAGGAACGGATCTTCCGCCCGCTCGGAATGAACGACACCGCGTTCTTCGTGCCCGAAGAGAAGTGGAATCGCCTGGCGACGTTATACGCGCCCAAGCAGGGAGGCGGTATCCAAAAATCCACGGGATCGGCACAGGAGAGTTACAAGAAAAAGCCGGCGTTGCTGCTAGGCGGCGCCGGAAGCGTATCCACTCTCGACGACTATGCGCGCTTCTGTATGATGCTGCTCAACGACGGCGAACTCGATGGCGTGCGCATTCTCAGCCGCAAGTCGGTCGAGTTGATGCGCAGCGATCATCTCGGCAGCCTGCCGCGTGCCGGTCTGCTTCCCGAAGGATTCGGCTTCGGCTTGACCTTCGCCGTCGATCTCGGTCCGGGCAAGGCCGCAACCGTTGGTTCGGCAGGCGAGTTCTACTGGGGCGGCGCCGCTGGAACGAGCTTCTGGATCGATCCCCGCGAAAAAATGATCGGAGTATTTCTCATTCAGGTACTGCCGCCGACCAACATCCCAGCGGGTGAACAATTCAAGCGCATGACCTACCTGGCGCTGGAGTAAGCCTCACAAAGCTCCATCGGAACAGCTCCCAA
>Ga0335082_10006734_pt1 | contig 12521 bp, 10 predicted proteins | sample Lox_Sample_41_FD_206718 | JGI IMG/M metagenome (GOLD analysis project Ga0335082, IMG submission 206718) | Soil microbial communities from Loxahatchee National Wildlife Refuge, Florida, United States - Lox_Sample_4.1 | ecosystem: Environmental > Terrestrial > Soil > Wetlands | place: USA...
CTGACGCTGAACGTCGAGCGGCAGGTCGCACCCGGGGACGTCGTCGGCAACCCCTGAGGACGGCGCGCGCCGCGCGCGACCATGCCGGGGGCCGAGCTCGGAGCCTGGCTCCGGCTCACCCTGGTGCCGGGCCTCGGCGGGCAGGGGCTGCGGAAGCTGCTCGGCGACTTCGGTCTCCCCTCGCAGGTGCTCGGTGCCGGCCGGGCGGCGCTTGCTCGCAGCGTCGGTGAGGCGCTCGCGCAGCGGATCGTCGCCGAAGATGGCGCTGCGGCCGTCGACGCCGCGCTCGCCTGGGCGGCGGCGCCCGGCCACTCGATCGTCACGCTAGCCGACGCCGCGTACCCGAAGCAACTCCTCGAGATCCCCGATCCGCCGGCGCTCCTCTACGTGCTGGGCCACGCGGATCTGCTGTCGCACCGCGGGCTGGCGATCGTGGGTAGCCGCAACGCGACGCCGCAGGGTGTCGCCAACGCCGAGCGCTTCGCGCGCGCGTTCAGCGAGGCGGGACTCACGATCGCGAGCGGGCTTGCGCTCGGCATCGACGCCGCGGCGCACCGCGGCGCGCTTGAGGGCACCGGCTCGACGCTCGCCGTCCTCGGCTGCGGCGTCGACGTCGTGTACCCGCAGCGGAACGCGGACCTGTACCACCTCGTGGCGGCGCGCGGTGCGCTCGTGTCGGAGTTCCCGCTCGGCTCGCCGCCGGTCGCGGCCAACTTCCCGCGGCGCAATCGCCTGATCAGCGGACTCGCGCGCGGCGTGCTCGTGGTCGAAGCGGCGCTCGCGAGCGGCTCGCTGATCACCGCCCGCCTCGCCGCGGAGCAGGGTCGCGAGGTGTTCGCCGTTCCGGGATCGATCCACTCGCCGCTGTCGAAGGGCTGCCACGCACTGATCAAGGACGGCGCGAAGCTCGTCGAGAGCGCGCAGGACGTGCTCGACGAGCTCGGGCTGCCCTCGGGTGCCGTTGCGCCGGCGCCCGCGCAACCGGAAAAAGGCCACGCGGGACACGCGCTGCTCGCGCACCTCGGCCACGACCCGTGCAATGTTGACACCTTGTGCCAGCGCAGCGGCTTGACGCCCGATACCGTATCGGCGATGCTGCTTGAGCTGGAGCTCGCGGGCGCGGTCGCCGCCCTGCCCGGCGGGCGATATCGGCGCATCGACTGACCGCGCGCGGACCTCGCACCCGATGTTCGACATCCTCGTCTACCTGTTCGAGAACTTCTACCAGAACGAGTCGTGGCCCGAGCAGGACGCGCTCGCGCAGAAACTGACGGCGGCCGGGTTCGAGAACGGCGATATCAGCGACGCCCTCGACTGGCTCCGCGGGCTTGCGAAGCTGCAGGCCGATTCCTTCCCGGAGGCCTTTGACCAGGGCGACGGCTTCCGCGCGTTTACGCCGTTCGAGCTCGAGCGGCTCTCGACCGAGTCGCGCGGCTTCATCGCGTTCCTCGAGGGCGCACGCGTGCTCACGCCCTCGCTGCGCGAGCTGATCATCGACCGCGCGATGGCGGTCGAGGACGAACGGGTCGAGCTCGACAAGCTCAAGGTGATCGTGCTGATGGTGCTGTGGACGCGCCGCGGCAACGTCGACACGCTGATCCTCGAAGAGCTGCTGCCCGAGGGCGGCCCCCGCCACATCCACTAGCACTCACCTTGCCTTCGGGCACGGCGAGCCCTTAGACTCCCCGCGCGCCGACGGCACGCGCGTCGGCCGGGCCCGCTCCGGTTCACCCATGACCAAAAAGCTGATCATCGCCGAAAAGCCCTCCGTCGCGAACGACATCGCTCGTGCGCTCGGCGGCTTCACGCGTCACGGCGACTACTACGAGAGCGACGACTTCGTGCTCTCGTCGGCCATCGGGCATCTGCTCGAACTGACCGCGCCCGAGGCCTACGAGGTGAAACGCGGCAAGTGGTCGCTCGCGAATCTCCCGGTCATCCCCCCGCACTTCGATCTCAAGCCGATCGAGCGCAACGAGGAGCGCCTCAGGCTCCTCGTGCGGCTGATGAAGCGCAAGGACGTGACCGCGCTCATCAACGCTTGCGACGCCGGCCGCGAAGGCGAGCTCATCTTCCGCTACATCGTCCGGCACGCGCAAACGAAGAAGCCGATCCAGCGCCTGTGGCTGCAGTCGATGACCCCGGCCTCGATCCGCGACGGCTTCGAGGCCCTGCGCACCGACCGCGACCTGCAGCCCCTCGCCGACGCCGCGGTGTGCCGCTCCGAGTCGGACTGGCTGGTCGGCATCAACGGCACGCGGGCCATGACCGCGTTCAACTCGAAGGACGGCGGCTTCTACAAGACGACCGTAGGGCGGGTGCAGACGCCGACGCTCGCAGTCCTCGTCGAGCGCGAACGGCGCATCAAGAGCTTCGTGGCGCGCGACTACTGGGAGGTGCACGGCACCTTCGCCGGCAAGGGCGGGGAATATCCCGGCCGCTGGTTCGACGAGCGCTTCGAGCGCAAGGAAGACGACGCCGACGCGCGCGCAGAGCGGATCTGGGACCAGGCGCGCGCCGAGGCGATCCGCGCGAAGTGCCTCGGCAAGCCGGGCATCGTCACCGAGGAATCCAAGCCGACCACCCAGGCCCCGCCGCTGCTCTACGACCTCACGAGCCTCCAGCGCGAGGCGAACGGGCGCTTCGGGTTCTCGGCGCGTGCGACGCTATCGCTCGCGCAGGCCCTGTACGAGAAGCACAAGGTACTCACCTACCCGCGTACCGACTCGCGCGCGCTGCCGGAGGACTACGTGGGCACGGTGAAGAAGACGCTCGGCATGCTGGGCGCCAAGAGCGGGCTGACGCGCGCTTACGCCCCGTTCGCCAACCGCGTCCTGGACGAAGGCTGGGTCCGGCCGAACAAGCGCGTGTTCAACAACGAGAAGATCTCCGACCACTTCGCGATCATCCCCACGCTCCAGGCGCCCAAGCACTTCTCCGAGGCGGAGGCAAAGCTCTACGACATGGTGACGAAGCGGTTCCTGGCGGTGTTCTTTCCGTCGGCCGAGTTCCTCGTCACCACGCGCATCACGCGGGTCGAGAACGAGCCGTTCAAGAGCGAAGGCCGGGTCATGGTGAACGCCGGCTGGCTCGCGGTCTACGGCAAGGAAGCCGAGGATCCGGATACGCCGACGCTCGCGCCGGTCCCCGACGGCCGCGCGACCGCGATCGCGATCGAGGTGCAGGCGAACCAGACGAAGCCCCCCGCGCGCTACACCGAGGCGACGCTGCTCTCGGCGATGGAGGGCGCCGGCAAGCTGGTGGACGACGAGGAGCTCCGCGAGGCGATGCGCGAGAAGGGTCTCGGCACGCCGGCGACCCGCGCCGCGATCATCGAAGGGCTGATCTTCGAGGACTACGTGCACCGCGCGGGCCGCGAGCTCCATCCCACGGCGAAGGCGTTCGATCTTCTGTACGCGCTCGACAAGTTCGGCATCGACGAGCTGCGCTCGCCCGAGCTCACCGGCACCTGGGAGTTCAAGCTGAAGCAGATGGAGCAGGGTGAGCTGCGGCGCGATGAGTTCATGGAGCACATCGTCGAGACGACCCGCGACCTCGTCGATCGCGTCAAGCGCGGGACGCTCGCCGACGACACGATCTCGACCCTCAAGGTGAAGTGCCCGAAGGACGGCGGCACGGTCAACGAGAACTACAAGAAGTTCCAGTGCGCGAGCTGCGACTTCGCGATCTGGAAGGTGATCGCCGGCCGGCGCATCGAGAACGAAGAGGTCGAGCAGCTGATCCGCGAGGGCGCCATCGGTCCGCTGCAGGGGTTCCGCAGTCGCATCGGCCGGCCGTTCGCGGCGATGCTCAAGCTCCGCGACGACTTCACCGCCCAGCTCGATTTCGGTGCGGGCAGCCACGATGAGCGCAACGCGGAGCCGGTCGACTTCTCGGGGAAGACAGCGCTCGGCCCCTGCCCGAAGTGCGGCGCCCGGGTGTTCGACCATGAGCTCGCCTACGTGTGCGAGCGCTCGGTCGGCCCCGAGCGCACCTGCGACTTCCGCTCCGGCAAGATCATCCTCCAGCGGGCAATCGAGCCCGAGCAGATGGTGAAGCTCCTGGCGACCGGCCGCACCGAGCTCCTCCACCGGTTCATCTCGAAGAAGGGCCGGCCGTTCTCGGCGTTCCTCGTCCGCCAGCCCGACGGGAAGGTGGGGTTCGAGTTCGCGCCGCGGCCGGCGAAGAAGACGGCCGCGGGCGCGGGCAAGCGGGAAGCCGAAAAACCTGCCGCGGCGACCGCGTCGAAGCCGGCTGCCCCGCGCGCGCCCGACGTGGCCGTCGAACCGAATGTCTACGAGCTGAAGCCGCCCAAGGACAAACCGGTCCCGGCGAAGCCGCCGGCCAGGCGCACCGCCGCGCCGAGCGCGCGCGTGGCAGCAAAGCGCGGAACGCCCACGAAGAAAGCTGCCCGGAAGGTCACCGCACGGCGGAAGCCCGCCATCAAGAAGCGCGCGGCGTAGCGGCGCGCGGGGAGTGTCGGCCCGGCCCGCAGCCGGGCTAGACGTCCAGCCGCGCGACCAGCGCGTTCTGCTCGATGAAGTCGCGCCGCGGCTCGACCTCGTCGCCCATCAGCTTGATGAAGATCTCGTCGGCCGCGATCGCGTCCTCGATCTGCACCTTCAGGAGCCGCCGGGACCCCGGGTCCATCGTCGTCTCCCACAGCTGCCCGGGGTTCATCTCGCCGAGGCCCTTGTAGCGCTGGACGGCGGCGTTGCGCTCCACCTCCGCGCGCAGCCAGTGCACCGCCTCGCCGAAGTCCGCGACCGCCTGCTGATGCTCGCCGCGGCGCACGTACGCGCCCTCGCCCACCAGGCCCTCGACGAGCGCGGCGGCCTCGACGATCTGCCGGTAGTCCCCCGACACGAGGAAGTCGTCGTCGATCGCGCTCACGCGGACGTTGCCATGCCGGTTGCGCTCGATCACCAGGCGGTGCCGCTCGTGCTTGTCGTCGTAGCGCGCGTAGATCTTCACGCCATCCGGCTGGAGCAGCGCCGAGAGCCGTTCGGCACTCGCGCGCGAGCGCTCGGCGTCGCCGAGATCGATCTTGGCCCCGCGCAGGCACGCGTACAACGCCTCGGCATCGATCAGCCGCGCGAGCCGGTTGATCACCGCCTCGGCGAGCAGATAAGCGCGCGCGAGTTGTGCGAGCGCTTCGCCCTCGATCGGCGCTGCGCCCTCGCGCGCATGGAGCGCCGCGCCGACGAGCGCCTGCCGCAGCATGAACTGGTCGCGCTCGTGGTCGTCCTTGAGGTAGCGCTCCTCCCGGCCGACCTTCACCTTGTACAGCGGCGGTTGCGCGATGTAGATGTGCCCGCGCTCGATCAGCTCCGGCATCTGCCGGTAGAAGAAGGTGAGGAGCAGCGTCCGGATATGGGCGCCGTCGACGTCGGCGTCCGTCATGATGATGATGCGGTGGTAGCGCAGCTTGTCGAGGTTGTAGTCGTCCTTGATGCCGGTCCCGAGCGCCGTGATCAGGGTCGCGATCTCGGCGAACGAGATCAGCTTGTCGAATCGCGCCCGCTCGACGTTCAGGATCTTGCCCTTGAGCGGCAGGATCGCCTGGAACTTGCGGTCGCGACCCTGCTTCGCCGATCCGCCCGCCGAATCCCCCTCGACGAGATAGAGCTCGCACAGGCTCGGATCCTTCTCCTGGCAGTCGGCGAGCTTGCCCGGGAGCCCGAACCCGTCGAGCACGCCCTTGCGGCGCGTCATCTCGCGCGCCTTGCGCGCCGCCTCCCGCGCGCGTGCGGCGTCGACGATCTTGCCGGTAATGATCCGGGCATCCTGCGGCCGCTCGAGGAGGAAGCTCATCAGCTTCTCGGCCACGATCTCTTCCACGACCGGGCGCACTTCCGAGGAGACGAGCTTGTCCTTGGTCTGCGAGGAGAACTTGGGCTCCGGCACCTTGATCGACAGGACGCAGGTCAGCCCCTCGCGCATGTCGTCCCCGGTGCATTCGACCTTCGCTCTCTTCGCGACCTCGTGCTCGTCGATGTACTTCCCGAGCGTGCGCGTCATCGCCGCGCGCAGGCCGGTGAGATGCGTGCCGCCGTCGCGTTGCGGAATGTTGTTGGTGAAGAGCAGCACCTGCTCCTGATAGGAGTCATTCCACTGCATCGACACCTCGACAAAGATGCCCTCCTTCTGGCCGCTCGCGTGAAAGATGTTCGGATGCAGCACCACCTTGCTGCGGTTCATGTACTCGACGAACCCGCGCACTCCGCCGGCGAACGAGAACTCCTCCTCTTTCCCGGCGCGCTGGTCGATCAGCACGATGCGCACGCCGTTGTTGAGGAACGAGAGCTCGCGCAGCCGCTTGGCGAGGATGTCGTAGTGGTATTCGACGTGGCCGAAGGTTTCGGCGTCGGCGAGGAAGTGGACCTCGGTGCCGCGGCGCTCGGTCTTGCCGGTCACCTTGAGCGGGGCGACCCGCTCGCCGCGCCGGAATTCCATGAAGTGGGTCTGGCCGTCCCGGCGGATGGTGAGCCGGAGCCATTGGGACAGCGCGTTCACCACCGACACCCCGACCCCGTGCAGACCGCCCGCGACCTTGTAGGAGTTGGAGTCGAACTTGCCCCCGGCATGCAGCTCGGTCATGACGATCTCGGCCGCCGAGCGCCCGAGCTCGTCCTCCCTGTGGATCTCCGTTGGGATGCCGCGGCCGTTGTCGGCAACGCTGATCGAGTTGTCGGTGTGGATGGTGACGATGATCTCGTCGCAGAAGGCGGCGAGCGCCTCGTCGACGGCGTTGTCGACGACCTCGAACACCATGTGATGCAGGCCGGTGCCGTCGGAGGTGTCGCCGATGTACATGCCGGGGCGCTTGCGCACGGCGTCCAGCCCCTTGAGCATCTTGATGCTCGAGGAGTCGTAGCTCTCGGGCGTGGATTCGGGCTTCTTCGGCTGGCTGGCGGGTTCGCCCGCGCCCGGCTGCGGCGGCTGGATCTCTTCGCTCATGCGCGCTGCTAGATGCGCATCGGCATCACGACGTACTTGAAGTCGCCGCGGCCGGGCACGGTGATGAGGGCGCTCGAGTTGGCGTCGCCGAGCGATACTTCGACCTCCTCGACCGACAGGTTGTTCAGCACGTCGAGCAGGTACTGGACGTTGAAGCCGATGTCGAGCGCCTCGCCCTTGTAGTCGACGTCGAGCTCTTCCTGCGCCTCCTCCTGCTCGGTATTCGTGCACGAGATCCGCAGGCTGCCGTCGCCGAGCACCCAGCGCACGCCGCGGAACTTGTCGCTGGTGAGGATCGCCGCGCGCTGCAGCGCCTGGCCGAGCGCTTGGCGGCTCATGCGCAGCTGCTTGGTGTGCGCGCTAGGGATGACGCGCTGATAGTCGGGGAACTTGCCGTCGACGAGCTTGGAGGCGAGGAGCACGCCGTCGAACCGGAATCGCGCCTGGGTCGCCGAGAGCTCGATCCGGACCGGGTCGACGGTATCGCCGAGGAGCTTCGTGAGCTCGATGATCGTCTTCCGCGGCAGGATCACTTCCTGGCGCCCGAGCTCCCGCGCCGCCACGTCTTTCGTCGCCACCGCGAGCCGGTGACCGTCGGTCGCGACCACGCGCAGCTCGCCGCCATCGACCACCATCAGGAGGCCGTTCAGGTAGTAGCGGATGTCCTGCTGCGCCATCGCGTACTGGACGAGCGCGAGCAGCCCTTTCAGGTCCTTCTGCGGGAGCTCGAGCCCGATCGTCGCGCCCTCGGGCGCCGCCAGCCGCGGGAAGTCCTCCGGCGGCAGGGTCTGCAGCTGGAAGCGGCTCTTGCCGCTGCGTACCTGGAGGCGCTTGTCCGCGGCGGCCAGCGTGACCTCCGCACCCTCGGGCAGCGCGCGCAGGATGTCGAGCAATTTCCGCGCCCCGACCGTCAGGTTCTTGCCGTCAGCCGCTTGCGCCTCGGCGGCCGCTGCCGCGCTGATCTCGATCTCGATGTCGGTTGCAACGAACGCGAGCCGCCCCCCATCGCCCGCGAGCAGAACGTTCGACAGAATCGGCAAGGTATGGCGACGCTCGATGATGCCGGCGACCGCCTGCAGCGGCTTCAGGAGCGTTTCGCGGCTGGTCTTTAATAGATTCATATCTCTAGTTCCTGATCTTAATAATGAGGGCGCAGCGCGCAGGGGACAAGCCGGAAGACCCAAGCCGAATCAGGCGCTTCGGCTGTGGAGAAGTCGTGTACCGGCTTGTGGACGACGCCGTCATGTCGGGCGCCCCGGCGCACGCGGCCAGCGGCCGCAGCGAGTTGCACACAGGCTCCGGCGGAGTTATCCAGAGGATGCTCACCGGGCTATCCCTTCAGGGTCTGCTCGAGCACGTGGAAGTCGCGGTTGAGGTCGGTGTCCTTGCTGCGCAGCGCCGTGATCGTCCGGCAGGCGTGCAGGACCGTGGTGTGGTCGCGGTTGCCGAACGCGTCACCGATCTCCGGCAGGCTCATCTCGGTCAATTCCTTGGCGAGGGCCATCGCCATCTGGCGCGGCCGGGCGACGTTGCGATTGCGCTTCTTCGCGTGCAGGTCGGCGACCTTGATCTTGTAGAACTCGGCGACCGTCCGCTGGATGTTCTCGATCGAGATCTGCCGGTTGTGGGCGGAGAGGAGGTCCTTCAGCGCCTCGCGGGCCACCTCGACGGTGAGTTCCTTGCCGTTGAAGGTGGCAAATGCGAGCACGTTCTTGAGCGCGCCTTCGAGTTCGCGTACGTTGGAGCGGACGTGCTTGGCGATGAAGAAGGCGACGTCCTCGTCGAGCTTGATGCCGACCGCTTCGGCCTTCTTGAGCACGATAGCGACCCGCATCTCCTGCTCCGGCGGTTCGACCGCCACCGTGAGCCCCCAGCTGAACCGCGTCTTCAGGCGATCGTCGATACCGGCCACATCGCGCGGATACGTGTCGCAGGTGATCACGATCTGCTTGTGGCCTTCGACCAGGGCGTTGAACGCGTAGAAGAATTCCTCCTGCGTTCGGTCCTTGCCGGTGAAGAACTGGATGTCGTCGATCAGGAGCAGGTCGAGCGAGTGGTAGTAGCGCTTGAAGGCGTCGAACGATTTCTGCTGGTAGGCGCGGACGACGTCGGTGATGTACTGGTTCGCGTGGAGGTAGCGCAGCTTCGCCGCGGGCTGGTGGGCGGCGACGTAGTTGCCGATCGCGTGCAGCAGGTGCGTCTTGCCGAGGCCGGAGCCGCCGTAGACGAAGAGCGGGTTGTAGGAGGCACCGGGATTCTCGGCGACCTGCACGGCGGCGGCGCGCGCAAGCTGATTCGCCTTGCCCTGCACGAAATTGTCGAAGGTGAACTCGGAGCTCATCGTCGAGCGCTCGGTGGACTTGCGCTCGGGCTGGGTGCGGGGGGCGCTCGGCGCCGTGCTGGGGCGCTGCGGTGGCGCGGCTTCGGGCTCTTCGGCCGCGGCGGGGAGCGCCAGCACGACGCGCATCGACTGGCCGGCCTGCTCGGTGAGCATGGTCTCGATGCGGCCGAGGAACCGGTCTTTCACCCACTGCAGGACGAAGCGGTTGGGTGCGACCAGCCGCAACTCGCCGAGGGCTTCCTCGCTCGGGGCGAGCGGCCGGATCCAGGTCTTAAACTGCTGAGCGGGAAGCTCTTTTTCGAGTTGCTTGAGGCAGGACTGCCAGAGGTTCTGCATGCTCGCTGCCGGCCCGGTTCGAAGAGTTTTGCACCCATGCGGCGCGTTTCGCGGAGCGCGCGGAATGATACCCGGAAGCCCGGAAGTTATCCACAGGCGCAGCGCCATCGTTGACAGCGTTTGCAAGGCCTTGGTTTAATGCCGGGTTTTCTCTGCTTGCCGCCAAGGAAAAAATCATGAAGCGAACGTTCCAACCGTCCGTCGTCCGCCGCAAGCGGACGCACGGGTTTCTCGTGCGCATGCGGACACGCGGGGGCAGGGCAGTGATCCGCGCGCGCCGCGCCAAGGGGCGCTCGCGGCTCGGCGTCTGACGCTCGCAACGCGCATTCAACAGCGGTTGCGCCGCGGGCAACGGCTGCGTCGCGAGCAGCGGCTCGGGGCCGCAGCGGTGGCAGCGACGTTGAAGGGTGGCAAGATCGTGCGCGCCGCCCGCTTTCATCTGTATCGGCTTGCGACCGCCTTGGGCTATCCGCGGCTCGCGCTCGTCGTGCCCAAGCGCCTCGCGCCGCGCGCGGTGACGCGCAACCGGATCCGGCGACTCGTGCGGGAGGCGTTTCGCATGCACCAGGAGCAGCTCGGTACGCTCGACTGCGTCGTGAGGCTGGTGAAAGCGCCGGGCGACACGCCGGTGACGCGCGCGGAGATCGAAGCGCTTCTCGGCCGCGCTGCCTCATGACCCGGGTGCTCATCGCCTGCGTTGCGGCGTACCGCTATGCCCTGAGTCCGATGCTCGGGCAGAGCTGCCGCTTCCATCCGTCCTGCTCGGAGTACGCGCAGGAAGCGATCGAGCGCCACGGCGCCCTGCGCGGCGCGTGGCTTGCGCTCAAGCGCATCGGGCGCTGCCACCCGTGGCACGCGGGTGGCTACGACCCGGTACCGTAGACGAAGAACGACAGAGGAGCACGGGGATCGCGTTCCCCGGACGTCCCCCACCAGCAGCGCTGCCCGCGCCCGACAGAACATCGCATGGATACGCAACGCCTGATTCTCTTCATCATCTTTTCCTTCTCGCTCCTGATGCTGTGGGAGGCGTGGCAGAAGGAGAGCCGCCCGCCGGTCACGGCGCAGCAGCAAGAGGCGAAGCGCGCAGACATCCCGGCGCCGGCCACCGCGCCGGCGAAGCCGGCAAGTCCCGCTGCCACACCCGCCCCGGGAGCGGCCGCTGCGGTCCCCGGCGCCGCGGCAGGCACCGCCGCGCGCGAGCCGATCCGGGTCAGCACCGACTTCCTGAACGCGGAGATCGACCCGCTCGGCGGCGACATCGTCCGCCTGGAGCTCCTGCGCTACGCCGACAGCCTCGATCCGAAGAAGAAGCTCGTGCTGCTCGGCCCGGAGCACCGCTACGTCGCGCAGAGCGGGCTGATCGGCAGCGGCCTGCCGAACCACCGCACGCTCTTCACGCCCCGCGCGCGCGAGTACAAGCTCGCCGACGGCGAGGACGCGGTCGAGGTGAAGCTCGAGGCGACGACCGCCGAGGGCGTGCGGGTGGTGAAGACGCTGACGTTCCGGCGGTCGAGCTACATCGTCGACATCGCGCAGGAGATCACGAACGGCACCGCCGCGCCCCTCCTCACCCAGGCGTACTTCCACCTTACCCGCGACGGCAAGGCGCCCGCGGACGCCAAGGCGATGGTGCAGACCTTCACCGGCGCAGCGGTGTACACCGAGCAGGACAAGTTCGTGAAGGTGCCGTTCAGCGACATCGAGAAGGGGAAGACGCCCTACCCGAAGGAGGCCGACAACGGCTGGATCGCGATGGTGCAGCACTATTTCGTCTCGGCGCTGCTGCCGCCCGACAAGACGCTGCGCGAGTACTACACCGAGAAGGTGAGCGACGACCTCTACCGCGCGGGAGTGAAGATCCCGCTCGCGGAGATCGCGCCGGGGGCGACCGCAACGGCCGCGGCGCGCCTGTACTCCGGGCCCGAGCAGCAGGACAACCTGAAGGCGGTCGCGCCCGGACTCGAACTCGTCGTCGACTACGGCTGGCTCACCGTCATCGCGGCGCCGCTCTTCTGGATCCTCGAGACGTTCCACAAATGGCTCGGCAACTGGGGGCTCGCGATCATCGCCCTCACCGTGCTGATCAAGCTGGTGTTCTTCCCGCTGTCGGCCGCGAGCTACAAGTCGATGGCGCGGATGAAGCAGGTGACCCCGCGCCTCATGAAGCTGAGGGAGACCTACGGCGACGACCGGGCCAAGCTCAACCAGGCGATGATGGAGCTCTACAAGCAGGAGAAGATCAATCCTCTCGGCGGCTGCCTACCGATCGTCGTCCAGATCCCGGTCTTCATCTCGCTCTACTGGGTGCTGCTCGCGTCGGTCGAGCTGCGCCAGGCGCCGTTCTTTGGCTGGATCACGGATCTCTCGGCGCAGGATCCCTACTTCATACTCCCGGCGCTGATGATGGCCTCGATGATCGTCCAGACCAAGATGAGCCCCACGCCGCCGGACCCGGTGCAGGCGAAGGTGATGATGATCATGCCGTTCGCCTTCGGCGTGATGTTCTTCTTCTTTCCCGCCGGCCTGGTGCTGTACTGGCTGGTCAACAACGTTCTGTCGATCGCGCAGCAGTGGCAGATCACGCGCATGATCGAGGGCGGCAAGAAGGCCGCCGCCGCCAAGGGCTGATGCGACGTCCTCGCGCGCGCGCATGGCGTCGCCCGCCGACACGATCGCCGCAATCGCCACCGCCCATGGCCGCGCGGGGGTCGGGGTCGTTCGGGTCTCCGGCCGGTCGCTCGCCGGCTTCGTCCGCGACCTGATCGGCGAGGTGCCGCCCGCGCGGCGCGCGACGCGGGCGGTGTTCCGCGACGCGCACGGCGCGGCGATCGACGACGGCCTCGCGCTCTACTTCCCCGGGCCGTATTCCTACACCGGCGAG
>Ga0335082_10006735_pt1 | contig 12520 bp, 9 predicted proteins | sample Lox_Sample_41_FD_206718 | JGI IMG/M metagenome (GOLD analysis project Ga0335082, IMG submission 206718) | Soil microbial communities from Loxahatchee National Wildlife Refuge, Florida, United States - Lox_Sample_4.1 | ecosystem: Environmental > Terrestrial > Soil > Wetlands | place: USA: Florida...
TCGGTGACCTTGCTGACATCCGCATCGACACCGATGGCCTGGTCGCCGAGCGCCGCGACTTGTTTCTCAAGAGCCTCGGTCGCCTCGGGATGCGAAACGTAATCAATGACGATGCTGGCACCCTGTCTAGCCAACTCCAGCACGATGGCCATGCCGATACCGCTGTTGCCGCCGGTAACGATGGCGACTTTATTTTTTAGACTCATAATGTTTTCTCCTTTGTAACCGTTAGTGGAATTCCGTTGGCGGATGGCTGGACAACGGCAAATGATAAGGCCGACATCACTACCGCAACCAACGCCGTTCCGCCGTATATAACGTTCAAATCCAATCCAACCCAAGTTTGCAATGGGCCAACGCCGAACGCTCCGATGCCGTATCCGATCTGGTAGAAAGCGATCAGGCCGCCTGCAACCGAAGCGGCGATGGTGGTCAATTCTTTCTGACCGAAGCTGATGGTCAACGGCAGTAGTGCCGAACAACCAAGGCCCGCCAATCCAAAGGCGAAAATACCGAGGAACGGATCTCGCTTCGGAATGAACGCGACAGCGACAAAAGCAACCGCCACCACCAAGGGCAAGACCCGGTAAGTGCGGCCTTCAGGAAACCATCGCCCGATAGCAGCAAAGAGAATGCGCCCGGCAGTTACAGTCGCCCAGAAAACCGTCAGGGCGAAGGACGCGAGGGTTGTGCTCGCTCCCAGGTCTTGCGTCATAAAAAGAGATGCCCAGTTGCCGTTCATCGTTTCGCAAATGCCGTAGAGGAGCACAAACATCGCGAACACCCAGAAGCGGGCGGGAAGCTGCGTCTTGCCTTTCGCCGTCTGCGCGGCGCGGGCCTGCGCGCCTTGGTCCAAGGGCAGGCGCACACTGAACAGCAGCAGTCCCACAAGCAGCGCGCTCACCAACAACGGCAACCCCCACCAGATGCCCAGCCCTACGAAAATGGCAATAAATACCGGCGCCAACGCCGTCCCCAATCCAAGCAGCGCATTCAGCCCAAGCACGGCTTTGTCCACCCTCTGCGGAAAAAACCCGGCGGCAAACGTATTGATAGCCGGCACTGTGAACCCGAAGCCGACGCCCATGCAGGCCGTAGCCACCAGCAAGATACCGAAAGCCAGCATGTGAGCATGCATGACAAACTGGCTTACGATGAGCAGAGTCATCGCCGCCAGATTGGCGCCGAGGCCGAGCAGGTAAACACGCTTGGCGCCGAGAGAGCGCGTCAAGCCTGCGCCTAGCAGCGACGAGCCAATCGCCATGATCGCCTGGGGCACAAACATGGCGCCGTATTCCGTGCTCGACAGACCGTACGCGCTGGCGCTGGTGAATACCGCGCCGGCCGCCGGAAACGTCACGAGAGCCACGCCTTGAATCACTCCGGCGACATAGACCGCGGCGATTTCGTTGCGTTGGGCCATCGGATTTCACTCGTTACTTGATCCGTTCGAGTAAATGATCGCCGACGCGGAGAGCGTTCGCCATGGCTGTCAGCGCCGGGTTCACCGCACCGATGCTCGGAAAGAAACTGGTGTCCACCACATAAAGGTTGTCCACCTCGTGCGCCCTGCAGTTGGTATCGAGGACCGAGGTCTTTGCGTCTTTGCCGAAGCGACAGGTGCCGGCCTGGTGCGCCACGCCGCCGATACCGATCTCATTCTTCATGTAGAGATTGCGCGGGATCAAATGATTGGGATGCATTCCCAAATGATTGAGCATGGACTTTAGTTTGTCGTAGAGCTTCTGCTTGGGCACTTGATTGTTGGGCGTGTAGCTCAACTTGATGTTGCCGTCTTGCTCCAACGTAACGCGATTGTCCGGCAGAGGCAGGTCTTCCGTCGATAGCCAGAAATCCACGGCATGTCTCGCCACCTCATCAAGCGCGAACATGGGAGCCAGCCCCGCTTCGATGGGCTTCTCACCCCGATACATCGGCCCCTGCGACTTGCCCACCATCTGGATATTACCCATCGGATACTCGAAGTCCTTCATGCCGAAATAAAAATCGTTCAAGCCCAAAGTCTTCTGGAAAACGGTGGGATTAGGCTCCTTGGAAACGGCCAACACCGCGGCGCTGTTGTGGTACATGTAGTTACGGCCCACTTGATCGGACCCATTGGCAAGTCCGTTCGGATGCTTATCGTTGGCCGACAACAGCAACAACTTGGCCGAATTGGCAGCGCCCGCCGAAACCACGACGATACCGCCCTCATAAGTTTCCTTTTTACCGTCGCGCTCGACCACCACTTCGGTTACCGCTTTGCCGCTCGGATTGGTGTTGAGCTTCACCACTTTGGCGTTGGTGAGCAGCGTGACATTCGGATACTTCAAGGCCGGACGCACAGCCAACACCTCGGCGTCCGATTTGGCGTGGACCAGGCACGGAAAGCCATCGCAATCCTTGCAGCGAATGCACGCGCTGAACGGCGTATTCTGCTCATCCAGCATAACGCCGCAGGGAGCGTGGAACGGACGGTAGCCGGCCCGCGCTAAGTCATCATGGAGCTGCTGAATGCGCGGCTCGTGGGACACCGCCGGGAAAGGATAGGGTGCGCTGGAGGGCGGCTCGGTCGGATCTTCGCCGCGCGCGCCGTGCACTTGGTACATCTGCTCGGCCTTGGTGTAGTAAGGCTCCATCTCTTCGTAGCTGATGGGCCAGGCCGGCGAAATGCCATCGTAGTGCTTCAGCTCCCCGAAGTCTTCCTTGCGCAAACGATAAAGCGCCGCGCCAAACATCTTGGTGGCGCCGCCGACGAAATAATGAAGACCAGGTTGGAAAGGCTTCCCCATCTTGTCGTACCAGGTTTCCTTGGGAACGTAGCGGTTCTTGATGAACACCTCCTCGACGTCCCAATTCTGTTGTTCACGTTTCAGCCAGTCGCCGCGTTCGAGAATGAGGATGCCCTTACCCGACGGCGCCAAATGGCGCGCCAACGTGCCACCGCCCGCGCCGCTGCCGATGATGATGACATCATATTTTGTGCTCATAGGTCTCTCCATTCCTTAGGTACGTTAGCAGAGTGAAGACTGGAGTAGTGGAGTGATGGAGTAATGACGCATTCAATCCAATACTCCAGTACTCCAACACTCCATTCCTCATCACGTGCGCTCTCTTTCACTTTTGTCGACATCCATCAGTAACGAAGCAACTAAAGACGTCCAGCCCGTCTGGTGGCTGGCGCCCAGGCCCATGCCTGTGTCGCCGTTGAAGTATTCATGGAACGGGACGTAGTCGCGCCAGTTAAGATCCGTCTGGAAATAATCATTATCGCCCCACACCGCCCGCCGTCCGCCATGCGCCGGAGCGCGGAGAAAAATATTGATCAACCGGCGTGCCAATTTCTGAGCCGCTTCCCCGAGCGTAAGCATTTGACCGGAACCAGTGGGACATTCCACCAAGAACGTGTCGCCGTAATAGCTATCGAATTCCTGCAGCGCGCGCACCAGCATGTAATTGACCGGAAACCAGATCGGGCCGCGCCAATTTGAGTTGCCGCCAAACAAACGGCTATCCGATTCGGCGGGCAAATACTTGACCGTGAACTGCCGTCCCCCGGCGTCAAACGCATACGGGTGATCGCGGTGATAGGCGGAGACCGATCGAATCCCGTAGTCCGACAGAAATTCATTGGGATCAAACATCCGCCGCAGCACGACCTTGAGTCTTTCGCCATGCAGGAGCGCCACCAAGCGCGAATCGTCCTTGCCGGGAACCGTCATCGATGCAACCAGCTTGAAAAGGTCGGGCCGCTTCGATTCCAGCCACCGCAGTCGATCTATCAGCATCGACTGGTTCGAAAATCTGCCCGGATGAAAAGCCAGCACGGCAAATATAGGGGCCAGGCCGACCATGGTGCGGATTCTCAGCGGAATGTTTTGGCCGGAGGAAAGGTGAATGACGTCATAGAAAAATTGATCGCTTTCGTCCCAGAGGTCGATGCCAGCGCCACTCATGTTGGTCATGGCGTGCGCCATGTTTAAGAAATGCTCGAAGTACTTGACCGCCATCGGCTCATAAATCGGATCCTGTTGGGCCAGTTCGGCGGCGATAGCAGCCATATTCAAACTGGCTTTCGCCATCCAGCTCGTGCCGTCGCTCTGTTCCAGCGTGCCTCCATCGGGCAAAGGTTGGTCGCGATCGAACACGCCGATATTATCCATGCCGAGAAAGCCTCCGCCAAAGAGGTCGCGTCCGTCCGCGTCCTTGCGGTTGATCCACCAGCTATAGTTCAGCATAAGACTATGGAACATCTCGGCCAGGAATTTATAATCCCCTTGCCCTTTCTGCTCCAGGTCATGTCGATAGACGATGAGCGCCGCCCAGGCTAGGACCGGCGGATTCACATCGTCGAAGTTCCACTCATAAGCCGGATATTGGCCGTTGCCGTGCTGGTACCACTCGTAGCCCATGTGCAGGAGCTGCTTCTTGGCAAAATCAGCATCAATGCGCGACAAAGTCACACAATGAAATGCCAGGTCCCAACTTGCATACCAAGGATACTCCCAGGTGTCGGGCATCAAAATCACGTCATCATTGCTGAGATGCTTCCAGGCATAATTGCGTCCATGCCATCTTGATTCTGGTGGCGTTGGCTCAGTTGGATCACCCGACAGCCAGCGAAAAACGTCGTAATTATAGAATTGCTTGGACCACAACAAACCGGCAAAAGCTTGCCGCTGCACCGAACGCTCATCAGCGGTGAGTTGGGCGGGCTGCACGGCATTATAGAATTCATCGGCCTCCGCTATGCGCGCGGCGAAAATGGCGTCGAAATCTGCAAACGGATCGTCGCGCGGTTCGGCAATGAAGCGCACTTCCACCGTGAAGCTGCCACCGGGCGCAACGATCCCATTCACATGGCCCGCGAGTTTGCTGCCCTGTTGGGTGTTAACTCGATCCTGTGAGCCGTGCACCACGGCCTCGTTGATCCCGTCCTTCACATAGGGCGATGGATTACGCACGTGATACAACCGCTCGACATTGGTATCATTTTCCGTGAACAGCAGCTGCAGTGGTGGATGGTTTGGCGCGCGCACGTACCACCAACGTTCTCCCAGGGCATCGTGTTCCGTGTATGCAGCGCGGGGGCTGATGACTTTGATCACGGAGCGCGGCACACCCGGCTCCCACGTCCAGGCATTGCGGTACCAAAGATGCGGCAAAACATGAATCGGCGCGGGATCGGGGCCGCGATTGAAGGCTGTGATGCGGCACAGGATATCTTCGGAGTTTGCCTTGGCATATTCGATAAACACATCGAAATAGCGATTGGCGAGGAAAGTGTCACGCAAGGCGTCGAATAATTCGACCTCCGGTTCGGCCTGCGTGCGCTGGCCATTGACCTGAACGAGTTCCTCATACGGGTAAGCGACCTGCGGATATTTATACAGCATCTTCATGTAAGAATGCGTCGGTGTGCCGTCGAGGAAAAAATAGTATTCCTTCACATCCTCGCCGTGATTTCCTTGTTGATTGGTAAGGCCGAACATCCGCTCTTTGAGAATCGGGTCCTTTTCATTCCACAATGCCACGGCCAGGCAAAGGTGCTGCTTGTCATCACAAAAGCCCCCGATACCGTCTTCGTTCCAACGGTAGGCGCGGCTGCGAGCATGGTCGTGGGGGAAATAGTTCCACGCGTCCCCGTTTGTGCTGTAGTCCTCGCGCACCGTTCCCCAGGAACGCTCGCTGAGATAGGGACCCCAGCGCTTCCAGTTGGACTTGCCCGCTTGGTTTTCGACCAGGCGACTTTGCTCAGGATTGGAGGTCATTGTTTCCCGGTAAAGTTAGCTGAAAACCAAAACCCTTTTCTTTGAAAACTTTCTGTTTTTTGCACTAGATTTATTTCGAATTTCGGATTTCGGATTTTGTGCTTCCAGTTTCATGCGTAGATCCGGTTGAAGACTGCTCCGCCTCCGACATGGTTGGGGATCGCAGCGTCGGCAATTGGACCAGGTCTTTCGAGAAAATGAGATCGAGCGCCCAATCGATCGCGACCCGAACCTTTTTTTGCAAGCCGGGAAGTTTGCCCAGGTAAATCGTGCGCCAAAGCAACCACGCGATGTATCCGGAGAACTGCCAGCCAAAAATTTCGGCCACACCGTGGCGCCGTCCAATGGTCGCCAGCAGGCCGATGATTTTAAACTTGAACGGCTGAGGCGCTTGGCCGCGCATTGCCGCCGCGATATTTTTCGCCAGCACCGCGGCCTGGCGGATGGCGTGCTGCGCGGTGGGTGGATAAAACTTGCCGGGATTAAGCGGATCAGGCACCAGCGCGCAGTCGCCCAATGCCCACACGCCGGGCCAGTCCGGCACCTGAAGACAATCGTTAGAAACGACGCGACCACGCTGTATCCCGCACGGCAAGCCGGACAGCAGCGGCGGCGGCGTAATGCCCGCGGTCCAGATCAGCATGCGGGTCGCGATCTTTGTACCATCATCGAGGGTCACTTCCTTACCATCGTAACCCGTGACTTTGGTCTTCAGGCGAATCTCCACCCCGCGCCGGCCGAGCTGTTTCTCGGCGTAGCGGCCAAGGCTTTCGCTCAACTCCGGCAAGATGACTTCGCCGGGATGCACCACCACAACCCGCGACATTCCTTCTTTCAAGTTCGGATAGAACTTCATCGCTTCACGCAAGAGATCGTTCACGGCGCCGGCGGTTTCCACGCCGGCGAAGCCCGCGCCCGCCACCACCACCGTCAGCGTCGTCCTGCGCCCGGTTTCGTCCGGCTGGTTGTCCGCCAATCCCATGGCGTCAATCAGAAGATTGCGTGCCAAGATCGCGTCGCCCAGCGTCTTCATCGTTAGCGCGTGTTCTTCGAGACCTGGCGTCCGATAAAAGTTCGTCACCGCCCCGAGAGCAAGCACGAGTTGGTCGTAGGGTACATCGAAGGTGCGCTCAATACCGTTGTGCCGAATACGTACCTGCTTCTTGGCAAGATCGATCGCTTCGACATCGGCGATCGCCAGCCGGGTGTGACGGAGCATTTTGCGCAGCGGTTGGACGATATCCGTCACCGCCACGTCGCCCCCGGCGACCTCGTGAAGCATCGGTGTGAAGAGAACAAAATTCTCCTTCGCCACCAAGGCGATTTCGATATCCGGCGCGCCGCGCAGTTGCTTCTCGAGATGCAATGCGGTGTAGGCGCCGGCAAAGCCGCCGCCGAGAATTAATATGCGCTTCTTCGGTGCTGATGGCTCCATGTGATGCCTCAACGACCTCTAATACATCGGAACCTGAAAAAATCCGAAACCATCCTCCCCACTCGACCCTCGACACTCATTCATCCCGCGCCGCCCTTCCCGACCTCCACGCGACGAAGACGCTGTTCATGTATCGCGGCCAGTGCCTCGTGCAAGCTATCGAAGACATGATCGGCGCCGATAACATCGATGAGGCGGTGGCGGCCCAGATCAGACCGTAAGGATGGCTGCGCATGTGCAAGCACCATCACGACGCCGTCACGGAGCAAGTCATCCTGTAATGACCGCAGCACTCGTGCCGCCGAGTAATCTATACTCGTGATCGCACTGGCCTCCACCACCAGCCATTTGACCGGCCTAGATACTCCTTGAACGAGGCCTCGTAGGTCCTCTGCGAAGCGGCCGGCGTTGGCGTAAAAGAGGTCCGCTCCGAATTGGAAAATCACTAGGCCGGGTTCGCTCAGCGCCCCAGGGACAGCCGGGATTGGCCGCCGGTGTCCAGCGCCATCCTCCACCAACACTGCTGTGTGCGGACGGTAACTGTGGCGCACATGGCGAAGCAGTGAAAGGACCATTGCCAGCAGGATGCCCTGTTCGACACCCACCACCACAACCACCGCGGCGGTGGTCAATGCCAGCCGCAACTCGCCGGGGCTCTCGCGTCCGATGTCGCGCAAACCGCGCAGGTCGACGAGCCCCACTGCGATCGTAAAGACGATGGCCCCGAGGACACACCGAGGCAGATACTGCAGCGGGCCGGTCAGGAAAAGAAGCACGAACGCGACGACTCCGGCAGTGGCCAGCTGGGCAAGCTGGCTTCGCCCGCCGGCGCTCTCGACCATTGCGGTTTGCGTCGGGCTGCCGTTCACTACGAACGTGCCGCTGAGCGCCGCGGCCGCATTGGCCGCTGAGAGACCCGCTATATCTGCGTTTTCGTCCAGCGTTTCGTGATGGCGCGACGCGTAGGCGCGCGCCGTCGCCGCGCTTTGAGCAATAATCATTAGAAAGCACGAGCCCGCCACGGGGAGAAGCGCCAGAGCCTCACCCCAGCTCACATCCGACACTCCGAGCGGCGGGAGACCTCCCGCCACCGGCCCGATGACCGTGATCCCATGCCCAGAAAAATCGAACGCGGCACTGGCAGCCACCGCGCCCACGACGGCGAAGAGCGGACCGGGCAGCCGCGGTGCGAGGCCGCGGCAAATTAGGACGACCGCCACGACAGCCGCCGAGATGCAAATCGTCGGCACATGCATCTGCGGAAAGCCCCGAACCACTTGAGCGAACTGCTCGATAGTTCGACGGCTGTCGGCCGGCACGCCCAGCATTTCGCCGAGCACCGCGATACCTACCTGAAATCCGACGCCGGTGAGAAAGCCCACGAGCACCGTCTGGGAGAGGAAGTCGGCGAGAAAGCCGAGCTTGAATAGCCGCGCCAGCAGCAAGCAGCCCGCCGTCAGCAACGCTACGAGCCCCGCCAGCGCCACGTAGTGCGCGCTGGCCATAGGGGCCATATCGGACAGTCGGCTCGCGAGGATGGCTGCCGTTGCCGAGTCCGCTGCCACCACCAGATAGCGCGAGGAGGCAAACGTTGCGAACGCCACCAGCGGCAACAGCAGAGTGTAAAGCCCCGTAATGACCGGCATGCCGGCGATCTTCGTATAGCCCAACGCCTGCGGGACGTTCATCGCGGCGAGGGTGAACCCAGCCAGTGTGTCTCGCACGGCTCCGGCGCGGCTCACCGGCAGGATACCCTGAAAGATTCGTAGCCCGCGCCCGCTATTCTGCAGCTGCTTTGACACCGTATCCATTCCGAATGGGCTGAGATTCTTGTAGCGAAAAGTTGAAACCCTGTAGAGTCGCGTGCGCCTAGAAGCCTAGATAGAATTCCTGACTATGTCGGCAAAGCTCTTGGCCTCCAGCGATGCGCCTCCCACCAGCGCGCCATCTACATCCGGCTGGCTCATTAGCTCGCGGGAATTGGACGGCTTCACGCTGCCGCCATATTGAATGCGAACGCGCCGCGCGACGGTTTCGTCAAACATGTTGTCCAGCAATCCGCGGATGAACGCGTGGGCCGCCTGCGCCTGAGCGGTGGTGGCCGTCTTGCCGGTGCCAATCGCCCAGACCGGTTCGTAAGCAATAATGGTCTCAACCATCTGGTCCTTGCTCAAGCCAGTCAAGCTTCCGCGCACCTGGGTTTCCAAAACTTTTTCCGTTCGATCTGCTTCCCGTTCAGCGAGTGTCTCCCCGACGCAAACGATCGGCTGGAGAGATGCGGCGTGCGCAGCTTGCGCTTTTTTTGCAATTAGCTCGTCCGATTCTTTTTGATACTGACGCCGCTCCGAGTGGCCGAGAACGACATAACTCACCGCGAATTCCTTCAGCAGCTCCGCCGCGATTTCGCCGGTGTATGCGCCGGCGTTGTGCTCGCTCATATTCTGCGCACCCAGGCGAATATGGGAATCGCGGATCGCTTTGGCAACTTCGCTCAACGCAGTGAATGGTGGGCAGACGACGATGTCGACTGCTGTTACCTTCGCCAATTCAATTTTCAAATCGCGCACGAGATCAAGCGCCTCGGCCACCGTTTTGTTCATTTTCCAGTTTCCGGCAATGATCAGCTTTCGTTCTTTATTCATATCCAACGATTCCACCCTTTATGGGGATCAAGTGTGAATCCTTCACGCGTGTTACTTCATGCAGCAGGTCTCGCTCATCACTCGCCACTTGTCTTTGGTCAGTCGACCTTCACGGCCTCGTAGTTCACCTTCTTCCTTGTTGCAAAACGAGTTCGCGAAGAGTCAAGCAATTGGACGGAGAGCACTGCCACGGGCACGAGAAAAATCACCGAGCCGGGCACCCACATGATTGCTCCGGCCGCCGCCTGGTCATCCAGTGCTGTGATACCCCACAAGCGCGGCACGGTCGCATAGGTTGGATAGAGAACACGCTCGGAAAAAATGAGAAACGCCGACAACGCCGTATTTTGAATATCGGCAAACAGCAGATACGGAATGATCGCCCAGCGCGCACAGCGCAAACGGCTCGGCCACGGCTGCACGACCGGCCACCAGAAAAGCAACCCGGTGCCGAGGAAGCAAAGGTGCTGCGTATCGTGCCAGAAGTCAGAACGCAGAGCTAATTCATAAAGCGCCGGCAAATGCCATGCGACGGTGCTCACCGTGAAAGCAAACAGGCAAACTAAGGGATGGGTCAGAAAGTGCCCCAGCCGCTGGAGCGACGCCGAAGCGAAAACGTACTTGAGTCCATGTTGTAAAACGGGTCGCGGCAATCCACGGAGCAAAGGCAACACCGGCGCGCCCAGTAAAAGAAGCGGCGGCACCACCATCATCAACAACAGATGTTGAATCATATGGAATTGCAGGAGCCTTTCGCCCAACTCGTGCAGCGGAGAAGCCAGCGCGAGAAAAAGCGCGAGCAGCCCGGATTGAAATGCGATCAAACGCCAGGCGCCGAAACGCCGCGGCAGCCGCCGGTGGAGTTGCAACCAACCGCGCAGATAGATGCCTGCGAGCAGCAAAAGCGAAACTATGATCCAGGGTTCGAATGTCCACGATGCCGCAGAAACCCCCACGTCGTCCACAGCAGAGAGTCCCGTTTGGTAGTGTATGGTTGTGATTAGTGGGTCCACGGATCACAAACTTATGAGTGGAGTACTGGAATATTGGAATAATGGAATGATGTTTCAACATCCAAGAACTACAATGTTCTCAGATTCCATTCTTCTCCATTACTCCATTACTCCACCATTCCAACATTTCATTCTTTTCCTGCCGAGTTACGCGCTGCGGGCACATTCGCGGGATGCAACGACTGCATGAACGCGACGAGCGCCGTTACCTCCTGTGGCGCCAGATTTCTCCCGAACGCTGGCATGTTGCCTCCACCTTGGATTACTTGCCGGATCAGCTGGTCACCGGTGAGACGCGTGGCCACACCATCCAGCGCCGGGCCGCGCAAGCCACCTTGGCCGCCCAGGCTGTGACAATTCCGGCATTGCTTGTCCTGCAAAACTAGCGCGCCCTGCAACTCCAGCGGCGAACGCCCTCGCACATACTGGACCGGCGTGGGAACGCTGCTCCAGGCTTCCATGTGGGGAGACCACGGGGCGTATGTCCCCAGGTGACTCAAGGTACCGAGTGTCAGCAATACGAGAATCACGCCCAATACGGCCATGGGCCGCCGCCGGGCACTCTTTTCCCCGGTGTTGGAAAGAAACGGAAGCGCGAACAGTAGGGCAATGCCGACCACCGGCGCGGTGAGCAAAAGGAAAGTCTCGATGTACGGCGGCAGCAATGCCAGCGCGGCATAAATCCAGAGGAAAAAGAAATCTGGCGCCGGCGCGGTGTCGATGTAAGTCGGGTTCGGTATTCCTCTCGGTCCCTTGGGACCGAAATAGGCGGCACAGGCGAGAATACCCAATATCACTAGGCCGCTAAACATGAGATCCTTATCAATGGCTTTGGGATAAAACGGCACCCCTTCTTTCTTTAGCACTGCCTCGTATTCTTCGGCGTACGTTTCCTTTTTCACTTCTTGCCCAGGCACCGGATACTCGTTGATGCCTTTGGCCAACACCAATCGCAGGTGCATACTAATGAGCGCAATCAACAGGCCGGGAATGACAAAGACGTGCAAGGTAAAAAACCTCGACAGCGTTTCGCCCGCAATGATTGGGCCGCCGAGCAGCAAATGCACCAGATTGGGTCCGATGAACGGGACCCGGCCCATGATCGCTGCGCCGATACCCAACCCCCAGTAAGCATCCTGATCGAAGCGCATGATCTGTCCTGTGAAAGCCATACCAAGCGTGAGCAGCAGCAAAATGCAGCCGGAGATCCAGGTTAGCTCGCGTGGATATTTGAAAGCCCCGAACAGGAATACCTGTGTCATGTGGATGGCCATGATGCTGACCATGAAGTTGGAGCCCCAAAAATGCAGTGCGCGGAGATACCAGCCGAGAGGCTGCTGATAATTCAGATATTCCAAGCTAGTGTACGCCTCATCAGCGGAGGGCACGTAGACAAAAGCCAAACAAATGCCGGTTACGATCTGGAGTACGAAACAAAGCAACGTGCCGCTGCCGAAGACATAAAACCAACTGCCTGCGCTGGCGGGCACTGTGTGGCCTGCTGTCGATTCGAAGAGCTTGCTCACGTGCAAGCGCTCATCGATCCATAGTGCAACTTGTCTTAGCATCAGATCCTATAAAAAAATCGTTCAAGCCGTTCAATCGCTTCACTTCGTTCAACCGCTACGCTCAGTTCAAGCCTCCACCTCTGTTCCTCCC
>Ga0335082_10006736_pt1 | contig 12520 bp, 13 predicted proteins | sample Lox_Sample_41_FD_206718 | JGI IMG/M metagenome (GOLD analysis project Ga0335082, IMG submission 206718) | Soil microbial communities from Loxahatchee National Wildlife Refuge, Florida, United States - Lox_Sample_4.1 | ecosystem: Environmental > Terrestrial > Soil > Wetlands | place: USA...
CGCGTACAACGTCCCCGGCGCGCCGACGCACCTGAACCTCGACGGGCCGACGATCGCGAAGATCTTCCTCGGGCAGATCACCAGCTGGAACGACCCGGCGATCGCGGCTCTGAACAAGGGCGCGAGTCTTCCGAACCTGAAGATCACGCCCGTGTTCCGCTCGGACGCGTCGGGCACGTCCTACGCGTTCACCGACTACCTGTCGGCGGTCTCCGGCGACTGGAAGACGAAGATCGGAAACTCGACCCAACCCGCGTTCGCGGCCGGGATCGGGGCCAAGGGATCCTCCGGCGTCGCGGGCGTCGTCTCACGGACGAGCGGCGGCATCACGTACGTCGACATCGCCTACGCGATCAAGAACCACATCAGGTTCGCGGCTGTGAAGAACGCGGCCGGGAAGTTCCTCTTCCCGAGCCTTCGCCGGATCGAGGCGGCGGCACTGGCGTTCCCGAAGGTGCCGGCGAACAACGAGCTGCACATCGTGAACCCGCCCAAGTCGGCGCCGCTCGCGTACCCGATCAGCACGTACACGTACGTGATGGTCCACAAGACCACGCCGCGCGCGGCGGAGCTGCGCAAGATGATCTTCTGGGCGCTGACCGTCGGTCAGGGCCCCCAGTACGCAGCGAAGCTCACCTTCGCGCCGATGTCCACGGTGAAGCCCGTGCTCGTCGCCGCGGAGAGGACGCTCAAGACGATCCACACCTGAGCGCGGGAACGGGGCGAGGGGCCTGACCCGGGCGGTCAGGCCCCTCGGGCCCGCGCCTGCACCGGAAACGCGCAGCGAACCTCGAGGCCTCGACCCGGCTGGCCGGTCGCCTCGACGTCGCCCCCGGCCGCCGCGACCACGTGCTTGACGATCGCGAGCCCGAGCCCCGTGCCGCGGGTCGTGCGCGCGGCGTCGCCGCGGTAGAAGCGCTCGAACAGCCGATCGAGGGTCTCCGCATCCACGCCGGCCCCGTCGTCCGAGGCCGTGATGACAGCGGAGCCGTCCTCGCGTGAGACCGTGAAGGTGAAGCGCGAGCCGTGGCCGGCGTAGCGGAGTGCGTTCTCCGCGAGGTTCTCGGCGATCATCCGCAGCATCCGCGGCCGGAGGGGGACGTCGACGTCGACGTCGCCCTCGACCCGCAGCTCCACGCCGGCGCGCGATGCAGCCCCCTCGAGCTCCCGCGCAACGTGCTCGAGCACGGGGATCGCGTTCGTGTGGCCGAGCGAGACCACCTCCTTGCCGCTCTCGAGCTCGGACAGGAAGAGGATCTCGTCGATCAGCTCACCGGCGTTCTCGACCTCGGCCCGCGCCTGGTCGATCAGCGCGTGGACGTCGGCGCCGGGCAGGTCGGCCGAGTCGAGCAGCGCGAGGATGCGGGCGAGCGGCGTCCGGAGCTCGTGGGAGACCGCGGCGGTGAAGCCGGTGCGGAGCTCGTCGAAGCTGCGGTCGTCGACGAATCTGTTCGTCACCGAATCGTCACCACTCTGAAACCCGAACCGAAAGCCCCACCGAACTATCGTAGGTTGCGTGAGCAGGGTCCTGATCGTCGAGGACGACACCGTCATCGCCGACGGCATGGCGCGCCACCTGGGCGCGGCCGGCTTCGACCCGGTGGTCGTCGGGCGGGGGGAGCTCGGCCTCGCCCGGCTTCGCTTCGAGAACCCCGACGTCTGCGTCCTCGACCTGATGCTGCCCGAGCTCGACGGCTGGAAGCTGATCGAGACCGCGCGCTCGGAGGGGATCGGGACGCCGATCGTCGTCGTCTCGGCGCGCGGCACCGAGCACGACCGCGTCCACGCGCTCGAGATCGGCGCCGACGACTACCTGGTGAAGCCGTTCTCGATGCGCGAGCTCGTCGCCCGTGTCGGGGCAGCCGCGCGGCGCGGCGTCCGCCCGGCCGAGGAGCGCCGCGGCGACGCGATCGAGATCGAAGAGCTGCGCATCGACCCGCGAGAGGTGCAGGCCTACGTCGCCGGCGAGAGCGCGGGGCTCACGCCGACCGAGTTCCGGCTCCTCTACACGCTCGCGCTCGACCGCGGACGGGTCGTGACCCGGGACGAGCTGCTCCAGAAGGTCTGGGGTCGCCGCGAGACCCACCGCGACCGCACCGTCGACGTGTTCGTGCGCCGCCTCCGCCAGAAGATCGACCGTACGGCGCCGAGGCACTCGTTCATCCAGACGCGGTTCGGCGTCGGTTACAAGCTGGAGCCCGAGCCGAAGTAGCCGGCCGCCACGGCCGGGATAGGCTGCTGGCCGTGGACTTCGAGCTGACGGCCGAGCAGCGAGAGATCCAGGCCGTCGCCCGCGACTTCGCGCGGGCAGAGATCGAGCCGCATGCAGCGGCCTGGGACCGCGAGCACGGCTTCCCGCGCACGCTCCTCGACGCCCTCGGCGAGCTCGGCCTCCTCGGCGTGTGCATCCCCGAGTCGTACGGCGGCGCCGGCGCCGATTTCGTCTCGTACATCCTCGTCCTCGAGGAGCTCTCGCGGGCGGACGCCGGCGTGGGCGTCACGGTCGCGGTGCACACCTCGGCATGCACGATGCCGCTGTTGCAGTTCGGGAGCGATGACCAGCGATCGCGTTTCGTGCCCGCGCTCGCGCGCGGCGAGCGCATCGGCTGCTTTGCGCTCACGGAGGCCGGCGCCGGGTCGGATGCCGGTGCGATCGTGACGAGAGCCGAGCGCGTCGACGGGGGCTGGCGCGTGGTCGGGACGAAGCAGTGGATCACCAACGCCGCGTTCGGCGGGACGGTGCTGCTCTTCGCGCGCACCGATCCGGAGACGCGGTCGGCGCGAGGCGTCTCCGCGTTCGTGCTCGACGGAGAGGACGTCCAGGTCACCCGCACCGAGGAGAAGCTCGGCCTCAACTCGTCGGCGACCAACGACATCGCCGTGGACGCGGTCGTCGGCGAGGATCGCCTGGTCGGGGACGAGGGTCACGGCTTTCGCATCGCGATGGCCACGCTCGACGGCGGCCGGATCGGGATCGCCGCGCAGGCGGTCGGGATTGCGCAGGCGGCCTACGAGGTGGCGCTCCGCTACGCGCAGCAGCGCCACGCCTTCGGCCGGCGAATCGCCGACCACCAGGCGATCCAGCACAAGCTCGCGAACATGTCGATGGAGATCGACGCCGCGCGACTGCTCGTTCTCCGGGCGGCATGGCTGAAGGCCAGCGGGCGCGCGCACACCGAGGCCGGGGCCAAGGCGAAGCTGTTCGCCTCCGAGATGGCGCGCCGCCAGACGGCGGAGGCGATCCAGGTGCTCGGCGGCTACGGCTACACCAAGGAGTTCCCGGTCGAGCGCTTCTACCGGGACGCGAAGATCACCGAGATCTACGAGGGTACGAGCGAGATCCAGCGGCTCGTGATCGCGCGGCAGATCCTCGGCGAGCGCCCGGCGGAGCGGGTATGAGCTCACGGAGACGGGACGAGCCGGTGCGGCTCACCCGCATCTACACCCGAGGCGGCGACCACGGAGAGACCTCGCTCGGCGACGGCTCGCGTGTCTCGAAGCTCGATCCGCTGCTTCGCGCCTACGGCGCCGTCGACGAGCTCAACTCGGTGATCGGCTGGGCCCAGGCGGCCGCCGGCGACGAGCGTCTCGCCCGCATCCAGAACGAGCTGTTCGACATCGGGGCCGACCTCTCGGTGCCGTACGCCGAGGGCGACGGACGCCTGCGGATCACGCAGCGGTCGGTCGAGCTGCTCGAGCGCGACTGCGACGACGTCAACGCCGCGCTGCCGGAGCTGCGCAGCTTCGTGATCCCCGGGGGCAGCGAGGTTGCGGCGCGGCTGCACGTCGCCCGCGCGGTCTGCCGGCGCGTCGAGCGGGAGGTGCTCGCGGTCGCTTCGGACCGCACGCTCAACCCCGTCGCGCCGGTCTACCTGAACCGCCTCAGCGACCTCCTGTTCGTCCTCGCGCGCGCCGCCAACGCAGGGGGCGCGGAGCCGTTGTGGAAGCCGGGCGCGTGACTGCACCGACGGAGCGGCAGGGCGAGCTCTTCTCGACGATGTCGGGCGTCGAGAACCCCGCGTTCTCGACGCCGCAGTCCGCGCCGGTCGACTACGAGCGCGACCTCGGCGATCCGGGCGAGTTCCCGTTCACGCGCGGCGTCTATCCGTCGATGTACCGGGGCCGGCTCTGGACGATGCGGCAGTTCGCGGGGTTCGGGACCGCGGTCGAGACGAACGAGCGCTTCCGGTATCTGCTCGACCACGGCCAGACCGGGCTGTCGACGGCGTTCGACATGCCGACGTTGATGGGCTACGACTCGGATCACCCCCGGTCGCTCGGTGAGGTCGGCCGCGAGGGGGTGGCGGTCGACTCGCTCGAGGACATGGAGGCGCTGTTTCGCGGGATCCCGCTCGGCGACGTGTCGACCTCGATGACGATCAATTCGCCGGCAGCGATCCTGCTGGCCTTCTATCTGTGCGTCGGCGAGGAGCAGGGCGTGCCGCGGTCGGCGCTGCGCGGCACGATCCAGACGGACATCCTGAAGGAGTACATCGCACAGAAGGAGTACATCTTCCCGCCCGAGCCGTCGATGCGGCTCGTGACGGACATGGTCGAGTTCTGCACGCGGGAGATGCCGCTCTGGCATCCGATCTCGATCTCGGGCTACCACATTCGCGAGGCGGGGTCGACGGCGGCGCAGGAGCTCGCCTTCACGCTGGCCGACGGCTTCACCTACGTCGAGTGGGCGATCAAGCGCGGTCTGGACGTCGACGACTTCGCGCCTCGGCTGTCCTTCTTCTTCAATGCGCACCTCGACTTCTTCGAGGAGATCGCGAAGTACCGGGCGGCGCGGCGCATCTGGGCGCGCGAGCTCCGCGAGCGGTACGGGGCGCGCAACGAGCGCTCGCTGCTGATGCGCTTCCATACGCAGACGGCGGGTGTGTCGCTGACCGCGCAGCAGCCGGAGGTGAACATCGTGCGGACCGCGATCGAGGCGCTGGCGGCCGTGCTGGGCGGGACGCAGTCGCTGCATACGAACAGCTTCGACGAGGCGCTTGCGCTGCCGACCGAGGAGGCGGCGCGCCTCGCATTGCGGACGCAGCAGGTGATCGCGCACGAGACCGGCGTCGTGAACAGCGCCGACCCACTCGGCGGCTCGTACCACGTCGAGCAGCTGACGAACGAGGTCGAGCGGCAGGCGTACGACTACTTCGAGCGGATCGACCAGCTGGGAGGCGTGGTGGCCGCGATCAAGGAGAACTTCTTCCAGCGCGAGATCGCCGAGGCGTCGTTCCGCTACCAGGCGGAGGTCGAGGCCGAGCAGCGGGTGATCGTCGGCGTCAACCGCTACCAGCTCGAGGACGAGACGGAGACGGAGATCCTCAAGATCGACCCGGAGCTCGAGCGCGAGCAGGTCGAGCGGGTCCGGGCACTGCGCGGCCGGCGCGACGCCGGGGCGGTCGAGGCGGCGCTTGCCCGGCTCGCCGCAGACGCCGCCGTCGACGACCGCAACCTGATGGCCCCGATCGTCGAGGCCGCCCGCGCCTACGCCACGGTCGGGGAGATGTGCGACGTCCTCCGTCAGGCCTGGGGCACGTGGCGCGAAACGCCGGTCTTTTGACACAGATGTGCCAACTAAGCGCCGGGCGGGCCGTCTAACCTTCAAGTCAGATGAGATCGCACGCCGATCCGCTGCACGCAGACCACGTCAGCGCCTTCCGGGCGCCGTTCTGGCGCCGGAACGGGTTCTGGCGCGTCGCTCTCCCGGTGATCGCGGGGCTGTCGGTGATCATCGCGGCTCTCGTCGTTCTCCAGGTCACGGTCGGCAGCAACGGCTCGCCGAACGCGGTCACCGGCTGGGGCGTGACGTACCCGGCGGCGAAGCCGCCGAAGACGGTCAAGCTCGCGCCCGAGGCGCAACGGGTCGCGACGAAGTTCGTCAACACGGCGGTCGCGCGCAAGAACCTCGACGTGGCATACCGGCTCTCCGGCCCGCACGTCCGCGAGGGGATGACGCTGAAGCAGTTTCTGAGCGGCAACATCGCGGTCGTTCCGTACAAGATCACGAAGAAGACCACCGCCTCGATGAAGATCGACAAGTCGTATGCGACCAGCGCGCAGCTCGAGCTGTACCTGGTGACGCCTGGCCATCCCGGCCGCGACTTCTTCGTCGACATGATCAAGAAGAACGGCAAGTGGTACGTCGACGGCTGGGTCCCGCGCGGGACGCCGCCGATCCCGACCGACCCAGGCCACTAGTGTCCGGGAAGATCCGGGTGGTGATCGCGAAGCCGGGCCTCGACGGCCACGATCGCGGTGCGAAGATCATCGCGCGGGCGCTGCGCGACGCCGGCATGGAGGTCATCTACACGGGCCTGCATCAGACGCCCGAGCAGATCGCGGAGACGGCGATCCAGGAGGACGCGGACGCGGTCGGCATCTCGATCCTCTCGGGCGCCCACATGACGCTCGTGCCGCGGATCCTCGAGCTGCTCCGCGCGGACGGCGCCGACGACGTCCTGGTCGTCGTCGGAGGCACGATCCCGGCGGACGACGTCGTCGCGCTCAAGGCGCAGGGTGTCGCGGAGGTCTTCACCCCCGGCGCACCGACGTCGGAGATCGTCGAGTTCCTGCAGTCGCGGGTCGCGGTCTAGCGGCCGGACGCCGACTGCGCGGCGGGTAGAGTCTCGCCGCGATGAAGATCGCCGTTTGCGTCAAAGCCGTGCCGGATGCCGCCTCCGGGCGTCGCATCGATCCGGCGACGAAGCGGCTCGACCGCAGCGGCGAGCTCGCGATCTCGGAGTGGGACACGTACGCGATCGAGGAGGCGCTCGTCCTCAGGGAGGCTGGCGGCGACGGCGAGGTCGTCGTCGTCTCGCTCGGTCCGGAGCGCGCGGTCGACGCGCTCCGCAAGGCGCTGGCGATGGGCGCCGATCGAGCCGTCCTCGTCTCGGACCCGGCCTTCGAAGGTGCGGATCTGCTCGGCACTGCGACGGCGCTCGCCGGAGCACTCGAGCGGGAATCGGCGGATCTGGTGCTGTTCGGGCAACAGTCGGCGGACGGCGGGGGCGCGTGCCTGTGGGCGGCCGTCGCCGACCGGCTCCGCCGTCCGATCGTCTCGCAGGTGAGCGAGTTGTCGGTCGATGCGGGGTCGCTGACGGGAAAGCGGCAGACGGAGTTCGGCTACGACACGCTGCGACTGCCGCTGCCGGCGGTCGTCGCCGTCGCCGACTCGATCAACACGCCCCGCTACCCGTCGCTGAAAGGGATCATGGGCGCGAAGAAGAAGCCGCAGGAGACGCTCGGCGCGTCGGACGTTGGCGGCCCCGACCGGGCGCGGACGACGGTGATCGCGCTGAATCCGCCGCCGTCGCGCGGCGAGGCGCGCCGGATCGAGGACGACGGCTCCGCTGCCGAGCAGATCGTCGAGTTCCTCGCCGAGCGGAGGATGCTGTGAAGACGCTCGTCTTCCTCGAGCACCACGACGGCGCGATCCAGAAGGGATCGCTCGGCGTGCTCGCGAAGGCGGTCGCCCTCGGCGGTGACGTGGCCGGCGTGCTCGCGGGTGCGGGCGTCCGCGAGCTGGCCGACGAGGCGGGCCGCCACGGCGCTGCGAGCGTCTGGGTCGCTGACGACGAGCGGCTGGCCGCTCCGCTCCCGCAGCCGCGCGTCGACGTGCTCGCGAAGCTCGTGCGAGACGAGGTGTTCGACGCGGTGCTGTTCGCGCAGTCCGTCCTGGCCGCCGACGTCGCAGCAGGTCTGGCCGCGCGCCTCGACGCGGGCCTGAACTGGGATCTCGTCGACCTGAGCGCCGATGGCGTCGGGACCAGGCCCGCGCTCTCGGACAGCGTCTATCTCGACGTCGGATGGTCGGAGAGCCCCCGGCTCGCCGTTTTCAGGTCGGGCACCTTCGACCCGGCGCCGACCGGCGGGGCGGCCGAGGTGAAGGAAGCGGCGGTCGAGCTCGAGGACTTCTCGCTGCTCGCGGAGATGGTGGAGCAGGCGCACGCCGAGCAGCAGGGCCCGTCGATCGAGGAGGCCGACGTGATCGTCGCCGGTGGGCGCGGGCTCGGCGAGCCGGAGGCGTTCTCGCTGGCCGAGGGACTCGCCGACGCCCTCGGTGGTGCGGTCGGCGCGACACGCGCGGTCGTCGATGCCGGCTGGTACCCGTACTCGGCGCAGGTTGGGCAGACCGGCAAGACGGTCTCGCCGAAGCTGTACGTCGCGCTCGGCATCTCGGGCGCGATCCAGCACAAGGTCGGCATGCAGAGCTCCAACGTGATCGTCTCGATCAACAAGGACCCGAACGCCCCGATCTTCGAGTTCTCCGACCTCGGCGTGGTCGGCGACCTACACGCGATCGTGCCGAAGCTGACGGAGCTCGTCCGCGCCCGCAGGTCGTGAGCGTTCGTCCGGCCGACTTCCCGCCGCCGTGGTCGGTAGGCGAGGCCTTCCGGCCGCCGACCGATCCCGTTGACGAGCGGATCGAGGTCGGCTTCCTGATCGTCGGGGCCGGGCCCGCCGGGCTCGCCGCCGCGATCCGGCTCGGGCAGTTGATCGAGGAGAACCCGGAAGCTGCCGAGCGCCTCGGCGACGTGCCGGTCGCGGTGCTCGAGAAGGGAAAGGCGCCGGGCGCGCATCTGCTCTCCGGCGCCGTCGTCAACCCGCGCGCGCTGCAGGCGCTGTTCGGCGATCGCAAGCGGATGGACGAGCTCCCGTTCGCCGGAGAGGTCGAGGCGGAGTCGGTGCTGTTCCTGACGCGCAAGCACGCCTACCGGATCCCGACGCCGCCGACGATGTCGAATGACCGGAACCACGTCGTCTCGCTGTCGAAGCTCGGCGGGTGGCTCGCCGAGGAGGCGGAGGCGCTCGGGGTCACCGTGCTCCCCGAGACCACCGCCGACGCGCTGCTCGTGGACGCCGGGCGCGTCCTTGGGGTGCGGACCGGCGACCGTGGGCGCGACCGCAACGGCGTCCCGCTGCCGAATTTCGAGCCCGGCTCGGACCTGAAGGCGCGGGTGACGATCCTCGCGGAAGGAACCCAGGGCTACCTGACCGCGGCCGCGCTCGAGCGGTTCCGGCTGCAAGGGGAGAGCCCGCAGGTCTGGGCGCTCGGCGTCAAGGAGGTTTGGCGCGTCCCACAGCCGCTCGGCCGCGTCATCCACACGATGGGCTGGCCGCTTCGAGGCCGGAAGAAGTACCGCGAGTTCGGCGGGTCGTTCATCTATCCGCTCGGCGAGGATCTGGTGACGATCGGGATGGTGGTCGGGCTCGACTACCGCGACGCGTCGCTGTCCGTCCACGACCTGCTGCAGGAGCTGAAGACGCACCCGCGCGTCCGCCGGATCCTCGCCGGCGGGGAGCGGCTGCAGTGGGGGGCGAAGACGATCCCCGAGGGCGGGTTCGTGGCGCTGCCGGACCGGTTCCACGCGCCGGGTCTGCTGCTCGCGGGCGACGGCGTCGGGCTCGTCAACGTGCCGGCCCTGAAGGGCATCCACTACGCGATCGAGTCGGGGCGGCTCGCGGCCGAGGCGGCGTGGCGCACGCTCGAGCGCGGGACGTCGATGCGCGCGGCGCTTCGGTCGTACGACGACTCGCTGCGGTCGTCGTTCATCTGGGGCGACCTCCGAGAGGTGCGAAACATGCGCCAGGCGTTCGGGCACGGGTTCTATCTCGGCGGCGCGATGGCGAGCGCGATGACGGTGACGAAGGGCCACTTTCCGCCGGGGGATGCCGACACCGAGCGCGACGCGCAGCAGTCGATCTTCCGCACGAAGCGTGACCGGCTGTATCCGGCGGCGGACGGCCGGCTCACCTTCGACAAGCTGTCGAGCGTGTTCGCGTCGGGGAACCGGACGCGGGACGACCAGCCGAATCACATCCGCGTTCGGAGGCGGGTGCCGCGTGAGCTGGCGGAGCTGTGGGTGCGGATGTGCCCGGCGCAGGTCTACGAGGTGGGGGCCGAGGACGGGGACGGGACCGTGGAGGTGCACCTGGCGCCCTCGAACTGCGTCCAGTGCGGTGCGATCACCGCCAAGGGCGGCCGCCTGACCCCGCCCGAGGGCGGCAGCGGCCCCGAGTACACACTCACTTAGCGAGTTCGTGGCGGTTTCGTCACGGCGGCTGCCACCGAGCATGGCCGCTTTCGGCGTCGCCGTCGCAGAACTCGACGAAGCGAGCGATCGCGCGGTCCCGTCGCCCGTCGAACATGGTGAGCAGCTCGCCGGTCGCGAGCTGTGCGAACGAGAGCGCGACCCCGATGGTGGCGGCGTAACTCGACCATGCGTAGCTCTCGAGTGAGCCGCTTCGCCCGGCCCGGCGCGGGTTCCGGACGACGTAGCGAACCACGTTCAGGAGACGGCGATCGTCGACGAGGTACTCGCTCCAGTACCGCTTCCCGAAGAGATGGTTGATCCGCTCGTGCGACCGGTTGAAGTTCAGTGCGTACGCGGAGTTCAGCTCGCACATGCCGCGTGATAGACCGCGGTCGTCGACGTTCAGCACGAGGTGGTAGTGGTTGCGCATCAGGCAATACGCGTAGATGTTCCACCCGTGACGGTTTGCAACGTGCGTGAGAATGCGGATGAACTCCCGCCGATCGGTGTCGTTGAAGAAGATGCGCTGCTTGTTGTTGCCGCGGGTGACGACGTGGTGAAAGCCGGGTCGATTATCGCGCGGCCTGTAGGTCACTCGACCACGGTACGAGCGGCCATCGTTGCCGGCTCGAGTGGCGGGCCGAAATCACACTCCTGGTCGACTCTTGGCGCAGATCCGTCACGGCGGCAGCCGCCCGGGTCGCGGGCTCGAACCTCGGCAAGGAGGCAGGTGAGTGGCTAGAGATCCGATGAGCTCCGGCGAGATCGCCGCCCGGATCGCCGAGTTCCGCGCCACGGCGACCGAGATCGAGGCGCTCGCCGACGAGGCGATCGGCTCCCGCAACGTCGACGACCTGATCACCGTCGTCCGCGGCCTCCTCGACGCGCTCGACGTCGTCCTCGCGATGGCGTCGCGGCTCGCGGCGAAGGACGATGCATCGGCGCAGCCGGGAGACGGTGGGGCGCGGTGATCACGAGCGTCGACAATCCGCGGGTGAAGGAGGTGGTGCGATTGCGCCGCTCGCGTGACCGGCGCGCGACCGGCCTCTTTCTCGTCGAGGGTTCGCGCGAGGTCGAGCGCGCACGCACGGCGGGCCTCCGCTTCCGCGCGACGTACGTCGCACCCGACCTCTCGCCGTCGGCGGCCGACCACCCGGACGCGGAGGAGGTGAGCGCGCGCGTGCTGCGCCACATGGCGTATCGCGCCGAGCCGGAAGGTGTGATCGCGGTCGTCGAGTCGCCGGCGCGCGAGCTTCCGGCGAACGCCACCCTCGTGCTCGTTGCCGTCGGAGTGGAGAAGCCCGGCAATCTCGGCGCGATGGCGCGGTCGGCCGAAGCGGCGGGCGCCGACGCTCTGCTCGTCGCCGACGGCGCGTTCGACCCGTGGAACCCGAACGCCGTGCGCGCCTCGACCGGGGCCGTGTTCACCCTCCCGATCCTCGCCGTGACGCTCGACGAGCTGCGCGCTCTGCCCCTCCGGCGGGTCGCCGCAGTCGTCGGCGCGCCGACGCGGTACACGGCGGTCGACCTGCGCGCGCCGACCGCGCTGATCGTCGGCGCGGAGGACGAGGGCCTCGACGAGCGCTGGCGTGCCGCTGCCGACGACACTGTCTCGATCCCCGTCCGCGGCGCGACCGCCGACTCGCTGAACGCGAGCGCCGCCGCCGCGGTTCTGCTCTTCGAAGCGGTGCGCCAGCGCTCGTGAAACGTACGATCGAGCGCGTGCTGCCGACCCGCGACGACGTCCTCCGCGCACGCGCGACGCTCGGCGACCGCCTCGCCCGCACGCCGACAATGACCAGCCGCACGATCGGCGCGCGTCTGAAATGCGAGCTCTTCCAACGCACGGGCTCGTTCAAGGTGCGCGGTGCGTTGAACAAGCTCAGCTCGCTCGACGCTGACGAGAAAGGGCGCGGCGTAATCGCGATCAGCGCCGGCAATCACGCCCAGGCCGTCGCCTACGCGGCCGCCGAGGAGCAGGTCGACGCGCTCGTCGTCATGTGGCAAGGCGCATCGGAGCAGAAGATCGCCGCCACGCGCGGTTATGTCGCGACCGTCGACCTCGAGGCGACTGGTCCCGGCGACGCTTTCGACCGGTTGCACGAGCTCATCGAGTCGACGGGCCGCACGCTCGTGCACCCCTTCGACGACCCGGTCGTGATCGCCGGCGCCGGCACGGTCGGGCTCGAGATCGTCGAGGATGCGCCAGACGTCGACGCCGTGATCGTCGGCGTCGGCGGCGGCGGGCTGGTCTCCGGTATCCAGACGGCGATCGGCGACCGCGTCCGCGTGGTCGCCGTCGAGCCCGAGACGAGCATCGCACTCCACGCTGCGATCGAGCACGGCGAGCCGGTCCCGGTGACGCCCACCTCGATCGCCGACGGGTTGAACGCGCCGTTCGCGGGTGAGCTGCCGCTCGAGATCTGCCGCGATCTCGAGCGTGTCCTCGTGAGCGAGGAGGAGATCGAGCACGCATTCCGGTT
>Ga0335082_10006738_pt1 | contig 12517 bp, 17 predicted proteins | sample Lox_Sample_41_FD_206718 | JGI IMG/M metagenome (GOLD analysis project Ga0335082, IMG submission 206718) | Soil microbial communities from Loxahatchee National Wildlife Refuge, Florida, United States - Lox_Sample_4.1 | ecosystem: Environmental > Terrestrial > Soil > Wetlands | place: USA...
TCCGTTTCATTGTGCGGCCGCGCCGTCGCGCGCGGCAACTTCGAGCACGAAAACGATGCCGCGCGCGATGTCGTCGAGCGCCATGCCCGGCGCGCCGCTCGTGCCCGCCGGCTGCGAGGGCAGGCGCGGCACGTGCAGGAAGCCTGCGCGCAGCCGCGGCACACGCCGCGCGGCGTAGTGCATGAGCCCGTAGAACGCGTGGTTGCAGACGAAGGTGCCGGCGCTGTTCGAAACTTCCGCCGCGAGTCCCGCCGAGCGCAGCGCCGCGACAACTGCCTTGACGGGCAGCGTCGCGAAATAAGCGGACGGCCCGCCGGCAATCACCGGCGCGTCCAGCGGCTGCGCGCCGTCGTTGTCGGCCTCGCGCGCATCTTGCACGTTGATCGCAACGCGCTCGACGCAGAGCGTTGCGCGCTCGGACGCCTGACCGACGCAGAGCACGACATCGGGTTGCACGCGCTCGATCATGGCCTCGAGCGCCGGCAGCGCGCGAGCATACGAGGTCGGCAAGGTGGCGGTCGCGACCGCGATTTCGCCGAGCTGAGTCGGTAGCCGGCGCAGCGCTTCGAGCGACGCGTTGACGCGGTCGCCGCCGAACGGCTCGAAGGCGGTCACCAGCGCGCGCATCACGCCGCGCGCAGCGCACGGTCGAGCCCGCGCAGGAGCGGCAGGATCACGTCGACCGTGGGCACGGGCGTCTTGGTGTCGCGCGCGAACGCCTGCACCTGGCCGAGCAGCGCCTCGACCTCCATCGGCCGCCCGGCGAGCACGTCCTGCAGCATCGACGGCCGCTGGCCGGGTTTGCCGCGACGCGAGAGCGCCTCGACGTCGATTTCAGAACGCAGATCCCAGCCCTGCGCAGCGGCGACCGCCAGCACTTCCTGCATCACGCCGATCGACAGCTTGCGCAGGCCCTCGTCCGCGCCGAGTCCGCCGAGATCGGTGCGCGCGAGCGCCGCGAGCGTATTGCCCGATGCGTTGTTGACGAGCTTTTGCAGGATGTCGCGGCGCAGGTCGCGCGAGATGCGCGCGTCGATACCGGCGCGCTTGAACACGCCGACGACCGCGTCGAGACGCGGGCTCGCCGAGCCGTCAGGCTCGCCGAAGATGAAATGATTGGGCCCGGTGTGCACGATCACGCCGGGCTCGACGAGGTCGTTGGGGCAGTGCACGACACAGCCCAGCGTGCGTTCCGGCTTCACCTCGCGCCACAGCGCGCCGTCCGGGTCGAGCAAGGGGAGGGTGCCGCCCACGCCCTTCATGCCGTGGCGCCACCACCACTGGATGCCGTTGAGCAGAAATACCGCGCAGCCTGCGGGTGCGATCAATCGCGCAATCGCCGCGGCGGCGCCGGGCACCGCATGCGCCTTGAGCGTCACCAGCACGACGTCTTGCGGCGGCAGCGTGGACGGGTCATCGGTCGCCACCGGCACATTGACGGTCGTCTCCTGGCCGCCCGAGCGCAGCGTAAGGCCGCGGCTGCGCATCGCCGCGAGCTGCGCGCCGCGCGCGACCACCGCAATATCGTCGGCGTGCGCGGCGATCAGCCGCACCGCGAGATGGCCGCCGACGGCGCCGGCGCCGAATACGCACACTTTCATGCAGGATCCTCTCTACTGTTTGGCGAGCCCGAGGTCGGCGAGCGCGGCGCGCAGCTTGGCCTCCTCGGCGCGCAGGTATTTCGTGTAGTCGGCGCTATTCAGGTACTCGGCTTCCCACTGGTTGGCGTCGATGAACGCCTTCCAGTCGGCGGTCGTGACCGCCGCGGCGAGCGCGCCGTCCCAGTACGCGACTTGCGGCGCGCTCAAGCCTTTGGGCCCGAACACGCCCGCCCAGTTGGGCATCACGAGGTCGTAGCCCTGTTCCCTCCACGTCGGCACTGTCGCGAGCGCCGATCCCAGACGACGCGGCGCGGCCACTCCGAGCATGCGCAGCTTGCCCGACTCGACATGCGGCTGGATGTTGGAGGCGACGGTGACGATGCAGTCGATGTGGCCGCCGAGCGCCGCCGTCATCAGCTCCGCGCCCTGGAACACGATGATCTTCGCCCTCTTCGGATCGCCGCCCGCGGATTTCACCAGCATGCCGGCGAGGATGTGAAGCGCGCTGCCCGCGCTGTTGACGCCGATCGAGAGCGCGTAGGTGTCGCGCTTGAGCTGTTCCATGAAGTCGCGGCCGGTCTTGAGCGGCGATGCAGTGTTGACCGCAAGCGCAAGATACTGGGTGCCGAGCAGCGCGAGCGGCGTGAAGTCGGCGAACGTGAAGCGGCTCGCGCCGGTGACGTGGCTCGTGATGACGGTGGGCGAGGCGATCTGCAGGTAATGCGCGTCGCCCGCGTGCTGAGAGAGAAAATTCCACGCCACCTGGCCGCCGCCGCCCACGCGGTTGGCGACCGCGACCGGCACGCCGAGCGCGTTGACGTCCTGCCAGATTTTCTGCAGCGTGCGGCCGGTGCGGTCCTGCGAGCTGCCGGCGGTGAGTCCGACGACGATCTCGACGTTCTTTTCCGGCTTCCAGCCTTGCGCCGCGGCGGGCGCGGCAAGGAGCGCGAGGGCTGCCGCCGCGCCGAGGCGGCACGCGTGGCTCCATCCATACTTGAGCGGCTTGACGCGCATAGACCGCTATTCTAGTCTCGCCGCACCGATTGCGCGGAGCGTGCATGCGATGAGGACGCGGTGAGGGCACGACGGTGACGCCCGGCGCATGGCACGCGCTCGGCGCGATGCTGCTCTTCGGAATCGCGGACCTCATCTACAAGCGCGCCGCGCTTGCCGGCGTGCGGGCACCGCAGTTTCTCGCGGTGCAGGCGTGGTGCTACGCGCCGGCGATGATGGCCTACGGCGTGGCGACGCACACGCTCGCGTTCACGCCCGCGGCGTGGTGGGGCGCGCTCGCGGGGCTGCTCGTGTACCTCGGGCTTTTCAACTTCGCACGCAGTCTGCAGGCAGGCTCCGTCAGCGTCAACGCGCCGATCTTCCGCCTGAGCTTCACCGTGACCGCCGCGCTCGCCATTGGGTGGCTCGGCGAGCCGTTGACTGCCTTCAAGGTCGCAGGACTGGCGGCAGCGCTTGCCGCGGTCTGGCTGCTGCTTGCCGCGCCCGCCGCCGGGGACGGCCATCCGCGCCACGCAAGGCGTTCGTCGCTCCTGCAGGTGCTGGCGGCGATGCTGCTGATCGGGATCGCCAATCTCGTCTACAAGATCGGCGTGCGCGACGGCGCGACCCCGGCCACGCTGCTGTTCGGGCAGGCGGCGGTCTTCGTCACGCTTGCGACCGCGGTCCCCTGGCTGGGCGCGGGAGGCCTGAAGCCGCCCGCGGCGGCGTGGCGCCACGCGCCGGTCACGGCGGCGCTCTTCTTCGGCGGCTTTTTGCTGCTGCTCGAGGGGCTGACGCGGGGTGAGGCCAGCGTGCTGGTGCCGATCGCGCAGATGGGGTTCGTAGTCACCGCCGCGCTCGGCTTCGCCGTCCTGCGCGAAACACTGACGCTGCGCAAAGCGGCGGGCCTTGCTGCCGCCCTGGCCGCGCTCGCCTGCCTGGCGCGCAGTTGATCACGCCCGCGTTACAGACTCTTACAAATGGTTGCAGAACGCAGGACGCGTCTCGTGCGTTAATGGGTCGTAGCAATACGAACAACAGAAACCACGGAGGCGCACATGAAGACCCTGATCACTGCGATGACAGCTGCATTGACACTCGCCGGCTGCGCGGATTATCCGGTTTACGAGCGCACCACGGTCGCCTACGAGCCGGCGCCCGTCTATTACACGCCCGCGCCGGTGATTTATGCCCCGGCGCCCGTGGTCTACGAGCGCACGACGGTGGTGCGCGAGCCGGTCGTCGTCCGTGAGCCGGTGCGCATGACACGCGAAGAGCCGCGTTATGTGCGCGGCAACCCGCCGCCAGTGCGCCGCAACGACCGCGATCACGACCACGACCACGACCACGATCGCGATCACAATCGCCGCTGATCCGGGCGGCAGCTAACGCACGGCGCCGCGGGTGCCCGCCACTGCGGCGCAAACTCCCAGCCCGATCAACACGCCGGCGCTCGTGTAGCGGCCGGCGGCGCGCACGCCGTGGGCCTGCGCCAATGCCGGCGCGGCGGCGCCGGCGAGCAACGCGTAACCCGTATCCGTGACCGCCGCGATGGCGACGAAGATCGCGCCCAGCAGCACGCTCTGCAGCGAGCTTGCCCCGGGATCGATGAATTGCGGCAGGAACGCTGCGAAGAACACCGCAGTCTTCGGGTTGAGCAGCGCGACGAACAATCCCTCGCGGAAAACCGCGCCTGCGCGTGCAGGAGCCGGCGGTGCAGTGCCGGCAGGCGCAGCCCGCGCGCGCAATGTCTTCACGCCGAGATAGATCAGATAGGCGGCGCCAGCGTACTTGACGAGCGTGAATGCAGCGGACGACATGGCAAACAGCGCCGCCAGCCCGAGTGCCGCGCCGAGCGCGTTGCCGAGGTTGCCCAGAGCCACGCCGGCAACGGACGCAAGCCCCGCGCGCCGTCCGTGCGCGAGCGCGCGCGCGACGATGTAGAAAACCCCCGGCCCCGGCGTCAGCGCGAGCACCAGGCTCGCGGCGAGGAATGCAGCGAGCTGCGGCCAGGCCGGCAACCATGCGTTCATCGCGTCCGGCTCCTCATGCAACGCGCACGACGATCTTGCCCGTCATCGCGCTCGATTCCATCCACGCCTTCGCGGCCGGCAGCTCGTCGAACGCAAACACGCGGTCGATGACCGGCTCGATGCGCCCGTCGGCAATCGCCGGCATGACATCGCGCGCGAAGCCGCGCGCGGATTGGATGCGCTCGTCCACGGTGAGCTTCGCGTTCGAGACGCCGAAAATCTGGAAGCGGTTGGCGTGCACGGCCGCGAGGTCGAGCTCTGCCGCGTAGACGCCGTCGACGTAGCCGACGACCACCAGCCGGCCGTTGCGCGCGAGGCAGCGCAGGCATTCGGCGAACTGCGAGCCGCCCACCAGATTGGCGATCAGGTCGGCGCCCTTGCCGCCGGTCGCCGCCTTGACCCTGGCCGCAAAGTCCGCGCCGCGCGTCGCGATCGCGACGTCGAGCCCGATGCTCTTCAGTTTCGCGAGCTTGTCCTGCGAGCCCGAGGTGCCTATCGTATGCGCGCCGAGCAGCTTTGCGAGCTGGATGCTCGCCACGCCCGAGCCCGCCGAGGCGCCGGTGATGAGCAGCCATTCGCCGGCCTTGAGCGGGCCGCACGGTGAACACAGCATTTCCCAGGCGGTGATGTATGAAATCGGGATCGCCGCCGCCTGCTCCCACGACAGCCGCTGCGGCACCGGCATCGCCTGGTGCTCGAAGATCGTCGCGTACTCGGCGAAGCTGCCGCGCACGCGACCGAAGATGCGCTCGCCGGGACTGAATTGCGTGACGCCCGCGCCGACTGCGTGGACTTCGCCCGCGGCCTCGAGTCCGCCGAGTTTTTCCGCGCCGCCGTGCATGACGCCGCCGACGACGATCTCGCCGCGGTTCAGCGCGGTCGCGCGCACGCGCATCAGGATTTCGCCCGGCTGCGGCTGCGGCACCGGCAGATCGCGCCATTCGAGCTGCGCCTTGTGCTCGCGGGTGACGATCCAGCAGGTTTTCATGTGCGCTCCGGGAACCTCATTCGTTGCGCGGGGTGCCGCGCGAAAAGCGCGATGATGAGCGCGCCGCAGCGGCGTGTCAAAAGCGCGAGGCCGCGTGCTTGTTCCATCGGGCGGCTCGTTGTAACCTCAGCGCTTCACCGACTCAGGGGGAGAACGTGAAACCAAACAGATTCGGCGCGCATTCCAACGATGCGGAGTACATCGATATCGATTCGATCGAGCCGCGCTTGTACCTGCTCGCGCGCATGATCATGGATGTCGCGCAGGGCAAGGACAAGTAAACGCATTTTTCATCGTTCCGGGGAAAACGCGATGCAAGGCAAGACGAAATTGACGGTAGTGGCGTCGGCAGTGACGGCGGCGCTGGCGGCGGTGGGTTTAGGCGCCTGCGTGGAAGCGCAGCAGACGCCGCAGAGCCAGATGACCTTCTTCGTGACCAGCGTGGGCTCGGGCAAGGGTGCCGATCTCGGCGGACTCGCGGGCGCCGACCAGCATTGCCAGAAGCTCGCCGAGGCCGTGGGCGCGGGCAACCGCACGTGGCACGCTTACCTGAGCACGAGCGCCACCGGCGGCGCACCGGCAGTCAACGCAATTGACCGCATCGGCCGCGGGCCGTGGCAGAACGCGAAAGGCGTCGTCATTGCGACCGACATCCTCAATCTGCACGGCAACAACAACATCACCAAGCAGACCAACCTGACCGAGAAGGGCACCGTCGTCAACGGCCGCGGCGACACGCCGAACACGCACGACATCCTGACCGGCTCGCAGCGCAACGGGCTTGCGTTTGCGCCGGACAAGGACATGACCTGCGGCAACTGGACAAAGAGCGGAAGCGACGGCGCCGCCATGCTCGGGCACAGCGACCGCCAGGGCCTGACCGACGACGACGTCGCGCGCTCGTGGAATTCGTCGCACGCATCGCGCGGCGGCTGCAGCCAGGATGCGCTGAAATCGACCGGCGGCGCCGGGCTCTTCTACTGCTTCGCCGTCAACTAGGCGGCACGGCGCCCGTTCTGCGCGGCGGCGACCGAGTCGCGTATCCACGCGCCGACGCTCGCGGCGTTCTGCTGCGGCGGCATCAGCGCCGACAGCGCGGCGCCGGGAATCAGCTCGCGCAGCGCGTGCGCGGAGGACGTCGAGTGCGACGCGTCGTCGCCGGCCATGATGAAGGCGGGCATCTTGAGTGCCATCAGCTGCTCGCCGCTCGCGCCCGACGGCATGGTGTCGTTGAACAGCACGTCGCGGCTGTGCGCAACGAGCGCGAGATACGTCTCGAGGTCCTGCTTCACGTAGCTCGCCGCGAATCCGACGTCCTGCGCGAGTACCGACGCCCACGGTCCGCACTCGGGGTCGGCCCAGAAGCCGCTTGCCTTGCGCGCGCGTTGCGCCACCGCGGCGAGCCCGTTGGCGCGCGCGAACGCGACATGCTTGTCGAAATTCATGTGACCCTTCGCGCGCCAGCGATAGCCACCAACGGGCCAGTGCAGGAGCAGCCCCGCGCAGCGCTCGGGAAAGTAGGCGCCGAGCGCGACCGCCACCGATACGCCCATGCAGCCGCCGATCACCCAGGCACGATCGATCTTCAAGTGGTCGAGCAGCCCCGCTGCTTCAGCGGCCCACAGCCACCACGTGTGCGGCTCGACGCGCCCGCCCGAGCGCCCGGACTCGCGGCGGTCGTACGCGATCAGCGTGAATTCGCGCGCGAGCGTCTCCAGCGGCTTGAGGTCCTTCCACACGCCGCGCGTCGACCAGCTCTCGATCGTCGAGTCGAAGCCGCCGGGCGCGAGCATGATGAGCGGCGGGCCGCTGCCCTGCACGACGTAGTTGATCTTGATGCCGTTGACGTTCGCGTACGCCACGGCGGAATTCCTAATCGGCCTTGGCGCCGGAAGCCTTGACGGCCTTGCCGAAACGTATGACCTCGGAGTGGATCAGCTTGCCGAATTCCTCCGGCGTGCCGCCGATCGGGTCGAAGCCCTGCTGCGTGAGCTTGTCGCGGATATCGGGCGTGTTGAGTATGCGCGTCACTTCGGCCGCGAGCTTGTGGGTGATGGCTTTCGGCGTGCCGGCGGGCGCGATGATGCCGGTCCAGTTGCCCATCACGAATTCCTTGTAGCCCTGCTCGATGAAGGTCGGCACGTCGGGCATGAACGGATGGCGCTTTTCGGTCATCACGCCGATCACCCTGAGCTTGCCCGCCTTCGCGTACGGAAAGAGCTCGGGGATCGCGTTCGCCATCACGTGCACCTGGCCCGATATCAGGTCAGGCACGGCCGGGCCGACGCCCTTGTAGGGCACGTGGGTCGCGTCGATCTTGGCTGCGACCTTGAACATTTCCATCGACAGGTGGCTGATCACGCCGACACCGCCCGAGGCGTAGATCAGGCGGTTCGTTTTCGCCCACGCGACGAGCTCGGCGACGCTTTTCACGGGCAGCCCGGGGTAGACGCACATGATGAGCGGCGAGGAACCGAGCACGATCACCGGCGTCAAGTCGCGCTCGAGGCTGTAGCCGAGCTTCGAGTAGAGCGTCTGCGAGATGGCGTGCGCGGTGCTGATGTTCATGATCGTGTAGCCGTCGGGATTCGACCTTGCGACGATCTCGGCGGCGAGGTTGCCGGCGGCGCCGGGCCGGTTGTCGACGATCACAGGCTCGCCCCACGCTTCGTTCAGCTTCTGGCCGACGATGCGCGCGAGGATGTCGTTGATGCCGCCGGGCGCGAAACCGACGAGGTAGCGGATCGGCCTCTCCGGATAGCCGGCAGCGGCCGCGGGCGCGCCGAGCGCAGCGGCCAGGACGAGGAGGCCGGCGCCTAAGGTGTAGCGCAAGAGATGGGTCGTCATGGATTCCTCACTGGGGACTCGGGCCCGCCAGTATAGCCGGGAAGCCCGTCATTGTTTGCGCCAGATCAATGGAACCGGCGGCAGCTGGCGTAGCTTGGACGCGTTGGGAAGGCGAATAAGGCGGCACGGTGCGGGAGAACAGCCCCGATAAGAGACAGCTCCCTGCCTTCCCTGCATCGCAGGAGGTAGAGATGAATATTCTTACGCTGGCCGTAATGCTGACAGTAGCAGCCGTCATCGTGTCCCTGACTTCCGGTATCGCCGCGATGGCGCGCGACGGCGAGATCGGCCACCAGTCGAGCGCCGCATGGATGGGATGGCGCGTGCTGCTGCAGGCCGTAGCGCTGGTCCTGGTGCTGATCCCGCACACGCCGTTCCATTGACACGCGCGCGACGCGCTCACTCGACTTTGGCGCCGGAGGCCTTGACGACTTTCGCCCACTTGGCGATCTCGCCGCGGATGAACGCGCCGAAATTCTCCGGCGTCATCGCTTCGGGAATCGCGCCCTGCTGAGCAAGCCGTTCCGCGACATCCGGCAGCTGGATCGCGCGGTTGACTTCCGTGTTGAGGCGCATCACCACGTCGCGCGGCAGCGCGGCCGGTCCCAGCATGCCGAACCACGCGATCGCCTCGTAGCCGGGCACGCCCGCCTCCGCGACGGTCGGTATATCGGGCAGTCCCGGGTAGCGCGTGCGGGTGGTCACGGCGAGCGGTCGCAACCGCCCGGCCTTGATGTACACCATCGAGGAGGGCAGGTTGTCGAACATCACCGATACCTGGCCCGCCATGAGGTCGGTGAGCGCCGGCCCGCTGCCCTTGTACGGCACGTGCACCATCCTGACGCCGGTCATCATCATGAAAAGCTCCGCCGACAGGTGGATCGAGGTGCCGCTGCCGGAAGACGCATAATTGATCTGCCCGGGATGCGCCTTGGCGAGCGCGATGAACTCCTTCACCGTCTTCGCCGGCACCGACGGATGCACTTCCATGATGTTCGGCACGTGCGCGACCAGCGCGATGGGCGCGAAGTCGCGCGCGAGCGAAAAGGAAAGCTTGGGATAAAGCGTCTCGTTGATCGACTGCGCGGCGGTCGACATCACCACCGTGTAGCCGTCCGGCGCGCTGCGCGCGACGAGCTCCATGCCGAGATTGCCCGCAGCACCCGCGCGGTTTTCGACCACCACCTGCTGCCCGAGCGGCCCGCTGATCTTCTCGGCGACGATGCGCGCGAGGATGTCGGTGGCGCCGGCGGGCGGAAACGGCACGACGTAGCGGATCGGTTTCGACGGCCAGGATTGCGCGCAGGCAAGCTGCGCCAACGCGGCGGCGGCAACGAACACCGCGGCACGCGCCTTGATTGCATTCATGGCTCCTCCTCGTATTTTTTGGACCGGCACGGCTATTCTACCCAACGGCCGGCGGGCGTCCATACATTGACCCACGGCGCGGGCGCGGCCACACTCCGTGCAAACCCGTACGGGCAATCCCATGATCATTGCATGGAATGACTTCACCCCGGTTGCCGCGCTCCTCGGCGGCGCGCTGATCGGGCTCGCGGCGGCGCTCTTCGTCCTGCTCAACGGCCGCATCGCCGGCGTGAGCGGCATCGTCGGCGGCTTGCTCAGGCCCGCGCGCGGCGACATCGCGTGGCGCGCCTCCTTCGTCGCGGGTGTCGTCGCCGCGCCGCTCGCGTACACGGCGTTCGCGGCGCTGCCTGTGCCGCGCATCGACGCCGGCTACGGCCTGCTCGTCGCCGCCGGGCTGCTGGTCGGGGTCGGCACGCGCTACGGCGGAGGCTGCACGAGCGGCCACGGCGTATGCGGCATCTCGCGGCTGTCGCCGCGTTCGCTGGTGGCGACGCTGGCGTTCATGGCGAGCGGGTTCGCGACGGTCTACGTGTTGCGGCATCTCATAGGAAATTGAACGTGTATTCCTTCGCGTCCTTCGCCGCCGGACTCATCTTCGGGCTCGGGCTGATCGTTGCCGGCATGGCGAACCCCGCCAAGGTGCAGGGTTTTCTCGATCTCGCGGGTGCATGGGACCCGTCGCTCGCGCTCGTGATGGCGGGTGCCATTGCAGTCGGCGCCGGCGCGTTCGCGCTCGCGCGCCGCCGCAGCCGCTCGCTGCTCGGCGCGCCGGTGCGGCTGCCGGTGGCGCGCACGATCGACCGCCGGCTCGTGCTGGGCAGCCTCGTCTTCGGCGTGGGCTGGGGGCTCGCCGGCATCTGCCCGGGTCCGGCGCTCGTGCTGGCCGGCTACGGCGCGCCGCAGGGATTGGCGTTTGTCGCGGCGATGCTCGCGGGCAACGCCGTGTTCGAGCTGCTCGAGCGCGCGCGACGCTAGCCGCGCGGCGCGGCCGCCACCATCGATTTCAGCATTTCGAAGTTGGACGCACCCATCGCCAGCTCGCCGCGGTTGATGCGGCGGTCGAGCTCGACCACCGCCGCATTGGACGGCGTCGCGATGCCGAGCTCGCGGCCTTGTTTGACGACGACGCCGGGAATGTATTCCATCTCGCTCGTGCGCCCCTTCAGGTGGTCGTGGATCGGCGCGGTGCGGCCGCCGCGTACGTGGCCGAGCAGCGTCTTCATCGCGATCGCGAGATTGTCATCGGGCGAGCCCGCGAACTCATCGGCGCGCAGGCCGAAGATCGGCTCGATGCGGTAACCGAGCGCGCGCCCGACCGCGAGCGATTCGCGCCCGAGGCTGAGCGAGAGCTCGTACATGCCGGGCAGCGCGGCCGCTTCCGAGTTGCCGAGCCCGAGCAGCCCGAACGGGCCCATGGTCATCGTGTTGGCGATGAGCTTGGTCCATTTCGCGCCGTAGATGTTGCCCGTCACTTCCGCGCGGCCGACGCGGCCGAGCAGCGCGGCGATCTCGTTCGCCCGCGGCGTCAGCGTGCCGTCGAGCTCGCCCACTGCGAACCATGTCGTCGCATGCGGCGTGTTGCGCTTGACGAGCCCGGGCGTGAAGCATTCTGCCGAGAGCTCGAGCGCGCAGCCCACGGTGCGAGTGCGACCGATGATGGCTGCGAGCGTGTCGTCGTTCATGCCGTTTTGCACGCCGACCAGCACGCCGTCGCTCTTGAGGTACGGGCGGATGAATTCCGCCATCCAGCGGTCGTCGTTCGACTTGACCGCGAGCAGCACCACGTCGAACTCGAGGCGCGCGGAGGCGAGCTCGCACAGGTGCAGCGCGCGCACCGCGATCGCGAGCTCGCCGTCCGGCATCTGGATGCGCAGCCCGGCCGTTTTCATCGCCTCAACGTGCGCCGGCCACTGGTCGATGACGGTGACGTCCAGCCCGGCGTGCGTGAGGTCGGCGGCGACGCTCGAGCCGATCGCACCGGCGCCGAGCACGGCTATCTTGCGAGGCATCGGGCGATCAGGGAAAGTTCCGGCGCGCGGCGCTCACTTCGTCGGCTCGTCGGCGCAGATTTCCGCGCAGCGCCGCTTCGCGTATTCCTTGTGGTCGAAGCCGGGCATGTTGGTCGAGACCTGGCGCTTGCGCCAGATATAGGGCACCTCCGCGATGCCCTCGTAGCGCGCGAGCAGCCGCTCGGCGGTCATGCCGTGCCCCGCCGACTGGCGATACTCGCGATAGAGAAAATCGTCGATCATCTGCTTGGCGGCGGCAACCGCCTCCTCGCGCGTCAGGTACTCGCCGATGCGGCGCGCCTTCAGGCGCTTGTTCGGCAGCTTGGTGATGGCGTCGAGGAAGAACGACATCGCGCGCTCACGGCATCGGGAGGCGGCGCGCGTCGATCAGCAGCTCGCGCTTCATCTGCGCGAGCGCCGTGATGCCCAGCAGCGCCATGTCGCGGTCGACTTCGTCCTTCAGCAGCTTCACGGCGTGGCGCACGCCAATCTCGCTCGCAATCGCGGCCGCGTAAAGGAAGGGACGGCCGATGAACACAAATTGCGCGCCGAGCGCGAGCGCTTTCAGGATGTCGGTGCCGCGCCGGATGCCGCCGTCGATCATGACGGTCATGCCGCGCGCCTCGGCGGCGACGCCGGGCAGCACGCGCAGCGGCGCGGCCGATCCATCGAGCTGGC
>Ga0335082_10006739_pt1 | contig 12516 bp, 12 predicted proteins | sample Lox_Sample_41_FD_206718 | JGI IMG/M metagenome (GOLD analysis project Ga0335082, IMG submission 206718) | Soil microbial communities from Loxahatchee National Wildlife Refuge, Florida, United States - Lox_Sample_4.1 | ecosystem: Environmental > Terrestrial > Soil > Wetlands | place: USA...
CGTGCGCGCGGCGCAGACGACGTCGGCGCCCATCTCGGCGAACGCGAGAGCGCAGCCGCGACCGATCCCGCGTCCCGCTCCGGTGACGATCGCCACCTTCCCGTCGAGCCGGAAGCGGTCGAGTAGGAGCATGCGAACACTCTGTTAGACTCGCGCGCCGTGGTCAAGCTCGTCTTCGCCTTGCGCCGCCTCCCGCATCTCTCGCGCGCGGAGTTCCAGCGCTACTGGCGCGAGCAGCACGCGCCGCTCGTCCTGAAGCACGCGAAGGTGCTCGGCATCCGTCGCTACGTGCAGCTCCACACCATCGAGACCTCGATCAACGAAGCGCTTCGCACGCGCGGCGGTCCCGAGGCGTTCGACGGCGTCGCCGAGATCTGGCTCGATCGCGCAGAGGTCATCCTCACGCCGGATGCGGCGCGCGCGGGCCAGGAGCTGCTCGAGGACGAGAAGAAGTTCATCGATCTCAAGCTGTCACCGCTCTGGCTCGCCGAGGAGCGCGAGATCATCTCTCTCTAGCGCCCGCAGGAGCAGCTCGTGGAGATCAACGGCATCGCGCATTGCAACCTCACCGTCAGCGACATGGAGCGGAGTCGGCCGTTCTACCGCCAGATGCTGACGTTCCTCGGCATGAAGCCCGTGATCGACGCGGAGGCGATGCTCTACTGCGTCGGCGGGCGCACCGCGATGGGCATCCAGCCGGCCGACGACAAGAACGACCGCTTCGTGCAGCGCCGCGTGGGCCTGCACCACGTCTGCTTCCGCGCGCGCGAGCGCGAGGACGTGGACCGCTTCTACGAGTTCCTGAAGAAGCTCGACGGCGCGACGGTCGTGCACCCGCCCAAGGAGGGCGCCTGGGCGCCCGGGTACTACTCGGTGCTATTCGAGGATCCGGACGGCATCCGGCTCGAGATGAACCACGTGCCGGGCCGCGGACTGCTCGAGCCCGGCCAGCGCTCCGGCGCGGCGAGGGAATGACGCCGGTCTACCGGCTCGGGCGCGCGCTCGTCTTCCCCGATCCTCGCGAGAGTCACTCGAGCGGTCTGCTCGCCGTGGGCGGCGACCTCTCCTGCGAACGGCTGCTGCTCGCCTACTCGTTGGGGATCTTTCCGTGGTACTCGGAGGGCGAGCCGATCCTGTGGCACTCGCCGGACCCGCGCGCGGTGCTCGTGCCGCGCTCGCTGCACGTCCCGCGCAGCCTCGCGAAGGCGCTGCGCCGCGGTCGCTACGAGGTGCGGCTCGACACCGCCTTCGAGCAGGTGATGCGCCGCTGCGCCGAGGCCCCGCGCGCAGGCCAGGAGGGCACCTGGATCACCGGTGAGATGCAGCGCGCCTACGCCGAGCTCTTCCGCCGCGGCTACGCGCACTCGGCGGAGGCGTGGGAGGAGGACGCTCTCGTCGGGGGACTCTACGGAGTGTCGCTCGGCGGCGTCTTCTTCGGCGAGTCGATGTTCGCGGCGCAGCCGGACGCCTCGAAGGTCGCCTTCGCGACCTTGGTCGCGCAGCTCGTGCGCTGGGACTTCGACTTGATCGACTGCCAGCAGCAGACGCCCCACCTCGGGCGCTTCGGCGCCGAGCCGTGGCCGCGCGCGCGCTTCCTCGCGGCGCTCGCCTCGAGCCTCGCGCGCCCGACGCGGGCCGGGCGCTGGCGTCTCGACGAGGCGAGCGCGTGAGCCTCGCATCCCTCGAGAGCGGACCGCGTCCGGCGGGCGGGGCCGCGTGATACGCTGAGCGCTCGCCGCCCCGAGGAGCCTCTGTGTCCGACTCCCCCTCTCCGCGTCCGCTCGCCGCGACGGGTCCCAACGCCGAGCAGATCGAGTACTGGAACGAGAAGAGCGGCCCGAAGTGGGTCGCGCACCAGGAGCTGCTCGACGCGCAGATCGGCTTCGTCGGCGAGGAGGTGATCGCCCGCGCGAAGATCGAGCCGGGCGAGCGCGTCGTCGACGTCGGCTGCGGCTGCGGCCAGACGGCGCTCCAGTTGGCCTCGCGCGTCGGACCGCGCGGCCGCGTGCTCGCCGTCGACATCTCGGGCGTGATGCTCGCGCGCGCGCGCGAGCGCGCAGCGGCGGCCGGCGTCACGCACGTCGACTTCCTGCTGGCCGACGCGCAGACGGCGTCCTTCCCGCGAAACTTCGACCTCGTCTTCTCGCGCTTCGGCGTGATGTTCTTCGCGGATCCGGTGGCGGCCTTCACCAATCTGCGGCGCGCGCTCGCGCCGGGAGGCCGCCTCGCCTTCGCCTGCTGGCAGAGCCTCGAGCGAAACCCGTGGATGGCCGTGCCGCTCGGCGCCGCCGCGAAGCTCGTGTCGCTGCCGCCGCCTCCGCCGCCCGGAGCGCCCGGTCCGATGGCGCTCGCGGACCCCGAGCGCGTCGCGCGCATCCTCGACCAGGCCGGCTTCCGCGACGTCTCGCTCGAATCGCTCGACACGAAGCTGCGAATCGCCGGCGGTGGTGGCCTCGACGAGGCGGCGCGCTTCCTGCTCGAAGGCGTGGGACCTACCTCGCACGCGATGCGCGAAGCCAGCGCGCACGACCTCGAGCGCGTCTCGCGCGCCGTGCGCGCGGCGCTCGAGCCCCACCTCACACCGCGCGGCGTCGAGCTCGGCGCCTCGGTGTGGATTGCAACCGCAAGCCGCGCGTAGCGCGGCGCGCAGCGAGCCGCAGGCGAGCGAAGTTCAGAGGACGAGACCCGGTTCGCAAGGGCTCGGCGTGCGCCGGCGCTTCAACGCGAGGCCTTGAGGCGCTTCTCCAGGCCATCGAGCTCGCCGACGAGATCCTTCGGCATCTTCGCGCCGAACTGGCGGTAGTAGTCGCGGATCATCGGCATCTCGGCGAGCCAGCCGTCGTGGTCGACCGAGAGCAGCACCTTCAGGTCGGCCGGGTCGAGGTCGAGGCCGGCGAGGTCGAGCTCGCCGGCGGCGGGCAGGTTGCCGATCGGCGTCTCGACCGCCTTCGCGGTGCCCTCGCAGCGCTCGAAGACCCACTTGAGCACGCGGCTGTTCTCGCCGTAGCCCGGCCACAGGAACTCGCCGTCGGCGTTCTTTCGGAACCAGTTGACCGTGTAGAGGCGCGGCAGCTTCGCACCGGCGCGCCGGCCGATCTTCAGCCAGTGGCCCCAGTAGTCGGCCATGTTGTATCCGCAGAAGGGCAGCATGGCCATCGGATCGCGGCGTAGCTCGCCGATCTTGCCGGCGGCCGCGGCCGTCTTCTCACTCGCGATGATCGAGCCGAGGAAGGTGCCGTGCTGCCAGTCGCGCGCCTCGTTGACGAGCGGCACCACCGTCGCGCGTCGCCCGCCGAAGAGGATCGCCGAGATCGGCACGCCGCGCGGATCCTCCCACTCGGGCGCGATGATCGGGCACTGGCGCGCGGGCGCGGTGAAACGCGCGTTCGGGTGCGCGGCCGGCGTCTTCGAGCCGGGGGTCCAATCCCGGCCCTGCCAGTCGATCAGGTGCTTCGGCGTGTGCGCGCCGGTCGTCATGCCGTCCCACCAGACGTCGCCGTCGTCGGTGAGCGCGCAGTTGGTGAAGATGCAGTTCGCGTGCAAGGTGGCGATCGCGTTGGCGTTCGTCTCGACGTTCGTCCCGGGCGCGACGCCGAAGAAGCCATGCTCCGGGTTGATCGCGTAGAGCTGGCCGTCCGCGCCGAACTTCATCCAGCAGATGTCGTCGCCGATCGTCTCGACCTTCCAGCCGGGAACGGTCGGCTTCATCAGCGCGAGGTTCGTCTTGCCGCAGGCCGACGGGAAGGCCGCCGAGATGTAGCGGACGCTGCCCTGCGGCGACGTCATCTTGAGGATCAGCATGTGCTCGGCCATCCAGCCCTGATCGCGCGCCATCACGGACGCGATGCGGAGCGCGAAGCACTTCTTGCCGAGCAGCGCGTTGCCGCCGTAGCCCGAGCCGTAGGACCAGATCTCGCGCGTCTCGGGGTAGTGGACGATGTACTTGTTCTCGCCGTTGCAGGGCCAGGGCACGTCCTTCTGGCCGGGCGCGAGCGGCGCGCCGACCGAGTGCACGCACGGAACGAACACGCCGTCGCCGAGGGTCTCGAGCACGCGCGTGCCGACGCGGGTCATGATGTGCATGCTCGCCACGACGTAGGGCGAGTCGGTGATCTCGATGCCGATGTGCGCGATCGGGGAGCCGATCGGGCCCATGCTGAAGGGGATCACGTACATCGTGCGGCCGCGCATCGAGCCGGCGAAGAGGCCGCGCAAGGTGGCGCGCATCTCAGCCGGCGTGCGCCAGTTGTTGGTCGGGCCCGCGTCCTCCTCGCGCTCGGAGCAGATGAAGGTGCGGTCTTCGACGCGCGCGACGTCGGCGGGATCCGACAGCGCCAGGAAGCAGTTCGGGCGCTTCGCGGCGTTCAGGGGCCGGAACGTCCCGGAGGCCACCAGCAGCCGGCACATCTCGCGGTATTCGGCATCCGAGCCGTCGCACCAGTGCACCCGCTCGGGTTGGCAGAGCGTGGCGATCTCCTGAACCCAGGCGTTCAGCTTCGGATTCCTGCTCGTCATGGCGTGACGTGCTCCCTCGGTGGTGGTGGCGGCGGAGACGCCGAATGGTGGGCCCGACGTCGGGGACGCCGGGGATCGGTCAGACGTTCGGTTCGGGACGGCGCGGGATGCGTAGAGACGGGTACGGCTGGGAAGGGCGGCAGTATACCGCCCACCCCTGTGTGAGAGGCGCGAAAGCTGGCTTTCGTGACACGGGGTCGCCGGAAATCCACGCGAGACCCCGTGGGGCGCGGGTCAGATCAGCCGGATCGCCGTCCCGATCAGCCCGCCGACGATCAGGATGGCGTTGGCGATCAAGGTCAGCAGGAAGCCCGGACCTCGCTTCGCCGGATCCTGCACGTAGCCGCGCGCGTAGAGGGCGCGCCCCACGATGAAGACGAGCCCCAGGGCCGCCGCCCCTTTCGGGCTCACCGCCCACGAGAAGACCGCGAGACCGGGCAGGAAGAGCACGAGCTGCTCGATCGTGTTCATCTGCACGCGGAAGTAGCGCTCGAAGACCGGGTGACCGGCCGTGGCCGGCGCCGCGACTCCGAAGCGCCCGCGCGCCTGTCCGGTCAGCATCAGCAAAACCCAGTACTCGATCAGCGCCAGCAGGCCGACGATCACCGCGAGCTCCATGAGTCCTCCCGTCCAGGCACCGCCGCCGAATACCACGAAGCGGCGTCCGGACTCAACCCTTCTCGAACGCCCCTCGCGCAGGCACCACCTGAGATCGCTCCAGGCGGAGCCGCCGCCCGATGAGATTCGACACGGAACGGAGCAGCGCCGGGGACCCCGGATGTCGATCCGCCATGACACACGCTAGACCGCGTCTTTCGCCAACCGGCACAGCGGTGGCAACTCACCGACCATGAGCACGACCCGCAATACCGCGGTCGGATTCGAACAGCTTGGCAACGCTGCCGGCGAGTAGATGCCCGAACGGCTGGCACATCGCATCGATATCGATGGTCTGAGGGCGATCGCGATCGTACCCGTCGTCCTCTATCACGCCGGCTTCTCGGCGCCGAAGGGCGGCTTCGTCGGCGTCGACGTGTTCTTCGTCATTTCTGGTTACCTCATGGCCTCGCTGATCCTGGGCGAGATGAAGCAAGGCGCCTTCGGCCTCGCTCGGTTCTACGAACGCCGCATTCGCCGCATCTTTCCGGCGCTGTTCGCGGTAATCACCGCCTCAGCGGCAGCCGCCTGGTTCCTCTTCATGCCGATCGAACTCGAGTATTTCGGGCGGAGCGTGATGGGGGCGGCACTTTTTGCCTCGAACATCACGTTCTGGAAGGAGAGCAGCTATTTCGATACGGCGGCGCAAGTCAAGCCGCTACTCCACACGTGGTCGCTTGCCGTCGAGGAACAGTTCTACATCCTCTTCCCGCTCCTGCTCGTCCTGCTCGACAGACTGTCCCGGCGTCGGCTGATCACCGTCGCACTGTCCCTGCTTCTGCTGGGCTCGTTCGCCTACAGCGCATGGGAAGTCGAGCGGTCTCCCGTGTCGGCGTTCTACCTGGCGCCATCCCGTTTCTGGGAGTTGCTCCTCGGCGCCATGCTGGCAATTGGCGTCGCGCCGAATCCGAGATCGGTGATGCGAAGCCAGGGGCTGGCGCTCCTCGGTGTCGCCCTCATCGGCTGGGCAGTGTTCGGCTATTCCGAGACGACGCCTTTTCCGGGGGTGAACGCGCTGGTCCCATGTCTCGGTGCGGCACTCGTGATCCATGCCAGGGCGGAGGGCGGTCCGGTCGGCCTGGTGCTCGGATCGCCGCCATTGGTATTCATCGGACTGATTTCCTATTCGCTCTATCTCTGGCATTGGCCGCTGATCGTATTCACGCGATATGCCTTCGGAGATGAGCTCTCCCCGCTTCGCGCCGCTTGGTTGTTGGTCGTTTCCACAAGTCTCGCGGCACTGTCCTGGCGCTTCATCGAGCAGCCGTTCCGCGGCCGCAAGAGCCGGATCGACCGCAAGATCTTGTTTGCGGGCGCTGCGGCGGCGGTCGTGGCCGCGCTGATCTTCGGGGGCCTCGTCGATCGGGAAGAGGGCGTGCCGAGCCGACTTCCCGTGGCGATTCAAGCCATCTACAAGGTCAGCTATGACACGGGCCGCTTCCTCGGTCCAGCCTGCTTCATCGACTCCGAAGGCGAGGGGCCCACGTCGCGCGATATTGGCGCCGGGACACTCTGCTCCCTGGGCAATTCGGACGATCCCGAGATCAGGTTTCTGATTTGGGGCGACTCGCATGCCGGCGCGATGGCGCCCGCAATCGATCTCGCCGCCCGCCAGGCTGGCATTCACGGCCTGTTCGTGGGTCAGGCTTCGTGTCCGCCCCTTCTCGACTTCGACCCCGGTCAGACCAGCCGCCCCAAGGTGCAACGATGTAAGGAGACCAATGCCGCGGTGGTGGGTCTGATTGCGGAGCGACGCATCTCCACGGTCTTCTTGATCGCCCGCTGGCCGAAATACGTGCACGGCACCGAGTACGGCAACGAAGGTTATTTCTTCGACCCCTCACGGCTCATTCCGCTGGAAGACAAGTCGGCCCCCGTCGCTCACGGTCTCGACCAGACGCTTTCTGCACTTTCGGAAGTAGGAACGCGCATGGTCCTGGTGATGGATGTTCCGGAGATCGGGTACAACGTGCCTCATGCACTCGCCAAAGCGGCGATGAGTGGAAGATCTGTCGACATTGCACCTTCGCCCGCGGCCGTGCGGATGCGTCAGGCACTCGCGCGCTCGACGTTGCAGACATACGCCGCAAAATACGATGCCGCGATCATCGATCCCACCCCCGCCATTTGCGACCAGACTCGGTGCTCCATCGAGAGGGATGGTGTCATTCTCTACCGCGATGAAGATCATTTGAGCCGCGCCGGTGCCGAGAGCATCAGCGATCTCTACAGACCCCTGCTCGACGCTCTTCGCTGAGCGACCGCGCTGCCGACCGGAGCTCGCGCGGGCGAGCGCCACGGAAAGCGCCCTCTAGATCTCCGGCAGCGGATAGCCGTCGACGATCGGCTGCTTCTTCTCGAACCAGGGGTCGAGGTGCTGGTGCAGGTTGTCGAGGTTCCAGGGCGCGTCGCTATCGAAGGTCGCGGCCTTGGGGATCTTCCCGAGCACCTGGACCTGCTTGCCCCAGACGATGAAGACATTCGCCGTGATGTTCTGCGCCTTCGGCGTGCAGAGATACGCGAAGAGCGGCGTCGAGTTCTCCGGCGAGAAGTTGTCGAAGCCCTCCTTCGGCTTCTCGAAGATCGAGCCGACCGGTCCGGCGAGCGTCATGCGCGTGCGCGCGCGCGGCATCACGACGTTCGCGGTGACGCCGTACTTGATCAGCAGCTTCGCCGCGCCCATCGTGAGCGACACGATGCCCGCCTTCGCGGCGGCGTAGTTCGGCTGTCCGGGCGTGCCGAAGAGGAACGACTCGGAGGCCGTCGAGAGCAGCCGCCCGTAGATCGGACCGCCCGCGGCCTTGCTCTTCTCGCGCCAGTAGAGCGACGCGAACTTCATCGGCGCGAAGTGGCCCTTGAGATGCACGCGCACGACCGCGTCGAAGTCCTCCTCGCTCATGTTGAAGATCACGGCGTCGCGCGTGAAGCCGGCGTTGAGGATCAAGACGTCGAGGCTGCCGAAGGCGTCGACGGCGGTCTTCACGAGGTCCTGCGCGACGCGGAAGTCCGCGACGTCACCGAAGTGCGGCACTGCGCGGCCGCCCGCCTTCTCGATCTCCTCGACCACCGCGCGCGCGGCGCTCTCGTCGCGGCCCTGGCCGTCGCGCGTCGTGCCGAGGTCGTTCACGACGATGCGGGCGCCCTGCTTTGCGAAGTAGAGCGCGTGGTTCTTGCCGAGCCCGTTCGCGCCGCCCGTGATGACGACGACCTTGCCTTCGAGACCGGATGACATCGCTTCTCCTTTGCCGGACCTTCGCGCTCGCTGATCGCTCGCGCTCGGGCCGCCGGCCTTCGCTCGGCAATCCTTTGCGATCTTCGCTCGGCTTTGCCTCGCTGCGCGCCGGACGGCTTTCCTCGCTGCGCGTCGGCCGACTTGCGTCGGCCTCCTTGCTAGAGCCTCTCGATGATCGTGCCCGTGCCGACGGCCGAGCCGCAGCACATGGTGACGAAGGCCTTCTCGCCGCCGCGCCGCTCGAGCTCGTGGAGCGCGGTCACGATCAGGCGCGAGCCGGTGGCGCCCACCGGATGCCCGAGCGCGATCGCGCCGCCGTTCACGTTCACCTTCGACATGTCGGGCTCGAAGACCTTCGCCCACGAGAGCACGACCGCCGCGAAGGCCTCGTTGATCTCGACGAGGTCGAAGTCGCCGAGCTTCATCCCGGTCTTGCGCAGGATCTCCTGCGTCGCGTCGATCGGTCCGTCGAGCAGGTAGTAGGGGTCGGTGCCGACCACCACGTCGGCGACGATGCGCGCGCGCGGCCGGAGGCCGAGCTCGCGCGCCTTCTCCTTCGACATCCACAGCAGCGCCGCGGCGCCGTCTGAGATCTGCGAGGTGCTGCCCGGCGTGTGGATGCCGCCGGCGATCACGGGCTTGAGCTGCGCGAGGGCCTCGAGCGTCGAGGGGCGGATGCCCTGATCTGCCTTCACCGTCCGCGTCTCGCCGGTCGGCTTGCCGTCGTCGCCGAGGACCGGCGCCTCGATCGGCAGGATCTCGCGCTCGAAGCGGCCGGCGTCGCGCGCGGCGGCGGCCTTCTGCTGCGACGCGAGCCCGAAGGCGTCGACGTCTTCGCGCGTGATGCCGCGGTTCTTCGCGATGCGCTCTGCCGACGTGAACTGATCCGGCGTGCTGTCCCACGGCCAGTCGGGCGGCTGGAAGAAGCCAGGGCCGTGGATCACGTTGGCGCCGAGGCCGACGTGGCTCATCACCTCGACGCCGCAGGCGATGCCGGCGTCGATCGAGCCCGCGCGCACGAAGGCCGACACGATGTGGTTGGCCTGCTGGCCCGAGCCGCACTGCGTGTCGACGGTCGTGCCGCCGGTGCGCCAGCCCTTGCCGCGCGAGAGCCAGGCCACGCGCGCCAGGTTGTTCGACTGCTCGCCCGCCTGGGTGACACAGCCGCCGACCACCTGCTCGACGACGGCCGGGTCGATGCCCGCGCGGTCGACGAGCGCCTGCTGGACCTTCGCGAGCAGCTGCGCCGGGTGGAAGGCGCTGAGGTCGCCCTTGCCCATCTTTCCGCGCGCGATCGGCGTGCGGAGGGCTTCGATGATGACGGCTTCGCGCATGCGGGGAGTTCTCCTGTTCGCAGCTTGCTAGTCGAGCTTGCCGAGGATCATCGCGCTCGACGGCACGCCGACGCCGGCGGTGACGAGCACGTGGTCGGACTTCGCCGGCTGGTTCCGCGAGCTGCCGCGGATCAGCCGCACGCCCTCGTTGACGCCGTTCATGCCGTGGATGTAGGCCTCGCTGAGCTGGCCGCCGTGCGTGTTGACCGGCAGCCGGCCGCCGACCTCGATGTTGCCGTTCTGCACGAAGTCCTTGGCCTCGCCGCGCTTGCAGAAGCCGTAGGCCTCGAGCTGGAAGAGCACGATCGAGGTGAAGGCGTCGTAGAGGATCGCGGCGTCGACGTCGTCGGGGCGCAGGCCCGACACTTCGTAGAGCTGTCGCGCGACGATCCCGAGCTCGGGGAGCTCCGTGATGTCCGGGCGGTAGAAGCTCGTCATCGACTCCTGGTCGGCGCCCGCGCCCTGCGCGACCGCGCGGATCAGCGCGGGCCTTTGCGCGAGGTCGCGCGCGCGCTCTGGGGTCGTGACGATGCAGGCGCAGGCGCCGTCGGTCTCGAGGCAGCAGTCGTAGAGGCGCAGCGGGTCGACGATCATGCGCGAGGCCTGGTGCTCCTCGAGCGTCAGCGGCCGCTGATAGAAGATCGCGTCGGGGTTCACCACCGCGTGTTTGCGCGTCGAGACGGCCACCTGCCCGAGATCGCGGCTGGTGGTGCCGGTCTCGTGCAGGTAGCGGCGCGTCACCATCGCGACCCACGAGGTCGGGGTCATGAGGCCGGACGGGATGTACCAGCTCCAGTGGATCGCGTCGCTCGTGATCAGGTTGCCCGAGACGCCCGAGCTGTAGCGCTGGCCGGAGCGGCCGTTCAGATCGCGGTAGCAGACCACGTACTTCGCGGCGCCGGTCGCGACCGCCATCGCCGCCTGCATCAGCACGCCGAGCGCGGCGCCGCCGCCGTGAGGGATCTGGCTCTGGAAGGTGAGGCCGCCGATGCCGACCGAGCGCGCGACCTCGATGTCGTCGGTGAGATCCATCGTGAAGGTGGTCATGCCGTCGATCTGCGAGGGCTTGAGTCCCGCGTCGGCGATCGCGGCGCGCACGGCCTCGCAGGCCAGCTGGAGATCGGAGCGTCCCGAGTTCTTCGAGAAGTCGGTCTGGCCGATGCCGACGATCGCGGCCTGGTCCTTCAGCGTGATGGGCATGGCGTCTCTCGTTAGCGCGGTAGAGCGACGACGACGGTGCCGGTCGCGTGGTCGCCCCAGGCGTTCTTCGCCGCGATCTCGACCTCGACGTGGCCCTGCGCGGCGTCGACCTTCGACACCTTGCCGCGGAGCTTCATCGTGTCGCCCGGTAGATTCGGCGCGCCGAGCTTGATCGCGACCCTGCGGATCGTCGCCTCGGGGCCGGCCCAGTCGCTGACGTAGCGGCCGACGTAACCGTTGGTGGTCAGGATGTTCATGAAGACGTCGGACATGCCGGAGGCCTGCGCGGCGCTGCGGTCGTGGTGCACGGCAGTGAAGTCGCGAGACGCGATGGCTCCGCCGACGATGATCGCGGCGGTCAGGGGGACGTCGAGCGGCGGCAACTCCTCGCCGACCGCGACCTGCGCGACGCGGCGGCTCGTCATCGCCGCACCCCCGCGCGCCGGAAGACCGGCATCTTCACGCCGCCCATCTCCTCGATCGACGCCTCCACCTTCATGCCGATGTGGATCTCTTCGAACGGGCAGTCGACGAGGTTGGCGACGAGCCGCGTGCCCTCGTCGAGGTCGACGAGGCCGATCGCGACCGGGAAGTCGTAGCCGGGCATCGGCGGGTGGTGCATCACGACGAAGCTGTACACCGTGCCGTTGCCCGCGGAGGGCACCGAGGTCCACTCGGTCGACTGGCACTCGGGGCACATCGGCCGCGGCGGATGGCGCAGCGCGCCGCAGGCGCTGCACTTCTGGATCGGGATCTCGCCGCGCTCGACGGCCTCCCACCACCAGCCGTTGTCCTTGCCGCGCAGCGGCGGGATGCGGCCGGGCTGCGCGGGCGCGGCGGCCTGGCCCTGCGCCTGCGCGGGCTGGTTCGGCTTGAAGCGCAGCACCCGGAAGATCATCGAGCCGACGACCTCGCCGGACTCGGTGCGGAAGGCCGTGCGCGTGACGATGAAGTAGCCGACACCGAGCGCGGTCGTCTTCTCCTCGGAGATCGACTCGATCGTGGCCTCGGCGACGACGCGCTCGCCGGGATGCAGGTAGCGCGTGTACTCCTGCTCGCAGTTGGTCGCGACCACGCCGGTGTAGCCGTGCTTCGCGAAGAGGGCGTGCAGCTTCTCCTGGCGGTCGGCCGGCGGCCGGTCGGCGTCGGCCATGCGGAAGCCGGAGAGGATCCAGGCCTGGAGCATGGTCGGCGGCGCGACGAGTCCGCCGTGCGGCGTCTTCGCGGCGGCGGCCGGGTCCCAGTAGATCGGGTTGCGGTCGCCCATCGCGTCGCACCACTGGCGGATCATCGGCTCGTTCACCGGATCGCGGGCGACCTCGGGCTCGCCGAAGGGCAGACCCACGTACGGCTTGAAGGCTTCCTCGAGCGCGCGATCCGGCACGGTCACTCCGCATGGCGACCCCGCGCGCGGTCCCGCAACGGAGCGCATGGCGAGTGTCTGCGCCGGTCGGGGGGGTCGCGCGGCGGAAGGCCGCGGGCGGTTCAATCTAGAACACGTTTCAGCGAGGCGCAGCGGGATGGTGTGCTCCGCTCCCTCTCTTCGAACGACTTCGTTCGAACGGACTCCGCCGCCTA
>Ga0335082_10006742_pt1 | contig 12515 bp, 9 predicted proteins | sample Lox_Sample_41_FD_206718 | JGI IMG/M metagenome (GOLD analysis project Ga0335082, IMG submission 206718) | Soil microbial communities from Loxahatchee National Wildlife Refuge, Florida, United States - Lox_Sample_4.1 | ecosystem: Environmental > Terrestrial > Soil > Wetlands | place: USA: Florida...
CCCAAGAAATCCCTCAACGCCAACCGCAAAGAAGGCGAAAAGATCCGCATCATCGAACTGGAAGCAGAAGAAGCCGAAGCCACGTGGATCGCCTCGGAACTCGAACGCAGCCACTCCGCCGGACGCAAATGGCACGACTTCGCCGTGCTCTACCGCCAGCACTCCCACCGCGACCATGTCGTCTCGGAACTCGCGCGTCGCAAAATCCCGTTCCTCATTTCAAGGCTCTCCATTCTCGATCATCCTCTCGTCAAGGACGTGATCGCGTATCTGCGCCTCATCGTCGCGCCGTCCAACAACATTGCGTCCGCTCGTGTCCTCGCCGCGCCCGCCTGGCATTTGCAAGCCGCGGACATCGTTCGCCTCGCCGAGCGCGCAAAAAAGGACAGAAAGCCCATCTACGATTTGCTCCAGCTTCCGCAAGGCCAGCTTCCGTTCGATCCTTCGCCCGCAGCCATAAAGGAACTCCTCGATTTTCTTTCGAGCCAGCGCAAAGCCGCCAAGTGCCGCACCGCGCGCGAACTTTTGGCCGACCTTCTCGAATGGCTCGAAGTTTCGCAACGCGCAGCCGAACAGGATCGCAAATACCTCAATCGCCTCTCCGAATTCGCCAAAGCCTGGGAACCAAAGAGCGAAACGCGCGGCCTCGCCGAATTCGTCGAATACCTCGATTACTATTCGCAAGCCGGCGGCGCAATCTGCCTCGAAGACGACACGCCCGGCGACGCGGTCCAACTGATGACGGTCCACAGCGCTAAGGGACTGGAGTTCCCTCAGGTCTTTCTCCTGCGCGTAAACTCGAAAAAATTCCCCGCCTCCGAACGTCCGCGCACTTTCGAATTTCCAGCTGCTCTCATGAAAGAAGGCGGACCCGCCGAGCAATTCCACATCCAGGAAGAGCGCCGCCTTTTTTACGTCGCGCTGACACGCGCAGAAGAGCGCCTCACCATCACCACTCTCACCGAAAAAAAGGGCAAGGTCCCCCTCTTCATCGAAGACATGCTGCTTGATCCCTCCGCAAAGCGCCGCGACATTCGCCAACTCGCGCCAAAAATTTCTCCGCAACAAGAAGCTTCGCGCGCCAACCAAAATGCCGAAGGACAACTGTTTCCCGCCTCCGCAGCTCCAGCAAGAATCTTTTCGCGCATCGCGAACTGGGCTGAAACATTCCATCCTCCTTCTCCCGAGCCGCTTTCGCTCAGTCCAAGCGCCGTCAGCAACTATCGCAGTTGCCCGCAACAGTTTCTGTTTAGCCATTTATGGTCCTTGCGCGAAGGTCCGCAGGCTGCCATGACATTTGGCGCCGTAGTGCACAACACGATCCGGCGCTTCGTGGACCAACTCCGCAAAGGAACGCTCGTCTCGTGGGATGACCTAGCACGCATCTACGAAACGGAATGGAAATCCGGCAGCTTCGAAGACGACTACCAGGAACAGGGTTACAAGAAAGACGGCCTCGAGCAGCTTCGCGTTTTCTACGCATCGATTCTGGAAAATCCGCCCCAAGTCCTCGAACAGGAAAAAGCATTCGAACTGCCGGTCGAAAACAACGTCATCCTCACCGGCCGCATTGACCAGATCAATTCCCTCGACGGAAAAAACAAAAAAGATGTCGAGATTGTCGACTACAAGACCGGCAAACCCAAAAAGCCAGCTGACGCCAGGAAAGACATTCAACTCAGTATCTATTCCATCGCCGCAAAAGAAATTCTCGAACTGAACCCCGTCCGCCTAGTCTTTCACTATCTGCAAAATAACGAGCGCCAGGAAACCACGCGCGACGCAAGGCAGCTCGACGAGGCGCAAAAAATCGTACAGGATGTTGCCTCTAACATCCGCGCCGGAGCGTTCTCTCCGAAGCCCGGCTTCTCCTGCCGTAACTGTTCCTATCAGCCGATTTGTCCCGCCCACGAAGAAAATCTTTCAAACGAATAGCCCGTGCAAAATAAAAAGGGCGCTCTGAACTCCCAAAGCGCCCTTCCTCAAAACTTGTGACCCGCGGCTACTTCCCTTTTTTACCGCCCTTTTTCATGTCTTCCTTCTTGCTCTTCTTGGCCATTAGCTTCCTCTCCTTACAGTTCCTTCGCAGGAGCGAGCGCCGCCGCCCGCAACCTTCAGTGCTTGATATACGGGTGCTCGCCGCGCGAGTCAAGAAAAATCCCGCACGAAAATCAATCTATCGGGAGACCTGCGCCGAATAATAGCCTTCGCGGGTGATGATGTTGAGCCCGGGCCGCCGTACACGCACTTCCACAGGGTGATAGTCCCTGCTCTTGTCGTTCTCTTGCGGCGAATAGGCCAGCGTGTACTGATTCCTCGCCTGTTCCGCCACGCGCGAATACAGTTCTTCGAGCGAATTCCGCTTCTCCGCATAATAAACGTCGCCTCCGGTATCGTGCGCATACGATTGGAGACGGTTAAGCTTGCGATCGAGATAGCTGCGGCCCACGCCTAACCCATAAACCGAAATGTTGTATCGCAGCAGTTCCTTTACCACCGTATCGTAACTGTACTTGTTGTTCTTCGCGTTTTGTCCATCCGAGATCAGGAAAATAATCTTCCGCCGGTCCCGCCCACGGTCGCTCAAAAGCTGCGCCGCTTCGTACATTGCATCGTCCAACGCCTTGCTCGGACGGTTCCCGATGGCTCTTGTGGAGGGAGCGGTGGCGGGCCCTCCCGAAATATTCTGCCCATTGACCGTCGCGCCGGCGTTAAACGGGTCTCCGGGAGGCGGTGCGTCCGACTGCGCGTCCAGCCGCACCCTTCTTAACTCCGTCACCAGCTTGTCCTGATCCTTTGTAAATCCCTTTCCAGGATGAAAATTGGTATCGAACCGGCAGACAAACGTCTCATCCGCCAAACTCAATCCTCCCACGATGGACTTCAGGCTTTGCTCCACCATCTCCGAGTCTTTGCCCTTCAAATCGTTGTCAATCAGGACTACGGCAGAGAGCGGGAACGCCTCCACTGTGAAAAAGGAAATCTTTTGTTCTACATTGTCGTCAAAAATCCGGAATTCGTCCCTGGTCAGGTCCGGAACAAGGTGGCCAGTGGAATCCTTTACGGTTACCGGCAAGACCACCAAATTCACTCGGGCGCGCAGCGTTGCCGGAGCATCCGTAGTCAAACCAGCTGTCCCGTTCTGGCCAGAAGCGGCTTGCGTGGGAGCGGGCGCGGCCTGCACCGGCGGGGGCGCAGACTTCCCTGGCTGCGGCTTCGCTTTAGGCGCTTCTGGCGGCTCCTGTGCCTGCAGACCCAGCCATCCCGCAAAGGTGACTCCCATCACTAGGGCCGCCGCACCAGCCCTTCCCAGCGTTTTTCGTGGACTTTTCAGCATGAGCAAGCCAAACTTCCTCTCCGTGGGTTTCCTTGCCTGAACTTCTACCCTATAAGACGCATCCGAAACCCCATATGGCCGCATCCCACTTTACGAAAGCTACGAAATCTTCCAGGCCGGGACTGGCACCAGCCGGAATGACTCCACGAGGAAAGTATACATGCCTTTGTTGAACCGATTTGCCGCGTCGGTAGCGGCCTTCTGTCTCGCTTTCGGCTTTGTCACGCCCGCCGTTCCCCAAGAGCCTGCGCAAGGCGGCGCAATCTCCGCCCAAGTTTCGCTGGTCAGTCTTTTTGCCACCGTTCGCGATAAGAACAAAGGTATCGTCAGCAATCTCACCCAAAATGACTTCAAGGTCTATCAGGACAACGAAGAGCAGAAAATTGCATTCTTCAGCAAGGAAGTGACGCTCCCAGTCACGCTAGGGTTGCTTATTGATACCAGCGGCAGCGAACGCTATCGTTTGCCCGCCGAGCAGGACGCCGCGAACCGATTTCTTGAGCGCGTCATGAAAAAGGGCGATATGGCGATGGTCATCAGCTTCGATCTGGACGTTGACCTTCTCGCAGACTTTACCGACGATAAGCACATCATCGAACGCGCCATCAACAAAGCGCAGGTTAACGCAGTCGGTGGCGGCGGTGTGGTCACACCGGGCACGATTCCCTCAAATACGGGCGGCACGCACTTTTATGACGCCGTCTATCTTGCATGCGCCGAAAAACTCGGCACCGAAGCCGGCAGAAAAGCGCTGATCATTATCACCGATGCGCAAGATGAAGGCAGCAAGGTTCGCCTCGAAGAGGCCGTCGAAGCAGCGCAGCGTTCCGATACCGTCGTGCACGTTCTTTGGGTACATGAAGGCGGCTATGGCCGCTTTGACGTCGCCAAAAAACTAGCCGAAGAGACCGGCGGTCGCGCCATTGAAGTTTCCAACGAGAAAAAGCTCGAACAAGCTTTCGACCAAATCTCCGAAGAGTTGCGCAGCCAATACCAGATCGGCTATTACTATCCCGCCGACAAACCAAAAGACGGTAGCTTCCGCAAAATTAAAGTCGACGTCACCAACAAGGACCTCAAAGTCCTCGCCCGCAAAGGCTTTTACGCGCCAAAGGGGTAGCGTCCTTGTATTTGGGCGCTTGCCTACGGTCAGGATGCGGCGGTCTTAAAATTCTTTCCGGCAAATATTCCCAGCACAATGCAAAGCACCAGCGCACCCAACTGGCACATCTTCACAATAGGCGCATCATCCGTGGGAGCGTGCGCGTGCAGCACCGAAATCTTTTGGAATGACTGCGCCACAAGCACCAGCACATTGAAGAATTGTGCCATCACCGCCGTCACCACATAGACCGTCCGCCAGAGGCCGGCGAGCTTTTTTGAATAGAACGCAAATAGCGCAATCGCCAGAACCACTAGCGAAATGATCCCAATCACCAGTCCAGGGGTAATCTTCGTAATCGGAAAGAAAAATCCCGTCACGCTTGTCAGAATCGTCGTAACCAGAAAAATGGAGTTCAGTCCCCCAAGCGACTTCCCGCCAATCATCTGGAAAATCACCAAAAACCCTGCTGCAATCCCAATCAGACTCAACGCCACGTGAATAATCGTCAACAAAGACATCCCGTCCCCCTCCGGCCAAAGTGGCCATGGTGGCCCCTTAAATACTTCGAGAGAGGCGGATCATACCCTGTTTTTTTGAATTGGCGTAAAGGCTGGCAGGTTCCGACGGGTCACTTGCCCAGAGACTTCCGGATTCGCGCCAAGTGGTGCCAGCTGTGTCGCAAAGCGTGATCTTCGATCACAAATTGAGCCGTCACGGGCGCTCCGTAGCTCAACGAAAACGGCGCCGCCCGGTCCAGCTCTTCATCGGTAAGAGACCGGACCGCAGCCGCCGCCTCACGGCTGTTCTTGCGCAGCAGTTCTAGCGTTTCCGCTTTCGTAGCGCTTGTCGCTTCCTGCGCGTGCTTCCCATTCAGCACGGCCACGATCTCCCACGTAACGTCTCTGACTGTCTTTCCGCTCGCAATCGTCTGCGCCAGCTCAATCTCAATCGGATAAACGGAAGCCACATGGTGCACCACAACCCCAACCGAACGTCGGTCCGTTCCACCCGCCGAGCCAACCGTACGCCATTCGGCTTCGGATAGTCCCTCGGCAAAAGATGCCAGCGCCTCGGCCCCTTCCACAATGCGGTCCGCCAACGCAGCGGCCCGGCGGCTCACCCCGGATTTCAGTTCTTGAGTTCCTGTCCGCTTCCCCTCGCGAATCGCTACCACCTGCAGGTACTCGGCAAGCACTTGCGTTTTCCTTTCGGCGCCTTTGTTGTGGGCCGCCCACAGCTCCGTCAATTCCGCGTGCAGTTTCTTTTGCCCGTCTGTGTCGAGCGAGGCAAACGCCCGCGTCATCGGCCCATAGTTCGCACGGAAGAAATCCACTACCGCATCCGGGGGAAATGGATATTCGAAGTTGTACATCTGCTTCGTAAGCCTTAACTCGGCGATTCCTTCGCCCAACCGGTTGCGAACCGTAGCCTCATCACCCCACAACACTGGTGACGGCATTCCGGATGGTGCGATGTGTTTGGCAATTACTTTGAACATCTGCCCGATGAATCCTCCAGGCGTCCAGTTCGCCATCGCAATCATTCCACCCGGACGGCAAACGCGCTTCAATTCCGCCGCCACTAACTCCGGCCGCGGCGCAAACATCGCACCAACTAGGCTCGCCACCACATCAAACTGTCCATCGGCATACGGCAGCGCCTCTGCGTCGCCTTCATCAAAACGAATATGCAATCCCTCGGCCGCGGCTCGCTCTCGCGCCTTCTCCAGCCAGTTCGGCGCAATGTCGCAGCCCGTTACGCGTGCACCGGCTCGGGCCGCAATCAGGGCCAGCTGCCCCGCTCCGCAGCCCACGTCGAGCAGCTCTACGCCCGGCTGGATGCCCAGCCGGTGATAGAACTCCGCCGCATCCTTTTCCATGTACCGCGAGAACCGATCGTAATCCCCTGTCGCCCAGGTCGTCTTGAGCCGTGCCTTCAGTTGTTCGAACTCCCCGTTTGTTTGTATTGTCTTCGCTGTTGCGTTCATTTCCATCTCTCCATCAATCGGTCGCACAATCCGTGCAATCCTTTTTGTCTACCCATACTCTGCCCGCCTCTGCTTCTTTTTGTTTGATTGCGCGTCCCATTTTCTTGGCAGAAACGCCGAATTCGGACATTCTATTCCCATGGACGTACTTTCTGAAGTCTTGAAGTCGGTCAAGCTGCAGGGCGCCATATTCTTCAACGGAGAATTCTCCGCGCCGTGGTGTTTTCGATCTGCACCTTCTCCGGAAGACAAATCCATGCTGGCTCCCGGAGGCAGCCACCTCATCGTCTATCACTTCCTGACGGAAGGGACGGCTTTCGCAAAACTTGCCGACGGACCACGGGAAGAGCTGACCGCCGGCGACATTGTCGTCTTTCCGCACGGCGATGCGCATTTTCTGGGCAATGGATCGCCCGAAAAGCCTGTGGACTCCTTTAAGGTTTTCGCGAAACATCTCGCTCATGGCCTGAAAGTCGCGCGCTTTGGCGGCGGTGGAGAAATTACCAGATTTGTCTGTGGCTTTATGGCCTGCGAACCGCGCCTCAGCGAAGTCTTCCTCGCGAGCCTGCCGAAAATGCTAAAGGTCCATGTGCCTCAGGAACCCTCCGGCCAGTGGCTCGCCAATTCCATTCAGTTTTCTGTTGGGGAAACGAACCCTGCCAACGCTGGCAGCGGCCTCGTCGTCGCAAAACTCTCGGAACTCCTTTTCGTCGAAACGCTGCGCCGTTACATCAATACTCTGCCGAAAGAACAAACAGGCTGGCTTACCGGCGCGCGCGATCCCGTAATCGGCCAGGCGCTCGCCCTGCTTCACAAAAACCCCGCCCAGCAGTGGACCGTAGCAAGCCTCGCGCGCCAGATTGGCCTTTCGCGCACACGCCTCGCCGATCGCTTCACTCACTTTCTCAACGAATCCCCAATGGCCTATCTAACCAAATGGCGCCTCAAACTAGGCGCGGAACTCCTTCAATCCTCCGAGCAAAGCGTTGCAGAAATCGCCGCAGCCGTCGGCTATGGCTCCGAAGCCGCCTTCAACCGCGCCTTCAAGCGCGAATTCTTTTCCCCACCAGCCCAATTCCGTCGAATGCGTACTCGCCCACAAGCTCGCAGCCACAAACGTTAATTGTGACGCAAGGTATTGCCCTACGGTTTTTCGCTCTTACCTAAGCGGATATCCCGTAAAAATGTCTCGCGCTCCTCCGGCTAGCCGTTGTAATTCGCCACAACCCGCTGCACTTTTCCAGCTGTTGACATTTCCATAAATTCCGCCGACCGCGTTCCCTTTTGGTTCGTGTAATAAAGCACGACGCTATTTAGCCCCCACAGCACATCCTCCAACCGAAACTGCAACTCAGGGTAGGCTTCCAGCCCTCGTTGAAAATAAGCCCTCAAATTCGTCTTCCCAACCACCCTCCCATCGGCCGTCCCCAAAAGCCGCGCGGCCACCGGTGAACTGAGCTCCACCACATCCTCATAGTGCGTCATGATCATGTCCAAATCATGCGCGTTCCATGCCGCCACCCAATCGTTAGCCAGTTTCCAAGCCTCTTCTTTTGTCACTGTCACTCCTCCCATTAAATTACTTCCCGTGCCGCTCGGACACAACCTGTAGCGCCGCCACATCTGCTTATGATCTCCAAAATCTACTTCATGTGGACGCGTCCGCAGTCGCTCTGAACCGTATTGTGTTCAGAGAATTTCTCTTCGCCCGCCGAATTGACCGCCATGCTCGGGCCGGATAACATCTTGCATTCAGCTAAATGATGGAAGGACAACTCATCGGCCATTATCGAATCCTCCGCAAACTCGGCGGAGGGGGTATGGGCGTCGTCTTCGAAGCCGAAGACACCAAACTTGCACGCCGCGTTGCCTTAAAATTCCTTCCTGAAGACAAATTGCAGGATACGGAAAGCCATCAGCGCTTCCTCCGCGAAGCTCGCGCAGCTTCCGCGCTCAATCATCCCGGCATCTGCACCATCTACGCCATCGAAGAGCACGAAGGAAAAACCTTCCTTGCCCTCGAACTCCTCGAAGGCAAAGCGCTCGATCAAATCATTCGCACCGGCGCGCAGCCTCTCAATCGCACCCTCGAACTTGGCATCCAGATTTCCGACGCGCTCGACGCCGCCCACAAAAAAGGCATCGTCCACCGAGACATCAAGCCCGCAAACATTTTCGTCACCGACCGCGGCCAGGCAAAAATTCTCGATTTTGGTCTCGCGAAACTCGTCCCCGGTCACGACAACGAAGCGACGGCGCAAGACCTCGACGTCACTCACCTCACTAGTCCCGGCCTCGCTGTCGGCACCATAGCCTACATGTCGCCCGAGCAGGCCCGTGGAGAAGAACTCGACGCACGCACCGATCTCTTCTCTCTCGGCGCAGTTCTCTACCAAACCATCACGAGCAAGCATCCGTTCCCCGGAACCGCTTCCGCCGTCGTTTTCGAAAATATTCTTCGCAACACTCCCGTAGCGCCCGTCGCTCTCAATCCCGAAGTTCCGAGTGAATTCGAGCGCATCCTCAACAAAGCGCTCGAAAAAGATCGCGATTGCCGATATCAGGTGGCAGCGGAACTGCGCGCCGATTTGAAGCGCCTTTTGCGCGAAGTGGACTCGGGAAAAGTGAATACCACTTCCGTCCCCGCGGTCAGCGCCTCTTCTCTTCCCCAAGCCAAATCGCCGTCGCAAGCCGATATTCCTGCGCCCGAACCGGGCAGTGGCTCCGTCATCATTCAAGCCGCGAAGAAAAACAAACTCGGCGCAGGAATTACCGCATTCGTGGCCTTAATCGTTCTGCTGGCAGCCAGCTTTGGCGTTTACAAACTCGTTCAAAAACCGCCACACATTCCGTTTGAACACTTCGCCATCGAAAATCTCTCCAACAACGGCCACACCACGCTTGCCGCAATTTCGCCTGACGGAAAGTATCTCGCGCAAGTCATGGATGAAAACGGTTTGCAAGCGCTCCAGCTTCGCCACATCCAAACTGGCAGCAACACGCAAATCGTTGCGCCCGCTGCCACACGCTATCTCGGCATCGCGTTTTCGCCGGATGGTAGCTATCTTTATTTCGTCCGTCGCGATGAAGAAGAACACACCATTTCCATCCTCTACCAAGCTCCCGTGCTCGGCGGCACACCCCGCGCGCTCATACGCGATGTCGACAGCCCCGTCGCGCTTTCTCCCGATGGACAGCATCTCGCTTACCTTCGCGAAGACCATGATTCGCCTACCTTCGACCTACTCATCGCAAAAAGCGACGGTACTCCGGAACGCGCCCTTTTCAAAGGCATGCCTCTTGCCAGCGACAGCTACACACTCGCTTGGTCGCCTGACGGAAAAACAATCGCAATTCCAATTGTCCAACCTACTCCTGACGATTTGGGAGGCTTCCTCGCCATTGACGTCGCGACTGGGGCTCGTAAGAATTTCGCAAACTCGCACGAAAAAGTTTCCTACGATCCCGTCTGGCTTCCCGACGGCACCGGTTTGCTGATTACAACAGCCGAAGCTTCATCTGGACATCTGCAGCGTCAACTCGGAATTGTGAACTCCCCGCAAGGCACTTATCGCGCAATCACCGCAGACACGAATTCCTACACACGCCCAAGCATCGCCGCGAATTTCCAGAGTTTTGTCGCAACGCAAGTGCAACTGCGCACCGATTTTTCTCTGGCGCCGGCTAATAGTCCTCAGGACGCGCATTCGCTGGTGCTTTCCTCCAAACAGACGATTTGGCGCTGGGACTGGATGCCCGACGGAAAATTGCTCGTTCCGCAAGGCGGCGAGGTTCGCATCATCAATCCCTCCGGCGGGGAATCGCTTCTTTTCTCCGACTCCAAGGAAGTTCCCGATCAAGTTGCGTCTTGTGGAGGCGGAAAATATTGGATTGTCCGCATCATCGGCCGCTCGGGAAAGGCATCCGTAAATTTGTGGCGTGTGGATTCCACCGGCGGAAATCAATTTAAATTGACGCACGGAACCAGCGAAGCCGAACCGAGCTGCTCGTCAGACGGCAAGTGGGTCTATTACGTGGATCGCGCGGACGGAAATAATCTAAAACGCGTTTCGATTGACGGCGGCACTCCGGAGGTTGTTTTGAAAACTGGGGTTGGTTTGTACAGTCTTTCCCGGGACGGAAAATCGATTCTGACAACGGAAGTGCGCGAGTTTGATCACAAATTGATGCTGCGAATGGATTCAACCGAAACACATCAGACCGAATATCACGACATTGACCAGCGCGCGCAGGAAGGCATGAAGTTCATGCCCGACGGAAAAAATGTCGCCTATGTGGTCCGCGAAAAAGGCGTGGACAATTTGTGGATGCAGCCGCTCGACGGCTCATCGCACAAACAACTCACGCACTACCCTGCGGATCGCATCGGATCCTTCGGCTATTCTCCCGATGGAGCAAAACTGGCCATCGAGCGCGTCCACGTTGAATCGGACGCAATTCTCTTCCGCGATTCCTCGCAATAAATTTTCAAAAGAAAGACTTCTTTTGGCGTCGGATTATCGCGGCGGTGTATTGCCCGCCGGTTTCGGCGCCGGCGGATTTGCGGGAGCGACGGTCACGCCCGCGTCGCCTGAGTTTGGCCGAGCGTAGTATCCGCGGCGTGCGCGCACCTGATACCCGTTGAACTTCGGAAGCTCGATTTTAATTCGGTGGTATTTTCCGTTGGGAACAAAGTTTGTCGGGTTGTAGGTAATCTGATATTGGTTGCGCAGTTCGTCGCCGATGTCCTGGAACGATTGGTCGAGATCGTCCACGTGATACGGATAAAACGAGCGCCCACCGGTTTCTTCGGCAAGATCCTGCAAAATTTTGTCGCCGTCGGTCAGATGATATTTGCAGGAGCCCGTCGCGCGGCAATCTTTTTCCGCCGTCGTCGTCACCCACTGAATGCTCGTGCTGATCGTGTAAATCACAACGCCGGTCCGCTGTGCCATTTCCACGGCTTCCGACTTCGTATGATCGGAAAGATTGTCTTCGCCGTCGCTAATGAGAATCATCACGCGGCGCACAACGTCCTGTTGATCTCCCGGAGGCCGCGGCGGATTGCTGAGCTGCTTTGCGCATGCTTCGTAGACCGCGTCATAAACCGCCGTACCTCCGCCCGCACGTGTCTTGAGCACTTGATCCCGCAGCAGTCCCGTATCGCCTGTGAACGATTGGATAATCTGCGGCTCGTCATCGAACGTCATCGCAAATGCCTGATCTTTTCCGCGGCGGAGCACCGTGTACATGAAGTTGACCGCGGCGTCCTGCTCGAATTTGATGCGGTCGCGAATGCTGTTGGAAGTGTCCAGCAGCAGACCGATGCGCAGAGGAATATCCGACTGACGGCTGAAATAGCGGATCTCCTGCTGTGCATTGTCGTCAAGGATCTTGAAATCTTCTTTGGACAGGTCGGCGACCAGCTTGTTGCGCCGGTTGAGCACTGTAGCCAGCACGTCCACTAGGTTGACCGGGACTTTGATCGTAGTTTGGCTTTGCTGCGTGTCCTGCTGATTTGGAGGGGGAGGTTGCGGCTGCTGTTGTTGGGCGCTCTCGGAAAGCGGCAAAGCAAGAATCAGAAAAGCGGCTAAGAAACCCGTGAGTGTGCGGCGCATGGACATGAATTATAGGAAGCCGGCAAGCGAGGCGTCAATTTTTGGAACGCCCGCGGCGGCAGCCAATTTCTCCAGATAGATTTTTAGTTCCGGTGCAAGAGGTGCGGTGACGGTGATCTGTTTTTCCGTGCGCGGATGAAGGAAAGCTAGCCGTGCCGCGTGCAGAAATTGCCGTTCGAGAACGGGGAGTCGCGCTCGCTCGACCATCAACTGCGTTGCTGCGCCGTATAGCGTATCGCCCACGACCGGGTGTTTTAGGGCGCTGAAGTGCACGCGGATTTGATGCGTACGGCCAGTGTGGAGTTGGACTTCAACGAGCGTCGCCGGACCAAATTCCTGCAATTTGAGCCAGTCCGTACGTGCCGCGCGGGCCTTCGCGAATTTGCCGGCCGGGCGCGCCGTCATTCTCATGCGGTGTTTTGGATCGCGCGCAATGGCAAGTTCGATGCGGCCTTTGGCACCAGTGAG
>Ga0335082_10006743_pt1 | contig 12511 bp, 7 predicted proteins | sample Lox_Sample_41_FD_206718 | JGI IMG/M metagenome (GOLD analysis project Ga0335082, IMG submission 206718) | Soil microbial communities from Loxahatchee National Wildlife Refuge, Florida, United States - Lox_Sample_4.1 | ecosystem: Environmental > Terrestrial > Soil > Wetlands | place: USA: Florida...
TGTAAGTCGTTGAGAAGCAAAGACGGGCTAGTGTTTCATCCGGCTCATAACCCGAAGGTCGTCAGTTCAAATCTGACCCAGCAACCTAGTTTAGATACAACGGCTTAGAGGATGCTCCCTCTGAGCCGTTTTCCTTTTTGGGCGCAGAATTCTGTCCAATTGCTCCGCGAGCCCCATATCATGCCGCCACCTGGACTAGCGCAAAGTGGAAAGGCAGGACGAGACTGGCGGGTTCGGTGCAATGCGGCCCCCCGCAACCAATTTTTGAATCATAAGCCCTAGGCATTTACTTCGTTCGAATCAGTTAGCGCGATTGCTCACACCCTCTGCTAACCTACGTTACCCGGACATACTGTGCGCCATGTTCCAACGTGAACATTCTCTGAGAGCGAATCGAAGCAGTAGTCCCTACAGCTCGATAACCTCTCCCATCCGAGGCATGGAGACCTTCAGCCCAAAGCGTTCGTGGACATGGGCGCCAAGAATTTTGCGCGCGTCATCCTCGCCATGGGTCAGCACCACGTGCGGATTGCTCGGTACAGTCGGGCTCAGCCAATCCAGCAGATCTCTTTGGCCTGCATGAGCACTGAACCCACCGAGGGTGTGAATTTGTGCGCGCACAACCACTTTCACGCCATGAATTGTGACATGTTGGTGGCCGTCTACAAGCCGTCGTCCTAGTGAACCGTGCCCTTGAAAGCCCACAATGAGGACGTGTGACTCTCCTCTCCATAGGTTGTCCTTCAAATGATGGAGTATCCGCCCTGCGTTGCACATGCCAGATCCGGCCAGGATCATGCATGCCCCTTTGTGTTCGTTGATCTTCTTGGAGTCTTGCGGCGTCACAGTCGCTTTGAGCGTGACGAGGTCTTCGCGGAGAGGCCTCTCTGAGAGGAACCGCTTCATCCTGTCATCAAAGATCTCCCGATGTTTGACGTAAATCCTAGTGGCTTCTACGGCCATTGGGCTGTCCAAAAAAACAGGAAACGGTTGCGCCTTCTTTCGGCGGAACATCCAACCGATCAAGCTAATCAGTAATTGCGCCCGACCGACTGCAAAAGTTGGGACGATAATCTTTCCGCCGCCACTCACCGCGTTATTTACGACGCGCACGAACTCATCGACAGTCTCTTCGAAAGGGCGATGATTTCTATTCCCGTAAGTAGATTCGAGAAAAACTAGATCGGCATGCTGAAAGGGTTCGAAATTACGTAACATCGGCACGCCTTTCGGGCCCAAGTCACCTGAGAAGATGACCGATTTCCGTTTTCCGTCTTCCTGTACGACAAGCTGGATACTCGCCGACCCGAGCATATGACCAGCTTCTGCCCAAATGGCCTGCATGCCGTCAGCAACCTCAACCGGTTTCCTGTATGGCACGCCTCTCATTTGCCCGATGACTTGCTCAACATCTTCAATTTCGTAAAGGGGTTCACGCACGAGCTCGACCGTTCTTTCGCGGCGCCGATTCTGACGTTCTGCATCCTGCTTCTGGATTTTTGCCGAATCCCGCAGGATGAGCTCGCTCATATCGATTGTTGCGGGCGTGGCAAAAAGAGGACCGCGGTAGCCCAACTGGGCTAGCAAAGGCAATCGCCCTGTGTGGTCCAAGTGAGCATGCGTTAGCAGAACAGCGTCGAGCTTGGCATTGGGTCTGAGAGGCGGCCGGTTTAAGGATTCCGATTTCCTCCCACCCTGAAACATTCCGCAATCCACTAGTACCCGCGCGTTCTTGGTCTGAACCACATACGCAGACCCAGTGACCTCACCCCCAGCTGCTCCGATCAATGTGATCTTCACTTTGGTTCTCCTTGCAATGCCTAGTGCTGTCCTTGTGGTTTCAGGAGCTTCCTCAAACTCAGCGGCATGCTGCGCACAATCAGCTCCACGGCTTCCTGGGGGGAATCCGTGACTCGGCCAAATCCAAGCTCTTTCTTTTCGAAGACACCGTGCCTCATGAGGTGCCGGCCCCATGTCTGCATGCCTTTCCAGAACTTCGTACCCATAAGCACCAGCGGGAAAGGTCCGATTTTCTTACACTGAATTAGCGTTGCTGCTTCGAACATCTCATCGAGAGTGCCGAGCCCGCCTGGCATGATGATAAAGGCGCAAGAATATTTGACGAGCATGACCTTCCGAGTGAAGAAGTAGTGGAACTCCAAGCTCTTTTGAACGTAGGGATTCGGCGCTTGTTCGTGGGGGAGACGAATATTCAGGCCGTAACTAGTCCCTCCCGCTTCAAAGGCCCCGCGATTCGCTGCTTCCATGATTCCGGGTCCTCCGCCGGTCAATGTGGCAAGGCCAGCTCCTGCCAATTCCCTCCCGATCACGCGAGCAAGTTGGTAGTAAGGGTGGTGCTCCTTAAATCGGGCGGAACCGAAAACAGTGACAGCGGGACCGAGATCGTAAAGCCCCTGGAATCCGCGAACGAATTCATGCTGAATTCGACGCAGCCGGGCAGTTTCCTTTTCCGGCGAGCGTATCTCCGTTAGAAACGCAGCCTCTTCACCTGTCGGGCCGCTCTTCGGTAATTCGTACCCGAGTGTTCCGGCTTTGCTCCAGTGCTCAAGCCAGCCTCGCTCCCATTCATCCAAAGGATGCGGGCGTGGTCTGATCTGCGGAGATTGTTCTGATGTTTTTGGTCTCATTTGTTTCACCATAAATCAACCAAAACTGCTCGACGTCTGACTCTTGTGCAGATTAGTAAAGATCCTACTCGCCCACACCTGGCAGACCTGTCAGATCTTCGAGGAATACTGTGGGGATGTTGCGCGGCTCCGGTGCTGTTCCGGTGTAGCGCTTAAGCTGCGAATGCCAATTAGACTTACAATGAGACTATTAAATCCATCACACGCTGTCAGACCTTCATCACTTCCAAGTTAGGACATCTAAAACACTCTATCTTGAAGAGCAGCCCAAAGGACGACCACGGAGCGGGGCCCCGCTCGATACGTGTGGTCAGGAACCGAGGGTGCTTCTTGCCATGGCACGATGTCCTGGGGCACTTCTAGAAAAGTGTCGATCCAACGCTTCCAGGAACCTCGCTCTCTCTTCTCTGGCCGCGGCAGCTCAAATTCGAGAGGCTCCCAATAAGCGTTGAAGATGAAGTAGACGAGTAGACCTTCCCCTTTTAACTCCGCACTGAACGCAACACTGTGCGATTGATCGTTCCAGTCAGGTTGATGGAGTTTCGTTCCATGCCAGTTTTTTGTCGCCCCGCTGATCAACTGAGTCAAAGTCATCCGCCGGTGCTCGGGGCCGGTATCTCGCAGCAGTCGTCTCGCGATGAGTAATTTCACAAATCGATGCACATCCGCATGCTTCGTGACGAGAGACCAATCAAACCAATTGCATTCGTTGTCCTGACAATACGGATTGTTATTGCCGTGTTGCGTCCGCCGAACTTCATCGCCCATCGCGAACATCGGCAAACCAAGAGAGAGCATTGTGACGGTGAAAAAATTCTTCACCTGACGGTTTCGTAGTCTCTCAATTGCAGGATCATTGGTGGGACCTTCGATTCCACAGTTCCAGCTTCGATTATCGTTCCCGCCGTCGCGGTTGCCTTCGCCGTTGGCCTCGTTGTGTTTCTCGTTGTAAGAGACTAGGTCGTTGAGTGTGAAGCCGTCGTGACACGTTACAAAGTTTACGCTCTGTTCCGCCTCGCGTTCCTCGTGACGATAGATCTCGTGGCTGCCAAGCAACCGGTCCGCGAAACGCCTCAGCGAGCCTTGGTCACTGCGGAAGAAACTCCGTATGTCATCTCGGAAGTGTCCATTCCACTCCTTCCAGCTGTCTCCAACAAAACTGCCAACCTGATACAGTCCAGCTGCGTCCCATGCTTCGGCAATCATCTTGGTCCCGGCAAGATCTGGATCCGATTCAATATCCAAGAGGACAGGGGGATTAGGCATCACATGGCCGTTGGAATCGCGCGCGAGAATCGAAGCGAGATCAAAGCGGAAACCATCTACATGCATTTCTTCAACCCAATAGCGGATGCTATCAAGGATCATCCGGCGAACAATAGGATGATTGGCATTGAGGGTATTTCCCGTACCGCTGTAGTTCACATAGCGCGACCGGTCTTGTTCCAAGACGTAATAAGCGTTGTTGTCGAGTCCACGAAAACTGAGTGTTGGCCCAAGATGATTGCCTTCCGCTGTGTGATTGAAGACAACGTCAAGAATTACTTCGATCCTCGCGCGATGCAGAGCCTTGACCATGTCGCGAAACTCGTCCACAGGGCCCAGGGAATCTTGCCGAGAACTGTAAGCCTGGTGCGGCGCGAAAAACGAGATCGGTGCGTAACCCCAGTAGTTAACACGACCTGGCGGGCAATCCTGGGGATCAAACTGGAATACGGGAAGAAGCTCGACCGCCGAAATGCCTAGGTCCTTGAGGTAGGGAATCTTCTCGATGACTCCGCGAAAAGTGCCGTGTGTCTCCGCTGAGACGCCCGAGCTCGGATGCCGCGTAAATCCTCTGACGTGCATTTCATACACGATCGACTGAGACGATGGCAGGTCAAGCGGTGTGTCGCCTTCCCAGTCGTAGGTGTGTGGATCCACAATCACACTCTTCATCGCTGTCTCGGTGTTATCGCCTTTTTCTTCGGCTGCCTTACGAGAGTAGTTCTTAGGAATGACAACCCCGCGACCATATGGGTCGAGCAAGACTTTAGCCGCGTCAAACCGCATCCCTTTGATGGGGTCGAACGGCCCATGAACCCGATATCCATAGAGCTGGCCTGCCTGTACGCCAGGAACGAAGACATGCCAGTAGTGGTAGGTACGGTTGACGGATGGATCCAAAGCGATCACACGGGCGGGACGCTCGTCGTTTTCTCGGTCGAAAAACAGCAGTTCGATCCCCGAAGCATCACGCGAGTACAAACTGAAATTCACTCCCCTGGAGCCGACCGTTGCGCCGAGAGGAGCGCTTCGCCCAATATTTGTGGCGGGAGCCATTACTTCCTGCTGGACCGGTTGTACACCCATTGTCATCTCCCGCTGTTTTCCCTGGCCGGTAGCCAGTCTCCCATCCGTTGAACTAACTGATGGCTTTCCTAAGTGCCGCGCCCTTGGAACTCTGGCCTAAATTGCGTAGTTTTCATTTATGACTTCCAAAGACTGACGAAGAGTTCGACTGTCGCTCTTAGAATGCAGCTTTCACCATCTTCGCAGCAGGTAGAGTTTGCGGCGCCCGCAAACGACTGGAAGATGCCGTCAGATCCCTCAGTTGCTGGAACACTGTTGTATCCAACTTGTCCTCCGTCAAGCGCCAACACCAGTTTGCTTCCGCTGAACCAGGCGAATTCATCCGAGCCTCGGAACCCAAATTGAGTAAGTCTTGCAAGGGAGCGATAGCGAGCCCTGCGACAGAACACCACGCAATGCGAAGTAATTCTCGAGTGACTTCGTTGCTATCCGAGTGGGCTCGATTCAGATAGCTCCGGATTTTTCTCCGTTCCGCTTCGGAGTGGGCTTCAAACCATCCGCGAGTTGTATCGTTATCGTGCGTTCCTGTATACACCACTGTGTTGGTCGGATAGTTCGCCGGGAGATGGGGGTTATCGGGACTTCCATCAAAGGCGAACTGAAGGACCCTTGTTCCGGGGATATGGAACTCATCGCGCAGGGCACAAACATCTGGTGTGATCAGACCGAGATCCTCAGCAATGAATGGCAGCGCCCCTAGTTCCTTTCGGACTGCATGGAAAAACTCTGCACCTGGACCCGGCATCCATTGCCCTGTCCGTGCCGTCTGTGCATTGGCAGGGACGTGCCATGCTGCAGCGAATGCACGGAAATGATCCAATCGAATCACATCCACGTGAGCAAGGAGAGAGCGCAAACGATCTATGAAGAATCGGAAGCCGGCGCTGCGAAGGGCATCCCAATCATAGACGGGGTTGCCCCATAGCTGTCCGTTCTCACAGAAATAGTCAGGCGGCACCCCCGCGACAAATCGCGGACGGAATCCTTCGTCAAGCAGGAACAGTTCAGGGTGCGCCCACACATCGCTTGAATCGGGCGAAACGAAGAACGGGAGGTCGCCGATCAATTGAACTCCCCGGGAATGTGCATACTCTTTGAGTTGTTGCGCTTGCTGAGATATCAAGAATTGGGCGAAGCGGACCTTATCAATCAGCTTCGACAACTCTCGCCGGGCATTTGTTATAGCCGCAGGAACTCGCTGAACTAAATCCGTCGGCCAATCGAGGTAAGAAATGCCGTGATGCTTCTCTTTTAAGGCTCGGAAGAGCGCGTAATCCTCCAGCCAATGCGCCTGCAGGTGGCAAAACCGCTCATAAGGAGCGCGCAAATCTCTTCGGACACCCGCGCTGAAGTTGCCCCACACCTGGTCGAGCAATCGGTGCTTGAACTGAATTACCGCACCATAATCTACAACGCTTGACGGAAATGATTGATCCTCGCATGCGTTCTCATGTAGCAATCCATCTTTTAGCAAGGCCTCTGGACTGATGAGCAACCCGTTGCTGGCAAAGGACGACAGTGCTTGATAGGGAGAGTCACCATACCCAGTCGGACCAAATGGCAGGGCCTGCCACCAGCGCTGGCCGGCTTCGTGCAGCCGATCTATCCATGAAAATGCTCCTCGTCCCATATCTCCAATGCCAAATCGCGAAGGCAGGGAAGTGACATGTAGCAACACCCCAGAAGCCCGATAGTCCGGCGGGAAGGGGGGAAGATTTGTCGGTTGAGTTTGGTCTGTCATATTCCGTTCTTCTCTGTGGCAGCTACGAGCATTACAGCAATGCTGTATCCACGAATAGCGTTCGAGCAGCGCCACATCCACCAACATCTCTTTCGGCGCAAATTCTTTTCTTCAGTTCACCGATTAATGATTTCTCGCTCACGGTACCGGACATGGTTCCGCCTTCCATATGTTGCTCGCGTACTCCTTGATCGTCCGGTCGCTCGAGAACTTGCCCGAGCCCGCAACATTTAAGATAGCTGTGCGAGTCCAACCATCCGGATTGGCATACAAGCCGCACAACCGCTGGTCTGCCTCGAGATAGGACTGGAGGTCCGCCAGGTGCATGTAGTGGTCGCCACCTGTTAGCAGCGTTTCGCGTAACGGTTCGAAGACACCAGGCTCATTGCGGCTGAAGTGGTCGGAGAAAATCAGATCCAGAGCCGCTCGCGTTTCCTGTTCATTTTCGTAGTGCCAGTATGGGTTGTACCAGCTGCGGCTGTCGGCCACTTGTGTGGCTGTTAGGCCGAATAAGAAGAAATTCTCTTCGCCGCCTTCCTCCGCCATTTCGATGGTCGCTCCGTCTCTCGTGCCTATTGTCAGCGCGCCATTCATCATGAACTTCATGTTGCTTGTGCCGCTGGCTTCATAGCCGGCAGTGGAAATTTGATTAGACACGTCGGTGGCGGGAATCAGGCGCTCTGCGAGGGATACGCAGTAATCTGGCAGAAACAGCACCTTGAGACGGCCGCGCACCGCCGCGTCGCTGTCAATCGTGCCAGCAAGATTGTTGATGAACTTGATGATCAGCTTGGCGAGCTGATAGGCAGGTGCCGCCTTGCCAGCGAACAGGAAAGTACGAGGGGGTATCTCCAGATTGGGGTTTTCCCTCAGCCGATTGTAAAGCACGACGATTCGCAGGGCGTTGAGTAGCTGCCGCTTATACTCGTGGATACGCTTAACCTGGCAATCAATGATTGTGTCCGGGTCCACGGCCTGGCGTGTCGATACCTTAAGCCAATCGGTAAACTGCACTTTGGCATTGCGCTTTGCTTGACGGTACGCGTCGCGAAAACCCGAATCGTCCGCAAGCCGCTTGAGTTTGCTCAATTGAGCGAGATCAGTGATCCAACCATCGCCGATGACTTCGGTGATCGTAGCAGCGAGTGAAGGATTGGCGAGAAGTAGCCATCGACGCGGCGTCACACCGTTCGTCTTATTGTTGAAACGCTCAGGAAACATCTCGGCTAGGTCCTTGACGGTTGTCGCGCGCAGCAATCCGGAGTGAATCGCAGCAACGCCGTTGGTGCTGTGAGAGCCGACGATCGCCAGATTAGCCATGCGAACGTTGCGCTGCGGACCTTCTTGTATGAGACTCATGCGCGCGACGCGCCCTTCGTCGCCGGGAAAGCGGGCTCGTACTGAATCAAGGAAACGACGATTAATCTCGTAAATGATTTCCAGGTGACGCGGCAGCATGATTTCGAACCATGCGACAGGCCACTTCTCAAGAGCCTCAGGGAGTAGCGTGTGGTTTGTGTAAGCGAACGTCTGCTGGGTGAGATCCCAGGCTTGGTTCCACTCAAGGTGCGCTTCATCTAGCAGAATGCGCATCAGTTCCGGAATCGCCAGGGTCGGGTGGGTATCATTCAGCTGAATGGCGACTTTTTCAGGCAATGCGCTCCAATCTGAGTTGCTGCGGCGGAAACGCCGCACGAGGTCTGCGAGCGAACACGCCACGAGGAGGTATTGCTGGACCAGGCGCAAGGCCCGGCCCATGCTCGTGCTGTCATCGGGATAAAGCACTCGCGTTAGGCTGTCCGCGGCGAGAGTCTCGGTAAGAGCAGCAACAAAGTCGCCGCTGCTAAACCTCTGGAAATCAAAATAATCTGGACTTGATGCGGCCCACAACCGGAGAGTGTTGACGGTCTTACCGCCATAACCCACGATGGGGCGATCGAAGGGGACACCATACAACGTGGATGGCTTGCCGGGAACGGCACGCATTGTTCCGCCATGCAGCTCGAAAGAACAGTTCAGCTTGATTTCCACTTTCTCGTGTGGACGTCCGATCTCCCATGGATCTGGCTGCCGCAGCCAGTTATCCGGCTGTTCGTATTGCCAGCCGTTCTGAATAAACTGTTTAAAAATGCCGAAATCGTATCGCAGGCCGTAGCCCATGGCCGGAAGTTGCAGCGTCGCCATAGAATCAAGGAAGCATGCAGCCAGCCGTCCCAGCCCTCCGTTTCCCAGCCCAGCGTCGGGTTCCTGCTCCAACAGAGAAACCAAATCGACTTTTTTTTGTTCCGCTGTTTGCGTCACGAGCGGATCTAGCAAAAGGTTGGTGACGTTATTGGCCAACGAACGGCCGATGAGAAACTCCATAGAAAGGTAGTAGACTTGCTTAGGATTGTTTTGTTCGTATGTTTTATCGGTTAGTACCCAACGCTGCGAAAGGACATCTCGGACGGATCGCGCGACAGCTTCAAAGCGCCCGCGCGGGCCAATCAACTTCTCGTCGATGATATTGTCGAAGTGGAGGTGCCGTTCGTACAACCCATCAGTTCCCATAAACTGAATTGGGCCACACCCATATCGTCTGAGAAGTTCGGATGGTTCTTCCTGCGCTGCTCTCGCCCTGCTTGCCGCAATGCCCTTAGTATTCATCGGAGTCCTCTCTGAAATTGCCCTGCCATCTGACCGGTTTCCGCCCGCGTCGCGATCTTCACGGATGTGCGCGCGCCGCTAAGTCGGGCTCAACGTCGACGTGGCGAGTGTCGTTCCAGAATCGGATCACCGGCCGGGAAAGATCATTTTCGTAGCCCAAGGCACTGAGGCTCGCCGTGCTCAACATGAAATATCTGCTGTTGGCTGTCGGTTCGAGCCCCAGCCAGCGGGACGCCAATACCCGCATGAAATGTCCGCTTGTGAAAACTAATACGTCTTCCGGGATTAAGCGCACTCGCTTGACGACGCGGTCCGCACGGGCGTTGACTTGCTGAGGAGTTTCGCCTCCGGGGCAGCCATCGCGGAATAGGTTCCAGTCCGGTCGCTCCGCGCGGATTTCGGCACCACGACGACCTTCATAGTTGCCATAGTCCCACTCGACGAGGTCTGAATCGATCTCGGCCACGTGCCCAAACCCAGCCAGTTCGCATGTCTGGCGTGCGCGCTGCAATGGACTGGTGAACACTTTTGCGAAAGTCAGCCCTTGGAGACGTTCCCCAAGCCGCCGAGCGGTGTGCTCGCCATGTTCGGTGAGTGGGAGGTCGGTAAGCCCGGTGTGCTGACCCGACAAGGACCATGCGGTTTCACCGTGTCTCGCCAGATAGACTATGGGAAGTTCGTTTTTCAATGCGTCATCTCTCCCACCCCGGAGTTCTCGGCGGCTGCCGCTAGATGTTTCCCGGGTTTGGCCAAAATGCACCGAACAGTATCTTGTGCGATTAGGAGCTCTTCGTCGGTTGGAATTACGAATGCATGCAAGCTCGAATCATCACTAGTAATCTGCCCTTCTAATCCAACCATGCTCTCATTCCTGTTGTCGTCCAGCCTCAATCCAGCCCATTCAAGCCCGCAGCAGATGCGCGCGCGGATGTCGGCCGAGTTCTCTCCGATCCCTCCGGTGAAGACAATCGCATCCGCGCCGCCCATGCAGGCAAGAAATGCGCCAATGTATTTTCTTGCGCGATAACAAAAGACCTCAATGGCAAGGCGTACCCGGCGGTCATTTTGATCGCCTAGTTCCTGCAGCAACACGCGCATGTCGTTTGTCAGCCCGGAGATGCCCAGCAATCCGGACTGGGTGTTGAGTAGAGCATCTACTTCGGGCGTGGACAGGCCTTCTTTTGTGGCGATGAGACTCACAATGGCTGGATCGATATCGCCAGAGCGGGTCCCCATAACCAATCCCTCCAGGGGCGTCATGCCCATCGAAGTGTCCACAGAGCGGCCACCGCGAATGGCAGTGGCAGAGCAGCCATTGCCCAGGTGGAGCGTGATTACATGAGTCTGTTCTTCGGTTACCGCCCGCAAGGCCCTATAGCGGTCAGCTACATATCGGTGTGACGTGCCATGAAACCCATAACGACGAATGTGGTGGCGTCTATACAAGTGATAGGGCACGGCGTAGAGGTATGCATGCTCTGGGATGGAATGGTGGAAGGAGGTGTCAAAAACTGCGACCTGAGGGAGTTTTGGACCAAATACTTGCCGCGCAGCCAAAATACCCTTTATATTGTTGGGGTTGTGCAGGGGAGCCAAATCGATGCATTCCTCGATTCCCCGTAACACCTCGTCAGTGATCACGGTGGATTCGGTAAGCAACTCCCCCCCGTGAACCACGCGGTGTCCGACAGCATGGATATCGGACGCAGATCCGACTTCCGTTATTCCTGATTCGTCTGACGCGATCCACCGCACCAGGCATTCCAACGCCCCCAAGATGTCCGAAATTGAAGCGGTAAATTTCTCCCTGAGGCCGTTGCGCGTCTGGACCGAGATGATCGCTTCTCCTCCGATCCGCTCGATCTGTCCGCGGCACAAGCGCTCATCATTGCTCTGGCTAATCCGGCCAAGATTAGTAGCAATCAGCTGGAACTTCAGAGTGGAGCTACCCGAGTTGAGAACGAGAACGTTCATCGGCACTTACCGATCGGTCGTGCTCATGATGCGCCATGAAATTTGAACTTAATTCGGCACGACCAGGCTCGACTACGAGATCTGGATATCTATTGCGGCCATTTCCAGCCGGCAACGTCTGGCTTATCAGTGCCATGCTCGTAAGCATAGTTACGGCACGCAATCTGCTCATTACGGAAGTTCTCCATGGCGTGCGCACCGATTCGCTGTAGTCTTGGGACACGCTTGATGACGTCCATGGCGAGACTGAAACGATCGATTTCATTCTCGATCGCTAACTCTAAAGGTGTATTGATGTTTCCTTGCTCCTTGTATCCGCGGACATGCATGTTTTTGTGGTTTGTGCGACGGTAGGCCAGCCGATGGATGAGCCATGGGTATCCGTGGAAATTAAAAATGATCGGCTTATCCACTGTGAAGAGCGCATCAAACTCCCCGTCGGACAAACCGTGAGGATGCTCCGTGATTGGCTGCAATTTAAATAGATCAACCACATTGATGTAGCGGATCTTGAGATCGGGGAACTCCTTCCTCAGCAGCACAATGGCCGCCAGAGTCTCCTGTGTCGGAATATCCCCGGCCGACGCCATCACCACATCTGGCTCGCTCCCTTGGTCGTTGCAGGCCCGATTCCACATGCCAATTCCTTTGGTGCAGTGCGCGATTGCCGCGTCCATGTCCATGTATTGAAGGTGCATCTGTTTGTCGCAGACGATTACGTTGACGTAGTTTTCGCTTTTTAGGCAATGATTCGCCACAGAAAGGAGGGAATTGACGTCGGGGGGAAGGTAGATGCGTGTGACTGCGGAGCTCTTGTTAACCACTACATCCAGAAAACCGGGATCTTGGTGCGTAAATCCATTGTGGTCCTGGCGCCACACCGTAGAGGTGACCAAGATGTTGAGCGAGGCGATCTTTTCACGCCATGAGAGGTGATTGCAGATCGAAAGCCACTTGGCGTGTTGATTGAACATCGAGTCTATTACGTGGATAAACGCCTCATAGGATGAAATGAAGCCATGGCGTCCCGTGAGCAGATAACCTTCGAGCATGCCCTCGACAGTATGCTCACTGAGCATCTCTATCACTCGGCCATCAGGTGCAAGCTCTCCCCCATCGGAGTCTTCCGGGAAATAATCAGCAATCCAGA
>Ga0335082_10006744_pt1 | contig 12510 bp, 8 predicted proteins | sample Lox_Sample_41_FD_206718 | JGI IMG/M metagenome (GOLD analysis project Ga0335082, IMG submission 206718) | Soil microbial communities from Loxahatchee National Wildlife Refuge, Florida, United States - Lox_Sample_4.1 | ecosystem: Environmental > Terrestrial > Soil > Wetlands | place: USA: Florida...
ACGATCATGCCGTCGTCTTCGTCCGCGTAGACGCGCACCGAGACCTCGTTCTTCGCGGGCGAGCCTTCGGGGATCGCTTGCGCGGCGTTGAGCAAGAGGTTCAAGAACGCCTGCGCGAGGCGCGACGGATTCGCCTCGACCGCGCCGACGGGCTCGAACGTCTTCACGAGGCGCGCGCGGTTCTTGAGCTCGCTCTCGACGAGCACGCACGCCGAGTCGAGCAGCACGAGCACGTCGAGCAGATCGCGGCGCTCGTCCTCCATGCGCGAGAACGTGCGAAGGTCGCGGACGATGCGCGCGACGCGCTCGGCGCCTTCGCGCGCGTCGCTCATCGCGCTCAGCATCTCGGTGAGCTGCTCGGTCTGCTCGGGCGTGAGCCTCGGCGCCGCGGCGCGCAGGAACGTGGGGATCTCGTCGCTGAGATAGTTGATGTTCGCGATGACGTAGGCGAGCGGGTTGTTGAGCTGGTGCGCGACGCCGGCCGCGAGGGTGCCGACGGCCGCGAGTCGCTCGGTCTGCTGGAGCTGCGCTTGCGCGCGCCACGCGGCGCTCACGTCGCGCACGAGCACCACGCGGACTTCTTGATCGCCGACCTTCATCTGCGTCACCGCGACGTCGACGCGCGTGACCGTGCCGTCCGCGCGCCGCCAGGACTCGGTTCGCTGCTCGCCGGTCGCGTGCCCGTCGAGCCACGAGTCGAAGCTCGGCGCCCCGGCGACCGCGCTCACGCGGTGCGCGGCGAGCGCTTCGAGCGACGGATACGCGAGCATGTGGCGGAGCGGCTCGTTCACGTAGACGAACACGTCGTTTTGCACGACCGCGATGCCACCCTCGACGTGATCGAGGACGCGCAGCCGATCGCCGTCTTCGATCGGCCGCGCGAGCGGCCCCGACGCGGGCGGCTTGGTCGAGTTGCGTTCGTCGAGCGACTTGGGGTCAGGCATTTTCGTGAGCTGTCCAACCAAACAAACGGCAACTCGCCGACGAAAGATAAGCGAACGGTCCCGCCCAGACGATATGCGCGGTCATGCTACATCTCTGGCCATGGCCGTCCTGACGGAAGATACGGCGAACCCGAGCCCGTTCGCGCAGTTCGCGGCGTGGTTCGAGGAGGCCCAGGCGAGCGGTCTGGCTGAGCCGAACGCGATGGCCTTGGCGACGGCGACACGGGAGGGGGTGCCGAGCCTTCGGACCGTGCTCTTGAAAGAGAGCAGCGAGCGGGGGTTCGTCTTCTACACGAACTACGGGAGCCGCAAGGGGCGCGAGCTCGAGCACAACGCGCACGCGGCGCTCCTCTTCTTCTGGCAGCCGCTCGCGCGGCAGGTGCGCGTCGAGGGGACGGTCACGCGCGTCACGCGCGAGGAGTCGGCCGATTATTTTCGCACGCGGCCGCGCGGCGCGCAGATCGGTGCGTGGGCGTCGATCCAGAGCGAGTCGACGACCCGGGAGGCGCTCGACGCGCGCGTCGTCGAGCTCGAGCGCGAATACGAGGGGCGCGAGGTGCCGGTGCCTCCGTTCTGGGGCGGCTTCCGCGTCGCGCCGGCGCGCTTCGAGTTCTGGCAGGGCCGCGAGCACCGGCTGCACGACCGCCTCGTCTACGTGCCCGAAGGCGCGGGCTGGCGCATCGAGCGACTCTCGCCCTGATCATCGGACTGCGAGCGCGGCGTCGGCCGGGGCCGGGTGCGCGGCGTCGTACGCGTCGAAGCGCGCGCCTCGGGGGAGCGTCTTCGCCCACGCGTCGAGCGCGGGACGGATTTCGTCGGCGGTCGCCGCGTCGGGCGCGAGGAAGATGACCGAGTCGTCGCCGAGCGTGGTCATGCCGGGCGGCGAGCGCCACAGCTCGCCGACGGGCACGAGGCCGACGCGATCGACGTCCGGAAACCAGCTCCGGTAGACCATGACGAGCTTGCTCCCGTGCGCGCGCACGAGGTCGGCCATCCAGTGCGGGTGCTCGGCCGGGTGGCGCTCGGCGGCGAAGCGGAGCTCGCGCGCGTTGCGGTCGGCGAGGCCGAAGACGTCGAGCACTTCGTTCGGGTTGCGGTAGCCGACGAGGCCGATGTCGTGCACCGCGACGTTCGCTCGCAGATAGTCCTTGGCGAGGCGGCTCATTTGGAACTGCTGGAGGTAGATGGCGCGGAGCGAGCCCTGCGCGAAGCGCGTGTTCCACGCGCCGGGCGCGACCGCCATCACCGCGGCGAGGAGGAGCACGATCCGTCCCGGACGCGTCTCGGGCAGGCTCGCGAGACTCTCGCGCCACGCCCAGCCGGCGACGAGCAAGAGGAACGCCGCGAGGAACGCCTCGTATCGGATGAACTGCAGCGCGCCGAATCGGCCGACGAAGAAGTAGACGACGAGCATGCCGGCGAGCGTCGCGTCGATCCACGCCGCGCTCGCGTCGCGCGCGCGCTCGCGGACCGCGCGCCACGCGGCGACCGCGGCGACGCCGAGGAGCACGACGAGCAGCGGATTGACGAAGAGGTACCGGAGCGGCTTCACGAGGAAGTCCCAGTACGCGCCGGTCTCGAACTGGAGCTTCTTGACGATGGTGGAGCTCGGCAGCACGTCGAGGCCGAGCGAGACGAGGTACACGCTGAACGCGCCGAGCGCGGCGACGATGGCGACGCCGGTCGCGAACGCGCGGCGAAAATGGCCGCGCCGCGCGAAGGCGAGCAAGAGCGCGCCGGAGACGAGCACGCACTCGTAGCGGACGAGCGGCGCGAAGAAGATCACCGCCCACGACCAGCGCGGCGGCGCCTTGCCCTCGTGCACGCGGACGAACGCGATCACGGCGGCCACCGTGAGCGCGATCTGGAGGGTCTGCTCCATGCCGGTGAGGACGAGCATCGGCAGGTTGAGCGCGACGACGAAGTAAGTCGCGAGGAGCGGCGAGCGCGCGCGCGGGACGATGCGGTCGCACGCGCGCACGAGGAGCTCCGCGGCGGCGCACGCCGCGGCGAACGCGAGCACGAACGGCACGAACAGGTGCACGCGCGTGCCGACGCCGATCCCGAGCAAGAACGGCCAGAGGATCGACGACGATGGGGACGCGACCTCGTGCGGGTTCACCCCGTAGACGCCGGTACGGAAGAGCTGGTCGGCGAGATCGAGGTGAATGTACGGGTCGTCGAGCGCGTAGACGAAGTGCCCGTCGTTGGCGTGGAGCGCGAGCCCGAGGTGCAGGACCGTGAGCACCGTGAGGACGACGAGCGGCACGCGACGCATCGATTCAGGCCTACTCTCTCGTCCGCCAAACCGAAAGTCGAGCATGCGCGTCCAAACCGAACGCCCCATGCGATCGAAGCTCGAACAGGTTAGGCTGGTCCGCGTGCGTCCCCGCCACATCGTCTTCGTCGCCGCTTGGTTGGCCGCGGCGTGCGGGCCGACGCTGCCCGCGGAGGACCCGAGCCGCGCTGCGCTCCGCACCGGCGCGGCGCCGCCGGCGGATCCCACGCTCCGGCCGGCCCACCTCGTCCCGCTGCGCGGCGCCGAGGAGGCGAAGTCGTTCGGGGCCGAGCCCGGCGGCGGCACGCGCATGCTCGTGTCGGGCGTGCGCATCGTGAAGCTCGCCGGCGGCGGGGTGCAGAGCGCGAGCGATCCGCTCCCGGCGCCGCCGTCGACCACGGTCGAGATCCCCGAGCGGCTCGGCGGCGGATTCCTCTTCGCGATCGGGCCGACGATCTACCGGGCGAAGAGCTGGCTCGCGCCGCTCGAGATGATCTACGCCGCGCCGCTCGCGCCGACGCAGCTCTTCGTCGGGCTCGATCGCGCGTACGTGCGCTTGTCGAACGGCGCGTACGCCGCGTTCGACGCGAAGACCGGCGACCCGATGGACCTCGGCCCGTGGCCCGCGAGCCCGCAAGTGACGCGCTACGCGGCGGCCGACGGGTGGCGCGCGGTCGCGATCGCGGATCTGCGCGGCGCGGTCGCCACGTTCGACGCGGGCGGCCGGTGGCAGTCGCTCGACTTGCCGATTCAACCGAAGGAGGTCGTGCAGCGGCAGGACGCGCTCGTCGTCCTCGGCACGGACTCGGAAGGCGTGATGCAAGGCTACGCGGTGCAGCCGAACGGACAGATCGCGCGCCTCGCGTCGAGCGACCTCACGCCGCACGTCGAGAAGAAAGAGGCGGAGGACCCACAGCAGGCCGCGTCCAAGAACCCGATCGTGTCCGCGGTGCTCGACGGCTGGCCGCTCGAGGGCGGCACGGCGCTCTTCGCGCGCGACGGCACGCTCTCGCGCGTGCGCATGAGCGACGGCGTGGTCGTCGACACGGCGCCCGACGCGTTCGCGCTCAAGCCCGCGCACTGCAACGCCGTCTCGCTCTCGGCGCCCAAGACGCCCGCGGTCATCGGGTTCGTGTGCGGCGTGCCGCGCGGCGCGACCGAGATCTACGCGTACGATCCCGGCAAGGGAAAGCTCGACCTCCTGCGCCACTTCGACGGGCCGCGCGCCGTCTTCTCGCCGAGCAACGGCACGCTCGTCGTCGAGGGCGCGTGCGATCCCGAGGCCAAGCCGGTCGACGTGAAGAAGACCGAGCAGACCTACTGCATCATGCGCAAGAACCGGACGTTCGACGACTTCATCGTCAACGGCGACGTCGGGACCGAACGCATCGTGCCGCTCGCCGACGGGCGCACGGCGATCGTCTCGCCGCCGATCGGCGACATCGGCACCGGGCGCATCACGCTCTTCGACGGGTCGAAGGTGAAGACGATCGCGATCTCGTTCTCGAAGACGCCGTCGTCGCCCACGCCCCACGCCAAGCGCGACGACGACGACGACGACGACTCGGAGACCGCGCCGGACGACGAGCAAGTCGTTCGCGCCGTGCTCCGCTCGGGCACCTGGCTGCGCGGGATCGAGGAGCGGACGCCCGGCATCCTCTCGGCGTGGGTCGCGCACTCGGGGCGTTACGTCGGCGTCGAGGTCGCGCTCGACGGCTCGGCGAAGCATGGGCCGTACGTCGCCGATCTCGGGACGGCGGTCGTGTCGGGCCGCTACGGGCTCGGGTGGACGGCGTCGCGCCAGGGCTACGAGACCACCGACGGCGGCATGAGCTGGAAGCCGATCGTGCTGCCCGAGCCGCTCGAGAGCATCGGTCCGGCCGCGGGCGCGTCGACGCACGGATGCGGCCCGCTCGGGTGCGTGCTCGCCGGGTGGATTCGCGTCGGCTGGGGCGAGACGGCCGCGTCGGGGTCGATGGACGCGGCGACGGCGCAGACGCCGCGCACCACGAGCGTCGCGTCCCCGAGCTCGGTGCGACTGCGCTGCGAGCCGACCGGCCGCCCATCGCCCGCCGGCCTCGACACGACCGCGACCGCGGGAAACTCGGGTTACGGCTACGGCTATCCCTATTACGGCGGTTACTACGGTCGGTACGGCCGCTACTACGGGCGCCAGCCGCAGACGCAGGACTGGCAGCCGTTCTTCCACGTCCCCGCGCCCAAGCTCGCCACCGACGATCTCGGCTACAGCCGACGCATCGACGACCTCTACGATCGCAGCGGCCCCCCGGGCAACAGCGGGTACTTCTCGCTCTCGGCCGTCGGCCGGCTCTACGCGTGGGGCCCGAAGGGAATGGATTGGGACTCGCACGGTCATTACCTCTTCCGCTTCACGTCGCCGTTCGAGCCGTCGAGCGTGCAGCGCGCGACGCAGTCGACCACCATCCCCGATTACGTCGCGAGCGCGACCAACTTCATCTCGCTCGGCGGCTACATCACGCAGCCGATTCAGACGCTGGGCTTCGTGCCCGGCGACGACGCCGACCACGCGCTCGCGACGCTCCAGCGTTACTCCACGTCGACCGGCGCGAACGAGACCATCCTCGTCGAGCTCGCGGCCGATCGCCCCGCGACCGAGATTCACCGCGAGGACGGGCAAGCGCTCGGCGATCTCGAGTCGGCCGTGCGCATGGCGGGCCGCTGGTACCTCGCGACGAGCGAGCCGGCGACGACGCCCGGCCAAGCGCAGACGCTCGCGTGGACCGGGATCTGGGTGGTCGAGGCGGGGCAGGCGCGCGAGGTCGTGCGCCTTCCGCGCGCGACGTTCGACTCGAGCCGCGCGCCCGCCGTGCGCCTCGCGCGCCGCGCCGACGGTCGCATGCTCGCCGCGATCGTCGACGGCACCCCCGCGACCGAAGGCGCGCAGCGCCCCACGCGCTGGGAGAACCAGACGTGGGCGCTCCCGATCGACGCGAGCGCGGGCACCGTGGGCGAGCCCGAGCGCCTCGGACTCTCCGACGGGAGCGGCAAGACGCAGCGCGTGTGCGGCCCCGAGGACGGCGGCTGGGTCGCCGACGGACGCTGGCCGGGCGGGCCCATCAGCCTCACCAGCGCGAACGGCGCGGTGCTGAGCGGCTACACGGGGAGCGGCGTCTACACGCGCTATCACGTGACGCCCAAGTCGCTGTGCGTCGAGAAGGTCGCGGTCAACGGGTACGCGGACGTCGGGTCCGCCGGCAAGCTGGGCCGCGCGGACGGCGCGAGCGCGAGCGCGTCGATCTTCGTCGACCACACGCGGCACGCATTTCGGTGCGTCCAATCGCCGTGAAGTAGTGATACGGGTGGCGCATGGCCGCCCCCACCGAAGCCAAGGATCCCGACAAGCCGTACCGCGCGCCCGCGCCGCCGAAGCCGGACGTCGTCGATCCCGAGGTCGAGTGGTTCCAGAACGTCTACCGCGGCAGCATCCGCCAGTTCACGCTGCGCTCGTTCATCGTCGGCAGCCTCATCGGCGCGGTCATGTGTCTGTCGAACCTCTACGTCGGTCTCAAGACCGGTTGGGGCCTCGGCGTCGCGATCACGGCGTGCATCCTCTCGTACGCCGTCTACTCGACGCTCGCGCGCATCTCGCCGAAAATTTTCGGCCAGAACATGACCATCCTCGAGAACAACGCGATGCAGTCGACCGCGTCGAGCGCGTCGACGGGGACGATCATCCTCGTGTCGGCCATCTCCGCGCTCTTGCTCGTCACGGGACATCACCTTCGCTTGCCCGTCCTCATGGGCTGGCTCTTCTTCATGGTGGTGCTCGGCACGGTGATGGCGATCCCGATGAAGCGGCAGATCATCAACATCGAGAAGCTGCGCTTCCCCTCGGGCACCGCGGCGGCCGAGACGCTCAAGTCGCTCTACGGCTCCGGCGCCGAGGCCGTGAAGAAGGCGCGCTCGCTCTTCGCGATGATGGGCATCGGCGGCGTCATCGCGTGGATTCGCGACGCCCACGCGTCGCCGGGCCACTCGATCCTCGGATTCTTCACCAAGCTCAACGGGAGCGCGGCGAACCCGACGGTGCCCGCGCTCTTCAAGATCCCGGGCATCAAGATGCGCGGCCTCGGGCTCGCGCAGTACTCGATCGGCTTCGAGGGCTCGCTCATCATGGTGGGCGCGGGCATGCTGATGGGCCTTCGCACGACGATCAGCATGCTCGTCGGCGCGCTCCTCAACTACGGCGTGATGGCGCCGATCCTCCTCGACCACCACGTCATCGCCGCGAAGGTCGGCGAGCACGGCGAGCAGATCCTCGGCTACCCGGCCATCGTCAAATGGAGCCTCTGGCCCGGCGCGGCGATCATGGTGACGTCGGGCCTGCTCTCGTTCGGCCTCCAGTGGCGCACCGTGCTGCGCGCGTTCGCCGGGTTCGGCAAGCTCCTCAAGAAGAGCGCCGAGCACCACGACGCGACGTCGACCGACCCGATCGAAAAGGCGCGCGGTGAGCTCGAGAAGATCGAGGTGCCGTCGTCTTGGTTCGTCATCGGCACGACGGTCGCCACGATCGGGCTCGTCATCATCGGGTACGTGTCGTTCCACATCAGCCCGCTGCTCGGCGTCATCTCGGTCTTCATGGCGTTCATGCTCGCGATCGTCGCGTGCCGCGCGACCGGCGAGACCGACATCACGCCGGTCGGCGCGATGGGCAAGATCACGCAGCTCACCTACGGCGTGCTCGCGCCGACGAACATCACGACCAACCTGATGACCGCGAGCGTCACCGCGGGCGCGGCCGGCGCGTCGGCCGACCTCCTCAACGATCTCAAGAGCGGCTACTTGCTCGGCGCGAACCCGCGCCAGCAGTTCCTCGCGCAGCTCTCGGGCACGCTCGTCGGGACGCTCGTCGCGGTGCCCGTCTTCTACGTGCTCGTGCCGACGCCCGCCGCGCTCGGCACCGACCGCTTCCCCGCGCCGAGCGCGCAGGTGTGGAAGGGCGTCGCCGAGCTGCTCGCGCACGGCGTCGAGTCGCTGCACCCGTGGGCGCGCTGGGGCATCGTCATCGGCGGCGCGATCGGCATCATCCTGCCGCTGCTCGAGCTCTGGATGCCGAAGTACAAGAAGTGGATGCCGAGCGCGACGGGCCTCGGCCTCGCGCTCGTGATCCCGTGCTTCAATTCGATCTCGATGTTCCTCGGCGCGCTCATCGCGTGGCTCTGGGTGAAGTACAAGAGCGACCACGGCGAGCGCTACATCACGCCGGTCGCCTCGGGCATCATCGCGGGCGAGAGCCTGCTCGGCGTCGTCGTCGCGCTGCTCAGCGCCGGCGGTTATCTGCAGTGAAGAGGTACGCGCTCGCGCTCGTCGCGCTCGCCGCGTGCTCGTCGCCCGCGGACGACACGACGACCGACGCGAGCGCGGACGTGACCTCGGAGCCGGACGCGTCGGCCGGCATGATCGACGTCCCCGCGACCGACGCCACGTGGACCGTCTCCGAGGACGTGACCTTCCACGGCAAGGGCGCGGGCGACCTCGGGACGATCACGATCGATCACGGCGTCGGCACGATCGACTTCCACGGCGAGACCGCGAACGCGTTCTTCCTCGTGAGCACGTCGACGCCGAGCGGCACGGGCGACGGCGGCCAGTTCCAAGGCGAGCGCGACTTCGAGATCGTCGCCGCGTCGCCCGACCGCTTCGTCCTCACGTGGATCACGTGCGCGAACGGCACCGACCTCGCGTACATCTACTACGAGAGCACCGACGGCCTCGCGTCCAAACAAGAGACGGCGGCCACGGGGACCTGCGCGACGGTGACGCAGAGCACCGACGAGCACGTCACGCTCCCGGAAGTGATCATCCCGCCGCCCGCCGTCGTGCCCGGCTTCACCGTCACCGGCGCGAAGATGACCTACGACGGCACGAACCCCGGCAGCGCCGACTTCTCCGGCATGACGACGACGATGTACCCGTTCCACGTCATCGATTGCACGACGTGCGCGACGCCGGGATGGTGGGAGCTCCACTCGCTCTTCTGGGACCCGAGCACGCCGACCGCGTCACTCGGGATCGTGTACCTGCAGGAGCAGAACCCGAGCACGGTGGACCTCGCGTATTTCATCCGGCTGCCGAACCTGGACGATCCGATCGGGGTGCAGATGTATTTCGACGCGACGTGGACGACGCCGTAAGAACGCCCACGCGCACGCCTACGCCTACGCCTACGCGCACGCTCACGCCTACGCGCACGCCCACGCGTGGGCGTTTGCGTGCGCGGAAGCATGGGCAATCGCCTGCGCGCTCGCGTTCGCGTTCGCGGGAGCGTGGGCGTTCGCGTTCGCGTTCGCGTGCGCGTGCGCGTGCGCGTGCGCGTGCGCGTTGGCATGCGCGGGAGCGTGGGCGTGCGGCGGCTTGGCCTTGAGTCCGTCCTGTTCGACGTGCGAAAATCAAAAGACCGAGCGAGCCCAGCTCCACCAGCCGCCCAGGGCGCCGGGCTCACGCGCACGCCCACGCGCACGCGCACGCGCACGCCCACGCGCTCACGGCCGCGTCACTGATCCCACGCCCACTCCGGCCTCGGCCGCTCCGGTCCCCGCTGCTCGCACCCCTCGTTCTTCTTCAACGGCCCATCCCGCACGAGCAGCCCGTCGTTCACCCCGGCGTGCCCCCACACGCTCTTCGGCCCCTTGCAGCCCTGCGCGATCCACGTCGCCAGAATCGAAATCTCCTCGTCCGTCATCGACGGCAGCCCCATCGGCATCCCCAGCGGCGACGGCGGCGACGTCGGATAATCCGGGCGCTCGTAGTCCTCGAATGACGGCACGTGATCGCGCTGCTCCTCGACGCGGCGCTCGAGCATCGCGGCGATGACCGGCGGGAGCGTCTCGCCGGGGCGCGGCTCGAGGATCGAGTAGCGCTTTCCGTCCGCGCCGACCGCGCCGTTCACGAGCGCTTCGTACGTGCGCATCGCGAGGCCGATGCCGTGGTAGCCAAAGCCGCCTTTGTTTCCGGGGCCGGTGTCCTTTTCGTAGTCGTTCATGTGGCAGTGAACGCAGACCTTGCCCAGCGTGCGCGCCTTCATTTCTTCGTACGGAACCTCGCGCGCGAGGATCTTCGGCGGCTTCACCTCGTAGCGCGGCGGCGTCGGGTGGAGCTCGGGGTCGGCGAAGAAGAGGTAGTCGCGGATCTCCTCGGCCTCGTCGACCGTGAGCGCGTTCGCCGGCATCGTCGTTCCCGGTAGGAACTGCCGCGCGTTTCGAATCCACGAGACGATCACGTCCGGCCGCGTGCGCTCCTTCGCGAATCGCAGGTTCGGCGCGAGCTCGTTCTGCGCGCGCGACGCCTCGAGCGCTTCGCGCGACATCCCGGTGTCGACGTTCCCGAACGTGTGGCAGCCCGTGCAGCCGACGCTCAAGAAGAGCTCCTTGCCTTTCTCGATGCGCGTCTGCGGCGGGCGCTTGCCGAGGTCCGGCGGCGTCCACCCCGGCGCGTACGGGTCCGGCGCGTCGGAGACGGCGGCGAAGTAGCGCACGACCGCCTTGATGTCGTCGTCGGAGAGCTGGTGGCGGATCATGCTCTCTTCGAGCGTGGGGCGCTGGTCGTACGGCTCGGCGAGGAACTTCGCGATGTAATCCGGCCGCACGCGCCGCGCGAGGCCGGTGAGGTTCGGCACCTTGATGAGGTGCACGATGTTGCGCTGGTAGCGCTGCATGAACGCGGCGCCGTAGCGGTTCACGATCTCGTCGTACTGGCGGTCGCCCGGCTTGAGCGAGAGAAGGAACTCGTGGCAGCTCGTGCAGTGGTTCGGGCGCACCGGCGCGGGGAGATCGTCGATCTCGTGGCAGCGGCGGCACTCGTTCTTCACGAGCACCGCCTTGCCCGCCGCGATCGCCGCCGCGCGCGTCGACGCGCTCCAACCTTCGGCGACCGCCGCGTCGGCGCCGGGCGCCGCGTCGTGGCAGGCACCGAGCGCCGTTGCCACGGTCAGAGCGAGCGCGAGCAGCTTTCGCACGCGAGCCACTTTACCCGGACTTCAGACTCGCCGCACGCGCACCGCCGGAAATGCCGCGTCCCGGATGCGCTCGAGATCGTCGACGTCGCTCGTGAGCACCACGTCGCCGCGAAGCGCAGCCGAGGCCACGACCACGGCGTCGACGAGCGTCGCGCCCCGAACGATCGCCATGGCCTCGCCGGCGGTCTTCGCGAGCGAGACCGAGAGCGGCTCGAGGACGACCGCGTCGAGGATCCGCGCGGCCGGACCGCGCTGCCCACGCCACCACTCCCCGACGACGCACGTGGGCACGGTGATGCGCAAACCGCGGTCGAGGGCGTCCGTCATGAGCGCGAGCATCGGCCGCCGGCGACGCTCGATGGCGACGAGGGCGCCGGTGTCGAACGTGATCATCGCCCGCGGCGCAGCGCGCGCCTCGCAGCCGCACGTTCGGCGCGCGTCAGCGGTGCTTGGCCTTCGGCCATCCACGCGACGACTTCGCCGAGCGCTTCGAGGCGACGCTGCGCTGCGAGCGACTCGGTGACCACGGCCGAGAGGCTCTTGTGCTCGCGTCGCGCGCGCGCACGCGCCCAGCCGAGCTCCGCCCGTCCGAGGGCGACCGAGACTTTCGCGGTGGTGGTCATGGCCATTCCTACCACGGGTAGGAACCACCGCCAAGCTCACGCGCCCCTCGCCGGCGTTCTCTTCGCCGCCAGCACACCCTTCACGGTCGTGTCGGCGCCGACCGGGAGCGCGCCGAGCAAGCGCTCGACGACCTCGCTCACGCTCTCGCCGCCGAGGATCGCGAGCGGCGACGCGTTCTTCGTGAGCTCCGCGGCGAGCGTCTGGTGGCCGAGCGTCTTCAGCGTCGCGACGAGCTCCGGCGCGAGCGCGGCCATCTGATCGCGGAACGCGGCGACGCGCGCCTCGAGCATGCGACGCTCGAGGTCGTGCTCGCGCTCGCGCGTCGCCATGCGCGCCGCGTCCGCCACGGCGCTCACCGCGGCCGCCGCCTCCGCCGCGCCGACGTCCACCGCGCGCTTCTTGTCGCCGAGCGCCTGCTCCGCCACCATCGAGAGCGACTGCTCCTCGCAGATCGCGCGCCGCACCTGCTCCTTGAGCCGCTCGTTCTCGAGGTGGAGGAGCTCCTGGCGTCGCGTCACGTCGGCGACGATGGCGTCCTTCTGCGCGCCCGAGAGGAGGATCTGCACCTCGGGGTCGAGGATGCGCGCGTCGAGCACCTCGACGTCGTAGATCCACATCCCGTTCTCCTCGAACGCGCGCCCCGGCCGCGGCTCCGTGCCTTGTTTTTC
>Ga0335082_10006746_pt1 | contig 12508 bp, 8 predicted proteins | sample Lox_Sample_41_FD_206718 | JGI IMG/M metagenome (GOLD analysis project Ga0335082, IMG submission 206718) | Soil microbial communities from Loxahatchee National Wildlife Refuge, Florida, United States - Lox_Sample_4.1 | ecosystem: Environmental > Terrestrial > Soil > Wetlands | place: USA: Florida...
AGTTTATATAGCTGAATTGGACAAGTATTTCCCACTCGGCCCGTCTGACACGTTCCGGCAGCGGGTCCTCGCATTCGACATCTGGACGGCCTATTCTCCCTCATGGGAAGTCCAACCGAACGGCACCGTTGCCAACCGGCCCCCAACCTATGCCGGCGCTAATCTGGGAGGTTTGTGGAGGATGCGCGGCTTTCCGGACCAGCGCTTCAGCGATAAGGCCGGCATTTACTACGGAGCGGAATATCGAATGATCCCCGAATGGAACCCATTCAACAACTGGCCCTGGCTTCAACAATACATTGGAGTCCGATGGGTTCAGTTGGTTCCCTTTGTTGAAGCCGGACGTGTGGCCCCTTCGTGGAATTTCGACGAATTGAACTCAGCAATGAAATGGGACGGTGGTATCGGTTTCCGAGCCATGTGCAAAGGGCTGGTGGTTCGGATTGATTTGACCGGCTCCAGAGAAGGCGCAAGCGTCGTGATGATGATCAACCAGCCCTTCCAGTTCTGACAGGAGGTGATCCACACTTGAGTACCTTGCCTATAACGATGCTATGGTAACTATGAACGGTATGATATTGGCATACATTGCCGTTCGTCAAGCTTTGGGACATCCCCAACAAGTTTGAATGCAAGGTGACGTTGACAAGACTGGTTCCGATTCTGATTCCAAATAAGATTGAGAGGGAGCAAGCGGTTCGGTCAGCAGAGCGGTAGCTATAATCCAAATTGTGCAATAGGAGGGAGATCGTTATGAAACAGTTGACAAAGATTGTCATTTTGCTGGTTGCTGCATTGAGCGTTACACCTGCGTTCGGCCAGAACGTCCCGGGTGATAATCCGACAGACAACACGCAGATCCTGCTTGACAAGATCAAAGCGGACAAGAAGCTTATCGTGGCGGCAAACATGGAACTCACCGAATCCGAAGCTAAAGGTTTCTGGCCGGTGTATGAAGCCTACCAGAAGGACCTCGAAGAGATCAACAAGCGCACGGCCACGATGCTCAAGTCCTATGCAGATGCGTGGAATACGAATTCAATGGACCATGAAAAAGCGAAGAAGCTAACGTCCGAGTTCCTGGCGATTTTGGCGGACGAAGTGAAGCTAATGCAGTCCTACGTACCAAAGCTGAATCAGGTGCTGCCAGCAACCAAAGTCGCACGTTACCTGCAGATAGAGTACAAGATCCGAACGATCATGTGGAATGATTTGACCTCCCAAATACCGCTAGTGCCGGCGAAAAGCGGACAAGAAACTAGTCTTTAGCTCTGGAACGGTAGTGGCAATAGAGGAACACAGAATGCAAAAAAGATATAAAGTACAGATTATCACAAGAACTGCCTAAGGAGATTTTGATGGACGCCATGGAAAAAAGAGCAACGTACAAAGAGGAGTTTCGCCGGGAGATTCTCGATGCAGCCAGGGGCCTTTTTGTAAATGAAGGCTACGAAAAGTTCTCCATGCGTAAGCTTGCCAAAAAAACGGGGTATTCGCCGCCGACGATCTATTCTTATTTCAAGGATAGGGATGATCTGCTTTTCGCAATATGTGAAGATGTTGCTGAGCGCTTTTTTGCTGACCTGACCACAATCAGAACGGCACATAGTGATCCACTCGAGTCCCTTCGTCAAGCACTGCTCTACCTGATAGCGTTCGGATTCAATTACCCTGACGAATATGAAGTTCTATTCATCACGGGCTCTCAAGTGTACGGCACCCTTGACGAATTCATGGCAAAGGAATCGATGGCACGGAATTCCTATTTTGTATTCAGGGAAATAGTGAAGAATTGCGTAGTAGCAGGGAAGCTTCTCGAAATAGATATCGAAGTTCTGACACAGGTCCTTACCGTGGGAACGCGGGGACTCGCATTGGCCGTCAGTAAAACAACTTTCCCCTGGGTCGACCGCAACGTGCTGGCTCATACTCTGGTTGAAGGATTGCTGAGGGGTTATCGGAGGTAATTTTTTATCACCCCCGTTCTTACCGGCGTTTTGAGAACGAAGGTGAGTAGTTATGAGGACCACGATGCAATGCATATTCTGTGATAGTGTGTTTCCCTGCTATGGGGTGGAATGAGCATATTAAAGGAACGGCAGTTGGTGCCGCTAATGCCGACGACAGTTGAGAGAAAGTAATCATGAGGTGATTTATGAAAGATTTACAGAAGTTTGCAACAGTGCTTGTCATTGATGACAATGAAACAATACGAGGGACGCTCCGGATGCTTCTGGAGCTTGAAGATTTTGTCGTTGCCAGTTGTCAGGATGGGAAATCAGGTCTCGACTTGGCAAAGAAGAATCACTTCGATGTAATCCTGGTTGATTATCAGATGCCGGCGTTGAAAGGCGACCAGACGACCAGATTATTGCGCGCTCTTTGTCCGGACGCTTTTATCATAGGGATGAGTTCGGAAGAGAAAGGCCAGACCTTTCATCAGGCGGGCGCGAATACTTTTATCGACAAGCAACACATTGTTCAGAAGCTGGTAGATGAAATACGAAATCACTTCTCTGGGCAAGCATGCATGTGCGGTTGCGGAAAGCCGGGCGAAGCCGTTGGAAATTAAGTCTCAAAAGATCGAGGGGCTGCAGCGTATTATGTGTATTAAAAGTTATTTCAGCTGTGGAAAAGCGATAAAGTCGGCGGGTGATGTCACCACCCGGTCTGTGCCCACTGAGGCATTTCGCTAAATTAGATTGAAAGGAGATAATTGTCTGATAAGATGGGAAATGGTGCGCCATCAGGCAGTACAGACCTCATTGATACAAAGACGGCGTAGGGATATATAATACTTATATATCAACAAAATGTTTATCTTATCGCGCAACGAGACTTGAAAAAATTATTTGTTATACTTTAATAGAAATTTTATCCCGGACTTATTCACAATAAACAAAAGGATGCATTATGAAAAGAAAAACAAGAGGGGTTCGTGATTCAATTGCCCTTGAGGCAGGGGAAAATACCCGGATAGGGACAAGCGTCACCGCGATCAAGCAGGCCATCCTCGACAACCTGTGTTATGTTCAGGCGAAAATTCCGGAACTGGCAACGAAAAACGATTGGTACATGGCGGTTGCCTATACCGTGCGTGACAGGATGATCGAGCATTTTACTCGGTGGATGAAAGAGTTGCGGCGGCCCGAAGTGAAAATGGCTAGCTATCTCTCTGCAGAGTTCCTTATGGGACCTCATCTCGGGAACAATCTCCTGAATATGGGCCTAACGGACCGTGTACGGGAAGCGCTGAAAGAACTTGACCTGGATCTGGACATCATCCTCGAACTGGAGGGAGAGCCAGGACTCGGCAACGGCGGCTTGGGCAGGCTTGCTGCATGCTATATGGACTCTCTTGCATCGCTGAATGTTCCCGCGATCGGCTACGGCATCAGGTACGAATTCGGCATTTTTGATCAGGAGATCCGTGACGGATGGCAGGTCGAAAAGACCGACAAGTGGCTTAATCTGGGAAACCCCTGGGAGATCTGCCGGCCCGAGATCGCTTATTACGTAAATTTTGGCGGGCGGACTGAGAAATACCGGGACGACGAGGGTCATTTCAGAGTACGCTGGGTACCGGAACGCGTCATAAAAGGGATAGCTTACGACACAGCGGTTCCTTCCTATCGGGACAAAGTAGTGAACCTGCTCAGGCTCTGGAAATCAGAGGCTGTGGAGTCCTTCGACTTTCAGGCATTTAATGTCGGAGATTACTATAAGGCAGTGGACGAGAAGGTGATTTCCGAAACAGTAAGCAAGGTCCTTTACCCTAACGACGAACCGGAAATAGGGAAGACCCTCCGCCTCGCGCAACAGTATTTCTTCGTCTCCTGCTCTCTTCAGGATATGATCAGTATACTGATGCTCCGGGGAAAAAAGATCGAGACGTTCCATGAAAGCTTTGCTGTCCAACTGAACGACACGCATCCTTCTATTGCGGTTGCAGAACTGATGAGGCTTCTTGTTGACGAGCATCTTATGGACTGGGAGGAAGCCTGGAAGATCACTCAGCAAACCATGGCGTACACCAACCATACATTGTTGCCCGAGGCGCTCGAAAAATGGCCGCTTCCGCTCTTCAGCCGCGCACTTCCCCGGCTCATGGAGATTATCTATGAGATCAACAGGAGATTCCTAGATGAGGTCCGTGAACGGTATCCCGGCGATGAAGGGCTGGCCTCCCGGTTGTCGCTCATCGACGAACAAGGGGAGCAGTACGTCCGCATGGCGCATCTTGCGTCTGTGGGAAGCCACCGGATCAATGGAGTCGCGGCCCTCCACACCGATCTTCTCACGAAGACGGTTCTGAAAGACCTGTACGACATCTACCCTGAGCGCTTCGTTAATGTGACAAACGGCGTGACCCCAAGGCGGTGGGTTGCCCTGAGTAATCCGGGACTTGCCGGGCTGCTGACAAAGACTATCGGAGACCGATGGATCAAACATTTTGAAGATGAGGTCAGAAAGATAGAGCCCTTTGCCGATGATCCGGCGTTCCGTAAGGAGTGGGGAACAATCAAACACGTTAACAAGTCCAGACTGGCAACACTTTTGCGGGAGAGGACCGGCGCCGTGATAGATCCTGATACTCTCTTCGATATTCAGGTGAAGCGGATTCACGAATACAAGCGGCAGCACCTGAGCGTGCTCCACATCATCACCTTGTATAACAGGATCAAAAGAAATCCGGCGATGGAGATTGTTCCGCGAGTGTTTATCTTTGGAGGCAAGGCTGCGCCGGGCTACTTCATGGCGAAGCTGATCATCAAGCTTATCAATTCTGTTGCCGATGTGGTGAACAACGATGCCGATGTGGACGGGAGGCTGAAGGTCATCTTCTTTCCGGACTTCAATGTAAAGAATGCTCAGTACATTTATCCCGCTGCAGATCTCTCGGAGCAGATATCTACGGCAGGAAAAGAAGCATCAGGCACGGGGAACATGAAATTCTCTATGAACGGTGCCCTCACGATCGGCACTCTTGACGGCGCGAACGTTGAGATAAGGGAGGCGGTCGGACCCGAGAACTTCTTTCTCTTTGGTCTTACCGCGCAGGAAGTGATGGACCTCAAGGCAAATGGTTATGCTCCCCGGAGCTTCTATTCGTTAAATTCCAGCCTCAAGGAGGCTATCGACCAGATCCGTTCGGGTTATTTTTCGCAGGGAAAGGATGACCTCTTCGTACCCCTAGTAGATAATCTCCTGGACCACGACCCGTTCCTGCTCTTGGCGGACTACCAATCCTACATCGATTGCCAAGACCAGGTGAGCGCGGCCTATCACGACAAGGAACGCTGGGTCCGCATGTCGATCGTGAACGTGGCACGCATGGGCAAATTCTCATCCGATCGATCTATCCGGGAGTACTGCGACAAGATATGGAAGGTCAGGCCGCTGAAGAAGTCGTGACGCAGCGAGTCTTGCCCCTCACCTTTGTCCTCTCCCCAGAGGGGAGAGGGTAGGGTGAGAGGGCACTCGCCGGTTTGTAACAAATATCATTTCGTTTGTATCAAAAGGACCCATGGCGATATCACCCCTGGCAGGCAAACCTGCACCACAAGAGTTGCTCGTGGACGTGGTCCAACTCGAGAAGGAATATTATGACCACAGACCCGATACGGGAGATCCCGGACAGCTGGTCTCGTTCGGTACCAGCGGGCACCGGGGTTCGTCGCTGAACGGCACATTCACCGAGGCCCACATCCTTGCCACCACCCAGGCCATCTGCGACTACCGCCGCGGCAAGGGCGTCGATGGACCGCTGTTCATGGGCAAGGACACGCACGCACTGTCCGGACCAGCCCAGCGCACGGCGCTTGAGGTTCTTGCTGCCAATGGCGTTGAAACGATGGTCCAGCAGGATGACGGTTATACTCCCACTCCAGCTGTTTCATTCGCCATTCTCTCTCATAACCGGGACAGGAGCAAAGGGCTGGCCGACGGCATCGTTGTTACGCCTTCGCATAATCCGCCCGGGGACGGCGGCTTCAAGTACAATCCGACCAACGGCGGTCCTGCCGACACGGGCGTAACGAGATGGATCCAGGATCGTGCCAATGAGCTGTTACGCGTCGGGAACCGCGGGATCACAAGGATCCCCTACGAAGCTGCGTACAAGTCAGGGGCAACACATTTTCACGATTTTGTGACGCCCTATGTCAGGGCTTTGGGCACAGTCATCGATATGGACGTGATCCGGTCCGTCGGTGTCAGGATCGGTGTCGATCCCCTCGGCGGTGCATCAATACAGTACTGGGAGCCGATCAAGGATGTTTATGGTATCGATATCACGGTCGTCAATTCCACCGTAGACCCGATGTTCAGCTTCATGACCGTGGATCACGACGGCAAGATCCGTATGGATTGTTCGAGCCGCTTTGCGATGGCAGGGCTGGTGGGACTGAAGGACCGCTTCGGCATCGCCTTCGCGAATGACACTGATGCTGACCGGCACGGCATCGTTACACCTTCAATGGGTCTGATGAATCCGAACCATTACCTTGCCGTGGCGATCAACTACCTCCTGGCACACCGGCCAGGGTGGCCGAAGAACGCTGCCGTGGGCAAGACACTTGTCAGCAGCAGCCTCATCGACAGGGTCGTGGCAGCGTTTGGTCGTAAATTGTCCGAAGTGCCGGTCGGATTCAAGTGGTTCGTCGAGGGACTGTTCAACGGAAGCTGCTGCTTCGGCGGCGAGGAAAGCGCCGGAGCGAGTTTCCTGCAACGGGACGGCAGCGTGTGGACCACGGACAAGGACGGGCTAATCCTGAACTTGCTCGCGGCAGAGATCACCGCCCGCACCGGCAAGGACCCGGGCGAGCATTTCCGCGAGTTGACCGCGAAATTCGGCACTCCGTCCTACACCCGCATCGACGCGCCGGCGACGCCGGAGCAGAAGGCGAGGCTGCAAAAGCTTTCACCTGATGCGGTCACGGTTACAGAGCTGGCAGGTGAACCGATCACGGCCAAGCTGACACGGGCGCCGGGCAACAACACGGAAATCGGCGGCCTCAAGGTCACTACTGCCAGCGGCTGGTTCGCTGCCCGCCCGTCGGGCACGGAGAACATCTACAAGATCTATGCGGAGAGCTTCCGGAACGAAAAGCACCTTCAGGCGATCGTGTCCGAGGCCCAGCGGATCGTGGACAGCGCCCTGTCTGGGGCGGGGAAAGCTTGATCCGGGGAGTCAGGTTCCAATTTGGAGAAGGGGAGTTTTATTACTCCCACGAAGGCGGGTAGCGAAAATGATGACCATGAACGACGACAAACACCGGCAAAAAGCGGTGATATTCCTTTGAAAGGGATGTCATGAAAGTACTGGTCGTGGACATCGGCGGGAACAGCGTGAAAGTCCTCATCAGCGGTGAGACCGATCCGCGGAAATTTCCCTCGGGGCCTACATTGACGCCCCGGCAAATGGTGTCGGGAGTGCTGAAACTGACCGAGGACTGGGACTACGATGCGGTCTCGATCGGCTATCCCGGACGGGTTCGCGAGAACAGGCCGGTGTCGGATCCGGTCAACCTTGGGCACGGATGGGTCAAGTTCGATTTCGCAAAGGCATTCGGCGTTCCTGTCAAAGTGATGAACGATGCAGCCATGCAAGCCCTAGGAAGCTACCAGGGAGGAAAGATGCTTTTCCTGGGTCTTGGAACCGGGCTCGGTACCGCGCTGATCATGGACGGGAGTGTGATGCCGATGGAGATCCAGCATCTTCCGTACAAAAAGGGGACCTATGAAGACTATCTGGGGCTCAATGGGTTGAAGCGGCTTGGTATCAAGAAATGGCGGGACTGTTTCATGCAGGTGGTCACCCGATTCATTACCGCCCTCGAACTCGATGACGTTGTCATAGGCGGCGGCAACGTCAATAAACTGGACAAGCTGCCGCTTGGCTGCCGTGCCGGAGACAACTCTCTTGCTTTCCGCGGCGGGTTCCTCCTCTGGGAAAAGGACGGCCTGTGGAAAATATGCGCTCGACCGAAGGTGTCATCGCGGCTATCGCGAAAGAAAAAACGGGCCATGACCGCAAAGAAGACCGGGCGCCGGCAGTCACGGTTGCAACCTTTTGAGACTGTTATTTCGTGATGATTCGCCGAGATCACACGCGAATCTAAATCGTTGCGCGGAGGTTACTATGCCAGTAGCAGACCATGCCACGTACTGCGAAATGCTCGATCGGGCGCGGAAGGGAAAGTTCGCCTATCCAGCAATCAACGTGTCGTCGCTCACAACGGCCAACGCTGTCCTCAAGGGGTTGGCCGAGAGCAGGAGCGACGGGATCATCCAGGTATCGACCGGTGGAGGCGCATTCGCCTCTGGTACCGCGGTGAAGGACATGGCGCTCGGTGCCATCTCGATAGCTGAACATGTCCACCGCGTCGCGGAACGGTACCCGGTCTATGTGGCGCTTCATACTGACCATTGCCAGGCGGACAAGCTGGACAAGTATGTGATCCCTCTCGTGGAGGAGACCGAGCGCCGAAGGGCGGCGGGGAAATCGAACCTGTTCAACAGCCACATGTTTGACGGCAGCGCTTTACCGTTAAAGGAAAACCTCGATATCGCTATAAAAATGCTCGAACGGTTCCGGAAGAACGATCTGATCCTTGAGATAGAGGCTGGGGTTGTGGGGGGGGAGGAGGACGGCATCAAGGCAAGCGCTGCAGCGAAGCTCTACACGACACCCGAGGACACTCTGGAGGTCGCACGTCGACTGAACGGAGTGCAAGGCGCCCGCTACCTGCTTGCAGCTACCTTCGGCAACGTACACGGCGTGTACAAGCCTGGTCATGTCAAGCTCAAGCCTTCCATCCTGAAGGACTGCCAGGATGCTGTCGTTAACAAGTACGGCGAAGCGGCACGGTTTTACCTTGTTTTTCACGGCGGCTCGGGTTCTGAGCTCCATGATATCCACGAAGCCGTGGATTACGGTGTGGTGAAGATGAACATCGATACCGACACACAGTATGCCTTTACCCGTGCCATCGCCGACCACTTCTTCAAGAATTATGACGGCATCCTCAAGGTGGACGGAGAGGTTGGTAACAAGAAGGCCTATGACCCGCGCACCTATCTGGCTCTTGCCGAGACAGCCCTGGCGGAGCGGGTCAAACAGGCTGTGAAAGAGCTGAGGGCTGCCGGAACGACGATGATGAAATGAAAGAAGGGGAGAGCTTTTATGCCTGACAGCGATCTTGATTTCACGATAGCGCGGCTCGGTGAGTGCCGCATCCCGTCGCCGATGTCCCACGTCCGCTTCACCCGCGACGACGAGCGCGTGCTCTATCACTCTCGGCTTGAAGAGATAAAGGCATGGCTCGATAAGCACACGGATCCTCCGGCAATGGAGGCCGCAGGGCCGAGGGAAAAGATATTTTTCGACCCTTCAAAGCTTGCCTGCGGGATCGTGACCTGCGGTGGGCTCTGCCCCGGCCTCAACAATGTGATCCGCTCCATCGTCCTGAGCCTGTACCATCACTACGGCGTGAACAAGGTTTACGGGTTTCGCTTCGGCTATGAGGGCCTTGTGCGCCGGTACGGGCACAAACCTCTAGAGCTGACGCCCGACGCGGTCAACCGGATCCATGAAATCGGCGGATCGGTCCTGGGCTCCTCGCGCGGGCCCCAAGACCCGGTGGAGATGGTGAAAACCCTAGCGGACCTGAATATAGGTATTCTTTTCGTTATTGGTGGCGACGGTACTCTCCGCGGTGCCCAGAAGATCGCTGGAGAAGCGGTCCGTCAGGGATTGGCGCTCAGCGTCATCGGCATCCCGAAAACGATCGATAACGACATCTCCTATATCCAAACGACCTTTGGTTTCGAGACCGCGGTCACGGAGGCAAAACGGGCAACCTATGCCGCTCATTCCGAGTCCATAGGCGCACGCAACGGCATCGGCCTGGTGAAGCTCATGGGCCGCGATTCCGGATTCATCGCTGCCTACTCGGCACTTGTGGATAATCATGTGAACATTTGTCTCATACCGGAGGTCCCCTTTACACTAGATGGTCTTTTTGTTGCCCTGAAGCAGCTGCTTATGCAGCTAGGCCATGCCGTGATCGTCGTGGCGGAAGGCGCCGGCCAGGATCTCTGCGAGATGACGGGTGAGCGGGACGCTTCGGGCAATATAAAGTATGGCGACATCGGAACGTTCTTGCGGGATGCTATCAAAGACCACTTTAAGCAGACCGGCAAGGAAATAAACATCAAGTACATTGACCCCAGCTACACAATTAGGAGCGTGCCGGCAAACCCCCATGACTCTGCCTTCTGCCTTATCCTGGGGCAGAGCGCCGTACATGCGGGCATGAGCGGGCGTACGAGCATGGTCGTCGGCTTCTGGAACTACCAGTTCACCCATGTGCCCATCTCCCTCGCCGTATCGCAGCGAAAGAAGATCGACCCGGAGGAAGACCTTTGGATGGGCGTGCTCGCGTCGACCGGACAGCCGAGGGACATGCGGTGAGACGCAGCGGACACTGTAAAAAAGAGGGATGATGATCTATGTCGAAGAGTCTGTACATTACGAGTCTTGAACCCGGGAGTGGCAAGACGATCGTATCTCTCGGTTTCATGGAACAGCTCTCCGGACGTCTCAAGAGTGTGGGCGTGTTCAGGCCTGTTATCGCTGAAGGCAACAGTCCGGACCGCCTCATCACGCTTATGACGGGCCTGTACCACCTTCCATTCTCCGCCGAAGACCAGTATGGTGTAACGATGGAAGTGGCATTGTCGCTCCTCGCCGCAAACAAGTACGACGAGCTCTTCAGCCGCATTCTTGAACGGTACAAGGCCCTCGAGGGCAGGTGCGACTTTGTCCTGTGCGTGGGCACCGATTATACGGGCGTATCGACTGCCCTCGAATTCGACTTTAACGTAGATGTTGCGAGGAACCTCGGTTCAACCCTAGTGCCCATCATCAACGGCCGCGGTAAGGACCCCGATGCACTCGGTCATGCCACGCGGACGCTGCTTGAGCTACTTGAGATCAGGAAATGCGACGTTCTAACGGTCATTATTAATCGCGTGGAGCCAGGAAGGAGCAAGGGCATCCTTGACGGAATGAAACAGGGATTTCGCGGCGACCGGCCGGTGTATGTGCTCCCCGAAGAAGCACTCTTGGAGGAACCCACGGTCCGCGATATCACCCGCGGCCTCGGCGCTGAGGTGCTCAGTGGGGATGATTCGCTGCTGGATGGAGAGGTAAAGAACTTCAAGATCGCCGCCATGGAGCTGCCGAACTTTCTCGATCATATCGAAGAGGGATGCCTGGTGATCACCCCCGGGGACCGGTCCGATATCATCCTTGGCACACTCGCTGCCGACAGCTCGAGCAGTTATCCCCGCGTCGCCGGTATGGTGCTCACAGGGAATCTCAAGCCGGCGCCGCAGATACAGCGGCTGATCAAAGGACTTCTCTCCTCACCGGTGCCAGTGCTGGGAGTCGGCACAGACACTTTCACGACGGCCATGAACGTGAGCGGTGTGCGACCATCCCTTTCCGTAGAGAACAAACGGAAGATCGCGGCGGCCCTTGGCATCATCGAGTCTTCCGTGGATGTTCCGGGTCTCCTGGAGCGAGTTGCGGTGACGCGCTCCGGCCGTGTCACGCCGCTCATGTTCCAGTACGAGCTTATCAGGAGGGCGAAGCAGCAGCGCAAGCACATCGTTCTGCCCGAAGGCTCGGAAGATCGGATCCTCAGGGCAGCGGAGATCATCCTGCTCCGGGACGTCTGCGACATAACCTTGCTCGGCAATCCCGGGGAGGTGAAACAGAATGCCTCCGCCCTCGGGCTTTCACTTGACCGGGCCCGGATTGTCGACCCCCGAACCTCGGAGCTGCTGCCGGCCTTTGCCGACTCCTATTATCAGCTGCGAAAACACAAGGGCATTTCGCAGCAGATGGCGCGAGACACGATGGTTGACGGGAGTTATTTCGGAACCATGATGGTACACCAGGGTCTTGCCGACGGCATGGTCTCCGGGTCGATTCACACCACCGCGCACACCATCAGGCCGGCTCTGGAGTTCGTGAAGACGAAACCGGGGATCTCGATCGTCTCAAGCGTCTTCTTCATGTGTCTCGCTGATCAGGTGTTGGTCTACGGCGACTGCGCGATCGTTCCCGAACCCACGGCAGCGCAGCTTGCCGACATCGCGATCAGCTCAGCCGCGACCGCGGGCGCATTTGGCATCGAGCCCCGGGTCGCCATGCTTTCCTATTCTACCGGTGAATCAGGGACCGGCCCCGATGTCGACCGGGTGAGAGAATCGACGAGGATCGTCCGCGATCGCCGACCTGACCTGAAGATCGAAGGACCGATCCAGTACGACGCCGCCATCGATTCCACGGTGGCGAAGGTGAAGATGCCGGACAGCGAAGTGGCAGGACACGCAACGGTCTTCATCTTTCCTGACCTGAGCGCCGGCAACAACGCCTACAAAGCAGTACAGCGCGCAGCGAACGCGATCGCCATTGGTCCGGTGCTCCAGGGGC
>Ga0335082_10006747_pt1 | contig 12508 bp, 14 predicted proteins | sample Lox_Sample_41_FD_206718 | JGI IMG/M metagenome (GOLD analysis project Ga0335082, IMG submission 206718) | Soil microbial communities from Loxahatchee National Wildlife Refuge, Florida, United States - Lox_Sample_4.1 | ecosystem: Environmental > Terrestrial > Soil > Wetlands | place: USA...
GAACCTGATGGTGTTCTTCGCGCGTAAGGGCGAATCACTGCCGATTACAACTCGCGCCGAGGATTACCTGCCCGGAGATCTGGTGACATGGGATCTGAGCCGCGGAGTGCCCCACATCGGCATTGTGGTGGACCAGAAGTCGCGGTGGAGCGGACGTTATCAGATCGTGCACAACATTGGAGAGGGTCCGAAGATGGAGGATGTGCTGTTCAATTGGAAGATCACCGGGCATTACCGGTATTACGGACCCTAGAACGAGCCCAGACCCGCTTATTTCGTATTTCGTAACAAAACCCTGAAAACTTCGCCGTCTTCTTCCGCTGGTGATAATCGGTGGTCCGCGCGATGAGGGGCGCGCCAAAGGAGGATTACATGGCCACAACTCTCGATGTCCCAGTACAGCAACCCGAGGTCCCGGAACGGCACCCCGCGACTTCTCTTCAGAAGCCGGATCCCGCAATGCAAAGCAGTCTCGACAGAGCCCGCTCCGAATTCAACATGATGCTACGCTACGTGCTCTCCGAGGGCCTGGTGATCGACGACAAGACACGTTCGCTCATTGCCCAGTTACAACAAGAACCGGAAGCTCCGCACTTTGACACCCTCATGGAGGCGCACGGAGCTCTATCCAAAATCATCGCCCCTGCCACGCCTCTTTCGCTTGAAGCGACAGAGCCCGCGCCAGGATGGTTTGGTTCGCTAAAACGCCCGCCATTGGTCCGGGCAATGATCGTCATCGCCGTGATTGCGGCCCTCGGGTTCGTCTACACAAGTCTCGAGACCCAGAACTTGATTGTCGCACGCCTGAATTGGACGTTTGCGGCAGCACTTGGGGCGGTTTTCTATGTGCTGTTCACTGTACATGGTTATGTAAAAGATCGAACCTTCGATCCCCGGTACAACTCTCTGTATGTAATTCGCTTCTGTCTTGGAGTCTTGGCGGGGCTCATTCTCGCGATTGTGTTGGAGAATTGGCTGTTGAGCAACAACACTGCCAATACCAATAGCACGAACGGCTTTGACATCCGCAGCGTGGGGGCGGCGGTAATTGCGCTCCTCGGCGGTTTCTCGGCCGAAGCGGTCTATCAGATTCTCCAACGAATGGTTGAAATATTACTGGCGGCCGTGCGGGGCGACGATTCAGGAAGCGCCAAGGCCAAAGCTTCACAAGAGGCCAGCACCGAGCTTCTGACCTTGGCAGACGATCCCGCGATGCCTCAGGCGTTGAAATCGAAAGCCATTGCCGCGGCAAAGAAGCTCGCAGCCTAAAAGCGATCGAGTGATCTTTTCGTTATTGAGGAGTTCTCACTTCTGAACTGGAAGAGCTCTGCTTGATCCAGGAACAGAGGTCTTGAACTCCTCCGACTTGCCGCGCGCGATGCTCAAAGTTTTCCATTCACTGGAACGCAGGTGCTTGGCCAGGAACACGATCTGGCCGATGTGCTGGGCGTAGTGGGCGATCTGGCGGTTGACGGCTTGCAGGACGGTGTGCGGCTCGCCGCGGATTGTCACCGTGCGCATCACGTCTTCGGGCTTCAAGGGGTCAATCGCCGCGAACACCGGCGCCCACCCTTCCTCCCACCATTTCATGACGTCCGCGCGCGTTGTGGAGGGGCCGAGTTCGAACTCGCGGTCGCGGAAGCGGTCTGGCTTCTCGCCGTCGCTGGTGAGGAAATCGGTGAAGCGCGAGCGCATGTTGCCGGCCAGGTGCTTGACGATGATGGCAATCGAGTTGGCCTCGGGGTCGAGGGTGACGAAGAAATCTTCGTCGCGAAGCTGACTCATCGCGCTCTCGCCCATGCGCTTGTGACCGCGCAGTTGGCGTCGCGCTTCTTCGAGGTAGTGCGTGGCTGCGTCGCTCATAACGATAGTTCGATTCCGCCGATGGCGGTGGGTTTCAGAACATTCCTTATCGAGGCATTCCCCAACCGCCGCCACCAGGCGACTCGATTCGCACGCGTTCGCCTTTGCGCAGACGCGTGCTGAATTTTCCGGGCATCCCTTCCGCGGAGCCATCAAGGCGAAGGATGCTTGCCTCTCCCGACTTACCCTCGGAGCCTCCAGACAATCCCCACGGGCCGCGCGAGCGACGATCGGCAAGCAGCGTGACTTCACAGTCGGTGAGCACTTCGATCTCGCGGATGATGCCGTCCCCTCCCCGAAATTCGCCGGCGCCGCTGCTGTCCGGGCGCAAAGAATATGACCGAACCCGTAGGGGATACGCATATTCCAGTGCTTCGGCAGGAGTGTTCAGGGAATTCGTCATATGCGTGTGTACGCCCGAGACGCCCGCCTTGCCGGGCCGCGCACCCAAACCGCCAGCGATGGTTTCGTAGTAGGTGAAAGGCTCGCCGGTGCGCGGATCGATACCGCCGATGGTGAGATTGTTCATGGTGCCGGAAGCCGCTGCCGGAATGCAGTCCGGGACCGCGTGCGCGAGCGCTCGCAACAAGACATCGACAATGCGCTGCGATGTTTCGACATTTCCCCCCGCGACGGCTGCGGGCGGCTTTGCGTTAACGATAGTCCCTTGGGGCGCGATGACTTCGATCGGCCGCATGAGCCCGGCTGTAGCGGGAACGTCTTCTGTCAGCAGGCAACGGAAGACATAGAAGCACGCAGAATACGTGATGGCCGCGACCGCGTTGATGCTGCCCTCCACTTGCGGATCGGTGCCAGTGAAATCGACGGTGACAATGCGCCGCTTCTTCGCCGCCGGATGAACCTTGATACTGACTGCGATGCGTACAGGCCTCTCGCTGATTCCGTCGTTGTCCAGGAAGTCTTCCGCGCGGTACTCGCCGCTTGGGACCTGTTCGAGAAATGCGCGCATCAGCTCTTCGGCGTACGCAAGAAGATCGGCGGCGGCTCGTTTGGCTCGCGCGGCTCCATAGCGGGCGCAGATTTCGCGAAGGCGCTCAGCGCCCGTGTGGCAAGCGGCAAGCTGGGCTCCCAAATCGCCTTTGCGCTCTTCCGGAGTGCGCACGTTGTTCAGCAACATCGCCCGGACGTCGTGGTTCATCTCACCGGCATTCATCAGCTTCACCGGTGGAATGCGCACGCCTTCCTGGTAGATCTCGCGGCAAAGCCCCATGGATCCGGCATAGGCTCCGCCCACGTCGGCGTGGTGGGCCCGGGAAGCGACGTAGAAATCCGGACGAACTCGCCGCGATCTCTGCACGAAGACGGGTGCGACGAGGGTGATGTCCGGCAGGTGCGTGCCGCCACGGAACGGATCGTTCAGCATGACCACATCGCCCGCCTGCATTGGACCCGATTCAATGGCAGCCTGTACCGACATCGGCATGGAACCGAGATGCACCGGCATATGGTCGCCCATGGCGAGAACTTCTCCGTTACCATCAAAGACCGCACAGGAATAGTCGCGGCGCTCCTTGATGTTCGGGGAGAATGCGGTCCGGCGCAAGGCGGCTCCCATCTCCTCGGCGATGGAGTGGTAGAGGTTCTTGAAGATCTCGAGTTCGATGGGATCGCGGCGCATGGGCCGATGGTACCAGTCGTTCGGCGATGGCCGTCGGTCGCGAGTGGAATTTTCCTGGGACTCGATCCTTCCCGGAACATGAGGCGACGACAACGTCGGCAAGATTTCTGCCATGCCATGCAGAATTCTGTTGACACTTTGTTTACACTGCCGCAATATCTTGGGTTATAGAGCCTTCCCATACTACGAGTAGGGTGGGTTCTTCAGGTTAAGGGCCCAAGTCGTCAACCCTTGCAAGGGAAAATCGTTCACGGAGGCACCTTCAATGGCAACGAAGAAGAAGGCAAAAAAGAAGAAACACTAACCGTTGGCGAGACGAAACTCGCATATCACCGATTTTTCACTGGCCTCTTGAGAGAAGCACCTCTCAAGAGGCTTTTCCGTTGATGGGTGATCTCCCCGGAAGTTGACGCCGGAAGTAGAATTAGGGCAATAGTGGGCAACTAGCAGTTGCCGCGAATCCATCCCAACGGCATATCGCTCGTCGGAGGTGTTCCATGACGGGTCTTCGTTCCCTCGCAGTCGGATCGCTCTTGCTCCTCACGCTGATCGCGATGTTGAGTTGCGGCGGCGGCCATCAATTGCAGACCGTGACCATCACGCCGTCCGCAGCGGACGCGCAGCAGGCTCCCAGCGGCCAAGTGCAATTTGTCGCCACGGGCGTGTTCAGCGGCTCTTCGACTCCGGTCACGCTTACGAGCAAAGACATCACCTGGTGCTATGGGGGAGACGCCAACGCTGCAACCCCGACCTCCGGAATCTGCGCCGGGAACATCGCGCAGTTTGCCACGGTGGACCAGAACGGCGTGGCGCAGTGCACCTCTCCCACATTTCAAGGGTCGGTGGTCATCCTGGCGGGAGTGCCCTCCAACATGATGATGGTGGATGCAGGTCCGCAGCTGAAGGTCTTCGGATCGGCGGTTTTGACATGCCCTTAGGTGTCCGCGAAATTGTGCGATTCTTCCTCCGACCTGTGTCACAATAGGCGAACAGCGCAGGGTTTCGCGCGTCGATTGGCGAATGGCCGCGAGAAAGAAAAGCACGGGGAAGCACAGTTCGGATGAGATTCTCATCCCTGACAAGCTGTATTTCCGGATCGGCGAAGTGGCCACGCTTTGCCGCCTGCCAGCGTACGTGCTGCGTTTCTGGGAGTCGGAATTCCCGCAACTGAAACCCGTCAAGAGCAGCACCGGACAGCGCATGTACCGCAAGCGCGACGTAGAGAGCGTGCTGCGCATCAAGCAGTTGCTCTACGAGCAGGGATTCACGATTTCGGGGGCACGTCAACACTTGCGCGCCGAGACGAAGGCCGACAAGTCACAGGCCGCGATTCCGTTCCCAACCCAGGCGGTGCCCGAGTTGCAGAATATTCGCCAGGGGCTGCGGGAGATTCTGGATCTGTTGTCCGCGCGCCGCACGGGATAGGTCAGGCGAGGGGAGGCCGCAAGGCCAGCCGGTGCCGGCTTGAACATCCCGCCGCCGCGAACGTAGTCTTGACAGCGGATCTTAACAGCGAAGGGATGCTCTACGCTTCCGCCCAGTTGGTGCGCTCGAGTATCGTGGGTGGCTCGTAGGTCTTCCCGCGCGCCAGCCTTCTCTCTTCGCGTTTTGTCGTCCACAACAAGACTGGACCAAGAACGGCTGGCATCAGTCGCGAAACGATTCCTGACTCGTGTTTGAACTCCTTTCGCAGCGCGCGGATCTCGTCGCTGACCTTGGCATCGACCTTGCGGAACTGCCGTTCCATCGCCCACAGTGCCGAGCTGTAGATGCCATTGAGCTTGTGCATCTCGCGGGCAAAACGTTCGCGCACACGCGCGTCGGGTGAATCCTTATAGCGTTTCCATCCGGCGAGCAGCGTGCGCGAGATGCGGTACAGGCTGGGACCGTTGGCTTCATAGTCGCGCCAGAAAGCCCAATCGAGGAAGCGCTTGGAGTCGTCGCGCGAGATGGCGGCGTGCTTGAAGTTGAATTTGAACTGGCCGTGCACATCGGCGTAGTCGACGTCGCGCAGCAAGCGGCCTTCCTCCGACATCTGCTGATAGAGCGGCGTTCCTGGCACTGGCGTGTACAGCATGAACTGGTGGAAGTCGGTGTCGTGCGAGACCGCGTGCTCGATTTCCGCCATGATGTTGTCTGGCGTGTGATGCTCGAGACCGATGATTGTCGAGCCCTGCACGCGGATTCCATGTTTACGAAGTTCGCGAGTGAGCTCACGAGTGTCGGAGCCTTGCAGCTTGCTGTAGCCCGCTTGGGGAGATTCCAGTCCCATCCAGAGCCAGGAGACGCCGAGCTCGACCAGTTCCTGCATGGTGTACTTCCGAATCGCATTGGCCGAAGCGAATACCGACATGGTCCAGCTCTTATGCGCCTCTTTCATGCGTTCCAGCAAGCGCATGGCGCGATCGCGATGCAGCAGAAAGTTCTCGTCCATGATGAAGAACGATTGCACCTTAAGTTCGTCTTCCATCCGCTGCATGACGTCAAATAGCTCGTCGCCGGTCTCAAAGAAGTTAACGAACCTGCCCTTGCCTCCGAAGAAGGCGGAGGTCGTGCAGAAGTTGCAGCCCATAGGGCATCCGACCGAGGGAATGATCGTGGCTGCGGTGGCGCCTTTGCGTTCCGGCAGACGAATTCCCATGATCCGCGTGCGCATTCCAGAAACGATGGCTGGATGGCGGATGGGCGCGGTCTCGTCTTCGCCGAGATAGCGGCGCATCCACGAAACTCCTTCGCCACGGACGATGTGATCGGCGTCAATCATCTTGTCGATGCCTGGAATGGCCGATACATGGCCGCCGACAATGATCGTAGTGCCCGGCGACAGCTTGCGGATCATCCGGCACATCTCGCGAACCTTAACGACATTCACGATGATGGAAGAAATTCCAATGACGTCGTAGTGATTGGCCGTGATTTCGTGAGCGAAGTCATCACGAGTAGGAAAATCAAGCACAGCGCAGGGTGCAGTGATGTTCGCCTGGATGAGCATGATGCCCCAGGAACGATGAAACATGCGCAGCGAGAAGCTGCCTTGCGCGCGGGTGACTTGATTGTGATAGAGCTCCATCGGGTTGATGGAGCGGCTGCCGAACTCGTCGTCCTGCGCGTACGGCCCGAAGACCGAACTCAACAGGATGCGGGCCTGCGTGCCCTTGGGATGTCTTTCAACAGCGCTCGGCGCGTTCGTCGGATAGCTGGCATGGATTTGCACTTCTGTTCATCATCCGTTTCCCCCCACATGCCGTTGAGTCCATCGTAACGGCGGAGAGGGCCCCCGGAAGATGCGGAACACAAATAACACAAAAAGATTACAAAGCGCGGGAAATGCTCTTAAGTTGACAACCGCGGTGCGGTTCACTTGAACGCCGCTTGCCTTCTGGCCTAGAATCGCAGGCTGCTATGGCATCGGAACCGTTGGAAGTCGAGCGTTTGGATCGTGGAGTGCTTAGCTTCCGCGGTCCGCTCACCATGGAGAACGTGACTCCATTCCTGAACGCGGTGCGGCGCGAGAATGCTGCGACTATGATCCTGGATTTTTCTGGCGTCCCTTATCTGGATTCTTCCGGGCTCGGATCTCTGGTTAGTGCGTGCACTTCTTGTGCGAAGGCTGGACGGCGCGTGGCGCTCACAGGCGTCAATAAGCGCGTGTTGAAAGTCTTTGAGATTACCAAGGTGGAGCAGATCTTCCTGATGTTTCCAACCTTGTCCGACGCGATCGAAGCATTTACCAATGCCGGCACGGCATGACGGAAAGCAGCGCCGACCGATGTCTTAGGCAGCCCGCTCCGGGTTCGGCTTCTTGGTGTTGCCGGCGTTGACCGCATCGAGGCGTATGCGCGTGGCCCGCGATGTTTCCTGCAAAAGCTCGCTAGTGAACTTGCCGCCTTCTCCGGCCATCACTTGGCCAGCGGCGAGAGCGAAGCGCAACGCATCGGATTGGTCTTCAAAGTACAGAACCACCTGTCCAGACATAGACTTCTCCCAAGGACGGCCTGAGGCCGATGATGTCGCGCCCCACCTTAGCGCAACATGCTTATGTCTGAATTCTCGGAGCCCACTCTCGCGGATCAAAGTGTTTCTCTTGGTTCTCGTGTACTCGGAAGGGCAGCTCCATCCCGGCATTCCTTACCGATAGCAGTTCGGATATCATGTGCTTCTCAAATCTCATGCGAAGTTTAATCTTTGTCGTTTTCGTTTGCGCTTCACTTACCTTGCTGGCAAGCGGACAATCCGTGAAGTCCGTCCTTGGCTCATGGGAGGGAGATTCAAAGTGCACCGTCGCGGATTCCCCCTGCCATGACGAGCACGTCCTCTATCAGATCGCGGAAGACAAAAAGGTCGAATTTCAACTGAACCTGGATGCCTACAAGATCGTCGACGGGGCGCCGGAGTTCATGGGCACCCTGGCCTGTCATTACCAGGCGAAGGCAGGCGCGCTGAGTTGTACGTCGAGCAGCAGGGAGAAAGATGACTGGGAGTTTCATTTGATGGGCGATCAGATGGCCGGCAGGTTGCTCGTCGACGGAAAGACGCTGTACCGCCGCATTACGCTGCACAGGAGTCCGAAGTAAGCCATGCCGGTCCTGATCTCGATGCTGCGCGGCGTGAACGTTGGTCCGCACAACCGGATCAAGATGGACGCGCTGCGCGCAGTCTATGAGTCACTGAAACTCGAAGATCCTCATTCTTATGTGCAGAGCGGGAACGTCATCTTTCGCACGAAAGAGAAGAACAGCCCTCAACTCGCGAAGAAGATCCAGAGCGCAATTCAGAAAAAGTTTGGGTGCTGTCCCGATGTCATTCTCCGAAGTGCGGACGAGATCCGAAGAGCCATCGCTGCGAACCCGTTTCCCGACAGGACCAAGGAGGAGCCGGGGAAGGTTTTAGTGACGTTTCTCGCCGCGGAACCTCCGCGCGAGGCGGCTACCAATCTCAAAAATCTGAAGGGCTTCCCCGAGGAGTTGCGTCTGGAAGGACGTGAATTGTACATCTACTTTCCCAATGGCGCGGGGAAGTCGAAACTTCCATGGTCCGCCTTGGACAGGCTTGTGAAGGTGACCGGGACCGCGCGCAACTGGAATAGCGTCATGGCTATTCTGGAGATTGCGGAAGAAATGGAAGGGGTCTAGCCACCGCTGCGGCACCGATGGTGGCACTTCCCGCCCGATGCTTCTCCCTCTAGATTTCTGTTAGTGAAACCTCAAGGAGGGCGATCTTGACTTGGACGAGAACCGCTGTGGCTTTGTTGCTCGCCTTTTTTCCTATCCTCTCTGTTCATGCCTCGGCGCAAGTGGAGGAGTTGTTCAAGGCGCAATGTTCAACCTGCCACGCGATGGATGGAACCGGCGCAACCGCCGCCGGTAAGAAAATGAAGTTAGCCGACCTTCGCTCCAAAGACGTCCAGAGCTTATCGGACGATGAACTCTTCCGGACGATCGCCTATGGGGTGAAGCACAAGGAATATCCGCACGCATTCCTGAGCCGGGGTGTGACTCAGGAACAAGTCACGCAACTGGTGGGTTACATTCGCAAGCTTGCCAAGACGAAGTGAAATCGGGGGTCGTCTGCCGTGCGGCCAAACGGTATAAGTACGCCTGACATGGGAAGGACATTCACTATGCGAGTCCCGCGTCTTGGAGTCTCGATCACATGGGTAGTGTGCGCTGTTGGCGCTACCCAAGCCCAGCAGCGCATCACTGCCCGCGAAGTCGTTGCGCAGATTCAGAAGCAGGTTGGTGTGGAGTGGAAGCAGGATACCGTCGACACGTTCAAAGCGGGGAATCCGGACACGCCCGTGACGGGAGTCGCCGTCACCATGATGGCGACTATGGATGTCCTGCAGCGCGCGTCTGCCAAAGGATTGAACTTCGTGATCACGCATGAGCCAACGTTCTACGCGCATCTCGATAAGCCCGAGGGCGTTCCAGAGAGCGATCCAGTTTGGGCGGAGAAGCGGGAGTTCATCGAGAAGCACAAAATGGTGGTCTGGCGGTTTCACGATCATTGGCATATGAGAACGCCCGACGGAATTGAAGCCGGAGTGGCGCGTACGCTGGGATGGGAGAAATTTCAGAGCGCCGGTAATCAGTACCTGTTTGTCATCCCGGAAACCACGGTGCAGAAGCTGGCGGAGGAAGTCGCGAAGAAGTTGGAGTCGTCCGTGGTGCGCGTGGTCGGCGAGCGGGAGATGAAGGTCACCAGATTGGGATTCAGCCCGGGTGCAGCGGGATCGCAGCGCGAGATTCAGGCGCTGGAGCGCGAGGACGTTCAGGTTCTGCTCGTGGGCGAAACGCGCGAGTGGGAGACAGTCGAGTACGCGGCCGATGCGGTCAGTGAAGGCCGGAAGAAGGCCCTGATTGTGATTGGTCATGTCCCGAGCGAACAGCCCGGCATGGAAGAGTGCGCGCGCTGGCTGAAGGGATTTGTAAGAGATGTGCCGATTGAGCTTGTGCCCGCGAAGCAGCCGTTCTGGACGCTCAGCGCAGACCAGTAGTTGTTAGTCGTCAGCCGCGGATGAAGATGTAACCCCTGCGGCCGCCGGGAAGTGAGCTCTTGCTGCATTTGCGCCGAACTCGAGCACTCCATCTTCCAGCCTGCTCAACTTCATCGTCAGCATGTCGCGAATGTAATTCTGGCGAATACGCCATGGCTCTTCTGCGGCTTGCCTGGGAACGTCGGCCACGGCGCGTTGAACATACCCTGACGTGAGGTCGAGCAGTGGTCTCGCCTTCAGCGTTGTCGGATCGCACGCCGGTTGGCAGGTGCGATATCCGCGGCGGTCCATGTGATTCAGCACGCGACAGACGAAAGTCGAAGCCAGGTCCGCGCGCAGAGTCCATGAAGCGTTGCTGTAGCCGATGCAGAAGGCGAAGTTTGGAATGTTGCTCAGCATCGTGCCTTTGTAAACGAAATGGTCTGCCGGACGGATCGTGGCGCCATCGACCGAGAGCTGTACTGCTCCTAGCGCAAGCATGCGCAAGCCTGTCGCGGTAACCAGAATGTCAGCTTCAAGCTCCTGTCCCGAGTGCAAGCGAATCCCATGCTCGGTGAGCGTGTCGATCTGATCAGTGAGTACTGATGCGCGTCCTGAACTGATGGCTTTGAACAAGTTGGCGTCGGGGACGAAGCAGAGGCGCTGGTCCCAAGGCTGGTACCGCGGATTGAAGTGCCGGTCGACGTCGTAGCCTTGCGGCAGCCTCTTGGTTGCTGCCTTCCGGAGAAGACCCCGAATGAAATTCGGCTTGCGTTTCGCGAGTTGATACACCGCGACGCCCACCAGAATGTTTTTCCAGCGTACGAGCCAGTGCGTAGCGCGTACTGGCAACACGGGGCTCAACAATCGGAAGAGCGGATCCTGATTGGGCAAGCTCAAAATGTAAGTTGGCGAGCGCTGCAGCATGGTGACGTGCGCCGCAGTTTCTGCCATCGCTGGAACCAGCGTAACGGCCGTAGCTCCGCTGCCAATGACCACGACTTTCTTGCCCGCATAGTCCAGATCCTGTGGCCAATGTTGCGGATGTACGAAGCGCCCGCGGAAGCGGTCTGCCCCGGGGAAACTCGGTTCATGACCGGCGTCGTAGCGGTAGTAGCCGGTACATCCGTACAGGAAGTCGCAAGTGTATTGAACCGTTCCGTTCTTGGTGGCGACTTCAAGCTGCCAGCGCGCATCTTGCGATGACCATGAGGCTGAGAGCACACGGTGATCGAAGCGGATGTGTCGGTCGATGCCAAACTTGGTCGCCGTCTCGCGAACGTATCGCAGAATCGACGGCCCGTCGGCCATCGTCTTAGCTTCTTTCCAGGGATGAAAGGGGTAGCCGAGCGTGAACATGTCGGAGTCGGAACGGATCCCGGGATAGCGGAACAAGTCCCACGTGCCGCCGATTTCCGAACGGCCTTCGAGGATCGCATACCGCTTTCGGGCACACCGCGTCTGCAATCGGTATCCCGCCCCTACGCCGGAGAGGCCGGCACCGATGACCACGACGTCGAAGTGCTCCACAGACATGGACGACCTTTCGCGACGGCCGCCCTATTGTGGCATGAAAGTTGGGGAAAGCGGTTGCGCCGTTATTGCCGTGGTCGCTTTTCTCGATTGATCTGCCTTCTTACGAATCGCAAATTCAATGGGTTAGGGATTGAGGCGCTATTTACCCGACATGCATTGCCGGGCGCAGGCAGCCAGATTAGAAGGATGCAACGGACTATGGTCCGATTGTCGAGGTAACCCCATGAGACTTGCCAACACCCTGCTGCTTGTCCTGATTGCGATTTCCACCGCCACGGTCTCCTCAGCGCAAGAGCCGTACGCGGGGATTCCCCGCGGAGTGGAGGCATTGCGCCAGAGCGCGTCATCCAAGACGGAGTTCACGCTTGATCATTCCATGTTGGTGCTGGCCTCCAAGCTTGATTCCAACAACGAGGACCTGCTGCGCGTGATCGTCGGCGTCAGCGGACTCTCCGTGCATCGCTACCACTTTCACGAATCGTGGGGCTACGATCTCGAGATGTTGGGTACGGTGAAAGACGAATACAACGCGGAAGGCTGGCATCAACTCGTGAACAAGCATGAAAAAGATGGCGACCCGGGCGCAACCGACGTGTGGGTCCACTGGCAGAACGACGCGATCAGCAACGTCGCGATTCTCTTGGCCCGCCCGAACGAAGTGACGTTCATCGAGGTGACGGGATCCATCAGCCCGCTCGATCTCTCGCACCTCGGCGGACATTTCGGGATTCCGAAGATTGAGGGCGGCGTGCGAGTGCCTGGTTCGGGACAGCATTGACGAAAATGCTTCAGGCGGAAGAAATTCGAGGCGATCCATAACAAGGGCCGCAAAAGACAGTCCGCCGGGAATCCAGGCGATTCGTGGGGAGAAACCTCAGAATTGAATGGTCGGGACGGGCAGATTTGAACTGCCGACCCCTCGCACCCCAAGCGAGTGCTCTACCAGGCTGAGCCACGTCCCGACATGGAAGGATTCCGCGAAGTCGAGGCGTCCA
>Ga0335082_10006748_pt1 | contig 12508 bp, 10 predicted proteins | sample Lox_Sample_41_FD_206718 | JGI IMG/M metagenome (GOLD analysis project Ga0335082, IMG submission 206718) | Soil microbial communities from Loxahatchee National Wildlife Refuge, Florida, United States - Lox_Sample_4.1 | ecosystem: Environmental > Terrestrial > Soil > Wetlands | place: USA...
CAGCGGGCAGCCGCTGGTGGCGCCGGTGTGGTTCGTCGTCGAGGACGGCAGCCTGGTGTTCAACACGAACAAGGACACGGCCAAGGGCCGCGCGCTGGCCCGGGACCCGCGGGTCAGCCTGTGCGTGGACCTCGAGGAGCCGCCGTACGCGTTCGTCCAGGTGCAAGGCGAGGCCGAGCTGTCCGAGGACCCGGCCGAGCTGATCCGCACCGCCACCGCGATCGCGGCGCGGTACATGGGCGCCGGCCGGGCCGAGGAGTTCGGCCGACGCAACGGGGTGCCGGGCGAACTCGTGGTCCGGGTGTGGCCGACCAAGGTCCGCGTCAACTTCGACGTCAGCGGTTGATCCTGTGCCCTCTTCGTAACTGTGATCTCCGGCGCACGTGCACGCACTGCCGTATCGTTAGTCACTGCACCAAGCGGGCACATCAGGAGGATCCCGGTGCATACCGGCAGTTACGGTTTAATGTCGGCGGATGGCTCGGCCCAGGCGGCCGGGCCGGGCGGCCAGGAGGGTCACACCGCGACGTGGCCGGTCTGGTCGGGTCCGGTGCCCCCGCTCGCCGAGGGCTTCGCGGTCAGGCCGGATAGCGTGCCGGGCCTGGAGTCCGCGCTGGTTCCCGGGGCCGCCGTGGCGCTGGTCCCCGAGCAGGCGCCCGCGACCGCGCTGGACTGGCGCGCGTCGAGCGGCAAGACCCAGCTGGCCCGTTACTTCGCCGAGTCGCTGTGGCGTTCCCCCGGAGTCGACGTGCTGACCTGGGTGGTGGCGACCAGCCGGGCGTCGGTGCTGTCCGGCTTCGTGCAGGCGGCCGCGGCGATGGGAGCCGGCGACGCGGGCGATGCCGAGTCGGTGGCGGCCAGGTTCATCGACTGGCTCAGCAAGACCAGCCGGCCGTGGCTCGTCGTGCTCGACGACCTCCGTGACCTGACGGACCTGCAGGGGCTCTGGCCCGCGGGTCCGGCGGGCAGGCTGCTGATCACGACCGCGGACCCGGCGGTCATATCCGCCGAGCGGCGTGCGCTGGTCCTGCCGGTGCCGGCCTTCAGCACCCGGGAGGCCATGAACTACCTGTCCGGCCGCCTCACCACGGATCCGGACCAGCGCAGCGGAGCGATAGACCTGGTGGGGGACCTCGGCTGCGAGCCGATCGCGCTGGCCCAGGCCAGCGCGGTGATCGTCAGCTCCGGCATGTCCTGCCGCGACTACCGGCAGTATTTCACTCAGCGCCAGAAGCAGCTCGCGGAGGCGGGCCGGGCCGAGGCGTCGGCCGCCGCGGTCACCTGGACGTTCTCAGCCGAGTACGCCGAACACCTGTCGCCGGGCGTGAGCATCCGGTCGCTGGTGACGCTGGCCGCGCTGCTCGACGGCCACGGGATACCCGGCGCCGTGTTCACCACGCCGGCCGTCGGCCAGTACCTCGCGGGCGACGGTGCCGGGCCTGGCGCCGGTCCTGGCACCGGGCCGGGTGCTTCGGCGCCGGACCCGCAGCGGACCTGGAACGCGATCCTCAGCCTGAAGCAGGCCGGGCTTATGACCGTCGACCCGCCGGGCACGCCGCCGGCCGTCCGGATAAGCCCGGTGGTCCAGGCGGCCATCCGCGCGGCCGTGCCCAGGGACCTCTACGACCGGGCGGCCCGGGCCGCAGCGGACGCGCTCCTCGAGGTGTGGCCCAGGGACGAGCCGCAGTCGCGGCTGGCCGCGGACATGCAGTCGTGCGCCGTCAGCCTCCGGCAGGCCGCGGGAGACGTGCTCTGGGCGGATGGCCGCGGTCACCCGCTGCTCGTGCTGGCCGGGCAGAGCATGGACAGCGCGCGGCTGACCGGCCCGGCCCTCGCCTACTGGCGTGAGCTCGCCGCGGACAGCGAACGGGTTCTCGGCCGCGGCCACCTGGAAACCCTCGCGGCATGCGGCTACCTCGGTGAGGCGCTCATGGCGGCCGGGCAGGCGACGGAGGCCATTTCCTGGTTTCAGCGGGTTCTCGACGGCCGCGTCGGTGTGCTCGGGCCCGATCATCCAGGCGCCATCTCGGCCAAGGTCTCTCTCGGCCGCGCCCTGGTGGCCGTCGGCCGGCCCGACGACGCCGTCGCCGTCCTGGAAGAGGCCGTCGCCGGCAGCGAACTCGTCCGCGGCGCCGACCACGTCGAGACGCTCGCCGCGCGGGAAGAGTACGCCGCGGCGGCCCGGGCCGCGGGAAAGCCCGCCGAGGCGATCCGCTCGTACCGGCACTCGCTGGCCGACCGCGAGCGCATCCTGGGCCCGCAGCATCCCGACACCATAACCACCAGCCTCGGGCTGGCCGACGCCTACCTGGCCGGCGGCCGGACCAAGGACGCGATCGCCCAGTACAAGCGGGTTCTCGCTGACCGGGAAGGCGTACTGGGCCCGGACCACCCGGATACGCTCATGGCGCGCGGCAGCCTCGCCTCGGCCCATTTCGCCGCCGGGCGGATGGGTTCGGCGCTGCAACTCTATGAGGAGACCTGCGCGGGCTATGAGCGCACGGTCGGCGCCGATCATCCCAAGACCCTGGCCTGCCAGGCGGAGCTGGCGCGCGGCTATTACGCGACGGGCCGGCTGGGGGACGCGATGGCCCTGCTCACCGACATCATCTCGCGCGGCGAGAAGGCCCTGCCGCCAGGCGATCCGCTGACGCAGCAGATGCGGGAAGCCCTGGCCAACATCACAGGGTGACAATGGCGCGGCGCGTTCGCCCCGGCGACGCGGGCCCCGAACCATATCCGATCGGTTTCCTCTGCGTAAAACGACAATTTTCGACGAGACCGGCCGATATATTGGCCTCGGCTAACACCTAGCGGTCGGCTGCTCGGCTGCACCGACCGGCGGTATATACCGATCGGAGGAAACCCCGCGTTCGAAACCTCCGGCACATCTGCGTGCCCAGAATCGCCGCAGTCGTGAGATGCGCATCCGGACGCATGTTTCAATGGGTTCGGATCTGCCCTTTCATGGTCTCGCGCCGGGCGGCTCAAAGGCCGTGATCAGCGCCCTAGGTGACCCAAAGCTCCAAACGGTACTTCAGGACAACGTGAGCAGCTCCTTGCGGAAGGGTAATTCAGGTCATGACTCAGACCGTGGTGCAGAATGAACAGCTGCGCCGGTATGTCGAGACGCACCACATCGACATGATCCCGGCCGGCGCCAGGCACGGGAGACCGTGGCATCAGGCCGCCTTCTGGGCGGGCGCCAACGTGAACGTGTTCAACGTCTTCCTCGGCGGCGTGGTCGTGTCACTCGGCCTGACGTTCTGGTGGGCCGTCATCGCCATCGCGGTCGGGACGCTGGCGGGCGCGCTGTTCATCGCCCTGCACGCGACCCAGGGTCCCCGGCTCGGGGTGCCGCAGACGATCCAGTCCCGCGCCCAGTTCGGCTTCTACGGATCGGCGTTCCTGTTCCCGTGCGTCCTGCTGCTCAACGTCGGTTTCATCGCGGCGCAGCTCGTCATCCAGGCGCAGAGCGCCCAGGGGGTCATCAGTTCCCTGACCATCCCGGAGTGGATCCTGATCCTGGCCGTGCCCGCCGTGGTGATCGGGATCTTCGGCTACCGCTGGATCCACCGGGTCATGCAGGTGACGATCGTCATCACCGGCCTGTCGATCATCGTCATGTTCATTCAGGCGCTGCGGTACGGGTCGCTCCCGGCCAAGGAGACGGCGATGACCACGCCGACGGCGGGCCTGTTCATCGCGGGCGCCGCGCTGCTGGTCATCGACATGCTGAGCTGGGCGCCGTTCGTGTCCGACTACACCAGGTACCTGCCGGTGAACACCAGCGGCCGCCGGCTGTTCTGGGCTATCTACAGCGGCAACGTCGTCGCGACGATCGCCGCCTGCTCGGTCGGCGCCTACCTCGCCGCCCTGCTGCCCTCTGTCGCCGTTGACGGGCCGGTGCCGGCCATCGCCAGGATCTCCGGCAAGTGGGCGCTGATCGTCATGGCGCTGAGCCTGATCAACTCGGATACGCTCAATGCGTACACCGGCGCGTTCCAGGTACTGGCGCTGGGCAATATGTGGCGCCGGTTCAAGTCGGTGTCGGTCATGCTCCGCGTCGTGCCATTTATCTGCGTGATGGCAGTGGGAGTCGCGATCGCATTTCTCGGGTATCAGCATTTCGTCAGCAACCTGTCCAATTTCCTGAATGTGCTCCTGGTTATCTTCATCCCGTGGTCCGCGGTCAACCTCACCGACTATTTCCTGGTCCGCCGCGGCAGTTATGACGTGACGGCGTTCTTCATCCCGGACGGCGTCTACGGTAAATTCGCATGGCGCGGGCTCCTGGCGTATGCGATTGGCCTCGCCGCGGAATGGCCGTTCGTCTCGCAGCTCGACTACACCGGGCCGCTGGTGAAGGATCTGGGCGGCGCGGATATTTCATGGATCGTCGGCTTCTTCGTCTCGGCGATTGTCTACCTGGTCCTGGTGGTCAGCACCGCCACCGAGACCGGCCGCCATGACCGGCAGCAGATGGCCGCGTCCAGCCGGTGGTAATGGCGCCTCACTGGCGTCCCGGGCGGGCCTTCCCGCCCGGGACGTGGCCAGCATGCCTACCATCGATATCGGGAAGACCGGCGGCGCCGAGGCACCGGCCGGGCTGACTATGAGGCCGGTGACGGAAAAGAGGTTGAACGCCGCCGGACGAGGTCCAGGTACGTCCGGCTGAATTCGGCCGGGTGCTCCCAGACGCAGCCGTGACCGCCCTTGGTCGTAGCCCATTCCGGCGTCCCCGGGGAGAGCCCGGGCATAAGCGGTATCCGTCGTCAGTTACGAGGGCCTGTCACCATCCCAGCTCCGGGCCCGCCGTGCCGCCGGCCCCGGCAGTTCACCGCTTCCCCGCGCGTGGCCTTTGCCCCGAACGAGCAGGGCTACTCGCCCCGGTTCTCCTGCTTGTGGTCCCGGCCAGGAACCGGTGGTGGTGACTCGATCAGGTTTGCGGGAGCATGAGCACGCTGGCGGCGAGGTCCGCGTCGTGGAACCGGTCGCTGCGAGCCCTGGCCGCGGTGGCTAGCTGTTCGGTCAGGCCCGCGATCTCGCCCGCGGCGTAGTCATCTGAGACTGTGCGTGCGACCAGGTCCAGGTACTTGTCGTTGAGCTTCGACAGCCTGGTGGCTAGCTGCCAGTCGCGATCGGCGTCGTCGGCGGCGATGATCTGGTCAGCGTAGCGTTCCAGGGCCAGGATGCGCGAGGTCGTGGCTTCCTGGGCCACCTCGATCGCCCGCTGCTGGGCTCTCAGGACGTCGGTGGTCATCGGGCCGGCCGGGGTGCCCGGGGTATTCGCGGCGAGCAGGGCACGGAGGCTGGTTATCTCGCGGAGCTTGCCAGCGATCTCCCATTCGTGCTGGCGGAGCGACTCGTCATCGACAGGGTTCCCCAGTAGCCCGGCGGCGCGCACGTGCGAGCCGAGAATGACGCTGATGGCGCCCTGACCGCGTCCCAGCAGAACCCGGCATGTCTCATCGAGGTCCTCGGGGAAGATCACTTTGCTGCGGCACAGCCGCAGGTCACGCCGGCTGGACCGATGCTGGATGGTCGCAGCGGATATCGCGGCCGCCGCGGCCGCAGCCAGCCATTCGCCGAGGCCTATCGACAGCGGCTCGGCGAACAGCAAGACCACGCAGGCGGCGGCCAGCAGCCAGCAGCCGACGGCAGACGGCCGCGCCCCGCGGCTGCTGCCGCCCGGCGTGAGGACCACGAGGTTCCCCCGCGAATCGAAAAAGGGCCGCTGGCCAAGCGCCCACCGGCGGAACGACAGCGGCATCCGCGGATCACAGGCCGGCATAGCTTTCCGGATACCGGGTTCCGCGGCTCCGCCCATCCTGGGTCCGCCGGGAACGCTGCTAGCTATGGCCATCAGCATCACCGCATCCCGGGGTGCCCGGCGGGATGAACCCGGCGGCCAGGGCTGTCATCGCCTGCTCCGCGGCGCGGGCTGGCGCAGGACCACCGCCAGGCGGACCGCTGAGGACAGCATGCCGGCCACGTGCCGGGTGCGCTGGCGCTGCGGCAGGTGGCACAGGTCGCTCTTCCATTCCTCGGCATACCGGTCGCGGCTCGACGACGGCAGCAGCGCCGCCGCCAGTCCCACGGCGCTGGTGGTGAAACGCCCCAGCGGCCCCGAGGCCCGGGCCGCATAGCGTGCCGCGGCCGCGGCGCGCCGCGCGTAGCGTGCCGTCTGCACTGCGGTATAGGGCGCGTAGTGCAAGTTCTCGGCGCGGTGCTGCGCCATGTCGGCCCACCAGGCCGCGACCTGCGCGGCACGCTCGGCGCGCTTGGCGGTCCGGTGCGCGCCTGCCTTGCGAGCGGCATCGGCCGCGTACCTGGTGGCGTTCGCGGCCGCCGCCGCGTACTTGGCCGTGCTCGCGATACCGGCCAGCTGACCGTAGGAATCGCTTGCCTGCAGGGTCTGCTCGTACGTAGCCCCGGTCCGTACTGCCTTCTCCGCCTTGCCGATGAACTCGGGCGTGACATTCTGCACGCGGCGGGCCTGGAGTGCCATGCTCGCCGCGCGCGTTGCTTCCCGAGCGGCAGTAGCCGCAGCGGTCGCATACCGGTCGGCGATGACGGCATTGACCGCCGCGACGGCCTGCGCAGGCCCGGTCACGCGCTGGCTCCGCTGGTGCCGGGCGCAGGTATCCGCCAGGCCCGGGCGGCATTCTTCCTAGCCCGCTGGATCGCGCGCAGCGCCTCGTCCGCGCACTCGGCGCCCTCGCGGGTGAGCCGGTAATACCGGCGGCGAGGCCGTCCCTCGGCGATATGCGCGTCCGGGTCCTCCCAGTCGCTTTCCACCCACCCGATCCGCTCCAGCCGGGCCAGGATCGGATAGATCGTCCCGCTCGGCAATCCAGTCGCCGCGCACATGTCAAGGCCGTAGCGCGGCTCAGCCGGCTCGCTGAGCATCTCAGCGAGCACCAGCTGGACCTGCAGGGTCATCCGGGGTGTCGGCACATCTCGTAGTCTACATAGCCTATATACGTTCTAACAAGACCTTGAGATACCGGCGGCTCCCCGATCTGGGCATCTCACAATTGAGACGGCGCGGCAGCGTCCCGCGCTCCTAGCATCGCGGCATCGACGCAACGACAAGGAGCGGCCGTGTCGCATGTGGGAGTGAACCTAGGATTCGGCAACCTGCATGAGAACCTGACCGACGAGCCGATGTACCTCGGTGAGCTCGCACTCGCCGTGCTCACCGACCGGCTGGGCTTCGACAGCCTGTGGGCCGTCGAGCATCACTTCGACGACTACGCGATGTGCCCGGACAACGTCGTGCTGCTGGCGAACGTCGCCGCGCGGACCGAGCGCGTGAAGCTGGGCACCGGCGCGGTGATCCTGCCGTGGAACGATCCGCTCCGCGTAGCCGAGAAGATGATCATGCTCGACATCGTGTCCGGCGGCCGGGCGCTTTTCGGGATGGGCCGCGGGCTGTCCCGCATGGAGTACGCCCCGTTCGGGATCGAGATGTCGGAGTCCCGCGAGCGGTTCGACGAGGCGGCCGCGATGATCGCCGAGGCGCTGGAGAGCGGCTGGATCGGGGGAGACGGCCCCTACTACCCACGGCCCCGGACCCAGCTGCGCCCGAGCCCGCCCAGGTCGTTCCGCGACCGGCTGTACTGCGTCGCCGGATCGCCGGACTCGGTCGCCTCGTGTGTCAGTCTCGGGGCCTCGCTCCTGACGATCGTCACGCAGCCGGTGCCCAACCTCATGCCGGTGTTCACCAGTTACCGCGAGCAGTACCGCGCGGCCCGCGGTACCGAGGCGCCGCCGATCGCGCTCAACGTCAACATGTACTGCCATGAGGACGCCGATGTCGCCAGGGAGCGGTCGCTGCGGTACATCCACGCGTTCTTCGCCTCCAACGTCAGGCACTACGAGTTCATGGGGCACCACTTCAGCCAGACCAAGGGCTACGAGCGATACGACGAAGTGGCCAGGATGTTCCGGCAGGCCGGGCTGGAGGCGGCCGCGGATGCCTACGCCGCGTGCGCCCTGGCTCGCGGCGGCGTGCCAGGCGCCGGCGGCGCTCAGGGGCCTGATCCCGGTCGTGACCCCGGCGGATTATCACTGGGGGGTGGCCTACCGGCAGGGCGCGTTCCAGCTCGGCCAGCTGCTGGGCTGGCACATGCTCAAGGCCGGGCAGGCCGTGGCCTGCCGTGCCGCCGCGGGACAGGACGTTTCCGCGGAAACGCGAGAGCTGCTGACGGTCCTGGCCTGCCCGGCCAGAGCGTACGCGCACCTGCCGCTGCGGGAGACGCCGGCCGTCAGCAGCCTCCTCCCGAGCTGGCGGAAGTGGCTGGATCACGAGGAGCGCGACAGCTACTGGACCGGGCTGAGCTACCGCGACGCCCGCGCCCGGGTGGCCGTCCCGGCGCTGCACGTCGGCGGCTGGTTCGACCTGTTCCTCGGCGGGACGCTGGACAACTTCACGACGTTGTCAGAGCGCGCGGCGACCGAGCGTGCGCGCCGCGGCCAGCGGCTGATCGTCGGCGCGTGGACGCACACCGACCGGACCGGGACCGCGGGTGAGCTGCACTTCGGGCTGATCGCGTCGGAGCAGGCGATCGGGCTCGAGAAGTTGCAGATCGATTTCCTCCGCCGTGCCGTCCGGCCGGAAGCGGACGAGGAGGCCGGACCGCGGGTGAGGCTGTTCGTCATGGGGGACAACGTATGGCGCGACGAGGATCAGTGGCCGCTGGCGCGGACCCGGTGGACGCGCTGGTACCTGCATCCCGGCGGCTCGCTGTCACCTGCCGGGCCCGGCCACAGCGGCGCGCCGACATCGAGCAGGACGTCTTGCGCGAGACCGCCGAGGAGATCGGAGCCACACCGGTCCCCGTCGACGTCAGCGACGCCGCAAGCGTCCGGGCGCTCGCCCGGGAAGCAGCCGGCCGGTTCGGCACCGTGCACGTGGTCTGCAACAACGCCGGCGTCGGCCCGATGGCACCGATCGCCGAACTGACGATGACGGACTGGCACTGGATCATCGGCGTGAACCTGTACGGGGTCATCCGCGGCGTGCAGACGTTCCTGCCCATCCTGGCGGCCAACCCCGCCACCGCGCCTCGCCGGCGGCGGGTGATCGCCGCCGCCTTCCGGAGGGCGGCTGAGGACGGCTAGCCCGGAGAAGTACCACAGCCGTTTCCGCGTCGGTGCAGGCGCCCGACACCGCAGATCGCGTCAACCACGCGGGGCTCGCTGCTGGCGTCCGTGAGACCGGGCCGCCACTGGGAGGTGGTGACCACGCCCGGCGGCACCAGCGTCAGGCCGTCGAAGAAGGCGGCGATCCGCTCCGGGCTGCGCAGGTGATACGAGTCGGCCGCGCTCTGGTTGTAGGCCCCGACCGCCTGGTTCAGCTGGGGGCTGGTGTCCGTGCCGTCGGTGAGCGCCAGGTAGCTGCCGGCCGGAAGGGCGCCCAGGAACCGGCTCACGATCAGGCCGGGCTCGTCGGAGTCGGGGATCTGCCCCAGGATGCCCAGCATCATCACGGCGATGGGCTGGCCGAAGTCCAGGGTGCGGGCCGCCTGGTGCAAGATCTCCTCGGTGTCGCGCACATCCGCTTCGATGTAGCTGGTGACACCGCCGGGACCGCTGGTCAGCAGGGCCTGGGCATGGACCAGCACGAGCGGGTCGTGGTCGACGTAGACGATCCTCGACTCCGGCGCCACCTGCTGGGCGATCTGGTGAGTGCTGGCCGCGGCCGGCAGGCCGACGCCGATGTCCAGGAACTGCCTGATCCCGGCCTCGCCGGCCAGGTAGCGCACCGAACGGGCCAGGAACCGGCGCTGCTCCCGCGCAACGTGGATGATGCCGGGGAAAAGCTGCATCATCATGTCACCGGTCTCGCGGTCGGCCGCGAAGTTGTCCTTGCCGCCCAGCAGGTAGTTCCAGACCCGGGCCGAGTGCGCCACACCGGTGTCGAGCCTGGGCCCTGGACCTCCCCCGCTCTGCGGTGAGCTGCTGCCTCTCACAACGCGCGCCTCCTGTCCCGGGGACAAACGGGCCTGACCCACCAGAGTGGCCTCTTGTGCCGCCGTCGCCAGAAGTTTACCAACGCCTCAAGAAGCCACCTGAGCCACTACCAGGAACGCCTGAGGCAGTGACTCCACTCTTGTGAATATGCCTGATTCATGAGCACAGCGGGAACGGCTGCGGCTACTCTTGCCAGAGTTAATTAAGCTGGGGTCCTTGCTGTCGGATATCCGGGACCTGGGACCGTCGGCGGGTCTCGAAGGGAAGAGCACATGAACGTCGAAACGGCCCTCAAGGAAGCGATGAACATCGAGGGTGCCCTGGGCGCGGCGCTGGTCGACTGGGAGAGCGGCATGCCGCTCGGCACCCTCGGTGGCGGCAGGTACCTGGACCTGGATCTGGCCGCGGCCGGGAACACCGAAGTGATCAGGGCCAACACGCGGGCACTGGAAACCTTGAGCCTCGACGACTCGGCCGTGGACATCCTGATCACCCTGGGGAAGCAGTACCACCTGATCCGCCTGCTGACGAACACCGACGGCGCCAACCACCTCTTCCTGTACCTCGTGCTCGACCGGCCGAAGGCGAACCTGGCCCTGGCCCGCCATCACCTCAAGCGGATCGAGCAGAACCTGGTCATCTGACCTGATCCCGGTACCCGGCACGAGAGGTCCCAGCGGCCCGCGCCGTTCGGTGCGGGACCGCAGGCCGGGAAGGGCGCCACGTGGTCCGGCGTGGCGGTCACCGGCGGCGGCACCATGTTCGTGCTGGCGGCCACGCCGGCGCGCCGCAGCCTGCGCAAACCCCGCCTGCCTGCGCAAGCTGACCTGGCTTCCAGGCATGCGGTTGGCATGTGGTGTACGGCTGCAAATCCGGTGGAACCGGCGTGGAGATTTTAAGATGTGCCCTTCGGTCCGCCGATGGCAGACTTCTGCCTCTTCCTCAGTGATTACTGACATGACTAAGGGCCACCGGCGGTCGACCTTCGCCTCTACCTGAGCGCGACAGATGGCGGTCCACTCAAAGCAGACCCGTTATAGGGACAAAGCGCTTCCCACAGAACGCGAGGTAATCCGTGCCGGAAGGGGAAGGACGGGGATTGAGGTGAAGCGGGCGTGCTGCCGACCGCATCATGCAGCGCGCCGGGGTCTGGCCGGAGTCCGGCCCCCGGGCCAGCTAGCAGCGGCCCCATCAAGGCGCCAAAGAATATCAGCTCGCAAAATTCCTGGCATACATGCCGGAACTGTCGGAGCGCATGGACCCATCAAGAGGCAGAAAGAAGGAGATGGGAGAAATGCGACTGTTCACGATGAAGCCGCTGCGGATATCCGGCCCGGCGGGGGCGAGGAGGTTTGGCTATCGCACGGCGGGGCTGGTTATGGCGGTGCTGATGGGCGGCAGCGTGGCCACGGCCATGGCCGCCCGGCCGGCGCTCGCGCAAACGCCGAATCCGGCTCCCGGTGTCACGATGGGTGCCGCCGCCCCGCGGGCATCGTCGGTATTCCTGGCCTACACCGGCACCAATGGCGCGGTGTTCCTGCGCAATGAAGTCACTGGCACCGTGACCGGGCTCGGCGGCCGGCTGACCGGCGGCCCCGCGGTGGTCCAGGCCGCGACCGGGCTGGCGGTGTTCGGCCGCGGCACGGACAACGCGCTGTGGTGGACTCACCAGGCAACTGGCGGCACGTGGTCCAGATGGCAGTCGCTCGGCGGCGTCATCACCTCGCAGCCGGCCGCGGCGGCGGGCGCGACGGTCAGGTTCGGGGCGCTTGCCGCGCTTGCCCGCGGCACCGACGGCGCGCTCTGGTACCGGATCCAGGGACAAGGCGGCGACTGGTCCGCGTGGCGGTCCCTCGGCGGCAGGCTGCTGGCCGGCACCGGCCCGGCGGCGGTGAACGCGGACGGCGGCCTGGCGGTCGCGGTCACGGGCACCGACCACCACGTCTGGCTGTTCGGCCCGATGGGGATGCAGGTCTACGGCTTCCTCGACTTCGGTGGCCAGACCAGCAGCACCCCGGGCATCACCAACCTCCCGGGCATCATGGCCCCCCAGCTCGTGGTGTTCGCGCGCGGCACGGACAACGCGCTGTGGTACAAGCAGTCCATCCTGCCGATCGGCAACCCGGGCGGCTGGACGTCACTGGGCGGCAGGCTGACCACGGGGCCGGCCGCAGCTACCGTGCCGGGCGGAAAGACCTACGTCTTCGTGCTTGGCACTGACAACCTGCCCTGGATGAGGAGCGGCACATGGCCGTCCCTCGGCGCCTGGACCAGCGCCTAAAGGGCATCCGTCCCTGTTACCCGCGTGTTGGATGCCGCAGAGAATCTGGACGTGCCGGGACGTCACGGACGGAAAGGGCGCACGGCCGAAGTGAACGTTCGCCTGATGTATCTATGGCCGGCGGTCCGCCTCCGGTCTGTCACAGGCATGCATGCCCGGCGATCGCTGACATGCCGGACGCGCTGCTGAAGCGGCTGGGGACCACGCAAACCATCACGGGGGAAGCATGGATACATCTATCGGCAG
>Ga0335082_10006750_pt1 | contig 12505 bp, 8 predicted proteins | sample Lox_Sample_41_FD_206718 | JGI IMG/M metagenome (GOLD analysis project Ga0335082, IMG submission 206718) | Soil microbial communities from Loxahatchee National Wildlife Refuge, Florida, United States - Lox_Sample_4.1 | ecosystem: Environmental > Terrestrial > Soil > Wetlands | place: USA: Florida...
GCGGTCGCCGTCCTGCTGCTCGCAGCCGGGCTGTCGGTCCCGGCCGCCGTCGCCGCCGGCAAGCAGGCGCCGGACGCATTCCAACGGGCCGTCGCCAGGCACGAGGCCCTTGCTGGTCCCGACGCGTTCGAGCGGGCCGTCGCCAGGCACCAGGCGCCGGCCGTCCCCGACGCGTTCGAGCGGTACGCGGCCAGCCATCCCTACGGCCTGGGGCTGACGGCCGAAACCGCGGCGACCGGCGAGGCGAAGAACGAGGTCCCGTTCGTTGCATCGGCGAACGCTCGGCCACGGCCGATCGTGGCGCACACGAGCACGGGATCCGACTGGGGCAACGCCGCAATCGGCGCTCTCGGGGCTCTAGGGATCGCACTCGCCCTGACCGGCATCGCGATGTACGCGCGCGCCGCCCGGAAGCACCACTCGTCACCCGCGCTCTGAAGCAGCAGCGACCGGGCCGGAGCGCCGGCGGCACTCGCCGTGCGCTCCTGCCCGGTCGCCACATTTCGCCGTCACGCTGCCTCGAGTGCCGGGGCAGTTTCGGGTGCTGCTGGTTCGCCGCGGGTGTTGGTAGCGCGGAGCGCGATCAGCGCGGCGGCGACGAGGAAGAGGCTGCAGGCGACGAGAGCGCGCCGGAAGCCAGAGGTGAGCGCGTCGGGCTGGCTCGCGTGGCCGGTCAGCAGGTGCTCGGTGCGGGTGGTGGCGATGACGGAGAAGATGGCGAGCCCGAGTGCGCCTCCGAGCCAGGTGGAGGTGTTGATCAGCGCGGCGGCGAGTCCGGCCTTGTCGGTGGGGACTCCCGCGTTGGCGGCCGTGTTGACGCCGACGAAGACGAAGCCGAGGCCGAAGGACATGATCAGGAGGCCGGGCAGCAGGTCTCGCAGGTACGAGCCGTCGACGGGGATCTGCGCGAGCCAGTAGACGGCCGCGGCGGAGATCAGCGCTCCGGCGACGATGATCGGGCGGGTGCCGACCCGGGCGAAGAGCTGCGAGGCGATCCCGGATGAGATCGCGACTCCGGCCGTCGCCGGGAGGTAGGCCGTGCCGGCCTGGAGCTGCGAGAAGCCGAGCACGTTCTGCATGTACAGGGTGAGGAAGAAGAACATCGAGTAGAACCCGGCCATCGCGATCACCTGCGTGGCGTCGGCCGCCGCGAGCCCTTTGATGCGGAAGATCGAGAGTGGTACGAGCGGATTGGAGTCGCGGCGCTCCTTGCCGACGAAGGCGAGCAGGAACAGGGCAGATCCCGCGAGACCACCGATCGTGCGCCATGTGTCCCAGCCGACGCTCGGCGCCTTCACGAGCGTGTAGATCAGGAGCAGCATTCCGCCGGTCACGAGCACGGCGCCGAGCGCATCGAAGTTCTTGACCTGTGTCTTCGATCGTTCACCGCTGACGAAGCGGAAGGTCGCGACGAGCAGCACTGCGCAGATCGGCAGGTTGACCCAGAGGACCCACCGCCAGCCGACGTCCTCGGTCAGCAGCCCGCCGAGAAACACTCCCACCGCAGACGCGAGTCCTGCGATCGCGCCCCAGGCGCCGAGCGCCGTGTTCCGATCCTTGCCCTCGTGGAAGGTGGTGGTCAGGATCGAGAGCGTGGCCGGCAGCATCATCGCCGCCCCGAGCCCCTGAACGAGACGCGCGCCGACCAGCATCGCCGAATCGCCGGCCAGCCCGCCGACGAGCGACGACAGAGCGAAGACGGTCATGCCGACGACCAGGATCCGGCGGCGGCCGAGCAGATCCGCCGCGCGGCCACCGAGCAGCATGAACCCGCCGTAGGTGAGGAGGTAGCCGCTCAGCACCCACTGCAGGCTCTGTACCGAGAAGTGCAATTCGTGCCGGATCGAGGGAAGCGCGACGTTGACGATCGAGGCGTCGACGAAGTCGAGGAACCCGACCATGCAGAGGAATAGGAGCGTCAGCTTCCCACGACGCGTCCCCAGGAAGGACGGCTGCCCGGGAGTCTCATGGAGAACAGCTTGGGACGACATGCGGATACCTCCAAGTTAGTTATCTGACTAACTCGCGAGACGTTACCTGACGCTGCTACCTTCATGAGTGAGATGGCTAACTCAGCACCGGAGAAGCGGCCCGGTAAACGGGAGCGCCTGGTCAAGAGCGCGCAGGACCTGATCCACGAGCAAGGTGCCCACCGCACCACGCTCGCCGACATTGCAGTGCGTGCCGACGTCCCGCTCGGGAACGTCTACTACTACTTCAAGAGCAAGGACGAGCTGATCGGTGCCGTCCTCGACTCCTACCAGGAGGAGGCGGTAGTGCTGACCCGCGCGTTCGGGCGCCACCGCTCTCCACAGGCTCGTCTCAAGGCGCTCGTCCAGAACTGGTCAGAGATGCGAGAGATCGTCGCGCGTCACGGCTGCCCGATGGGCACACTCTGTGCCGAGCTCGACAAGGACGACGGCGGCCGCGACCGTGACGCAGCCGCCGTGATGGCGATCATCATCGACTGGGCCGAAGACCAATTCCGGCAGCTGGGCAGACGCGATGCCCGCGACCTCGCTGTCGCGCTCTTCGCCGGCATCCAGGGCGCCGCCCTCCTCGCCAACACCTTCCGGGACCCGAGCATCCTCACCCGCCAGGGACGCCATCTCGAACGGTGGATCGACACACTCACACGTCCGTAACGGGCGACACGCCGCCAACCAGTCGAGAGCCATTTCGGGCGGCCGGCGCGTGACACACCGATCCAAGAGTCTTCGACAATTCGTCCTGGACGCGCGAGGAAATGGCGCTGCGGGACAGGTCCACCAGTCTGACGCCTACATCGACTACCGAAGGAGCCGCCATGTCGCGTGCCAGAGTCCACAACTTCTCGATCTCGCTCGACGGCTTCGCCACCGGTGAAGGCCAGGCCGCCGACGCCCCATTCGGTCACGCCGGTCATCGGCTCCACGAGTGGATGTTCGCGACCCGATTCTGGAACGACCTCGGACTCGTCGAGCCGGGTGGTGACGCTGCGGGCACTGCCGGCGCCGACAACGCCTTCGCCGAGCGCTACGAGCGCCACATCGGCGCGGAGATCATGGTCGCGGTGTCCGGTTGTGGGATGGCCTGGAGGGGCTGGAGCAGCAGTACGACGTGGAGGCGGTGTCGACGCGGAGCGGCGTCACCCATCTCACCTTCACCCGCTGAGGGTCGGGTCAGGCGGCGTTGGGAGCCGGTCCACCGGTCTCGATCCCGGTCGCATCACCTGTAAGCGAATCGAGAGCGAGCGCCACAGCCTCGTCGGCCGTCAATGTCCGGCCGCGCTCCCAGACCTCGGCGAAGGCGGCATCGTCGAGCTGGGTGTGGACGGCGGCGAGGGTCTTCGAACTAATCCCCGCGAACCAGGGAGGTCTCGCGCCGATCTCCTCCATGAGGGCCTCCGAGGTAGAGAGAACCTGCGTCGCGGTCGCCGCTCTTCCCGCGAGGGCGAGGACGCTGGCGAAGCGACCGACGCCGGCTGCGAGCAACAGAAGGTCGTTGAGCTCACGGAGGATCCGCTGGCTCTCCTGCAACGGCGAGATGGCGTCCGCGACGCGCCCTTCGTCGACGGCGATGTCGGCGAGCATGCTGAGCGCGATCGCTTCGACCAGCTCATGGCCTGTCGCACGCGCCCGGGGGAGGATGCCCTCGTAGAGCTCTCTCGAGCGTCCGAGTTCGCCATCTTCGTAGTACGACCAGGCATGAGCTCGGGCCGCGCGCAATTCGTAGTACTCGTCTCCGAGGTCGCGGAACCGTTGGACGCTCTCGCCGTAGAGCTGCTGCGCTCTCGGCCAGTCGCCTTCCTGCCCGATGCCGTAGGCGACCATGAGCAGCGAGAAGGCGGTGCCCCACTCGTCTTGAAGCTCGCGGTAGAGGTTGAGCGCCTCCTCGGCGTGAAGCCTGCCCGTCGTCACATCTCCGCACGTCAGGGCCATGTCGGCGGCGCCGCTCAGGGCTTTCGCGCGCGACGCGGTCGGGCGCTCGTCGGCGCGGAGTGCTCGTTCGAGTTGACGGCGCCCCTCGATCAGATGCCCCTTCAGATCCCAGAATCGCCAGAGCGCTGCCGTCAACCTCAGCGCACCGCTGCTGTCGCCTGACGCCTCGAGCCAGTCCAGGGCACTGCGGAAGTTGTCGTGGTCGCGCTCCAGCCGGTCGAGCCATTCCTCGTGGTTGCCCACGCCGATCAGGTTCGGCTCTGCCTCTTCGGCTAGACGGAGGAAGTGCTCTGCATGGCGGCGGTGAAGCGTCGACGCCTCCGCTGAGAGCTCGAGACGTTCCGCTGCGTACTCGCGGACCGTCTCCAGCATGGTGAATCTGGGCTCTTCATCGCTGCCCTCGAGTCGAGTAAGTCCCTTGTCGGTCAGCGACGCCAGTCCCTCGACCACGTCCAAGTCGTCGTCGCCGCCGCACACGCCCTGCGCCGCCTCGATCGTGCACCCACCGGCGAAGACCGCGAGCCGCACGAACAACCGTTGCTCCGCCTGCTCGAGGAGCTCGTGGCTCCAATCCATCGTCGCGCGGAGCGTGCGCTGCCGCTCCGGTGCGTCCCGGGCTCCTCCGACGAGCAGCTTCAGACGGTGATCGAGCCGCCGGCGCATTGCAGCCGGGGGCAACGCGCCGACGCGTGAGGCGGCCAGCTCGATGGCCAGTGGCAGTCCGTCGAGCGCTCTGCAGATGTCTGCGACCGCTCCTGCGTTTGCGGATGTGACGGCGAAGTCCGGCCGGACTGCCTGTGCACGCGCCTCGAACAGCGCAACCGACTCGCACTGCCGGAGGCGCTCGACGTCTTCGGCGCCTGTGGGCGTCGTCAGCGGGGAGACGGGATAAACGTGCTCGGCGGACAGGCGAAGCGGAGCGCGACTGGTCACCAGCAGTTTCACGCCGGCCGCGTCGGCCGTGATCTCCGCGGCCGCCGGTGCGGCTGTGAGCAGATGCTCGAAGTTGTCGAACACGAGCACGAGCTCGCGGTTCCGCAGAGCCCGGGCGAGATCCTCTGCGAGCGTGTCGCCACTTGTTGCCCCGACCCCGAGCGCCTGCGCGGCTGTCGGCAGGACGAGCGCGGGATCCTGTAGCGGCGCAAGACTGACGAAGACGACGCCGTCGGCGAAGGCGTGGAAGAGCTCGGTCGCGGCTTGGAGGGCGAGCCGGGTCTTGCCGGTCCCGCCGGGGCCGGTCAGCGTGAGCAACCGGACTTCCGGACGGCGGAGCAGTACTGCCACCTCGTCGATCTCACGCTCGCGGCCGATCAAGGGCGTCGGCGGCGTCGGCAGGCGGGCGGCGGCGATCATCGCCGAGGGCGCGGCAAGCGCCGGATCCTGGTTGAGGATCCGGCGCTCGAGCCGCTGCAGCTCCGGTCCGGGCTCGATCCCGAGCTCCTCGACCAACGTCGAGCGCCCAGCCTGGTACACGTCGAGCGCCTCCACCTGCCGACCTCCGCGGTACAGCGCCAGCATCAGCTGGGCCCGGAACCGCTCGCGCAGCGGCTGCTCGTCGATCAGCAACTCGAGCTCGGGGATGACGTTGTCGTGGCGCCCCAGCGCGAGCTCCGCCTCGAGCTTCAGCTCGAGCGCGTGCAGCCGCAGCTCCTCGATCCGCGCCGCCTCCGCGCGCGCGAAATCGTCGTAGCGGAACTCCTCCATCGGAGCGCCGCGAAAGAGCGCGAGCGCCTCCGACAACAGCTCGGCCTGTTTGCGCGGCGGTCGGCCGCTCGCATCGGAAAGGAGCCGCTCGAAGCGATGGAGATCGAGCTCGTCCTCGTCGAGCCGGAGCGTGTAACCGGACTCCAGCGTCGCGATGCGGTCGCGCCCGAGCAGCTTCCTCAACGTCGCGACATGACCCTGCACGGCATTGCGGGCGGCCGGCGGCGGCCGCATGCCCCAGAGCGCGTCGACGGCTTCGTCAACCGCGACCAACTCGCCCGCCCGAAGCAGGAGCAGCCCGAGCAACGCCCGCTGCTTCCTCCGCCGCGGCGCGACGTCGCGCCCGCCGTCGACGACCTCCAGCCTGCCCAGGAGGCGGAACTCCACGCTGCCCCGATTGTCGCATTGTGCCCGCCGCGATCCAAGAGATGAGGGCCGCGTCAGCAGCGCGTCAGCCGCGAGGTGCAGCCTGGCAAGGTCAACGGCACAGGAGGTCTCCGACGTGGCGATTCCCGAGCTGTCCCCCGTCGAGCTGCAGATCGTGCGGCTCGTCGCCCAGGGCCGGAGCCGTCGCGACATCGCCGACGAGCTGGGTCTCAGCCTGAAGACCGTGGACTGGCACGTCGCGCGCGGCCGCCGCAAGCTCGAGCAGGCGGCGACGCTGCATGAGCGGATGCAGCGGGAGACGGATCGGACTGACGAGGCCGCCGGCCGGAACCAGAGGAGGGACCGATGACCAGAAAGCAGCCGTTCGTGGCCGTCGTGGCGGCCGAGGTCGACAACCAAGGGAGGGAGTCATGAAGCGCACGATCGCACTGGCCTTTGCCCTCGCCGCGGCCATGAGCTTCGCGGCGGCGGCGCAGGCACGTCCTTCAACCGGGGGGCCGTTCGGTGGCGGATGGAATCACCGCAGCGCCGACGTCACGTTCACGAAGTGGGTGACGAGTCTTCCCGCCGACCCGTCGACGCTGGCCGGAGTCTCCATGGCCGGAGTGGTCGGAGGCGACGTTGGCCCCGGCGTCTACGTGGGGAAGGTGCTGAGAGACGACACGACGTCGAAGCCCGGCTTCTGGCTGGCGCAAGCGCTCTACGGATTCAGCGGCAGCCAGCACTCCTTCCTCGCGTACAACTTCATCACGGAGAACGACACGGCGAGCCCAGTCACCGCCACGATCCGTGGAGTGGTCATCGCAGGATGGATGATCGGTGCGCGGGTGACCGGGGAATACACGCAGTTGGACCCGTGCCCCATCCCGACACCTGGGAACGTGTTCGGCACCGTGTGCTTCCAGGGAACGCTCCACCTCGAGCTCGGATTCGGCCACTAGGACCTTCAGAGCTACCGCAGCCGTACAGCCAGAGCCTCCGTTCCTTGCGAGGCCGGGACTCTGGCGTTCCGCGCCGGCCGGGGAAACCAAAAGCTCGATTTGCGGGCATCTGCGGAAGCCCTCTGACGGATTCGAACCGTCGGCCCCCTCCTTACCATTCTCGGAGGGGGCCGACCCGTGCGGGTCTGCGCCTGGCGGTGCGGGTTCGCGTGCCTCGCTGGTAGCCGCGCTTCGCCGCGTTTGTCATGGCCGTGCGACCTTGGTGCGACCCGCACGAAGTCGACTGGGGTGCCGGCTGAGCACGCCATCGATTGCCCACGGTTGGTGCTGTTGTGCGATCGCGAACACGAGCAGCGAGATGCCGCTGCCGAGGAGCGAGCCGGCAATGACGTCGGTCATCAGCGGGTGGTGAAACCGGAGCCAGCTCAGAGCGGCGCGAGGGCCGCGCGTCGCGGCGTGCTTTGCGGGAAGATCCGCCCGGCGTTGAGCAGGGCGAGCGTGACCAGCGCACCGAAGGCGAAGCCGCCGACGTGCGCGAAGAACGCGACGCCGCCGCCGTTCGCTCCGGCCGAGGTGAGGCCTGCGTGCCCCTCGACGAGCTGGTAGAGGAACCACCCGCCGAGGTAGACCCAGGCGGGGATTTGCACGAAGAAGACCAGGACGAGCGTCCGTATGCGTGCCGTCGGGTAGAGGATGAAGAAGGCGCCGAGCACGGCGGCGATCGCGCCGCTGGCGCCGAGGTTCGGGACGCGTGCGGCAGTCGCCGTGCCGAACAGCAGCGTGATGGCGGTCTGCGTCATCGTCGCGACGAAGCCGCCGGCGATGTAGAAGGCGAGATAGCGGAGGTGCCCGAACGCGTCTTCGACGTTCTTGCCGAAGATCGCGAGGAAGAGCATGTTGCCGAGGATGTGGCCCCAGCTGCCGTGCATGAACATCGAGGTGAACCAACTGATGCCCCACGGCTCGGGCCCGCGGCAGGTGTTGTCGACGGTGCAGGCGTAGAACGACGCGTGGTAGATGGACGAGTTCAGGTGCGGGAGCTCGTACAGGATCCAGACCGCAAAGTTGGCGGCGATCAGCGCGACGTTGACGATCGGGAAGCGCCGTGGGTGGAGTCCGTCGGAGAGCGGGAGCATGGCGACCCTCCTAGGACGCGACGGGGGTCGCGGGCTCTGCCGGAGGCGTCGCGTGGCTGGCGGCGGGCCGTAGCCCTGCCGCAGCGTAGGCGTCCGGCCCTTCGAGTGTCTCCGCCTCGAAGAGCGCCTCGGCGAGGGAGTCGAGCCGCTCGCGGTTGTCGCTGAGCAGCTGCAGTGCTTCGTCGTGCGCCTCGCCGACGATGTGCCGCATCTCGTCGTCGATCCGCTCCCGCGTCCGCTCGGAGACCTCCGAGACGCCGGGCATCAGCGCGGAGCCATCTCCGTCCTGCGGGAGGACCGAGAGGAATCCGATCTCGTCGCTCATGCCGAAGCGGCCCACCATGTTGCGCGCGAGCGAGGTCGCCTGCCGGATGTCGGACTCGGCGCCCGTTGTCTCGTCGCCGTAGACGACCTCCTCCGCTGCCCGGCCACCTGTCGCGACCTTGATGTGGGCGAGCAGGCTCTGCTTGTCGTAGTTGAAGCGGTCGCCGCCCGGCGCCGAGATGGTGACGCCGAGGCTCATGGTGCGCGGGATGATCGAGATCTTCCGGACGGGATCGGCGCCGGGCGTGAGCATCCCGACCAGCGCGTGGCCCGCCTCGTGATAGGCAGTGCGCCGCTTGTCGGCGGGGGTGAGCAGGAGCTTGCGCGCCGTTCCAAGCTCGATCTTCTCGAGCGCGTCGGTGAAGTCGCCCATCGTCACCTGCGCGTGGGCTCGGCGCGCCGCGAGGAGCGCGGCTTCGTTGGCGAGGTTGGCGAGGTCGGCGCCGACCATTCCGGCGGTCGTCGCCGCGAGGGCGTCCAGGTCGACGTCCGGGGCGAGCGGGATCTCGCGCGTGTGCACGCGCAGGATCTGCTCGCGGCCTTCCATGTCGGGCGCCTGAACGGGGACGCGGCGGTCGAAGCGGCCCGGGCGGAGCAGCGCCGAGTCGAGCACGTCGGGACGGTTGGTCGCGGCGAGGACGATGACGCCCGTGGAGGCGTCGAAGCCGTCCATCTCGGTCAGGATCTGGTTGAGCGTCTGCTCGCGCTCGTCATTGGCGCCGCTGAAGGCGCCCGATCCGCGCGAGCGGCCGATCGCGTCGATCTCGTCGATGAAGATGATCGATGGCGCGGCCGCCTTCGCTTGCGCGAACAGGTCGCGGACGCGCGAGGCGCCGACCCCGACGATCATCTCGACGAACTCCGACGCCGACATCGAGAAGAAGGGCACGCCCGCCTCACCTGCGACGGCGCGCGCGAGCAGCGTCTTACCGGTGCCCGGGGAGCCTGTGAGCAGCACGCCGCGCGGGATGTGGGCGCCGAGCTTGCGGTACTTGTCCGGGTCGCGGAGGAAGTCGACGACCTCCGTGAGCTCGTCCTTGGCCTCGTCGATCCCGGCCACGTCCGCGAAGGTCACGTGTTCCTCGGTCGGCTCGTACTTCCGCGCTTTCGTCTTTCCGAAGGAGAACATGCTGCCGCTGCCCGACTGGCGCATGATCAGGTACCAGACCCCGAAGAAGAGGATCGTCGGGCCGAAACCGGCGAGCAGGGTCTCCCACCAGGGCGTCCCGGGCGCAGCCTTCGCCGTGACGACGACCCCCTTTTCCTGCAGCAGCGTGTCGAGCGCCTTCGTGTCGGCGAAGTCGGGCACACGAGTCGAGAACTCGGTCGCCGGCTGCGCTTTCTTGTCGCCCGCCGGGTAGCGAATCGCGCGCTTGAGCGTGCCCTGGATCGCAGCGTCCTGCGCGGTGACCGTCGAGACGTTGCCGGCCTGCACCTGCGCGAGGAAGGTGGGCGAGTACGGAATCGTGACTCGTTGGCGCGCGGCCGCACCGTAGAAGAGGAGGACGAGCGTCCAGTTGAGCGCCAGGAGCAGCAGGAGGGCGCCGAGCTCGCGGCGGCCGATCTGAGGCTTCTTGTTCGGCGGGCCGTCTGCCGCATCGTCGTGGGTCGGGGGCGGGCTCATCTGAATCTCCTTCGTGGTCGGAATCACCGAGAGCGTGCGACCCGTCGCTGCCAACCGCCTGCCAACCGCGCCTGCCTGGATGCCAGCCTTCGAAGGTGCGAGACTCGTCGGGGAGGCAAGAGAGCCAATGCCAGAACTGCTGGAAATCAGGCTTCTCGGCCCGTTCGAGGTTCTCGTGGGCGGGACGCTCGCCGACGTTGGCGGCTCGAAGCGGCAGGCGCTGCTGGCGATGCTGGGGCTTCGGGCCGGCCGGGTCGTCGGCGTCGACATGCTCATCGACGGGCTCTGGGGTGCCGACCTCCCGTCTGCTCCTCGAAACGCGCTCCATCATCACATCGCCCGGCTTCGAGCCGCGCTCGGAGAAGAGTCGATCGTCGGGTCGTCCGACGGCTACGCGCTCCAGGACGCGCGCGTGGATGCTGCCCGATTCGAGGAGTTGCTGGCCGAGACGCGCGCTGCGCTCCGCGACGTCGACGTCGTTACGGCAGCGGATGCAGTCGAGGCGGCTCTGGCCCTCTGGCGCGGGCCGGCGCTGCAGGGCCTGACCGGCACGGCCTGGTTCAGTGCCGAGGCACGCCGACTCGAGACGCTGCGGGTCGACGCGCTCGAGGAGCAGTTCGAGGTTGCACTTGCGCTCGGCGAACATCGTGAGCAGACACCGGCGCTCCGGTCGGCGCTCGCCGACAACCCGTTCCGAGAGCGGCTGTGGGGACAGCTGATGCTGTCGCTCTACCGCAGCGGCCGCCAGGCGGACGCGCTGGAGACGTTCCAGGAGGCGCGGCGCGTGCTCGCCGACGAGCTCGGCCTCGAACCCGGCCCTGACCTGCGGCGGCTCCAGGAAGCGATCCTTGCGCACGACCCTGCGATCGCCGCCGTCCCGGTCGATCGCAGGCGCCGCGGCAACCTCCCCGCACAGTCGACGTCGTTCGTAGGTCGCGAAAGAGAGCTCGACCAGCTCGCAGCGCTTCTCCAGGAGCACCGCCTCGTGACGCTCACCGGGCCGCCCGGCGTCGGCAAGAGCCGGCTCGCGGTCGAGACGGCGCGCTCGCTCGAGCGCGAGTTCCCGGACGGCATCTGGCTCGTCGACTTCGCGCGCGCAGGTGGCGCGGAGGACGCAGTGCGGCTGCTCGGAACTGTTGCCGACGTTCGGGGCTCCGACCCGCTCGCCCGCGTCGTCTCGCGGCTTCGACACTCAACGGCACTCGTCGTGCTCGACGCGTGCGAGCACGTGCTCGAGGAGACGGCGCGGATCGTCTCGACGATCCTGGCGGAGTGTCCGGGCGTGCGGATCGTGACGACGAGCCGTGAGGCGCTGCACGTCGGGAGCGAGGTACGAGTCCCCGTCTCGCCACTCGGAGTCGCAGCTGTCGATCTCTTCCTCGAGCGTGCGCGCGCGGCCCGGCCCGGATTCGACGCCGACGACGAGACGCTCGCGCTCGCGGCAGAGATCGCGCGGCGCGTGGACGGGCTGCCGCTCGCGCTCGAGCTCGCCGCCGCGCGCACGAACGTCCTCGGACTCGCGGAACTCGTCTCCATCCTCGACCGCCGTGAGGCGCTGCTCCACGACGGCCCCGCCGCCGATCCGAGCCGCACCGCACTGCGAGAGCTCGTGGAATGGAGCTACGACCTGCTGCACGGTGACGAGAAGACGCTGCTGCAACAGCTCGCCGTCCACCGCGGCGGCGCGTCCCTCGCTTCACTCGTTGCGGTTGCCGCAGCGGACGGTCTCAACGAGGCGACAGTGGCGTATCTCGTCGCCGCGCTCGTGGACAAGTCGATCGTCTTCGCGACGTTTTCCTCCGGCACCGCACGCTACGACATGCTCGACACGGTTCGCGACTACGTGCTCGATCGACTCTCCGAGAGCGGCGGTCTTGCCGCCGCCCGCGCCGCGCACGCCGACTACTTCGCGGAACTGGCCGTCGAGGCGCGCGTCGCGCTGCGCGGGCCCGACTGGCTTCGCTGGGAACGCCGCCTGCAGGTCGAGAACGACAACTTCTGGGCCGCGCTTGCCCATGCGCGCGAGGCGACCGACGCCGGTCTGGCGGCACGGCTCGGCAGCCTCGGCTTGCACTTCGCGCTCGGGGAGCGGGTCTCGGCAGGACGGCGGTTCCTCGAGCTCGCGCTCGCCGCGAGCGGCGAAGACGCGCCGATCGAGCTGCGGATCGAGCAGCTTGCGGTCCTCTGCTACCTCGCGACGGAGGAGCTCGACCTTCCGGCCGCGCTGGCGGCTGGCGAGCGGGCGCTCGCGCTGGCAGCGACCGCTGAGGCGCCGCGAGAGCTCGGGCTCGCACAGCTGGCGCTCGCGCTCGCCCTGGCGCAATCAGGAAGAGCGGAAGATGCCGACGCGCTCGCGCGCGATGCCCTCGCCACGCTCGAGTCGGCCGGCGACGACTGGGGCAGCGCGGCGGCGAGCGTCATCCGCGCCACAGGTGCCGCAGCCGCGGGCGACGTCGCCACCGTCGCCGC
>Ga0335082_10006752_pt1 | contig 12502 bp, 9 predicted proteins | sample Lox_Sample_41_FD_206718 | JGI IMG/M metagenome (GOLD analysis project Ga0335082, IMG submission 206718) | Soil microbial communities from Loxahatchee National Wildlife Refuge, Florida, United States - Lox_Sample_4.1 | ecosystem: Environmental > Terrestrial > Soil > Wetlands | place: USA: Florida...
ATGTTGTGCCCGCTCTTTACAACGATCTGCTTGCTATTCGCCGAGAGCTTCACCAACGTCGCCTGCCCGTCTTTGCGCTCTTTTTCCAGCTGCGTTGCGGGAACGTCCTGGTCGTTCGCGTAACCGCCTTCTGCCCTCGTCAGCACCACCAGCGGGATCTTTCCTAACGTTCCGGCCTGCGACGTCTTCATCCACTTCGCGAAATACTCTCCCGACCACTCCCGCTGGCTGCTCTCGGCATCTTCCATCTGCGGCAGCACCTGCGCCCACAGTTGCAGCTTCTGAATCGGCTCCGGCAGCACCTTATACATCGCATCAAGTTCGTTCGGACCCTGCGGCTGCGCATCCGCCGGGATCGCAGGCTTGTCCGACGCACGCATCTCCTCGCGCGGCTCAGGAATGCTCTTGCCCTTCGCATCTTCTCCGAGCCGCAGAGTCTTGCCACCGCCGATCCCCACCCGCATCCCCTCAAACGCCGCATCCACCTGGACCATCCCGGCAACATCGCGCGGATACGTCATCGCGAAATTGCGCACGACTGGTCCGCCATAGGAATGCCCCACGAGCACGTACGGTCCCTTTACCCCAAGCTCCTTCAGCGCATCGCGCAACTCCAGATTGATCTGTGCAAACGTTCGTGGCTTCGGGCCGGGATCGCTCCACGCATATCCCGCCCGATCGTAAGTACAGATCCGAGTAAATTTCGCGACGCGTGTCTGCACCAGATTCCAGTCAAAAGAAAAATCGCCCAGCCCGTTCTCAACGACAACAGTCGGGCTGCCTACACCACTGCACTTCACATGCAGCCGATGTCCACCCAGATCGACAAGTTTCCCCAGGGGAGCAGGCGCTGCCGACTGAGCGATGGCGCTCAGACAGCCACTCAGCAAGTATCCCGAAAGACATCGGACGAATGTTCTGTTCCACATGTTCATCCCCCAGTAAATTGACAGACGCGCTCCATCGAGAAACGCAACCATCGATCATTCGGTTCCGTCTCCATGAGAGAATATCGTCTCACTATGCCGATCACGGAAACCGCCGCTTCGCCCACTTTCGACGTCGCCTATGTCCGCTCGCAGTTCCCCTCCCTTTCCCAGACCGTCAACGGCTATCCTGCCGCCTTCCTCGACGGCCCAGGCGGAACACAAGTCCCGCAGCGAGTGATTGAGGCCGTCTCCAGCTATCTCGCCACCAACAACGCCAACACCGGCGGAGCATATGCTACCAGCCGCAACACCGACGCCTTGATCGCCGAAGCGCGCGCCGCCATGGCCGATTTCCTCCACTGCGGCGCCGACGAGATCGTATTCGGCCCGAACATGACGAGCCTGACCTTTGCTATCTCCCGTGCCATTGGCCGCGAACTAAAGCCCGGCGATGAGATTCTTGTGACCCGCCTCGATCACGATGCCAACGTTTCGCCCTGGACCGCGATGGCAGAAGACCGCGGCATCACCGTCCGCTGGGCAGAGATCCTCGACAGAGACTGCACGCTCGACCTCGCCGATCTTGCGTCGAAGATCAACGAGAACACAAAGCTTGTCGCCGTCGGTTACGCCTCGAACGCCGTGGGCACGATCAATCCGGTGAAGGAGATCGTCGGCCTCGCCCACAACGCCGGAGCCCTCGCCTACATCGACGCCGTCCACTACGGACCACACGGTCTGATCGACGTTACTGCTCTCGACTGCGACTTCCTCGCCTGCTCGACATACAAATTCTTCGGACCGCACATGGGCGTCCTCTACGGTAAGCGTGAACACCTGAAGCGCTTTCGCCCCTACAAAGTCCGTCCAAACACGAACGCGATTCCGAATTGCTGGGAGTGGGGAACTCTGAACCACGAGAACATCGCGGGGGTCACCGCCTGCGTGGATTACATCGCTGATATCGGAAGAGGAATACGTAGGGACGGCCGCCTCGACTGTCCCCCGAGCGAAGCGAGGGCGCTCGAGAAATCAGCTCGCCGCGCGGCCATCGAAGCATCCTACGCCGCGATCCACGAACACGAGCGCAGCCTGCTGCAACGTATGATGGCCGGGCTCAAGAAAATTCCCGGCCTGAAGATCTATGGCATCACCGACCCCGCCCGCTTTCACGAGCGCTGCACCACCTTCGCGGTAAGAATCGAACGCCACACACCACTCGAACTTGCTACCAAACTCGGCGATCGCGGCTTCTTCACCTGGGACGGCAACTACTACGCCCTCAACCTCACCGAGCACCTCGACGTGGAAAAATCCGGCGGCTTCCTGCGCATCGGCTTGGTCCACTACAACACGATCGAGGAAGTCGATCGCCTGCTGTCAGCACTGCGCGAAATCGCAGGGTAGCGCCGCCGTCTCGGCGGCTGTGGTGAGCAGTGTCTGACCGCCCACCCTAGGAGACACAACTTGGGGGAAGTCCGCCACCAGCTTGTCGCCCAAACGCACGTCAGCCCGGGACGCATCCCAGGCTGAGCAGCGAATTGAAAAATTTTCGAGCTTGTGATCCGCGGGCCTACGGCCAGCGCTTCGCCGTATCTTCCCAACCGGCCGCGCGCACCGGCTGCGGAGCCGCGATTGTCGGTGCCGCCGCAACGGGAATCCGCGCCGCTGGCTGTGGACCGTTCACCGCCGTCGCAAGGGCAGGCTTGGACATATCAGACATGCTCTCTTTTTCCTCGGAGAGCAATGGAGCCACCAGCCGCAGTGCTTCCACTTCCTTCTCCAGGCGTGTCAACTCCATCTCTTTCTGCCGCAACACCTCGTAGACGTTTTTCATAGTCAGGGTACCCGCACAGTTTGATGGGTTCGAAACCTTCCTCGGAACTTTAGCAGAGTTGCCTCTGTTGTCAAGGGTTTCCAATGGTTCGATGATGCATCGGAGGAGCTTTCTACGAAGTCCCGCAGAGGGTTTTCTTCAGCACAAGATGAGTAAGGATGAGCCTCGGAGTCTACGAGCAGCAATCACCGGAGCAGGAAGAATGCAGCCACCGCGCCGCCAACAACAAGCAGGACCACCAACACGTACTTGTTGCGCCCGAGCCATGATTGCGAGGGCGTGAGCCCGGCACTCAGAAAGAAATCCACAGAGGGCGTGACCGCGTTCTCGGGACTCTTTTCGGGCAGAGGATTCGTAGGCGCTTTCGCCGTCTCAGCGATCGTTGGCTGCTGCTCGGCCGGTTTCGCCGGAATAGGAGCCGTCGCCTGAGCAGGCGCGTCCTTCTCACTTTGCTTCTCGGACGTGCTCTTCGAGGTCAACGGAGGATTCGCCTTGGCCATCGACGCAGCCGTGGCCGCGATGGTCCCGCCCGCAGGCTTGCTCGTGGAAACGGTCGACGCCGCTGCTGCAGGTTTTCGCGCAGCGATCTGCTGCCTCAATTGTCCACGCCACTTCTTCTCTTCACATTCCACGCAGAGAGTTCGCCCTGCCGAAATCGGGAAGCCGCACGCCATGCACTTTTTCAGATCCCTCAAGACGGGTGGCACATGGCTCTGGTCGAGATCATCCGCTTTGCCGGTATCAATCTCCGGACTCAACGCTGCCGACCAGAACAGTGGCTTCTTCTTGGGAGACTCAGGCGCCACCTGCGGCACACCCTTCCCTTCCGCCGTTTCCGCGACGGGCGCCACCGCCTTCGCCGTTTCCGCAGGCGCAACCGATGGGGCCGCTGTTGTCATCGAATTCGTCGCAACCGCGGGGTCCTCAACCACAAGGTCACTGAGAAACTGTCCCTCAAAAACCTCCGAGTGCACGGCTTCTGCGACAGTTGCTTCGCGTTCGCTCAAACGCTCCGACAGATTCTCCATCACGCCCGCAAGACGAACAGCCGTCTCCACCATCTCGCTCAGGCGTTGCACCGCCGAGACATCCCGCTCCCCAAAGGCATTCGCTTTCCCGGAGAAAAGCTCGAACACCCCCAGCACCTGGTCGTCATGGACAACCGGCGTCACCACCACCGACGCGATTCCCAGCTGCCGGCATACTTCGCGGTTCACCCGTGCGTCCCGCTCGGCATCGTCGCAGCGCAGCAGTTGCCGCGTCCGCACGCTTTCGCCCGACAGTCCAAACTCGCTCGACAGCAACGCGCCCAACTCCGGCGCATTCGAGCCGGCGCTGGCCCGGCACAGCATATCTTTCCGGCCTTCCCGGCGCAGCGCGATCGCGGCACCGCTGGCCCCGGTGATGTACTGCGCTCGATCAGCGAGTAACTGCAACGCCGCATCCAGATCCCGCTGCGCCATCTCAGCAAGGGATGGCCCTGCATTTTCCCCCGTCGCCGGCACCGAAGCCATGGCCGACCGTGCCTGCGCCGCCGCGAGGGCCGCCGAAACTCCTTGCCGCGGATTTGGGATGTTCTGTTCCAAATTCCCACCTGCGAGCGACAAGCGCCCGCCGCTTCTATATGCCTTATAGGAGAGCTACTTGGAGTCTCCCTCGCTGCGCGGAACAGTGTCAAGATTTCCTGAACGCAAAAGTACACGATCGTAAGTGCGGGAACGGCAACTCCCATCCTTCAACACTCAGCATTCGGCATTCAGGCCAATAGAGGTCAGCCTTCGGCGCAAGCCGTGGGGTTTTTGTGGAAGTCGCACCCCCAGCCCCAAAAAGGCCGAAAGAAACGGAACAGGAAGGAACCGACCTGACTAAATGGCAAATGCTAAATGCTAATTGCAGAGGCAAGGCTGAATGCCGAGTGCTGACGGCTGACAGCTACCAGCTACTTCTTCCTCAGCGCCGCTTGCGCCAGCCCATTCGCTTCAGCATTATTCTCGCGCGGCACGTGCGAAATGGAAAACGCCAGCGACCGCGCCAGCTTTCGACAAGTCCAATGGAGGGAATAAAGCCGTGGACTGCGGCAGACATACTCACCCGTCATCTGCCGTACCACAACTTCGGAATCAGAATAGACGTGAAGTTTCTGGGCCTTGCGCTGAACCGCATATTGCAGGGCTTCCATCAACGCGGCGTATTCGGCAACATTATTGTCCTGGTGTCCGATCCATTTCGCGATGCGGACGGGGCCGTCCGCCAAACCGCTGATCACCACTCCAATGCCCGCCGGACCCGGGTTTCCCAGGCATCCGCCGTCCACATAGGCCACCAGTTCTGACGTCACTTCAATATTTCCTGCTGAACTCTGCACTTTGCACTGTGCCTTTATCGCTTTCCAAGGTCAAGACCATTATTTGGTTCCCTTTCAGCGTTTTGCAGTTGTTCTTGTGACTGTGAATCTTTCTGTGCAAAAGCCGTACCCAATAAAATTCGCCCGGACTAAGTTTCTCCCTGACAACTATTTGCATTTTTCAATATGCACAGCTTCTCACACCTTCAATGCACCAATACTTTGCGTTGACTTTTTTCGTTACTCTGGTAAGTTTGCTTGCGTCGACGGTCGAAAGGGTTGGCACAATAAAACGAGCCGATCCAAAGTAGACTGAGTGATCAGCCGGGCGGGGTGACCTGCAAGGCGACCGGACCTGAAAAAACCGACGGATCTGCGAGGGTCAGTTGGGGTTCGGAACTGCGAAAGCAGTGATCGCATCAAGGGGCTGTGACGGTACATGGTTCCACGCTGTAGGCTCCCTCGCAGGAGCTAGCAGCTAGGCCATAACCAATGTCACGGCCCTTTCAATTTTTTCTACCCACCTTTTCGCGAATCTCTCGAGTCACTCTCCAGCCCAGCCCAACACCTTCAAATGCACGATCCTGCCACTTTTATCAGTACCCGCGCTCGATATCTCCGCATAGTCTTATCGGCGACGCTCATGACGCCGCAGAAACCCTCAACTCCTCGCTCCTTCGGTCTGCTTGTCCTGCTGATCCTTTTCCAGGCCTCGAATCTCTCTTCTGTAGTCAAAGCAGGCGGCACTCCTACTACTCCGCAAGCCAGCTCCGCCATCCGTGATCTCGTGAACAGCGGACAATTACCAGATCTCCGTTGGCCAAACTTCACTGACCACAAAGCGCACGTCGCCGAATTCTACGAGTCCAACGGCTACACGCCCGCATGGCTGCAAGGACATCAGCCATCTCCCCAAGCCTTGGCCCTGATCGACTCGTTCAAGAATGCATGGAAGAAAGGGCTTCAACCGGAAGACTACGACGCTCCACGCTGGGACGATCGAATCCACGCGCTCCAAAGCTCCGACGCCGATCCATCCCGTTTCGACGTGGCCCTCACAGTCTGCACCATGAGACTCGTCTCGGACCTCCGCATCGGTCGCATCAAGCGGAAACACCTGCGCTTCGGACTGAGCGTCGAGCAAAAGAAATATGATCTGGCACAGTTTGTACGCGACAAACTCTTAGCAGCACCCGATGTCTCCACCGTTCTCGATGAAGTAGAGCCGACCTTCGCCGGATACCGCCGCACCGAAGCTGCCCTCATTCGCTATACAGACCTGATAGGGAAAGATACCGGGGAAAAATTACCACCGTCGGACAAACCCATCGATCCCGGGAAGCAATACGCAGGAGTTCCCCGTCTGCGGCAAATTCTGCAACTCTTCGGTGATCTGCCCGCTGACGCCCCGCCTCCCGCCGATCCACAGCTCTACGATGCGGCCCTGGCCGAAGCAGTCAAGAGCTTTCAACGCCGTCACGCTCTCGCCGACGATGGCCGCATCGGCAACGAAACTCTAAAGCAACTCAACGTCCCCGTAGCCGATCGTGTCCGCCAATTACAGCTTGCCCTGGAGCGCTGGCGCTGGGCGCCGACAGAATTCTCCCAGCCTCCCATCATCGTGAATATTCCCGATTTCCAACTTCGCGCATTGGACGAGACGAACAAAGTCGATCTCCGGATGCGGGTCGTAGTCGGGAAAGCCATGCGCACCGAGACGCCTGTCTTCTCCCGCGACATGACCTACGTTGTCCTGCGTCCCTACTGGAATGTTCCGCCCAGCATTCTGCGCGGCGAAATCGTACCTGCCATTCAGCGCAACAGGGAATACATTGCCAACAAACGCTACGAAGTCACCACGCATAACGGCACGGTGGTCACGGACGGCACAATCTCCGACGACGTGCTTGCACAATTAAGGGCAGGAAAACTGACGGTCCGGCAGAAGCCCGGTCCCACGAACGCTCTCGGCCTCGTGAAGTTGATGTTCCCCAACGAGTTCAACGTCTACTTGCACAGCACGCCGGCGCCGGAAGCATTTTCAAGGTCACGCCGTGACTTCAGCCACGGCTGCATCCGCGTGGAGCAACCCGCCGAACTCACAACCTGGGCACTGCGCAACAATCCAGGATGGACGCTCGACCGCGTGAAGGAATCCATGGAGAGCGGCAAAAACAACGTAACGGTGAAACTGACCCGCCCCATCCCGGTCTTCATCGTCTACGCTACGGCTCTAGCGTATGAAAACGACGAGGTCCACTTCTACGACGACATCTACGGACACGACGCAGCCCTCGCAAAAATGCTGGCCAAGGGATATCCATATCCTTAATGGAGTGAGTTACCAGCGGCGAACGCGTCCAACGTCGACATGTACAAATTCAGAAGCTGCGTAGTATCCCACACCGCCACGCCCCAAGCGGAGCGCGGCATCGCGAAGCTCGGCAGTCGACACTCCCGGTATGCGAATGTCGATGGCCATCGCCTGCATATGCAAACTGTGGCGAGCCACGCCATGGCCGTGGGTTCTCAGGTATTCGTTCGTGTGAGGTGTGCGGTATCCACAGACTACGTCGATCTCAGTATTCGGACGCCCCAGCGACGCCAGCAAATCATGCAACAGGTCCAGCAGACGCGGATCGTATTCGCGAACGTCACCCGTCCGGTAGTCGCGCAGGTATTCATCAATTCGCGCCTTCGCATCCGGATCGTAATCTTCACCGTGGCGGTAGACCACATCCAGCCGCTCTCTGGTGTGCGTGTGATAGAAGCGAAGCCGGTACGGATTATCCTCGGTCTTCATTGCCGTCGTGCGCGCCGGAACTGCAGGCAACAAAACGGCCAGCAGCACCAGAATTCGGCCTGTAAACCATCGCCACATCCTCGGCTCCCGTGAGAATCGTGAAACCTGCGTGATGGTTGAGGGAGAAAAATTCATCATGCAATCTGTATCAGGCAAAGACGTGGCCCCTCTCCGCTTTGACATTGGCTCTGCGTTGCCAGGCCGGAGATAGTTTTAATCATAGCGGACACGTCTCCGTTGTCGTTGTCACAAAGCAATGTCCCATACAGCCAAACTAGGGCGCAGTCGATGCGTAAACGGTTTGGCCGCCAACCACTGTTTCCACCACCTTCACACTGGCAATATCCTCTGCTGCAATTTCCAACGGATTGCGATCAAGAACGATCAGATCAGCCAATTTTCCTGTTTCCAACGATCCCGTAACGTCATCCTCATGCAATTCGTATGCAGCGTTGATGGTGGCGGCCCGCAGAACCGCTTCGCGCGACAGGCCTGGATCGTCACCCAACCTGCCACGATACTCCGCTGCCGCATCGAGAGCATTCGTCCGCGTCACACCAACCTTCAATGCGAACCACTCATTCAACGAATCCACCGGCCAATCGCTTCCGAACGCAATCCGTGCACCTGCTGCCGCTAGCAGCCCGCCAGGTTCCAGAATTTTCATCCGCTCCGTCCCAAAATAATCTTTCAAACCCATCGTATCGCCCGCCGGTTTTTCCCACTGCATCGAGAGCACCGGCGTCGTATCGAGCGCCTTGAATCGTCCAAAGTCTGCGGGGGTCACGATCTCGCAATGCGCCAGCGCAGGACGAATATCCGCGCCGTGAATCTCTTTCCTCATCACCGCAACCGCATCTAGCCCTGCCCGCACCGCGCCATCACCATCCGCATGCATATGTGGATCGATTCCGGCCCGCGCCAGCCGTACCAGAATTTCCCCCAGCGCCTTCGCTGGGAAATACACGGCGGGTCCGCGACTTTGTCCGTCCACCCACCGCGGAGTCTCCGCCGTTCCTGCGTTCATCCGATACGGCTCAACCATCGCGCCCGTTAACGCCGGCGCGGCGATCACTCCATCGAGAAACAGCTTCGCGTTTCGCACCGTGATCCCCGGCTTCGCCTGGATCGCACCCTGGTCATATTGCTTTCGATCCGCTACAACGTGAGCCACCGCCTTCGCTGGATCGCTCGCTTCCGCCACCGCGATCAACGGCGCGAAGTGCGCGCGCACAGTCAATTCCCCTGCAGCCTGTAACGCGGTGAACGCAGCCAGGTCCTCATGCGCCGCAACGGCATCCAGGAACGACGTGACTCCTTGTCGCGCCATCGCCTTCTGCGCGGCCTTCGCCGCCGCGATGTTTTCCTCAGACGTTGGCTCCGGAACTAAAGACGAAAACACCGCGAACGCCGAATCCTCGAGCAAGCCCGAAGGATTGCCTTCCACGTCGCGCCAGATTTTCCCGCCGGGTGGATCTTCCGTCGCCTTCGTGATCTTCGCCAGCGCCAGCGCCCGTGAGTTCGCCAGCACCGTGTGTCCGAACGACGATCGCACAATGATGGGCCGCGACGTCTTCAACCCGTCCAGCGTGGCCCGGCTCGTCTTCGTTCCCGCCGGACGCATGCTCTCCTGAAACCAGTTCACCACTTCCAGCCAGCCGTCGGGCTCCTGACTCTTCGTCTTGTCGAGACATGCCTGCACCTTCTCCTGCAGTTGTGCAATCGTCAGCGACTCGTAGTCCAGACTGCACCCTTCCAGCTTCAAACCGCCTTCCAGCGGATGCATGTGTCCATCGACCAGACCCGGCATAACGAAGCTGCCCTTGAGATCCGTGACCTTAGTCGAAGGCCCGATATGCGGCGCGACGCCGCCATCGTTGCCGACGTAAACAATGCGCCCCTCTCGGATCGCAACCGCCTCCGCGATAGACCCTTTGCCATCCGCCGTAAAGATCACACCGTTGCGGTAAACGCGGTCAGCGGGGCTATCAGCAGCAAAGCCTGAAGTCAGAAGAAACGATACGACCAGCAGTGTAAGGATCGAGATTCGGTTCATAGGGGTGGATTTGGAACCGCGCAAGACTAAACGAACACGCCGCCGCTGGCAATTCGCAGAACCAATCAGCCGGCTCAATGGTCGAAGTGGAAGAGCGGCGCTTTAGCGCCGCGACCGGCACCCTCCCGGCGGCCCTTCAGGGCCCGTGGTCGCATTCCCCACTCCACGTCCTCACGCCCGGAGCAAAATCGTAAACAATCCCCGTCCACGGGATGCCCGCCGCATAGACCAATTTTCAGACTGGGAACAAAGTCCGTTTCTATGGAAGAAAATCGATTTACTAAACAGACCCCGCGGTGGGATAATTCCTCCCCGTATACACTTCCGCGACGGCACATGCTTGTCCGGAAATCACTCCAGCACTTGTGAGGGCGAAAACAATCTTATGTCCAAGAATCCCCTGAATCGCCGCCAGTTTATGCAAATCGGCTCCGGCGCTCTCGTTGCCACGTCCGTCGCCAAGACCGTCCTGCAACCCCACCTTCTCTACTCATCGCCGCGTCCGGTTGCTCCCAGCGACACAGTCCGCTTCGCTTCCATCGGTACAGGCATCCGCGGATGCGAACACCTTCAGGCCTCCCTCTCAGTTCCCGGTATCCAGTGCGTCGGCGTCTGCGATCTCTATGACAGCCGCCACACCGCCGCCCGCGAGGCTGTGAACAATCCCAGCGTTGCCGCAACTCGCGACTACCGCTCCATTCTGGATCGCAAAGATGTCGACGCGGTCATCATCGCCACGATGGACCATAACCACCGTCACATCTTTGAAGATGCTTGCGCCGCCGGCAAGGATATCTATTGCGAGAAGCCCATGTCGCACACGCCCGAAGATGGATTCTCCATGGTCGAGGCCGCGCAGAAGAACAAGCGCATGATCGCGGTCGGCAGCCAGCGCGTGAGTTCCATCCTCTACGCGAAAGCGAAAGAGATCTACGACTCCGGCAAGCTCGGCGAAGTTTTCTGCATCAACGCCTACTGGGATCGCAACTCGCCCTCCGGTGCCTGGGTCTATCCCATTCCGCCGAACGCGAGCGAGAAGACCATCGACTGGAACTCTTTCCTCGGTGATGCCCCCAAAGTTCCCTTCGACCCAGTCCGTTTCTTCCGCTGGCGCTGTTTCCGCGACTACGGCGAGGGACTCGGTGGAGATCTCTTCGTCCACCTGCTCTCTGGCATTCACTTCATCACCAGCACCAACGTTCCGGCGTCGCGCGCGGTGTCGGCCGGCGGTCTCTATCACTTCAAGGACGGACGCGAGTTCCCCGACCTCATCGAGACCATGTACGACTATCCGAACTTCCGCGTCACGGTTCGCTGCAACCTGAACAATGCCGGCGGCGAGTTCATCGCGTTCTACGGCACCAAGGGCACGCTGATCATCAAAGACGCGACCCTCAGCTACAAGCCAGAAGACACGCGCCCCGAGCCCGAAGGCTATTCCGTATTCGGTTGGCCAAAGGAATTGCGCGATCAGTACTACAAAGAGTGGGGCGACCAGCATCCTCCGACTCCCGCGCTCAAGGCCAAAATCGATGACACAGGCGAGAGCTACACCGTCCCGCCCGGATACAGTGACACTGTCGATCATCAGGCCAACTTCTTTAACGCCGTCCGCACCCGCAAGCCGGTAGTTGAGAACGAAATGTTCGGCAACAACACCAGCATCGGATGCCACCTCGCCAACTACGCCTACTTCAACAAGTCCGTAGCTGTCTGGGATGCATCAGCAAAGAAGATCGTAAAGGGCTGATCCAAACCGAAAGGGTGCCCCACTTCTGGCCGCTGTTGCCAGAAGTGGGGCTTTTTATTGAATGAGTCGAGGAATCAAGTTAGCTCTTCGGCAGCACAATCAGGTTCACCGGGCCGGTAATCGCATGCGGCGAGCCCGGAGCCTTTGTCACTCCCGTCGACTTCACCGTCCACACGAACAGCTTTCCCTTGCTCCGGCTGATTGAGTACACGTGGTTCGCATTATCCCAGAAGACCTGGTCAATCGGATTGTTGGTCAGAAGTCCCGTGAACTTCGTGATCGGATTCGCTCCCTTGAAGTGAAAGATCTGGAATCCCGAACCTCCTCCGACCGCCAGATATTTCCCATCCGGCGACATCCAATAGCCGGTGACACCCCCGACGGATACTTTCGGCATGTTGGAATACGTGCTCGTCGTCGATAAATTTCCCGAGCTGTCGACGGTATAAGCAGCAAGCTGGTACGGACCATCGCTCGCCCAGTCACCGGTAACGGGAGCCATCGCCACCGCCAGATGATTCGTAGGATCAGCCGCGGCCAGCCACGGGCACCAGAAGTCTCCGCTGGGAGCCGGCGGGAATGGCGGATTCGTGCTCAGACGGCTGAGCGTCCCATCACTCGCTCGTTGCACACTGGCAATCAGCGGAGTGTAGTGATAGCAACTCGACGAGTATGCATACAGATTGTTTCCCACGAAACTTACGACGCTATTGTCGCTCGGCCCTCCGGCCAGGTCGCCGATGAAGCTTAACTGCCCCGTCGACTGGTTGATGCTGTACTGCA
>Ga0335082_10006753_pt1 | contig 12500 bp, 9 predicted proteins | sample Lox_Sample_41_FD_206718 | JGI IMG/M metagenome (GOLD analysis project Ga0335082, IMG submission 206718) | Soil microbial communities from Loxahatchee National Wildlife Refuge, Florida, United States - Lox_Sample_4.1 | ecosystem: Environmental > Terrestrial > Soil > Wetlands | place: USA: Florida...
ACCGACTGTACGGCGATATCGACGCGGCCATCGGCCATCGCCGCCGCTATGAGCGCGCCGAGCTCGAAGCCAAGCTGGCGCAGGCGGGTTTCACCGTGGAGCACAGCTCGACGTTCAATGTCGTTGGGGCGATCGGCTGGTACCTGAACTCGCGCCTGCTGCGGCGCCGCGCCGTGCCCGGGTTTCAAGCCCGCTTCTTCGATCTGTTGGTACCGCTGTTGCGGCTGGAGGAGCCGCTGAACACCAAGATAGGACTATCCGTGGTCGCCGTCGGGCGCCGCTGAGCTGGCGTGCGGCTAGGGCGCCCGCGCGTCGACGACCCGCATGCGACGAGAGGTGCTACTGCAACCGCGTTAGGGGGTCACCGTCAGGAGGTACAGTGTGAGGGCGCCCACGACAAAGAAGCCGAGGCGGAAACCCCACATGATCAGCCGTTCACGCGTAACTTGGTCTACTGTGGTCATGGTCATCATGGGCGGCGTCCTGCAGCAAAGTTCGTGCTCACTGCACTTCTACTACCACGCCAGCACCCATGTAGCGACGATTGTCTGATGGGAATGACAGTCAGGGGTATTGTGCAGACACCGGTAACGGGCTGCGGCCGCGGACTTCGCCGAACGATTGCAACCGCCAACCGGGCCGACTAGGCCCACGAAGCAGCCCGAGCGATGGTCGCGAATCTCCTGCCATGAGACGAGACTGGCACGCGCGCTGCGGCCTGGTGGCCCTCGCCCTCTTGCTGCTGCTCTCGGGTCTGCACAGCATTGCCGGCTACACTCACGGAGGCATTGCACCCTCCGGGCACGCCTGGGGTAGTGACGACGCCTACATCTCGTACCGCTATGCCCGCAACCTGGTCGCCGGGAACGGACTCGTCTTCAACCCCGGCGAGCGCGTCGAAGGCTACTCCAACTTCCTCTACGTCTTGCTGATGGCGGCGGTCTTCCTGGTGACCGACCGCCACGCCTACGGCTGCGCCCTGCTGCTCAATCTCGTCTGCATCGCCGTCGTCTTCATGCTGTTCTGGCGCTCCACCAGTGACCGGCTCGGTCACCCCCGAGGCTGCATCGCGGCCTTGTTGTTCGCCCTCTGTCCGCCGGTCTGGTTGTGGGTGGGGTCCGGGATGGAAACGCCGCTCGTGCTGTTGTTGACCGTGGCGATGTGGATTCTGGCGGAGGACGTGGTGCGGCAGGGGCCCACCGCAGACCTTCGCTGGTTGTGTCTCGTGATCGGGTTGTCGGTGCTCCTGCGTGCCGACGGCCTCGTGCCGGCGGCGATCACGACTGGCTACCTCGCCCTGCAGCGCCGCTGGCGCGCCGCGGCGTGGTGCGGTGCCACGCTCCTCGTCGTCACCGGGCCGTACGAGGTCTGGCGCTACGGCTACTACGGCAACCTCCTCCCCAACACCTACTACGCCAAAGTCAGCGGGTTGCTCCTGGTACGTGTCCAGAGCGCGATCGTGCAGCTCAGTCGCATCGGCTGGTATCAAGGGTTTCTGCCGTACTACGTGGCGCTGGCACTCGGTGCGCGACGGGTCGTCGGGCTCGTGTATCGCCCGGACAGCGCCGCGCCGGAGTTTCCGTCGTTCTTCGCCGCCGGTTGGCTCGTCTATTGGCTGTACATCGGCGGCGACCACTTCGACGAGCGCTTCCTGCTGATCTTGTGTCCGCTGGCAATCTTTGAGGCGCTGCGCCTGTTCGATGCACCGCACTGGCGCCGGCTGCTACCCATCGGCGTCGCCGTTCTCCTGCTGATGCCGCTGCGCTGTTTTGTCGCGGATGCGCGCTACCACTACACCCGGCACAAGTATGATCTTTGGATCGGGCTCGGCACTTTCCTCGGGGAGCACCACGCCGGGGAGACGCTGGCCATTGACGCGGCCGGCAAGGTGCCGTTCTTTTCCCATCTGCAGACGCTGGACATGCTCGGCCTCAACGACGCGTTCATCGCGCATGCGCCGGTCGTGGCCTTCAACCCGGGGCACAGCAAGTTCGACGCAGCCTACGTCCTGTCCCGTCGGCCCGACCTGATCGCAGCCTGGACGTATCTGGGAACCGATCTCGGCTGGGGCCTGACGCGCGCCCTCTACAGCGGCGCCGGCTACCGGTTGCGCTATCTGGTGAACGCCAACGCCGAAGCGGCGCGCGGCGTCGCCGGCGACATCGTCGACGTCGCGGGGTGGAATGACGAGCAGGTACTGGCCCTCATCCAGCGCGGCTACCGCTACGCCGTCCTCGATCGCTCAGTAACGCGGACAACCACCCCGCCGGAAGCCGGCGCGCCCGCAATGCCCGGGCGTCCGCCGCGCTAGACGCAACGGCACGTCCGTCATCGTCGCCTGCCGCCCACGCGTCGGGGCTCGATGCGCGCTCTTTGCCGCACCCCGGCCATCCGATATACGGCGCCCAGATGACCGCACTTTCCCGACTGGTCCGCCGCCGCGTCGAGATCGGTCTGGCGCTGGCCTCGCTCATCGGCACGGTCGGGTTGCTCGAGGTGTTGGCGCGCATCTACTACGCAGCCACCTACCGTCCCGTTCTCCAAGTGCTTGCCGAGCACTCCCCGCGACCACCGAAGGGGCAGAAGGTAGTGCTCGGTGACATCCTGCGACCCAGCCCGGACCCGAAGATCGTTTTCGAGATGAAGCCCAACCTCGACGTCCAGTTCGTCGGTGTGCCGCTGGTGACCAACGCGCAGGGCTGGCGGGAAAGGGAGCTGGCGGAACCCAAGGGCGCCAGGACCGTTCGGATCATCGGCATCGGCGACTCGTTCATGTTCGGCTGGGGCGTTCCCGAAGCCGATCGGTACATGAACGTCCTGGAGCGCGCGCTCAACCAGGGTGCGACTGACGTCCGTTTCGAAACCGCCACGTTTGCCGTACCGGGATACAACCTGCCGATGGAGGTCGAGGTCCTGAAACGCTACGGGCTCGCCACCGCCCCCGATCTGATCATCTACGGCTACTTCGATAACGACTACTGTCTGCCAAACTTCGTCGCCGCCAGAAAGTCGCTGTGGTCAGCCGAGTCGTTCCTGCGACTGTACCTTTCGGGGGGCATCAACGAGTGGCGCGGCTTGCTCATCTCGCGGGACAGCGTGATCAGCGAAGCGGAGGCGGACTTCGAGGCGCGCTATTGTGTCGAGGGCAACACGCAGCCGGAGTATCGTGACCTGGTCGGGAAGGCTCATTACCACGCCGCGCTGTCGGAGCTGGCGCGCATCGGCCGCTCCCTCGGCATCCCAGTGGTCTTCCTCAGACACCTGCCCTGCGACCGCTTCGACGGTGGGCCGATACCGGAAGGCATCGTCGAGGTCGATCCGAGCCCGGACTACGGGCGCTACCTGCAAGCACACGGGTATGCGAACCTGAGCTCGTCGGATCTCGTGCGTGGGCCGCTCGATCCGCACCCGTCACGGCTCGGACACCAGCTCATCGGTGCGCTCATGCATCGCGAGTTGACCCATCGTGGCATCGTGCAGGCGATCCTCGACGCCCGTAGGAAATAGTTGACCTGCCGTCGATGGCCCTAATTCTCGTAGCCGAGCGCACGCAGGCGTTCCCGCGTTGCGGCGTCGGGTGTACGCAGCGCCGGCGCCGGCTCGGGCTGCGCCGCCTGTGCCAACTGCTGCTTCAGCTCAGCCACTCGTTCGGGCGCCGCCGCCGCCACGCTCTGCCGCTCCGCCGGATCGGCAGCGAGGTCGAACAGCAAGCTCTCCCCGTCGGCCGTCACGACGAGCTTCGTCGCATCGCGCAACAGGGCATAGTGATGCTGCGTGCCGAGCAGGAAGCCCGGCAGCAACTCGGCGAACACGGCGCCGTCAGCCGCCGCGGCGCGCCCCCCAGCGAGGGCGCGGCCGGGAAAGTCACGATCGCCCAGGCCAGCAAGGTCCAATAACGTCCGGCCGACACCGGTGATCTGGACCAGCCGCTCGATGCGCTCGGACGCGTGCCCCGCCGGCGGCACGATCAGCAACGGAATCCGCAACACCTCCTCGTACAACGTGCGAGCATGCTGCAGCCCTCCATGATCGCCGAGCTCTTCGCCGTGGTCGGCCATCAGGCAGACGATCGTGTTGGTCAAACGTCCGTCGGCCTGCAATCGGCTCAGTAACTCACCCACCTGTGCGTCCACATGCGCAACGGCGGCATCGTACAGGTCGACGATCTGCGGGATCTGCGTCGGTGACGGCGGCGAGCGCCGCGCGCGTACGATGGCATTGAGCGGCTGGAGGGCGGTGCTCGGATCGACGCCCTCGCTCCGCCAGAAGCGCCGCAGCACGTCGGCCGGCGCCTCGTACGGATAATGCGGATCCATGTAGTGCAGGTACAAGAACCACGGACGCGTGTCGGACGACTGCTGCAACCATTGGAGCGCCGCGGCGTTCACATGCTCCGCCGGCTCCTTCGGTCGCTTGCTCAACCCGTACACCCACCCCGACACCGGCGCGTACGAATCGAAGCCCTGGGCGAATCCCAGATCGGGCGGCAACACGGGATTGGCAATGATCGCCGCGGTCCGGTAGCCGCTCTCGCGAAATGCCTGCGCCAGGGTTCGGCTGTTCGGCGCAATGAACTCGGCGGCACCGGGTTGCAGGACCCGCGGGTGCTGGCCGGTGAACAACGACTCGATCGCCGGATTGGTCCACGACGTGGTCGAGTGGGCCCGTGTGAAGAGCACGCCGCGCGCCGCCAGCGCGTCGAAGGTCGGCGACGTCGGCCGCGTATAGCCGTAGGCGCCGAGGTGATCGGCGCGCAACGTGTCGATCAAAATCAGCAGGACATTGGGTGGCGACGGTGCCGGCGAACGACAGCCGAGCGTACCAAGCGCCGCGACACCGCAGAGCACGACGACCAGCGTCCCGGCGTGCCGCCGCAGTCGCGGCACGACCCGCCGGCTCACTCGTTCCACTCCGGCTCCTGCTCGACCAGGGTGACCGGGCGGAGCAGGTCCGGGGAGATGCCTTCGATGAAGCGCGACGGCTTGCCCATGACCATGCCAACCGTGCGGTCGAAGATGGTGATGGGGTAGGTGATGTACAGGTGCGCCTTGGCGCGCGTCGTCGCGACGTACATCAAGCGTCGCTCCTCCTCCACCTCTTCGTCGTCGTGCACGTTGTACTCCGAGGGAAAGCGGCCGTCGGCGGCCCAGATGACGAACACGGCCTGCCACTCCAAGCCCTTGGCGGAGTGAATCGTCGACAACGTCAGCAAGCCCTCCTCGGGATCGCTGGCGAGCACGTCGCCGACGCTGTCGGTGGGCGGCTCCAGCGCCATGTCGGTGAGCAAGCTGCCGAGCTCGCGGTAGCGGGCCGCGATGGTCGCGAAGTGCTCCAGATCCTTGCGACGCTTCGGATGGTCCTCGCGATGCACCCGCTTGAGCGTCGGCTCGTAGTAGCGCAACACCTCGTCCACCTGCTCGGCCGGCACGCGCGTCGGCTCCCGCAGGCGCCGCAGGAGCCCGGCCAGCGCTTGCAGGTCGGTGCTGAAGGCGCGGCGCGGAAAGGCCTCCAGCCGTGCCGCCGGCTCCCCTTCCGCCTGCATCCACTGGATGATCTCTTCGCTCGAACGCGGGCCCACCCCCTCGATGAGCAACAGCACCCGATGCCACGAGACGGCGTCGCGCGGATTGGCGACGATCCGCAGGTGCGCCAGCACGTCCTTGATGTGCGCCGTCTCGATGAACTTGAAACCGCCGCGCTTGACGAACGGAATGTCGTGGCGCACCAGCTCCACCTCGAGGTCGAAGGAATGGAAGCTGGAGCGGAACAACACCGCCATATCGTCGAGCGGCACGCCTTCCTCGCGCAGCTCGAGGATGCGCTGACAGACGAAGCGCGACTGGAAGTTCTCGTTCTCCGCCGCCACCAGGATGGGCGCGTTGCCCTCGTGCTTGGCGCTGAAGAGGTTCTTGGTGTACCGCTCGCGCGCCCGTTCGATGATAGCATTGGTGACGTCGAGGATCGGCTGCGTGCTGCGGTAGTTCTCTTCCAGGGTGATCACCCGCGCCCCGGGGAACAGCAGCGGGAAGTCCATGATGTTGCGGAAATCGGCGCCGCGGAACGAGTAGATGCTCTGCGCGTCGTCGCCGACGGCCATGACATTATCGTGCTCGGCGGCGAGCGCGCGGACGATCTCGGCTTGCAGGGCGTTGGTGTCCTGATACTCGTCCACCATGATGTAGCGATAGGTGCGCGACACGCGCTGCCGGGTCGGGGCGTCGGCCACCAGCAGGTCGCGCAGCTTCACCAGCAGATCGTCGTAGTCGACGAGCTGGCGCTCGGCCTTGTAGGCGACGTAGCGCCGGTGCAGCTCGAGCAGGTCGTCGAGGTGCTCGGCCAGGTGGCCGTATTCTTCTTCGATCAACTGCGGCAGCGGCTGCGACTTGTTCACCGCCATGCTGTACATGTCGTTGATCGTCTGCTTGCGCGGGAAGCGCTTTTCCTTCTTGTCCAACCCGAGCCCGGCGCGCAGGAGATTGATGACGTCCTCGGCGTCGCCGCGATCGAGGATGGTGAAGTTCGATTGCAAGCCGAGGGCGCGCCCGTGCCGGCGCAGCGTACTGTTGGCGAAGGAGTGGAAGGTGCCGCCGGCGACGCGGTCGCAGCGGCCGTCGAGCAGCAGACTGGCCCGCCGCAGCATCTCGGCCGCCGCTTTGCGCGTGAAGGTGAGCAGCAGGACGTTGGCCGGATCGACGCCCGACTCCACCAGCCGTGCGACCCGAAACACCAGGGTGCGCGTCTTCCCGGTTCCGGCACCAGCCACCACCAACACCGGGCCTTCCGTGGCGGTCGCCGCGTCGTACTGCGCCGGGTTGAGCTCGTCGCGGTACTGGATGCGAAAGCGTTCCTCGCGCCGCCCACCCAGATCGCGCCGCAGCACGTACTTGTCGGTCTCAGCGCTGGATGCCATGGTGTGCTTTGCTAAGATCGCGATCCCGCATGAGCGCTCGGAACTATAGCAACCGCAGTGCGGCCAACAAAGCACCGCAACGCAGCATCCAACACTCGGCCCCCGACACCGAGTCCCCGGCGCTGAGCCCTCAGGACTCAGAACTCAGCACGCAGCACTCTCTTGATCTGCGCGGCGTCAAGTGCCCGCTCAACTGGGCCAGGGCGAAGGTACGGCTCGAGCAACTCGCCCCTGGCACCGAGCTCGAGCTGGTGCTCGACGACGCCAAGGGGGTGCGCGACATTCCTCGCGCCGCCGAGGCGGCGGGCTACGTCATCGCCACCGTCGAGCAACGGCCGACCGACTGGCGCATCGTCATCCTCACGTAGCGTTCCTGGACTCCGCTACCCCACGCACTCGTACAGCGGCATCGCCAGGCACGAGCCGTAGCTCGCGTCGACACTGTCGTCGTCATCGACGTCGATCGTCAGCCCGCCGTCGGAGTACGACACCCGGTCGGTCTGCCCGTCGTGCGTCAGCAGCAGCGACCCGGCGCTCGGACACGCCTGGCCCGACGGCAGGGTCAGTGACTGGTCGGTGTCGTAGTCGATCGGCGTGCCGACGCAGAGCGCGTCAATCCGGCCGCTGAGATCGATGACGTCGTCACCCGTGGTGGTGTTGTCGCTGAGGACGAAGTCGGTGAAGTTGCCCATGAAGCTGCCGCCGACCGAATCGCCGCCGAAGTCGACTTCATTGTTGATCGTCATGTCGTAGTCGACGGGGACGCAGTCGTCGCTGAACTGATTGAGGTCGAGCACGATCTGCGTGCCGGTGAATGTCAGCGTGACGTTCCGCTGGCCCGACTGCACCGCGGCGGTCCCACTCAGGGTCATGGTCAGTTGCGAAATGACGCACGGGGAGAAGATGCTGAACTCGGTGGCGGACAGCGAGGAATTGGTGAAATTCAGGGTGGCTGCGAGTGTGGTTTGGGCCTGTGCGTCCTTCGCCGTGAGCATCAGCTGAGTGACGTTGACGTTCGTCAGTTGCGTTGGTGGAAAGCTACAGCTGCCGGCCTGGGCGTCTGCGGTCATCGTTCCGTCCAGGGTGAGCGAGCCGCCGTTCGATGTATCCAGCACGCAACTGTCGAAGTGCAGAATGTAGCTGACGCCGTGGCCGGTGAGCGAGCAGCCAAAGCTGCGCGTGCCGCTGCTGCAGGCGGTCGTCTTCGGGGTTGCCGTTGGCGTCGGGGTATTCGGGACGAGCGGGTGGAACTCATTCGCCTGCAGCGCGAATGGGTTCAGGTCCCCCGCCAGCCGCGTCAGCGGAGTGATCAGCTCGGGGATCACCCGCAACGTCTGCACCGCGGTGTTCGTCATCCCCGCGGCGCGGCTGGCGACGCCGGCGTCGACCGTGGCGGTGACCGTCGGTATCGGTGTTTCCGTCGGCGTCGGCGTATCCTCCTGCTCGAGGGTCTCCGTCGGCGTCGGGGTCGGCGTCGGCGAGGGCGTCTCCGGTGTGTCGGTGGGTGTGAAGGTGCCGGTTGGAGTGGCGCTCGGGGAGTGAGTCGCGGTTGCCTCGGGCGACGTCGGCGTGGCAGTTGCCGTCGCGGCCGGCAGGGTTGCGGTGGCGGAGGGGCTCGGGCTGGCCGTGGGCAACTCTTCCGTAGGCGTCGGCGTAGCCGTGCCGGGCGCGGTGGTCGACGTGAGCGTCGGTGACGGAGCTACCACGGTGTTCGTCTCCGTCGCCTCCGAGGTCGGGGTGAGGCTCGGCGCGGTCGTGTGGGTGCGCGTCGGCGTCGCGGTCTCCGCCGGCGTCGTGGTGTCTGTGCCGGTGGCCTCCGGGGTGGCGGTGTGCGTGGTCGTCGCGCTGGGCGGAACGGGGGTGTCCGTCACCGTCGCGACTGGGACCGTCGTGTCGGTGCTGGTGGCTTGAGGCGTGACCGTGTCCGTCGAAGTCGCCGTGGGCACGGCGACGGTGTCGGTCACCGTCGCGGTCGGGACCGTTGTCGCGGTATTCGTGCTGGTCGCCGTCGCGGGCACCGGCGTTTCAGTATCGACCGGAGTGCCCGTGGGGATCGGGCCCGGGCACCTGTTGATGGCGCTATTCTCCGCGGCGAGGATCTCGTCGACCTTGATCTCGCCATCCTTATTGCGGTCGCCTAGTGGGCACACCTCGTCACTGGGCGCATACCCGAGAGCGCTGTGAATCATCGTGAGCACGTCGACGGGGCTCACGTCACCGGAGTCGTCGCAGTCGCCGTCGCAGGGCAGCGGCGTCGCCGTCGATTCCGGCGTTTGCCTCAAGGTGGCCGTCAGCGTGGCGGTTGGCGACGAGGTCTGTGTTTCAGTCGCGGTCGGCGACGACGTCGGCGTGCCCGACTGCGTACGGGTGGCTGTTGCCACCACGATCACGGTGTCGGTCGCTGTCTGTGTGGGAGTCGCAATGGCCACGGTGTTCGTGCCGGTTGCCGACGCCGTCGCTGGCGGTGTCGGTCCACCGATGACAGCCACGCCCTGGCACTGGCCGCTCCGGCAGCTGTCATTGCCGGTGCAGGGATTGCCGTCGTCGCATCCGGTGCCATCCGTGCGCGGCACCTTGTTGATGCAGTTGCCGGTGCCGGGGTCGCACTGGGCGGTGCTGCAGTCGTCATCGCAACTCTTCGGCGCACTCTCACACAGGCCGGTGGCCGGATTGCAGGCGGCCTCGGTGCACAGGTCGGGGCTCTCGCAGGTGACCAACTCCGGCTCACAGATACCCTCGTCGTCGCACTGGGCGCTCTTCACACAATTGCCGAGCTCGGCGCTGAACGCGGGCGTGCATGGCGTGCCCGCCAGCTTATGCTCCATCGGCAGGCATTGGGTGATCGACCCGATGACCGGGACGGTAAAGGTCTGGCATTGGGCGAGGGTGGTGCAATCGCCGGCGAAGGGGATCTCACAGGGGCTGAAGTCGGGCTTCGGGGTCCCGTGGCAGTTTCCGTCAGCCGCGCAGCTGTCCTGCTCGGTGCACGGATCGAGGTCGTCGCAGGACTGTTGGGCCGTCGCCCGCGTCGACCAGGCAGCCGTAAGGAGCGCCGTCGCTACCAACACTCGCGCCATACCACCAAACATGATCCCCTCCCTCCGTAGCGCCGCCAACCGAGGACGGCGGGGCCACACCGCCGCAGCCGCGGCGAGGCGCCAGTATGCCGATCACAAACCGCGCTGTCCAGAATGCGCGGCCCGCCACGGCGGGAAGGCGCTAGCGTGAGTGTACGCGGTCCAAAACCCCCCAATCTTCGCCCCGCTCGAACATGCGGCGGAGAACGATGCCGATCCCGACGAGCCAATACAGGATGACCAACTGCCACAGGTCGGCGAATGCCGAGAAAAATATCAACACCACGAAGTCGGTCTTCGTACTCTTCACGATCCAGCGCAGTTCGGGAAATCGAGTTGCGCCATGGTCGACGCAACGTTCGGTGAAGCGGATATTGCGCCAACAGCGCCAGAGAAGAATCAGATAGGCTAGCAAGCAGAAAATCCCCCCCTCACACAGCGCCAAGAAGTAAGAGCTATGGGGGGCCCCGATCGAGTGCGTCGGGTCCTTGAGAAAGCGGGCGAGGTCCCAATTGCCGACGCCGACCCCCAGAATCGGATTTTCGCGAACCAGCTCGCTGGCGACCTCCCAGGTGTACGCCCGGCGCTCCAACGAGCCCGATCCCACCCCTTCTTCGCCGCCCTGCGTGAATGGCAGGTTGGTGATCCGGTCGAGGGTTTTCTCCGGCGTGAATTGGATGGCGAGCACCGCTACCAGGGTCACCCCGACCGCCGCACCGAGGAGGGTCTTCAAGCTGACGCCCTCGTCGATCACGATCGTGATGCCGCAGACGCCCAGGCCCAAGAGCCCGCTGCGCGAGGCAGTCAGGAACACGCACAGACACATGAGCCCGATCACCGGCGCCACCATGATCTTGATGCCAGGAATCTTGATCCAGCTCGTGATGTAGTACAGCTCGGCGATCGCCAAGATGGAGAACATCGCCTCGCGGTTCGGATTCCACGCCGCTGCGATGATCGAGGTTGCTTGGGCACGGTATCCGCCGAACCCTCCGCCGTGAAGGACGCCCCACACACCGGTAATGGAACTGGTCACCATGAACGCCACGGCCACGATGTAGATCATCGTCACGTGGCGGGGTGAACGGATGAAGTTGATGAAGAACAGGATGAACGCGGTGCGGGTGACAATCGTCCGCATGTTCTCCGCGCCGTGCTCGACGACGCCAAGCAGAGCCCGCAAGCGCGGATCCGGACCGTTGAGGTGATCAGAGAGGTAGAAGATCACGACAATGAAGAGGAGCAGTTGCATGTCGCGAAGACGCAGAAACCAGAAATCTTCTTCCTGGTAGACCTTCACCGCGAGGAGGAGCAGGAAGATCGCACCCAGAACGTTGTTGATGGTCAACAGTCCGGATCCCTGCAGCGACTCCGGATAGGTCATCAGGAAGGTGGACAGGAACAACGCAATTCCGTACTCGGGATGGGTGACGACCAGGCCGATGAACAGCAGCCCAAAGAATGGGAGAAAGGCCAAGGGGCCGATGCCTCCCACCGCCAGGCCGAAGCCGATCCCGAAAACCACCAGCCCGGCCAGGAGCCTGGAGTTGGGAGCTTGTGCCGTCGCATTCATCGGCAGCGCCTCGCGCGTGCCCTGCGGTCAGTCGCGACGCCGCCGCGTGGGCGCGACCGCACCGCGATGGCCGCTCTCAGACAACTCCGTGACCGCGCGCGATACGACCAGGCAAACGACGCACGTCGACGTGCACCGCACGGCGGCGCCATGCGCCTCGACCTTCCCAATCCAGCGTCGGAGCTACCCCGCAACGACCCGCGGCTTTCTATGGCGAACGCCGGATGTCGCTCGCTCAACGCTCGAGCGGAGCGCAACGTATGTGCCGGCGTACCGCCCGAAGGACCGCAGCCGTCCCGTGTTCAACAGACCGACGAGCGGTGTGCGCCCGCCGAATTTCCCCGTGTAACATTTGACCGACCTCGATTTTGCACGACCTCGAAGGGACCACGCGCGGCGCGACGGGCGAGCGGGTTGCTCGTCGACGCGCGGCGCCGCATCACACCTGTCGGGTGAGGCGTGCTAGTCGGACGGTGCGGACGGATCGTGAGACGATGGCAGCTTACGGGAGTGGAACGTCGCCAGCCTGAAGGCGCGACGGCGAAGCCGCAGCACCACGAAGGACAAACACAGCACCAGGGGAAGGACAGCGAGCGGGGTGAGCGTGCACGGTGCGTTTTCGACCGCCTTGCTGTCGCGCTCGGCGGTGGATTCCTCGACAACCGCGGCCCACTTGAGCGCATGTCCTGCCCCTGGATGAGGGCGGATCGCGCGCAATGCAGGGCGCCCGACGGTGATCGTGAGCACGCCCAACAGCACCATGAGCACACTGGCATGCCACAGCGGTTGGCGGGCCGACTTCAACCCCATACGCGTTCTCCAGACGCCTCGCGGCGCGATTTATTCAACGTCCCGAGTGTATAAACGACCTACCCGCGGCGTCGGAGGCATTGCCCTCTGCAGTTTCAAGTCGGGTTGACCGGGTGTGGCTTCCCCGGGG
>Ga0335082_10006754_pt1 | contig 12499 bp, 5 predicted proteins | sample Lox_Sample_41_FD_206718 | JGI IMG/M metagenome (GOLD analysis project Ga0335082, IMG submission 206718) | Soil microbial communities from Loxahatchee National Wildlife Refuge, Florida, United States - Lox_Sample_4.1 | ecosystem: Environmental > Terrestrial > Soil > Wetlands | place: USA: Florida...
AGTCCACGCTCGCCTTCGACATCCTCTTCGCCGAGGGGCAGCGCCGCTACCTCGAGTCGCTCAACGCCTACGCGCGCCAGTTCGTGCAGCCCGCCTCCAAGCCCGACGTGGACGCGATCTTCGGCATCCCGCCCACGGTCGCGATCGAGCAGCGAACGAGCCGCGGCGGGTCGAAATCCACAGTCGCGACGCAGACCGAGATCCACCATTTCCTGCGCCTGCTCTTCGTGAAGCTCGGCACGCAGTACTGCCCCGATTGCAACGTGCCCATCGAGCCGCAGAGCGTCGATGCGATCGTGGCGCGCCTCATGAAGGAGCGGCGCGGGCAGGCCGCCGCGCTGCTGGCCCCGCTCGTCACGAACCGCAAGGGCATCTACACGGACCTCGCGAAGTGGGCGCTCGGCAAGGGCGTGTCCCACCTGCGCGTCGATGGGGCCTACCTGCCGACCAAGGGCTGGCCTCGCCTGGATCGCTTCAAGGAGCACACGCTCGAGCTTCCCGTCGCGCAGGTCGAGCTGAGGCCCGAGAACGAACAGGCGCTTCGCGCCGCCATCGAGTCCGCGCTGGATCTCGGCAAGGGCGTGCTTCACGTCGCCGCCGGCTGGGGCGGCCGCGAGACGCAGATCTTCTCCGTGAAGCGCGCGTGCCCCTCGTGCGGCCGCAGCTTCGCCGAGCTCGACCCGCGGCTCTTCTCCTACAACTCCAAGCACGGATGGTGCCCCGGCTGCTACGGCACGGGCGTCAACATCGACGAGGTGGACTGGGAAGAGCGCTCGAGGACCGGCGCCGAGGACAACGTGATCGAGTCGTGGATCGAATGGCTCGATCTCGACGAGACGTGCGCGCAGTGCAACGGGCAGCGCCTGAACAAGGAAGCGCTCGCGGTGAAGTTCCGCGGCCAGTCCATCGCCGACATGAGCGCGCAGCCCATCTCGAAGGCGGCGACGTTCTTCGAGAAGCTCGCCGTGTCCGGGCGCGAAGGCGAGATCGCGCGCGACATCCTCGCGGAGCTCTCCTCGCGCCTCGGGTTCCTCGAACAGGTGGGACTGGGCTACCTCTCGCTCGACCGCGGCGCGCCCACGCTCTCCGGCGGCGAGGCCCAGCGCATCCGCCTCGCCGCGCAGCTCGGATCGAACCTTCGCGGCGTGTGCTACATCCTCGACGAGCCCACCATCGGGCTTCATCCGCGCGACAACCTCGTGCTGCTGGACACGCTCGCGCGCCTCAATGCCAAGGGCAACACGCTGGTGGTGGTCGAGCACGACGAGGACACGATCCGGCGCGCCGAGCACGTGATCGACCTGGGCCCCGGAGCGGGCAGGCTGGGCGGCGAGATCGTCGCCGAAGGCACCGCCGAGGAGCTGAAGGCGCATCCGGCATCGCTCACGGGCCGCTTCCTGCGCTCGCCGCTCAAGCATCCCGTGCAGCCGCGCCGCCCGGTCAATCGCACCACGCCTTCGGTGGAGGTCGTCGGCGCGCGGCTGCACAACCTCAAGGACGTCGACGTGCGCTTCCCGCTGGGGCGCCTCGCGATCGTGACGGGCGTGTCGGGCTCGGGCAAATCCACCCTCGCACGGGACGTGCTGCACGAGAACCTGCAGCGGCTGGTCGCCGCGGCGCGCGACCGCAAGAAGGCCGGCGCCGTGGCGGGAGCCCGGGCCATCAAGGGATCGGAGTACGTGACGCGCGTCCTGGAGGTCGACCAGACGCCCATCGGAAAGACGCCGCGCTCGTGCCCCGCCACGTACGTGGGCTTCTTCGACAACATCCGCAAGCTCTTCGCCGACGCGAACGAGTCGCGCATCCGCGGATACACCGCGAGCCGCTTCTCCTTCAACACCGCAGGCGGGCGATGCGACGCGTGCGAGGGCCAGGGCCTCAAGACCATCGAGATGAGCTTCCTGCCCGACGTGAAGGTCGCGTGCGAAGCCTGCGGCGGGGCGCGCTTCAATCCCGAGACGCTCGCGGTGAAGCTGCGGGACAAGAGCATCGGGGACGTCCTCGCCATGAGCGTGGACGAGGCGGTGGGCTACTTCGAGAACCATCCCTCGATCCACCATTCGCTGCGCCTGCTGCAGGACGTGGGCCTGGGCTACCTCACGCTGGGACAGCAGAGCCCCACGCTTTCGGGCGGCGAGGCGCAGCGCATCAAGCTCGTGACCGAGCTCGCCAAGGTGCGAGGCCCGCAGGCGCCGCGCCCGGGCGGCCGCGCCTCGCAGCAGCAGCACACGCTCTACGTCCTCGACGAGCCCACGGTGGGCCTGCACATGGCCGACGTCGAGAAGCTGATCCGCGTGCTCCACCGGCTCGTGGACGCGGGCAACACCGTCGTGCTCATCGAGCACAACCTCGACATGATCGCGGAGGCCGACTGGATCGTCGACCTCGGCCCCGAAGGCGGCGACCAGGGCGGGCGCGTGGTGCTCGCGGCGCCGCCCGAGGAATTCCTGAAGCCCGGCACGAGGACGCACACGGCGAAGGCGCTGCGCGAGTTCATGGCGGGGCGCTGATCGCGCGCGGCGCGTGTCGGCTTGTTGCGCGCGGTAAACTTCGCGGAATAGCACGGAGGCGGCACCCGTTTCCGGGAGGTGCATTCCTTGGCGAATCTTCTCGAGCGCGATCGCGCCCTCGCGGCCGTCGGCGCCCAGCTGAGGCAGGCGGCGCAAGGCAGGGGGCAAACGCTGCTCGTCTCGGGCGAGGCGGGCGTGGGCAAGACGAGCCTGCTGCGCGCGGCCGCCGTGGATCACGCCGGGGCGCTGTGGTGGGGCGCCTGCGATGCCCTCGAGACGCCGCACCCCCTCGCGCCGCTGCGCGACATCGCCCGCGCCAACGACGTGTCGTTCCGCGCATCGCTCGACGGCAGCCGCACGGACCTTTTCGAGGCGGTGCTCGCCGAGCTGGCCGCGTCAAGGGGGCCCACGCTCCTGGTGGTCGAGGATGCGCACTGGGCCGACGAGTCCACGCTGGACCTCGTGAAGTTCCTCGGCCGGCGCATCGCGCGCCTGCCCGCCGTCCTCGCGGTCACCTACCGCGACGACGAGGTGACGGCGTCCCATCCCTTGCGCCGCGTGATCGGATACCTTCCCGCCGGAGACGTCACGCGCATCCAGCTCGCGCCGCTCTCGCCCGAAGGAGTCGAGACCATGGCCCGCAATGCGCTTCGCAGCCCGCAGGGGTTGCATGCGCTCACGCGCGGCAATCCGTTCTTCCTCACGGAGCTGCTGCGCCAGGGCGGCGACGGCGTGCCCCGAAGCGTCGAGGACCTCGTGCTGGCGCGCCTCGCGAAGCTCGCGCCGCCAAGCCAGGAAATCGTGCGGCTCGCCTCCATCGTGCCGGCGCGCATCGAGCGGGCGCTCGTCGACACGCTGCTCTCGCCCGCGGCCGCGGACCTCGAGGCCTGCCTCGCGTCGGGGCTGCTCGAGGCCGATCCATCCTGGATCTCCTTCCGCCACGAGCTCGCGCGCGTCGCGGTCGAGGGCTCCATCCCGGCTCCGACGGTGCAGTCGCTGCATGCGCGCATGCTGGGCGCGCTCGTCGCCGACGGGGGCGCCACGCCCGCGCGCCTCGTGCACCACGCCGTGCGCGCCCACGACGTGGCATCCGTGCGCAAGTACGCGCCCCTCGCGGCGACGCTCGCCATTGCGCGAAGCTCCCATCGCGAAGCGGCGTCGCACTACCGTGCCCTGCTCGCGCACGCGCCGGATGCGCCCGATGCCGAGCGGATCGGCTGGCTCGAGCGCTACGCCAACGAGTGCCACTCGACCAACCAGCTGTCCGAGGCGATCGCCGCGCGCCAGCAGATCGCCGCGATGCTCGAGGGGCGCGGCCAGACCGTCCTGGAAGGCGAGAACCTGAGCCAGCTCTCGATGCACTACGTCCTCGCGCTGCGCAACGCCGAGGCGGACGCGGCGAGCCGGCGCGCCATCGAGCTGCTCGAGACGCAGGCCCCAAGTCCGGCCCGCGCACGCGCGTATCGCGTCGAAGCGCAGCTGCGCATGCTCAACCGCGACGCGGCCGAGGGCGCGGCCTGGGCCCGCAAGGCGATCGACATGGCCACGCCGCTCGGCGACCGCCACCTGCTCGCCGCGGCCTATGGGACGCTGGGCTCGGCGCTCATCTTCCTCGACGATCCGCAAGCCGTGCCCAACCTCGAGCGGGCCATCGAGATCGCGCTCGCCGAGGGACTTCACTACGTCGCGGCCAACAACTATTGCAACCTCGGCTCGGGCCTGGGCGAGGTCTACCGATTCGCCGAGGCAGAGCCCTACATGCGCAAGGCGGTGGAATACGCCGAGCGCCACGAGATCGATTTCTTCCGCAACTACTCGCTCGCGTGGCTCGCGCTGTTCGACATGTTCCTGGGGCGCTGGGACGACGCCCAGGCGCGCGCGCAGGAAGTCCTCGCGTTGCAGAGCGAGCCCAACACGACGCGAATCATGGCGCTCTGCGCCCTCGGGCGGGTTCGCGCGCGCCGCGGCGATGCCGGCGCGGAGGAACCGCTCGACGAGGCGCTCGGGCTGGCCGACACGACCCGAACGCTCCAACGCGTCGCGCCCGTGAGGCTCGCGCGGGCCGAAGCGGCCGTCCTGCGCGGCGACCTCGACGCGGCGCGCGAGGACGCGCAAGCGGCCCTCGACCTGGCGAAGCGCTACGGACATCCGTGGTTCATCGGCGAGGCCGTGCTGTGGCTGCATCGCGCCGGCTTCCCCGCCGAAGAGGCCGCCTCGGCAAGGCCCTTCGCGCTCGAATTGGCGGGACGCTGGCAGGAGGCCGCCCAGGAGTGGGCGCGCATCGGATGCCCCTACGAGAGGGCGCGCTGCCTCGCGCAGGGCAACGCCGACGCGCAGCTCGAGTCCCTCGCGGAGTTCGACCGCCTGGGAGCGAAGCGCGCCGCTGCGGCGCTTCGCGCGGGACTGCGCGAGGCCGGGATCCGCGGCCTTCCGCGCGGCGCGCGCGCCTCGACCCAGGGCAATCCCCACGGGCTCACGGACCGCGAACTCGAGATCCTCGAGCTCCTCGGCAGCGGCCTGCGAAATTCCGAGATCGCCGAGCGCCTCTCCCGCTCGGTGCGCACCGTGGACCACCACGTGGACGCGGTGCTGCGAAAGCTCGGCGCCCGCTCCCGCACCGAGGCCGTCGCCACCGCCTCGCGCGAAGGCCTCCTGCCCGCAAAATAGGTAGCGCCGCTCCCCAATCTGGGTAGTCCCGCCGAGGCGCGGGTCCCCTCGTCCTTGCGATCCTTTCGACCACGGCGATCCAGCCGCACGACACGAATCGAAAGGAGCGAAAGATGCCCCGCTACATGGTCGAAAGATCCTTCCCCGAAGGCCTGCGCATCCCCGTGAACGAGAAGGGCGCGGAAGCCTGCCTGTCGGTCGTCGCCAACAACCTGAAGGGCGGCGTGACCTGGATCCATTCCTACGTGACGCAGGACCTCAGGAAGACGTTCTGCATCTACGACGGCCCGACGCCGGAGGCCATCCGCGACGTCGCGGGCCGCAACAACCTGCCCATCGACCGGATCACGCCCGTCTCGGTGCTCGATCCGTACTTCTACAAATCCTGACGAAGTGCGCCCTCGCCGGCCGCGGCGGCCTCGCGCCTCCCGGCCGGCTCTTTTTTCCTTCGCCATGAGAACGAGAGAACACACGACACTCGACACGCTCGCCCATTGCTGCGTGCTCGCCATCGGGCTGCTGCTCGTCGCCGCCGAGATCGCCGATCCCGGTCCCGCGAACGGCGGCCTGCCCGAGCCTTGCCCCTGCCGGATCATCGGCCCGTGAGCCTGCTATGCTCACCGGCATGGCAGAACGCGTCACGTATCGTGCGTGCCACCTGTGCGAGGCGCTCTGCGGCCTCGAGATCCGCACGAGCGGCGACGAGATCCTGTCGGTGCGTGGCGATGCGGAGGATCCCTTCAGCCGCGGCCACGTCTGCCCCAAGGCCGTCGCCCTCATCGACGTCCATGCGGATCCGGATCGCCTGCGCGGGCCCGTAAGGCGGATCGGCGGCGACTGGCACTGCGTTTCGTGGGACGAGGCCTTCGCGCTCGTGGGCGATCGCATCGCCGCGATCCAGCGCGAGCACGGCGAGAATGCGCTGGGCGTCTACCTCGGCAATCCCAACGCGCATCACGCCGGCAGCATCCTGAACGCCCCGGCGCTCATACGCGCGCTTCGCACGCGCAACCGCTTCTCGGCGACGTCGGTGGACCAGCTGCCGCAGCATATCGCCTGCCACGCGATGTACGGGCACTACTTCATGTTCCCGATTCCCGACGTGGACCGCACGGCCTACTGGCTCATCCTCGGCGCGAATCCCGTCGCCTCCAACGGCAGCATCATGAGCGTGCCCGACGTCGCGAAGCGCCTGAAGGCGATCCGCGAGCGTGGCGGGCAGGTCGTCGTGATCGATCCGTGCCGCACGGAAACCGCGGAGGCGGCCACGCGGCACCACTTCATTCGGCCGGGCACCGATGCGGCGTTCCTCGTCGCGCTCATCAACGCGGTGCTCGAGCTGGGCCCGCCGCGCGTCGAGCGCTACGGCGATCGCCTGGACGGGCTCGAGCGGGCGCTCGCCGCGTTGCGCCCCTTCGGCGTGGAGCGCGCTGCGGCGGCGAGCGGCATCGGGCCCGCGGCCGTGCGCGCGATCGCGAAGGATTTTCGCACGGCTCCGAGCGCGGTCGCCTATGGGCGCGTGGGCCTGTGCACGCAGCCGTTCGGAACCACCTGCCAGTGGCTGATCCAGCTGCTCAACCTCGTGACGGGCAATCTCGATGCCGAAGGAGGCGCCCTGCTCACGCGGCCGGCGGTGCCGATGACGGGGCCCGGTACGAAGCCCGGGGGCTTCGGCAGCTTCAAGGCGCGGGTGTCGGGACGCAACGTGTTCGCGGGCGAGCTCCCGGCCGCGGCGATGGCCGACGAGATCGAGACTCCGGGCGAGGGCCGGATCCGCGCGATGCTCACGATCGCGGGCAACCCCGTCTCGTCCACGCCCAACGGCGGGCGCCTCGACCGCGCCCTGGCGAGCCTCGAGTTCATGGCGGCGATCGACATCTACGTGAACGAGACCACGCGGCACGCCGACGTGATCCTTCCGCCCGCTTCCATGCTGTGCCACGACAACTACGACGTCGTCTTCAACGCGTTCGCCATACGCAACGTCGCGCGCCACAATCCCGCCGTCTTCCCCAAGCCCGCGGAAGCACGCTTCGACTGGGAGATCTTCAACGGGATCGGCGAGGCCTATGCGAAGGCCGCGGGCACCGAGTACAAGGCGATGCCCAATCCCATGGCGGTCGTGGGCGCGGCGCTCGCCCTGGGCCCCTACGCCGGGAGGCTTTCGCTCGATGCGCTCAAGGCCGCGCCGCACGGAGTGGACCTGGGGCCGCTCGAGCCCTCGCTGCTCGAGCGTCTCGAGACGCCCGACCGCAAGGTCCACTGCGCGCCCGAGCCGTTCGTCGCCGACCTCGCCCGCGTGGAATCGAGCCTGCTGGGCACGGGCGCGCCCGCCGGGGCATTGCTGCTCGTCGGGCGCCGCCACCTTCGCAGCAACAACTCCTGGATGCACAACTCGCGCCGCCTGGTGAAGGGCCCGCGGCGCGACCAGCTCTGGATCCACCCGGACGACGCGGCGCCCCGGGCCATCGCCGACGGCGACGAGGTGATGCTCGCCTCGCGCGTGGGCGAGGTTCGCGTCACGGCCAAGATCACCGATCGCGTGATGCCGGGCGCCGTTTGCCTGCCCCACGGTTTCGGCCAGAAGCGCGAGGGCGTGCGGCTGTCCATCGCCGCCGCGCTGCCCGGGGCGAGCTACAACGACGTGGCCGACGAGGCTGCGCTCGATCCGCTCTCGGGCAATGCGGCGCTCAATGCCCTGCCGGTCTCGGTGCGCCGGGCCGCGGGATAGCGTCCGCGCGAGGGTAAAATCGGCGCGATGAAACGAATCGCGCTGGGCCTCGCCACGTTACTGTTTGTGACCGCGCACGCCGCGGAACCGCCCAAGACCTTCCGGTACGCTTGGCAGATCGCGGAGAGCACCTTCGACCCGCAGAAGATCATCGACCTCTATTCGAACATCGCCGCGAACGCGATGTTCGATCCGCCGCTGCGATACGACTACCTCGCGCGCCCGCTCAAGCTCGAGCCCAACACGCTCACGGCCATGCCCGAGGTGAGCGACGGCGGCAGGACGTTCACGATGCACGTGAAGCCCGGCATCTACTTCGCCGACGATCCCGCCTTCAACGGCAAGAAACGCGAGCTCACCGCCTACGACTACGTGTACTCGATGAAGCGCCTGCTGGACCCGAAGCTCGCGGCGCCGCTGCTCTCGGAGGTCGAGGGCTACGTGGTCGGCGTGGACGAGGCCCTCGCGAAGGCACGCAAGGCGAACCACCTGGACTACGACGAGCCCATCGAAGGCATCAAGGCGCTCGACCGCTACACCTGGCAGGTGAAGCTGAAGGAGCCCATCTACGTCTGGATCTACAACCTCGCCGATTGCCGCATCGCCTGCGCCGTGGCGCGCGAGGTCGTCGACAAGTACGGCGCGGATGTGGGCTCCCACCCCGTCGGCACGGGACCGTACCGCCTCACGTTCTGGAAGCGCTCGTCGAAGATGGTCTTCGAGAAGAACCCGAACTTCCGCGAGGAGTACTACGACGCGCATCCCGCCCCGGACGACGCCGAAGGCCAGGCGATGCTCGCGCACTTCAAGGGACGCCGCCTGCCGATGGTGGACCGGATCGAGGTGTACATCATCGAGGAATCGCAGCCGAGGCTGCTGTCGTTCCAGAACGAGGAGATGGACCTGCTCTTCCAGGTGCCCTTCGAGTTCGCCAACCGCGTGATGCCCAACAACAAGCTCGCGAAGGACCTCGCGCGCCGCGGCATCCAGATGAAGCAGGTACCGGCGCTCGACCTGACCTATTGCTACTGGAACATGAAGGACCCCGTGGTCGGCGGCTACACGCCGGAGAAGGTGGCGCTGCGACGGGCCATGTCGCTCGCCTACCGCGTGCAGGACGAGATCGCGATCGTCCGCAAGAACCAGGCGATCCCGGCGCAGGCGCCGTACAGCCCCGACGTCGCGGGCTACGATCCGAGCTTCCGCACGAGCGCCAACGAGTACAGCGTCGCCAAGGCGAAGGCGCTGCTCGACATGTTCGGCTACGTGGACCGCGACGGCGACGGCTGGCGCGAGACGCCCGAGGGCAAGCCCCTTACGATCGTATACAGCTCCACGCCGGCCGCCTCGGACGTGCAGTACGACGAGCTCTGGAAGCGCAGCCTCGACGACATCGGCATCCGCATGGAGGTCCACAAGGCCAAGTGGCCGGATCTCATGAAGGAGTCGCTCGCGAGCCAGCTGATGATGTGGCAGCTGGGCGGAGCCGCCTCGGCGCCCGACGCGGACACGTGGCTTTCCTCGCTCTACGGCCCCAATGCCGGCGAGAAGGGCAACCAGGCCAACTTCGATCTCCCCGAATACAACCGCCTGTACGAAGAGGCCCACGTGATGCCGGATTCGCCGGAGCGCACGAAGCTCTACGAGCAGATGGCCAAGATCGTGGTGGCCTACGCGCCCTGGAGGATCAACACCAACCGCATCCTCACGGACATGTGGTATCCGTGGGTCGTGGGCTATCGCCGGCCGGCGATCATGAGCGACACGTTCTGGATGTACATCGACATCGACCGCGGCAAAGAAAAAGGGGCTCCGAAGAGCCCCTGAAAGGTCGAAATGCCGACCTGGGGTCCGAATTACTTGAATCCGTAGTGGACGGTCACGTACACGAAGCGCGCGCGCGCGTCGTAGTTGTTGGGGTCGTAGCCGCCCTGGAACGTCGTGTTCTGGTTGGTGGCCGGCGGGTCGGTGTCGAACAGGTTCTTCACGCCCAGCGTGAGGGTCCAGTTCTTGAAGCCCGTGTACTGTCCCTGGATGTCCCACAGCGACATCGCGCTCACCCGGCGCAGGTTGCCGTCGTTGTCCGTGTTCACGTCGATGTAGCTGGACATGTACGTGTTGGCCAGCGTCGCGGACCATGCCCCGCTATCCCACGTGAACGCGCCGTAGCTCTTGAAGCGCGGGAGCACGCCCGGCACCACCGACCCGAACTGGTTCGAGACGAATCCCGTGTACGCCGGGTCCGGCGGCGGGTTCTGCGCGTCGTTGCGGGTGTAGTAGGTGCCCGAGACGTCGAACCGGACGCGGCCCCAGGACATGCGCGGCCACTTGTAGTGCGCTTCCAGGTCCCAGCCCTCGATGTGCAGCGATCCGAGGTTGATGTTGGTCTGGTCGATGGCGGTGATGCGACCGGGCAGGTTGGGGAAGTTCGGGTCCGCGGGACCGCGCGTGACGAGGTGGCCGTACACGTCCAGGTTGCCGAGGATCGTGGGGTACGGGATGCCCGTCGTGATCACGTCGCGCAGGCGGATCTTGAAGTAGTCGGCCGACACCGACAGCGCGTTCGTGGGCTCGAACACGAAGCCCGCGGTGATGTTCTCGGACTGCTCGGGCTTCAGCTGCGGGTTGCCGCCCGTGGTCGTCGTGAATTGCGTGTTGCAGTCGAGGCCCTGGTCGTTGGTCACCGGGCAGCGGACCGGGTCCGAGACGCCCGGAGCGGTGAGGCCCGACACCTGCGGCGAGAACATCTGGTAGAGCGACGGCGCGAGGAAGCCCGTGCCGTAGGAGGCGCGCAGCAGCAGGTCCTTGTTCGGCTGGAAGCGTAGCGACGCCTTGGGGTTGTTGGTGCGGCCGAAGTCGCTGTAGTCGTCCGTGCGGATCGCCAGGTTCGCCTCCAGGGTCTTCAGCAGCGGGACGTTCAGCTCCGCGAAGAAGGCCGTGTCGGTGCGGCTCGCGTGCGTGTCGTTGAACGCTCCGCCGTAGCCGGACACGTCACCCGTGCGCAGCTCGGGGTTGTAGAACTGGTCGAACTTCTCCTTGCGGTACTCGGCGCCCAGCGCGAGGGCGAGCGGGCCGTTGGGCAGCTCCCAGATCTCGCTGGAGCCCTGCGCGGTGAAGGCGCCGGTCGAGGACTCGCCGTGGAACGTCTCCGCGTTGAAGTTGGCCGCCGCGACCGCCTGCTGCGCCGCCGGCGTGCTCGGGCCGAACAGGTTGACCGAGCCGTTGTTGAGCAGCGGCAGCACCTGCGAATACAGGGGGAAGCCGCCGGCCAGCACTTCCTTCACCTTGCCGTCGGCGTAGTTGTAGGCGAAGTCGGTGTCCCAGCTTCCGATCGTGCCCTTCACGCCTCCCACCAGCTGGTAGCCCTCGTTGGTGTCGGTGGTATCGCGGTTGCCGCTCAGGACGGCGCGGTATCGCACGTCGAGGACCTGGCCGTTCACGCCGGCGGCGGTGGCCGCCGCGGTGGGGTAGTAGGGCTGGCCGGGGCTCACCGTGACGGTGGCCGGGATGTCGCCGTTCACGCCGTAGAAGACGACGCTCGAGATCGGTACCGGCTGGATGATGAAGTGGTTCTCGTCCTTCGAGTAGAGCGCCGTGCCGTAGGCCTGCCAGTCCTTGTTGATCTGGAACTTGGCCTGGCCGAAGAAGTTCGTGTTCTTCGTGTCCGGAATGCCCTCCACGCCCGGCGCCCCGGCCGGATCGAAGAAGCAGCGCGTGCTGCTGATGTCCGGGAAGAAGGTCGCGTACGGGCCGCTGCAGGCGGACACGCCGTTCACCTGGCCGATGCCGCCGGTGGTCACGTTGCCCGGGAACGTGTTGCTGGACAGCGTATTCAGGCCGATGTCGGCGCGATAGGCGGTCTTCGAGAAGTCGCGGTCCTTCTGCAGCAGGTTGTGCTGGTCGTTGTATGCGGCCGAGACGAAGACGTTGTAGCGGTCCTTGTTGAGGTCGCCGAAGCCCACGGCGCCGCTGTAGGTCTCCTGCTTGCCGCCCCCGCTACGGGTCGGCGTTCCGGCGAAGACCGTGGCTTCCGCCCCGCGATAGTCCTGGCGCACGATGAAGTTGATCACGCCCGCGATGGCGTCCGACCCGTATACGGCCGATGCGCCGTCCTTCAGCACCTCGACGCGCTCGATCGCCGCGAAGGGGATCACCGCGAGGTTCACGCCCTGGACGCCGTTCACCTCGCCCGCGAAGCCGTTCACGCGCTTGCCGTTGATGAGGACCAGCGTGCGCCCGCCCGTGAGGCCGCGCAGGTTGGCCGTCTGCGCCGAGAAGGTCGTCGCGCCGATCGTGCTCGTGACGTTGACGCTTCCCACGCTGGCGTTCGCGCCGACGAGCTGGAGCAGCTCGACGGCGGTGGTGGCGCCGGAGCGCTGGATGTCTTCCTTGGTGAGGACGGTGACCGGAAGGGCCGTCTCGCCCTCGACGCGCTTGATGTTCGAGCCCGTGACCTCGATGCGCTCCTTCGCCGCGGGCTGTTCGGCCTGCTGGGCGAATGCCGGTGCTGCGACGACTCCCGCGGCCGCGACGAACACGGCCCCCACTGTGACGGAACGGTTCTCCTTTTCGCGCTTCATGTGCTGTGTCT
>Ga0335082_10006755_pt1 | contig 12497 bp, 12 predicted proteins | sample Lox_Sample_41_FD_206718 | JGI IMG/M metagenome (GOLD analysis project Ga0335082, IMG submission 206718) | Soil microbial communities from Loxahatchee National Wildlife Refuge, Florida, United States - Lox_Sample_4.1 | ecosystem: Environmental > Terrestrial > Soil > Wetlands | place: USA...
GCAGTCGGCGACGCTCGCCGGCCTGATCCAATCTCCCGGGACCTACGACCCCGTCCTGCATCCGGACGCCGCGCGGACCCGTCGTAACGAGGTCCTGCAGGCGATGGGCGAGCAGGGCTACATTTCCGCGGGCGACGCGATCCAATTGCAGGCCAAGTCTGTTCACGTGGACCACACGCCGGTGATCAGCCCGTCGGAGTCCCCCTACTTCACCCAGTACGTCTCGGAGGTGCTGCAGCACCGGTTCGGCTACCAGGAGACGTTCACCGGCGGCCTCAAGGTCACCACGTCGCTCGACCTCGGCATGCAGCGCGACGCCGAGGCCGCCGTCCGGGCGCACCTGCCGAGCCCAACCGACCCCGCCGTGGCCCTCGTCGCGATCGACCCTCGCAACGGGCAGATCCGCGCGATGGTCGGCGGCCGCAACTTCCGCAAGAGCAAGGTCAACTACGCCACCAGCGCCCACCGCCAGGCGGGAAGCGCGTTCAAGCCCTTCACGCTCGTCGCCGCCCTGGAGGACGGGATCGGCCTGAACTCGGTATGGAACGGGCCGCCGACGATCACGATCCCCGACCCCGAGTGCTACACGGGGGGCGCCCCTTGGCGGCCGAGCAACTTCGCCGACGAGTCGGCGGGAACCATGGACCTGGTCCAGGCGACGGCGCATTCGGTGAACACCATCTACGCGCAGCTGGTCGCCAAGGTCGGTCCCGACGCCGTTGCAGGCGTCGCCCAACGGATGGGGATCCGGACGCCGCTCCAGCCGTTCTGCTCGATCACCCTCGGGTCGCAGTCGGTCACGCCGCTCGACATGGCCGACGCGTACTCCACGTTCGCGTCGAACGGGGTCCATCACGCTCCGCAGCCGGTCGCGTCGGTCCGGAGTTCGAGCGGCCAGAGCCTCTTCAAGGCCCCCAGCAAGGGCCAGCAGGTAGTCGACGCGAACAACGCCGAGCTGGCGACCTACGCCATGGAGCACGTCGTGACCGAGGGGACCGGGACCGCCGCCGCGATCGGACGCCCCGTCGCAGGCAAGACGGGCACCGCGGAGAACTTCGTCGACGCGTGGTTCTGCGGCTACACGCCGCAGCTCGCGGCCTGCGTCTGGATGGGCTATCCGAAGACCGAGACCAAATCCATGTACGACATCGACGGCTTCGGCGAGATCGTCGGCGGATCGGTTCCGGCGCTCATCTGGCACGACTTCATGGCGAGGGCCACCGCGGGGATGCCGGTCGTCAACTTCCGGACGCCGAGCTTCAGTGGGTACAACGACAACCCCGGCGGGTCGGTGCCTTCGACGCCGAAGCCGCCGCACGCGACGCCGCCGACCCCATCGCCCACGCCGTCGCCGTCTCCCTCGTCCTCGCCCTCGCCTTCTCCCTCGCCGTCACCGTCTCCGTCGCCCACCGTGAGCGAGATCGTGTTCCGCTTGACGCAGCGGATCTTCTGAGGAGGGAGATCGCGTGCCGAGCGCGGCCTCGAAGGCTACGCCTCGGGGACGGCCCGCGCCTCGCCGGTGCCCAACAGCTCGTAGGGCAGCGACGCCGAGACGGTGGTTCCGCGGCCCGGCTGGCTCCGCACGGTGAACGTCCCGCCGCCCAGCTCGGTGCGCTCGCGCATGGACGCGAGACCGACCTTCCCCTTGCGCAGGTAGTCGCGCGCCTTCGTGGCGTCGAACCCGCTGCCGTCGTCGCTCACCTCGACGTCGAGCATCCCCGCCGACAGGGCGATACGCACCGAGACGTTCGACGCGGCCGCATGCTTGCTGATGTTGGTCAGTGCCTCCTGGATCACGCGGTACGCGAGGACCTCGACCTCCTCGGGCATCGGCTGGTCGGCCTGCCCGTCCACCGAGACCTTGACGCCTTGATCCTTCGCGAACTTCGACCCCAGCTCGCGGACCGCCGCCACCAGGCCTCGCTCGTCCAGCAGCGGCGGCCGCAGGTTGCTCATCAGGCGGCGGAGGTTCTCGGCCTCCTCCGACAGCTCGGTGGTGATCTCGGCCAGCATGTTCTCGGCCTTCTCGGCGTCGCCCGCTGCCAGCATCATCTTGACCGCCTCCAGCGACAGCGCCGCCGCCGAGATTCCCTGGATCGGCCCGTCGTGCAGGTCGCGCGCCACACGGTTGCGCTCGGACTCGATCGTCGAGTTCGTCCTGCGCAGCAACCGGGTACGGTCCTCGTCGCGGTCCTGCAGGAACTGGAACAGCGTGCGGATCGTCTGGTCGGCCACCTTGGTCGAGGTCACGTCGCGCACGAACAGCAGCGTGCCGGGCGGGTCGCCGGGGAGCGGCGACGGGCGCGCTTCCAGGTACACCGTGCGGCCCTCGACCGACACCTCGGCGTGCCCCGTCGTGGGGAGCTCCGCCATGTGCGCGCCGCCGGGCACCAGCACGGCGACCTCGTTCCACTGGCGGCCGATCACCTGGTCGGCGCGCAGGTGCACCATCTCGCAGAACGCGCCATTGGCGCGGGCAACCAGACCTCTCCCGTTGATCTCGACGACGCCGTCGGCGGCCGCGTCGAACAGCAACCGCAGCCGGGACTCGGACGCCGCAACCTCGTCGACGGCCCTGCGAACGGTGTCCAGCGCTTCCTGGCGCTCGTTCAGCGCCTGACCGAGGTCGGAGGTCGCGCGCGCCGTTGCGCCCTGGCTCATGAACGAGCGGATCGCCATCAGGATTGCGATCACCCCCAGCAGCAGGCCGGTCTGCAGGCTGCCGGCGTGGTGGGTCAGGGAGACGCCGAGCGTGATGCACGCTCCGGCGAGGCACACCGTCAACAGGCTCGGCCGGATCCACCAGTGCTCGCGCGGGCCGCTGCCCCGGCGGCGGCCCATCGTGGGCTCGACGACCAGCAGCCCGGTCAGCCACAGGACCGCTCCCGCGGCAAGGAGCGCCGGGCCCGTCGCCTGAGGATCCCCGGCGGACCTCGACAGGTCGAGCCACAGCCCCGACACCGCCAGGAGGGATGCGCCGAGGCCCAGGCCGTAGTGCAGCCGGGAGGGAACCCAGAGCGCGAGGACGGACCAGCCGGCCAGGACCAGGACGGCGACGAACCCGATCACCGCGGTCAGGACGGCCTGCTGCCGCGAGATCGTGCTCCCCATCTCCCCGCGGATGGCGAGGTACGCGGCGCCGCCGAACAACGCGGCGACGAGCGCGACGTCCGAGACGATGTCCACGCGGCCGTTGCGCAGGTGGTCGCCGAAGTCCACGACGACCAGCCCGAGGGCGCCGGCGAGCAGCGTTCCGATCGCGCCGGCCAGGACGTCGCCGTGACCGGTCGACGCGAGGCCGACTCCGGTTCCCCACACGATCGCCTGGAACGCCGCCGACGCGATGAGCGCGCCGGCCATGATGCGCGTGCCCCGCCAGATGTCGCGGCGGCGCAGCTGCAACGTCAGGACGCCCGCCGCGCTGCACGTCGCGAACAGCAGCGCCGTCTGTCCGGCTCGCACGGGGCCGCGGCCGAACATGCAGATGGCCACGGTGACGATGGCGGCGGCCGACAGGAACCAGAGCGCCTCGCGATTGCCCCGGCGACTCGGCGCCGGAGCGCGCGAGGACGCGGGCAGCGACGCGATACCGGTCAATTCCTGCGTGGTCGTGGGGGTCGACACGTTCGGCAAAGAATGACTGTTGGGAGCCTGCCGCGACACCGCCACGAATGGGGGATTTTCTTGTCGGTCAGTAGGGGGACAGGGCCGCCCGGGGCTACTCGATCAGCCGGCGGCGCAGCGCCTCGGCGACGGCGGCCGTGCGGTCGGAGGTCCCGAGCTTCTCGAAGATGTGCTCCAGGTGGGTCTTGACCGTGTCGGGCGAGATGTAGAGCTGCTCGGCGATGTCCTTGTTGGTGTGGCCGAAGGCGAGCAGCTGCAGCACCTCGACCTCGCGGGCGGTGAGCGTCTCGGCCTTGCGGTCCCGCTCCTTGGCGTCGGTGAGCTCCTCGGCCAGGGCCACCACGAGCTGCGGGTCGATGACCATGTTGCCGCCCGCCACCAGGCGGACCGTCTGGATCAGGTGCTCGGCGTCGCGGGCCTTCAGCACGTATCCGCGGGCGCCCGCCCGGACGGCCTCGACCACGAACTGGCGGTCGTCGTACGCGGTCAGCATGATCACGCCGACGCTTGGGTGCTGCTGGCGGATGCGCCGGGCCGCCTCGAGCCCGTCCATCTCGGGCATCCGGATGTCCAGGAGGGCCACGTCGGGCTCGCCGGACCCGTTCTCCATGAGCTTGAGGACCTCGACGCCGTTCGCCGCCTCGCCCACGACGTCGATGTCGCCGGCCATCTCCAGGTAGCGCCGGAGGCCCTGACGGACCAGGGAGTGGTCGTCGGCGATGATGACCTTGATCGAAGCGGTCGTCGTCGCGGCTGGCGGGTTCGTCGACATGATGGCTATTCCATCGGCCGGAGGGGCCCGTTTCTGTAGCCTTCGGTGCCGATAATTCTAGGCCGGTCGGGGGCCTGGATGGAAACACCGGACCATGTTCTTCCGGAGGGCCCGGGGAGGGCCGGGGGGGCTAGAAGACGTAGTACCAGTCCGCGAACAGCAGCAGGAGCACCCCCAGCAGCAGGCAGGAGGCCACCAGGTACAGGTCGTGGCGGACCGGCCGGTCTTTCGTCCAGAGGGCCGCGCCCCAGAAGATCGGGAAGACGGTCACCAGGAACCGGGGGAACGACATCAGGGGCCGGGCCGAGAAGACCAGGCATAGGGGCGGTAGGAGGCTCGCCACGACATACGTCCCGTAGACCGGCCGGAGCCTCCACACCGCGTAGCCGGCGAGCACCAGCGCCGGGACGCCGATCAGCCAGTCGAGCTGGTGGTACCCCCCCGCGTAGAGGCCGGTGTAGTTGAACGCGTCCTGCGTTGCGTGCAACAGGGTCGCGAAGGGGTTGGTCAGCGTCCGTTCCCAGACCGTCTGCTGGTGCAGGGGCGCCAGCCAGTCGCCGACGCGCGACTGCCAGTACCCGAGGTACAGGGCGGCTCCCGCGAGAGGGCCGAGCGACCACGCGAGTCCGCGGATCGGGATTCCTCGCCGGCCGGCCTCGCGCCAGGACTGCAGGGCCTCCACGGCCAGCGGCAGGATCAGGACGATGCCGATGCTCCTCGTCAGGGCGGCGCCGGCCCCGGCGGCGGCGGCGGCCCCCCAACGGCCACGGCGCGCCGCCCAGAGGCACGCGAGCGCCAGCAGCAGGAAGGTCGACTCGCTGTAGGGAGCCAGGAAGAAGAACGACGTCGGAAAGACGGCCACGTACAGCACGGCGCGGCGTGCCGAACCGTCACCCAGCTCGGTCCGCCCGAGCACGTACAACATCATGAGCGCGCCGAGGAAGCAGAGGTTCGACACGAGGGTGGCGGCGGCCACGGGATGACCGCCGACGAGCGGCGTCACGACCTTGACGAGCCACGGATAGAAGGGGAAGAACGCGGCGCTCCCGTCGCCGCTCGCATACCCCCCGGTGGAGATCCGCAGGAACCACAGGGCGTCGAACCGTTCGAACGACGTCCACAGGTTGTGCCACCCGGGCGTGATGCCGTGCGCCGCCCACCCGGGAACGCTCACCGGCCCGGGGATGCCGGCCGCCGCGCGGACCGCGTCGGGAAGGCCGCCGGCGTTCGGCAGCAGCGCCGTCGCGACGAGCGCCAGCAGGGAGAGCCCCACGCGGATCGCAACGAACACCAGGAGGCAGTAGAGGAGGCCTCGCCGAAGCTCGCCCCGGTCGTCCCCGGCCGGCTCGCCCGCCTCGCCTGGCGCCGCCGCGGCCGGCGTCTCCGTGTCCGTCTCGGCGGGGCCCGCGTTCATTGCAGCATTCTCACCCCGGCGAGGGCACGCGGAGGCGACGGAGGGGTGATGCTTCGGGAATGTCGACCGGCGGGGGATCGCGAAGCACCCACGCGACGACGCACGCGAGCAGGATGACCGCCCGAATCACCAGCGCGGCCTCGAACAGGGCGATGGGGACGCCCGAGCCGGGCGAGAAGCCCTGGACGCCCTGCGAACCATCCAGCCGCGCGAACCACAGGAACCGGGTCACGAAGACCGCCACGTCGGCGGCCTCGAACGCGACGAAGAGCCGCAGGCTCGGCAGCGCCAGCGCGAACCAGGGCAGCAACCACAGCCCGTACTGCGGCGAGTAGACCTTGTTGGTCAGCAGGAACAGAGCGACGATCGGGAACCCGAGCGTCCACGCCGGCGTCTCGTGCAGGCGGTTCCAGCGGAGGGACCACACGATCACGACCGCCGCGACGAACACCATCGCCGAGGCCGGGTTCAGCACGGCGGCCGGCCACGAGCACGAACCGTGTCCTCCGCCCAGGCGGTCGCACGCGACGAACCACATGCTGTCCCAGTCGGCCCCGCGCGAGGCGTTGAAGCGGAAGAAGGTTCCCCAGGAATGCGGCGCCGCGAGCGCGAACGGGATGTTGAGGACCAACCACGTGCCGGCCGCCGCGAGCACCAGGGCGACGCCGGGAAAGCGTCGGCCCTCCCGGAACCGGTCCGCCGCGAAGGGGACCACGAACAGCGCCGGGTAGAACTTGGCAGCCGCGCCGAGGCCGAGGAACGCACCGCTCCAGCCGTCGCGATCGCTCAGGAACATGAGCGTTCCCACGGTCGCCAGCATGACGGCGAGCAGGTCCCAGTTCATGAACCCGTACGCGAACAGCGTGGGCGCAAGTGCGAAGTACAGGGCCCGCACGCCGACCATTCGATACAACGCACCGGCCGTGATCAGGGCGCACGCGGTCAGCAGCAGGACGTTCACGTTGAAGAACGCGAGGTAGCCCTGCTTCACAAGGTTCGAGATCCATGCTGCCGACCGCATGAAGTACATCGTCAGGACGGGATACTCGTCGCAGGTTCCCTCGCAGGACTGCAGGTAGGGGAGCCGGGATCCCTGCAGCTGCTCGGTCCCGTACAGCGGGACGACGTCCGAGTAGCACAGGACCTTGTACTGGCGCCCGTCGCCCCACGCGCCAGCGCCGCAGGGCATCTTCAACGCGTAGCCCAGCGACAGCGTGACGAACGTGGCCCCGAGCACGGCCCACAGGGAGATCCCGGCGACGGCGCGCCGGGGAGCGTCCGGAATCACCCGGCGATTATGCGGGGTTCGGGCCGCCGAGGACGGGACGGGCCTCGTTCACGGCCCGGGCTTCAGTCGTAGGAGTGCGCGGCGTCGGGGTAACGGCCGTCGCGGACGTCCTCCGCGAACTCGCGCGCGGCGCGCTCGATCTCCCCCTGCAGGTCGGCGTACGCTTTCGCGAACTTCGGCAGGGGACGCGGCCCGAGGCCGAGCAGGTCGTTGATCACCAGGACCTGACCGTCGCAGTGCGGTCCGGCGCCGATCCCGATCGTGGGGACGGGAACGGTCTCGGTGATTCGCTTGGCGACCTCGGCGGGCATCGCCTCGAGGACGATGGCGAACGCTCCGGCCTTCGAGAGCGCGTCGGCGTGGTCCAGCAGCCTGCGAGCGTCCTCCTCGGTGCGACCCTGGACCCGGTGCCCTCCCATGGCGTTGACCGACTGCGGGGTCAGGCCGAGGTGACCCATGACGGGGATGCCGCGTTCGACGAGGGAAGCGGCGAGCTCGATCGCGGGGCCTTCGATCTTGACGGCGGCTGCCCCGCCTTCCTTGAGGAAGCGGCCGGCGCTGCGGATTCCGTCCTCGAGGCTCGCCTGGTAGGACATGAACGGCATGTCGCCGACGACGAGCGCCTTGTCGACCCCGCGGACCACGGCTCGCGTGTGGTGGAGCATCTCGTCCATCGTCACCGGGAGCGTGCTCGGGTAGCCCAGTTCGTTGTCGGCGACCGAGTCCCCCACGAGGATCACGGGCACTCCGGCCCGGTCGAGGATCCCTGCGGTGGGGAAGTCGTACGCGGTGAGCATCACGAACCGCTCGCCGTGTTCCTTGAAGGCCCGCACGTGGCGGATGGTGACCGGCATTGCTCGCGCCTCCTCTCGAGTGCACGGCGTTTCCGAAGATTCAGTCTATCCCCGGGCGGGTGGGCGATGGTCGAGGCGGGGGAGCGGTCCGAGCGGCGTTTCGGGTGTGTCGGTGGGGCGGGGTACGATCCGGGCGGTTGGCAGGGTCGGCGGCGCCGAACGGGCGCCGGGAAAGGAGGTGCACGAGGGGCTGCTAGGATTGTCCTTCCACTCCTGCTCCCCAGTGGGGCCGCCCAGTCCAGAGGAGGTGGAATTGAGGAACTACGAGATCATGCTGATCCTGCCCGCCGAGGCGGACGACCAGACCGTGTCCGTCGCGATGGACCGGATCAAGGGCGTGATCGGTGAGGCAGGCGGGAACGTCGGCAAGGTGGATACGTGGGGCCGGCGCCGCCTGGCGTACGAGATCGACAAGCAGACGGAGGGGTTCTACGTGGTGGCCGAGATGACGGCCGAACCGGAGTCCATCCGAGAGCTCGGCCGGGTCCTGTCGCTCGCCGACGAGGTGATCCGGTTCAAGGTTGTTGTTCGGGCGGCGTGAGCCGCCGGCGGCGCCCCGCATCGGCGGGGTGCCGGGTGACTTCCCCCCTCGCGGGCGGCCATCGGCCCGGGAGGCGGCAGGACCGAGAAGGTGGTGACGCAGATGGCGAGTGAGAACCAGGTGACGATCGTGGGGAACCTGACCCGCGATCCCGAGCTGCGGTACACGCCGAACGGCGCCGCGGTCGTGAAGCTGGGCGTGGCGGTCAGCCGCCGCGTCAAGGACGAGTCGGGCCAGTGGAAGGACGCCGACACCTCGTTCTTCGACGTGACCGCGTGGCGTTCGCTGGCCGAGAACATCGCCGAGTCGCTCGCCCAGGGCAACCGAGTCGTGGTGACCGGTCGCCTGCGCATGAGCTCCTGGGAGACCCAGGACGGCGAGAAGCGCAGCCGCGTGGAGATCGAGGCCGACGAGGTCGCACCGAGTCTTCGGTGGGCGACGGCGAAGCTCGAGCGCCAGGGGCGCTCTGCCGGAGCCTCCGACTGGTCGGGCGGCGTGAGCGTCGGCGTCGGCGGACCGCAGGAGGAGACCCCGCTGGATGCCTAAGGGACCAAAGGCGCCGAAGAAGCGTCGCGAGAAAGAAGAGAAGGGCTGGCAGAAGAAGCAGAAGAAGAAGTTCTGCGTCTTCTGCCAGAACAAGGTCGACCACGTCGACTACAAGGACGTCGCCTCGCTGCGCAAGTTCATCTCGGATCGGGGCAAGATCCGGGCGCGCAGGGTGACGGGCAACTGCACCCAGCATCAGCGGGACGTCGCGAGCGCCGTGAAGAACGCTCGCGAGATGGCCTTGCTCCCGTTCAGCACGCGCTAGGAGGCGGGACGTGAAGGTCATCTTGCAGAGAGAGGTCGACAAGCTCGGCGTCCCGGGGGACGTCGTGTCCGTCGCCGACGGCTACGCCCGCAACTACCTCATCCCGAAGCGCATGGCGATGCCGGTCACCAAGGGCGCGGTGAAGAACGCCGACCGGCTTCGCCGCGCCCACGACCAGCGGACGCAGAAGCAGCGGCTCGACGCGGAAGGGGTGGCGGCCAAGATGACCGAGGCGCCGATCACCATCACCGCGCACGCCGGAGAAGAGGGCCGTCTGTTCGGCAGCGTGACCGCCGCCGAGATCGCGAAGGAGCTCGAGAGCCGGGTGGGCGCGCCGGTCGACCGCCGGACGATCCACCTTCCCGAACCGATTCGCAGCGTCGGGACGCATGAAGTGACCGTCCGCCTGCATCCCGAGGTCGAGCCGACGATCACGGTCGAGGTCGTCGCGCAGTAGTTGCCGGCGGCGCCCGACCGGCGTTTGTGCACGTCGGGGCGTGTCACAGCCGCCGGATACCGTTGACGGCATGAAGTCGCTCGCCATTTCTTCTCCGGGCCCCGCTCGTGTTTTCGCTGGTCGTCCCCGCCTCGGGGCGCAATCCCACGTTCTTCCACAGCTCGTGGGCGTTGTTCCCCACAGGACCGGTGCGAGACACTCTGTCGCCGTCGGGGGGGCATGAGTGGCAATCTCAGAGGACGTTCGTTCACGCGCGGGAACCGACCGGGTTCCGCCGCACAACATCGAAGCCGAGGAGTCCGTTCTCGGCTCCATGATGCTCTCCGGCGAGGCGATCGCCTCGGTCATCGAGGCGCTGAAGGCTCCCGACTTCTACCGTCCGGCCCACCGTCACATCTTCGAGTCGATCCTCGCGATCTACGCGCGGGGTGAGCCGGTGGACGCGATCACCGTCGTCGAGGAGCTCACGCGCCGCAGTGTGCTGGACGAGGTCGGGGGAGCCCTCGCCGTCTACAACCTCGTCGAGACCGTCCCCACGCCGGCCAGCGCTCCCTTCTACGCCAAGATCGTCGCCGACCACGCGCTGCTCCGGCGCCTCATCGAGGCGGCCAGCCAGATCATGTCCCGGGCGTACTCGGTGCCGGAGGATCCACGCAAGGCCGCCGACGAGGCCGAGGGGCTCATGTACGCCGTCGCCCGCCAGGACGAGAAAGAGGAAGTCGTCGCCGTCCGGTCGCTGGTCGACGAGAGCATGCTCCAGCTCGAGCAGATCCATCAGCGAGAGTCGGCGTTCGCGGGCGTACCCACGGGCTTCGTCGACCTGGACAACCTGCTCTCCGGTCTGCAGGCCGGCAACCTGATCGTGGTGGCCGCGCGCCCCGGCGTCGGCAAGTCGTCCTTCGTGACCAACCTCGCCAGGAACGTGGCCGTCGGCGAGGGAACCCACGACGGCAAGGGCGCCACCGTGATGATGTTCTCGCTCGAGATGAGCCGGTGGGAGATCGGGATGCGCCTCCTCTGTGGCGAGGCCCGGGTCCCGTGGGACAAGGTTCGCGCCGGCCGGGTCGCGACCGAGGAGTGGACGCGCATCGTCGAGGCGGCCGAGGGCCTGCACGAGGCGCCCCTGTTCATCGTCGACTCGGGCAACGTCAACATCGTCGACATCCGCGCCAAGGCGCGGCGGCTTCGGTCGAGCCGGCAGGGCCTGGGGCTGATCATCGTCGACTATCTGCAGCTCATGAGCGGTCACAGCCGCTACGACAACCGGCAGCAGGAGATCGCCGAGATCAGCCGTTCGCTCAAGCTCTTCGCCAAGGAGCTCGAGGTCCCCGTCATCGCGGTATCGCAGCTGAACCGCAACCCGGAGACCAGGGCGGACAAGCGGCCACAGCTCTCGGACCTGAGGGAATCTGGGGCGATCGAGCAGGACTCGGACATCGTCATGTTCATTCACCGTGACGATTCCGACACCGACCCCTCCACCAAGGGGAAGGCCGATCTGATCGTGGCGAAGCACCGCAACGGTCCCACCGACACGATCCCGCTGACGTTCCTGCCGCAGCTGACGCTGTTCCGCAACTTCGCCCGCCCCTGACGGGCGGCGTGTCCACGAGCGTTCCGAACGTGTGCCTTCCGGCTAGGCTTGCCGCCCGATGCCCTCCACCCGAACGGCCCGCGAAGCCGCGGCGCACGACACTCCCCACCGCCCTCGACGTGGCACGCCGCCGTCGCCGGCGACCGTCCGGGACATCCGTCGGCGCCTCGAGAGAACGTTCGGTCCGCTGGATCCACCACGCACCTGGGACCCGGTCGAGGAGCTCGTCCTCACGGTGCTCTCGCAGAACACCAGCGACGCCAACAGCGGCCGGGCGTTCGAGGAGCTTCGCCGGCGCTGGCCGACCTGGGAAGCGCTGGCCGCCGCGTCGCCCGACGACGTGGCCGACGCGATCCGCTCGGGCGGCCTCGCCAACGTGAAGGCCCCCCGGATCCTGGCGATCCTCGACGAGATCGCCGAACGCCAGGACGGCCGCATCGACCTGTCGTGGATGCGCTCGGCCTCCGACGACGAGGTGCGCGACTACCTGCGCTCGCTCCCCGGCGTCGGACCCAAGACGGCCGCGTGCGTCCTCGCCTTCTCGCTCGGGCGCCCGGCCCTCCCCGTGGACACGCACGTCCATCGCGTTGCGCATCGCCTTGGCTTCTTCGGCGACAAGGTGAGCGCCGAGCGTGCGCACGCGGTCATGGAGGAGCTCGTTCCGCCTTCGCTCCGCGTCGACATGCATGTGGGGATGATCCGCCTGGGGAGGGAGATCTGCCGGGCGGGGAGGCCGCGGTGCGAAGCGTGCCCGCTGAACGACCTCTGCCCGACCGCACCCAGGGGCGGACGCGCCCGGCCCGCCGCGTCTCGCACACGCGCGGCGGCGAAGCGGACCTGACGTGCCGGGGATCGTCGACGAGTTCATCGTGTTCCTCGGAGCGGCGCTCGCCGGCGCGAACATCGTGGCGCTGGCGCGCCCGGCGATCCTTCGGAGACGCGGCATCAAGGACGTGCAGGACGTCGGATCACGCTCGCGCTGCTACCGCAACATCGCGCTCGGACTGGCGATCGCCGCGCTCGGGATCTACCTCGCCGTCCACGGCTGAGGCGGCATCCTGGGAGCGGATGAGGGGAATCGAACCCCCGTCTCAAGCTTGGGAAGCTTGCGTTCTGCCATTGAACCACATCCGCGATACGGC
>Ga0335082_10006756_pt1 | contig 12497 bp, 10 predicted proteins | sample Lox_Sample_41_FD_206718 | JGI IMG/M metagenome (GOLD analysis project Ga0335082, IMG submission 206718) | Soil microbial communities from Loxahatchee National Wildlife Refuge, Florida, United States - Lox_Sample_4.1 | ecosystem: Environmental > Terrestrial > Soil > Wetlands | place: USA...
TACAGCCAGGGCTCGAGCGCAAGCCGTTCCGGTTTCTCCCCTCCGTCGCCCAAAGCGCGGGCGATGGACTCGTCAATGACCTCTTCCCTGGTGACCGCGTCAGAGGAGATTTCGTCGGCGATTTCCCGAAAATACAGCTCCCGGTCCACGAAGCGCTCCAGGCGGGCTAAGTTCGCGTTGACGTAGGAGCGAACATCATCAGAAGAAGCCACCGGCACCTGGACGGCAGCGACCGTCTGTTCGAAGGGCACCTGTGGTTCGCCCCGGAAACCTGCGATCCTTCGCCGGGGCCACTTATGCGCACTACGCAAAAGTTCTTTGTGCTTAGCAATCTGCTGCAGCAGTTCGTCACAAGCAGCCTTGACCGCGGCGGCGGGGGTCGGAGCGGACTTTTCCACCGCCATCTGCCCCGAGGGCAGCCGCAAATTCAGCGAGACTTTCGTGCCTTCGCGCGCGGAATTCTGCTCGATGCCTCCCCGCAAGTGCACCAGTTCCGGGCGGAAAACCTGAAGCCGCTTCCGCAGTTTTTCGATCAGGTGGTTGATTTCTTTTTCGACGTCGGGAGTCTTGCTGTCCTTGTAGCTGAAATGGACGTTCATGCCAGGCCTCGGACCACTGGAGCAGATCCAGTGCGGATTTCCGGTTCCTTACAAGCTGATTTTACACCCGCCCGGAGGACACAACGGAAAATTCCGGTTCAACAGGACTAGGGTACTTGCGGTAGGTTGCACTGTGACGTACGCACTTGCGGGAATCGACCCCCAGGTGGTGAAATGACTCGATTTGGGGGCAGTCCTATACCGCCACGGTGACTGAGGTCTCTGTCCTGGTCACGGGCCGGTACAAGGTATCGCGCTCGACCGGTTCACGGCCGGCCTCACGGATCAACCGCATCAACTCCTCGCGCCGCATGCCTTGGGGTGTGGTCGCGCCGGCATCGTGATAAATCTTTTCCTCGATCACCGTTCCATCAATATCGTCGGCACCGAAGCGCAAGGCGATCTGCGCGATCTTGGCCGTCATCATCTGCCAATAGGCCTTGATGTGCGGGAAGTTGTCGAGCACCAGGCGGCTAACCGCGATCTGCCGGATGTCGAGCATGCCGGTCGTTTTAGGTAGATGTTGCAACGGCGTGTTATCGGGATGGAACGCCAGCGGGATGAAGGTCTGGAAGCCGCCAGTCTCATCCTGCAGACTGCGGAGCTTGAGCAGGTGGTCTACCCGGTCTTCATCGTTCTCCACGTGGCCGTAGAGCATGGTCGCGTTGGACTTCAGACCGATCTGATGGGCGAGCCGCGCCGTTTCCAGCCACTGATCGCCGTCTATCTTGTGGTCGCAGATGATATGGCGAACGCGGTCAGCGAAGATCTCCGCTCCGCCACCGGGAAGCGAATCCACACCTGCCGCTTTGAGTTGTTCCAGGGTCTCGCGAATAGAGAGCTTGGCCCGCTTCGCCAGATAAGCTACCTCCACCATGGTGAAGGCTTTCAAATGCACCTGCGGAAAACGCTGCTTCAGGCCGGCGATCAGATCGACAAAGTATTGAAACGGCAGGTCCGGGTGCAGGCCTCCCACGATGTGAAATTCCGTGACCGCCTCGCTGTAACCTGAGGCTGCAGTCTCAAATGCCTCTTCCAGGGCCATGGTGTAAGCGCCGGGAGTGTCCTTCTTGCGGCCAAACGCACAGAGGCGGCAGGCAGCAACGCACACATTCGTGGGATTCAGATGGCGGTTTACGTTGAAATACGCCGTGTCCCCATGCAAGCGTTCGCGGACGTGATTCGCCATCCAGCCCACGGCGAGAATGTCGCCGGTGCGGTACAGCGTCAGAGCCTCTTCGGGACTGACACGTTCCTTCGCTCGGACCTTGTCATGAATGGGCCATAGGCGCGCGTCGTCGGTCTGGAAAGGATGCAGGTTCGGCATTGGTTCGATGATACCGCAGCAGTCCGGGGAAAGTCACAGGCTGCTCAAGACCTGAGCAGAAGATCCCCCGCCAGAAACAAAAAGAACACCACCGAAATCACCCCGTTCATGGTGAAGAACGCAGCATTGAGGTTGGAAAGATCATGCGGCGACACCAGGGAATGTTCGTAAGCGAGGAGCAGCGCCACCACGGCAACCCCTGCAATCGCCAGTTTCCCCAGCCCGAAGACAACAAGCAGGCTGACCAGCAGCAAAAGCATGGCAAGATGGAAGACGCGCGCAATCCAAAGCGATTTTCCAATCCCGAAATAGCGCGGCACGGAATGCAGCCCGCTCTGCCGGTCAAACTCGTAGTCCTGGCAAGAGTAGAGCACATCGAAGCCGCCGCCCCAGAACGTAACCGCTGCCGTCAGCAGAAGTATGCGCGAATCGAGCGAGCCCCGCACGGCAATCCATGCAGCCGACGGCGCCATGCCCATAGCAAATCCCAGCACCAGGTGCGACCAGCGGGTAAAACGCTTGGTGTAGGAGTACAGGAGAAGAACGGCTAGGGCCACCGGCGCTAAGATTAACGACAGCCGGTTCAACTGCGATGCAGCCAAAACGAACACCACGCAGGAAACCAGCACAAACATCGCGACAAAGCCCGGGGTGAGCGCGCCTGCCGGCAAGGCCCGGGTCTGGGTCCGCGGATTGGCGGCGTCAATCGAGGCATCGGCTAGCCGGTTGAACGCCATGGCTGCCGACCGCGCAGAGACCATGGCGACGATGATCCAGGCCAGGGCATGGCCATTGGGAACACCCCCGGCAGCCAGCATGGCTCCGCATAATGCAAATGGCAGCACGAAGATCGAGTGCTCCCACTTGATCATCTCCAGGGTCACGCGCAGATTGTGCAGAATTGCCACCCGGAAAATTGTAAAGCAAAGAGATGGTTCGCAGTCCTCTGGTTAATTACCATCCGTCTTCATATCCCTGCTGGCCGATCAATGGCACGAAGCGGCATCCCTCCAGATTGATGATCACAGTTTGCCCCTGTTGTCTGCGAATCAACTGCAACTCCTGCGCGTAGGCAGGACCAACGGGAACGACCAAGCGTCCGGCTTCCCGTAATTGTTCCAGCAGCGCTGCAGGGACTTGCGGTGCCGCCGCAGCGACTACGATGGCGTCAAAAGGTGCCTTGTCGGGTAGGCCGAGACTGCCATCTCCCACCGAAACGCTCGCATTTTCGTAGCCGAGATTTTTCAGCCGCACAGCTGCTGAACGCGCCAACTGGGGGAGCCTTTCCACCGAGTACACCTGAGAAACCAGTTCTGCCAGCAATGCGGTCTGATACCCGGAGCCGGTGCCGATCTCCAACGCCGTCTCCGGCCCAGCCAGTGACAAAGCCTCCAACATTAAGGCTACGATCAGGGGTTGAGAGATCGTTTGGCCATTGCCGATAGGGACCGGGTGGTCCTCGTAGGCTTGCTCCTGAAATTGCCGGTCCACGAAGAGGTGGCGTGGGACTTTCACCATTGCCGCCAGCACACGCTCGTCACGGACACCCCGGGCACGCAACTGCTCGTTCACCATCTGTTGCCGATGAGCGGCAAAGAGGTCGGTCTGGAGTTCGGTTGGCATCGCGTCGTGTGCAAACCGCGCGGATCTAACTGCTTCCGCGAATCATCTGCATTCTAGTAGTATCCGACGGGCAGGGGCTAGTTTCAGTGAGGAACTGAAGTACTTCTGCCGTACCGGGCGGTGTCAAACTCTGCTGGTCAAGAGCAATCAGGAAAAGTGCGGGCTGCCATGGACGCGGGAGGACTGTTACGCGTCGAACGTTTAGCCCGTGTACACCATCTCGACCACGGTGCAGTCGTCGTTCAAGGGCGCACCGGCACAGAAAACGGAGATCGCGTTAAAGATGTCCTCGAGCCCTCCGCCCTTGGCTGCCTGTTCCAGGCGTGAGTCTTCGAAGAAGTCGCCACGGGCATTCTCGGCTTCGGTCACGCCGTCGGTCACGAGAATGAGGCGATCCCCGGCCTTCAAGTGAACGTGGGCGCTCTCATACTTCGCGTCAGGCAACAGGCCCACCGGCAGATTGCCGACGGCGGGCCGTTCCACGGCTCCATTGGAAATCACCAACGCCGGAATGTGGCCGCAATTCACGTACTCCAGGTCACCATCTTTCCGTACCCGAGCCATGATCACCGTGGCGTATTTTTCGCCAATGTGCTTGTGCGTGAAAAAGCGATTGACTGCGGTCACGATGTCGGTTAACGGCATGCCAGCGGTCAACTGCGAGTAAATCATTCCTTGCAGCGTGGACGCCAGCAGCGCAGCCGACACTCCCTTTCCGCTGACATCCGCCAGCACTACAGTCAGGCCTTCCTCGGTTTCGACAGCATCGAAAAAGTCGCCGCCAATCTCCTTACACGAGAGATTTCGTCCCTTCAGCTCTGCGAAGGGCACATCGGGGATGGTAACCGCCATGAGCCTCTGCTGAATCGAAGCAGCAATGGACAGCTCCTGTTGATAGCGCCGAGCCGATTCTTCCGCCTGCACCAGGCGGGCATTCTCGATCAGCGAGGCCGCTTCGGTCGCGATGGCGTGCAGAATGTCGTGGCTAACGCTGGAGATATCGCGCGAAGCGAACCGCGAGTCTACGTACAGCGCGCCCATGGCCTCCGCGGAAGCTGCCGGTGCCGGCGCATCGGTGTCACGCGCGGTCTGCACCTGGGGTTTACGCAGGGGAACACAAATCACGGTGCGCAGGTCATACGCCACGATGCTCTTGCGCCCACTCAGATCCAGAGACCGGCTGGTATCGGTGAGAACAAACTCAGAGTTGGACTTGAGAGCGTCTTCCAGAATGGAGTGCGAGATGGTCGTGTCTTCCAGCAAAGGCTCGCCTTTAGAATTTCGCCCCGCCGCCAGCCGCAGTTCTCCGGCATCGTTCTTCATGAACACGAAGGCACGTTCCGCCCGGGTGAGCTTCAGGGTTACATCCAGCAGGGTCATTAGAATCTCATCGAGCACACCGACGGTGTTCAGCTTGCGGGCGGCCTCCAGAAACAGAATCAGCTTTTCGAGATCGGTGGTCTCGTCCGAGATGTGCATCCCGGAGATCTGGCTGAGGAACTCGCGGGCAGAGTTGGTGGTGGTTTGCTGTGGGTTGAAGATGGCGTAGGCCACCTCGCGCACTCCGAACTCCAGGCGGTCGTTGCGCTCCAGGACCTTGCGCTGCACGCGTTCGCCATTGACGAAGGTGCCGTGCTTGCTGCCCTGGTCCACAACGCTGAATTGACCGGCCTCGGAGAGGATGACCGCGTGGTCGCGGGAAACGCGCGGATCGGCAATAACCAGGTCTTTGTCTATTTTCCGTCCTACGCTGAACGGGCTGTGATCGATATTGATGACACGCTGCTCGTTTCCCTGCACGAAGACCAGCGTGGGAAAGACTCCGGAGCCAGACTCCGAGGGGTGGCTGATAATGGTCTGAAAGCTCATGTGGTGTGTGCCTCCTGACCTGCCGGAGGCGTCAAGAGAATAATGCCAGTATTAAACAACAGTGGGAAGGGCGACAACGATTTTGTTTAAGGCCCAGTTTAATGGGCAGGCCGAAGTGGCTTAGGCACTCCCGCGCTGGAAGGCGGCAATGGCCTGCTGTTCGTTGTCATAGACCTCGAAGACGGTGGCCAGCTTAGTGATCTGCAGGACGTCACGCAAGCGCTGGCCCAGTCCGGTGAGTTTGATATCGGCGCCGGCGCCACGCGCCGAAGAATATACGCCTACCAGCGTTCCCAAGCCGCCGCTGTCGATGTAGCTTACCCCGGAGAGGTTCAGCACGATCTGACGCGTCGAGCCCAAGAGCTTTTTCAGGTTCTCCCGTAAAGCCGTAGCCTCGTCGCCGAACACAATTCTCCCCTGGCACGAAACCACGGTGACGCCCTCGGCCTGGCGTGTCTCCATCTTCAAATTCATGGCTTCCTCCCCAACGTGTCCGGCAAGCCTACCGCGGGCGCGGAGGGAATGCAAGCCGACTCAGACAGCAAGCCCTGGAATTTGAGGTGCAATCCCAATGAATCTCCGGTAGACTTCGGCGGGCCATGCTCCAAGTTCCAAGCACAAAGGCTCAGCCCGCGAGCACAATTGTGATCAATCTTTTGTTGACGGCGGCGCTCGCCACATTTCTTCTTTGGTTTACGCAATACTCTCCCAACAGACTCAAGGGGACGGATTTTCCCGACTTCTACGCTGCCGCTAAGATCGTGCAAGCAGGCCGTGGACACGAACTCTATGAAGCCAAGGTGCAAGACGAGTTCCTTGCACGATACGCCGGCCGGGTGGGCACCTATTTCATTCATCCACCGGTGGAGACCCTCCTTTATCTTCCCTTGTCGAGCCTGCCGCTTTACCGGGCATACCAAGTCTGGTGTGCGGTGAATGTGCTTCTGTTGGTTCTCATCGCCAGACTTCTGGCAGCATGTGTGATCACGGTTTGGAGTTGGCGTATCCTTCTTCCATTGTTATTGCTGTTTCCGCCCGTCCTGCTGAATCTTCTTCAGGGACAAGATGCGATTCTGCTCCTGATGGTGTTCGCCTTGGCGTTTGTAGCAATTCGCAACGAGTGGATGTTCACTGCGGGTTGCCTGCTGGCGTGTGCCTTGTTCAAGTTCCACCTCGCCTTTGCGATCGCCGTTCCCCTGTTGTGGAGCACCGGCAAGAAATTTCTCGCAGGGTTCGCGAGCGTAGGCGCTGTTATGTTCCTGGCTTCCGCGGCAATTTCCGGGTGGAAATTCCTCCTCGCCTATCCCCGCTTCTTAGCTTCCCTGCATGGTTTGCCGCTGGCTGGAATCCACGACGAGCAGATGGCAAATCTTCGCGGATTATTCGGGCTGTTGTTTCCTGGTATGCCCCGTGTGGCCGCGATTTTAACCGTGGCTTCTTCGCTCCTGGTTCTGTGGTTCACGATGCGAGGGATGCTAGTGTCTAGATCCGGACCGCACTTCCGCGACCTTGCACTGGCCAACACCGTGATCGCGGCGGACCTGGTCAGCTATCACCTTAGCCCGCACGATCTCGCGATTTTGCTCTTGCCCATGGCCCTCGTCCTGAACCAAGTTCTTGGTCGTTCAGCTCTACCGCGCACTATGCGCTTCCTTTTTTCTGGAATACTGGCCGGACTCCTCTTGCCGCCACTTTATCTTTGGTTGTTGAGCCAACACTTGTACACCTACATCTGTATTCCGATTCTCGTCCTCTTTGGATTGATCTATAGAGAGATCTGGAATTCGGCCACTGCTGTCGTCAGGGCCAAAGCTATCTAGGACGGTTGCGAGCCTTCCTGGCGCACCTCGTCACACACGCTTCCGAACCAGAACAACAACACGATGGCCAAAAGGGACACTCGCCCATCCTGCAGCAACAAGAACACCAAAAGCGGACTCAATGACATCAGCACGGTGGGGCCGTACCATGCAATGCGGCCCCATCTGTCGGGCCTTGGGTTCCGCACGCCATGATCCAGCGATACGATCATGACCAGGAGCAATATGGGCAGGTCGTAAATAAAGCTGTGGTAACTCACGAGAAGGGAAGCCAGCAAGGACAGCGAGAATCCCAATGGAGAGAACAAGCGATGGTCTTCCCCCAACCCTGCTCGGGGCACAAAATAAATGAGGAGTGCGGAGAAGACGACGGTCAATCCGTCAACAAAAGTCTTGGGCACCAAGGCGGACAACAGTACCTCACACAAGCCATGTAAGTTGGGCATGTAGCTGACCATGGCCGTATGTGCATACATGGAGTGCTGCACATGCCACAAATAGGTGGGGTAAGCCAGAGTCCCCCGCCAACTCACCCCGATGAAGGACACTAGCGCCAGCACAATCGACATGACAGCCCATCCGCGGACCACCCGGAACTTCTTCGTCAGCAGCAGAATCACCACGAACGGCAACACGATCTGAAAGCGAAACATGCCCAGTCCCAGGCAGCATCCCGCCAAGAAATCTGATCTCCTTTGCACCAGCACGAACGCGCAAGTGAAGCAGAACAGCAATAAGACCGTGTCCTGTCCCTCCATCAAGGCGACAACCACCGGCAGAAAGGCAAGTTCTCCAAGAAAAGATACGAACAGAGATGTACGCTGCAACAAGGATATGTAGGGTCTCAAAAGAATGGGAACAACGGTGAGGATTACAAGATTGAAGACCGTCCAAATCCAGAATGCTTTCTGATAGGACGTTCTTGCCAGCGGCGCATATAACAATGCCTCAAAAGGGGGATGATTGTATGGTAAGCGGCCCATGCGTATCCGGGTCTCGGCCACGAAAGTATCCTGAACCGCGGCCTGTTCCCGGTTGTCGTAGAGGTAATCCGCCTCCCCCAGGTGCACAATTTTCCCTGCAGTATAGAAGATGGTGAAGTCGGGATATCCTTGCTTGACTAAGTCGCGGACGCGCCAGGCGAGAAATCCGTGCATCACCACCAGTCCTGCCAAATACAGACACACCAGTCCATGACCAGTTCTTAATCGCATGATGAATGGCAGAGAACCTGCAACTAAGGTTAGCCTTGAAGCCAGTTTGCCACCCTAGAGAATTCCCTAGGCGCGCTATTATCCACTATGGTGCGCTCATCATTCTTCCAAACCCACCGGGTGTTTGTCGTGGTCCTGACGTTAGGCCTTTTCACCATGGCCGTACGCAACATGACCGACCCGGACGTCTGGTGGCACTTGCGCACCGGTCAACTCTCCCTGCAAGAACACAAGATCTTCCACGCAGATCCTTTTTCCTACTCCAAGTTCGGACAACCCTGGGTTGATCACGAATGGCTGTCACAAATCCTCATGTTTTCGCTTTACCGCGTGACTGGCTGGGGTGGGCTGATGATTGGGTTTGCTGGAGTGATTGCAGGTGCTTTTCTCATTTTGTTCCTGCGATGCCCCGGACGTCCCTATGTAGCTGGCGTCTTCACTGCCTGGGGCGCACTGGCGACAATCCCCTGCTGGGGCGTACGGCCGCAGATGTTCACCCTCTTATTTGCGAGCATTCTGCTGTTCATTCTTGAGAGGTCATACTCGCGCCCGAAGCTGCTGTGGTGGACTCCATTCCTGATGCTGCTTTGGGTAAATCTGCACGCAGGCTATGCCATCGGCATCGCGTTTCTCGCGATGTTTCTGCTCGGAGACGCCTTCGATCGTACCTTGGGTTGGGAGGACGCGCCGCGGCCCGGACGGTTGCTGCCGCTCACCTGGGCGCTTGTGGCGTGCATCGCGATCGTGCCCCTCAATCCCTATGGAATCCAGATGTACAGCTATCCCCTGCAGACCCTGCACTCCCGGGCCATGCAAGCCTACATCGGGGAGTGGCTCTCGCCGGATTTCCATCAATCCCGTTACCTTGCGGCACTGCTCATGATGCTGGCTAGTCTGTTGCTTCCCACCGTTTCGCCCAGACACCTGCGGGCGCGGGAACTTCTGCTGCTGATTGTGGCAACCTACATGGCGCTGCGTTCCGTCCGCCACCTTCCTATTTATGTGATGGTGGCAGTGCCACTGCTGAGCGGAATGGTGCAGTCGATCCTGGAAGCGTCGCCGAAGGCGGGGCTTCTCACCCCCGCGTGGCGGCCGCTGCCAAAGCCCCAGGTGATCTTGAACATGCTCTTATTGGCTGGCATGGTCGCCTTCACCGCAGTTCGCCTCCACATTGTGATCGGACACCAGGCAGCGACCGAGGCGCGGGAGTTCCCGGCAGCCGCAGCGAACTTTCTCTCCGCCCATCACCCTCCCGGGCGGCTTCTGAACCACTACAACTGGGGAGGCTATTTCATCTGGAAACTGTACCCCGAGTATCCAGTTTTTATCGATGGACGGGCCGATCTCTACGGAGACTCGTTCCTGGATGGCTTCGCCGCAACCTACTATCTGCGAGGCAAGTTCCAGCAGGATGCCCTGCGGACCTGGGGGATTCGGACAGTAGTACTTCCGCCCGATGCGCCGTTGGTCGTAGCGCTCAAGACTCTGCCGGACTGGAAGACCGTCTTTACCGATCAGCAGTCGGTCGTCATGGTGCGCTCAAAGTAACGTTCTGGCCGGTGGAGCGGGTATCGGACAGGCCCCCTCCTACGTCCCCGGGGCTGGTAACTACCGTCACGGGCCACGTTACCTTTTTGCGGCAACACCGCAATAATTTGTCGCTCCGGGCGCCGCGCCTCGGGTTATCATGGGCGGGGGCAGTTCCAACTAACTGACCCTCTTTCCAAACTATTGATTCGGAACAAGGAAGCAACTTTGGGCGGGCACCGCAGCTCACCTTTGGCTGGGAGTGCCGCCCCGAGGAGGGTAAACAATGGGACTCAACATTCTCCGTCATCTTTGGTTGGAGGATGAAGGACAGGACATCGCCGAGTATGCGGTGATGCTGGCGGTGATCCTGGTCATTGTCGTAGGCACAATACGCCTCATCGGGAGCAACGCGAATAACGTGTTCTCCTCCGTGGCTAGCTCGATCCAGCAATAGGGTTCGGCGGCCCCGGCGTATTTCGCAGTGAGGGTTTCCCAACGGAAGGTTGGCTTCTGACCGGGTGGGGGCGGCCCAGGCACGCGCACCGTGGTTCCAGCGCACGCTTGTCTGCTGGCGAGCGCACGCCGTAGCGACTTGAGCGGTAAGGAGCAGTGATGAATCGTAGCCGGCTATTGATGATCGGTTTTGTGGCCCTGGCCCTGGGCGCTTTTGTCAGCTTTGTGGTCTATCGTAACCTGCAGTCCTCCCACAACGCTCATTCCGTGCCTGGCGAGGACATCCTAGTGGCGGCCCGAGACCTGCAGGTTGGAACCAAGATTGAGGAGAAGGACATCAGGTTTGCCCATTTTCCCTCCGCAGACCTGCCCTCGGGTGTGTTCCACATCCCCAACAAAGTGATCGGGCGGGGCGTTGTGCAGGCCATCTCCCGGGGCGAGTTCATACTTACCAATAAGCTGGCCGGGGAGAACGCCGGATCGGGGCTGCCCGCTTTGATTCCACCCGGCATGCGGGCCGTATCCGTGCGGGTCAACGACACCACGTCGGTATCGGGGTTTGTGTTGCCGGGAACCCATGTGGACGTGTTGCTGACAGGGAGCCCGCAAGGGTCCAGCGAGCAGCAGACGACGACGGTCCTGGAGAATATTGCGGTCATCGCAACCGGACAGAAACTGGAACGCAACTCGGCGGGGGAGCCGCAATCCACTCCAGTGATTACGCTGCTGGTGTCGCCTGACGACGCGCAGAAACTCACCTTGGCCGCCAACCAGGGGCACATTCAGTTGGCCTTGCGAAATCCGTTGGACACCAAGCAGGAAGAATTGGCTGCCGCGAGAGCCACCGGGCTGTACCGAGGCACTCCGCTGCCTACTCCGCCGCCGGTGTCGCGGCCCGCGCCGCGGCATGCCCCGGTAGTCACGCCTCCACCGGTTCCGCAGGCCTTCAACGTCGAGGTCTACAAAGGCGACAAGAAGGAAGAGGCAAAGTTCTAAAGTGTGCTTTGAGGTTTGAGGGAAGACAACATGTCGATCCGTTCCCCTAGAGGGGAGAGCCTAGAGACGGGAACTCGCAAGCGCGGAACAATGCTGGGCGGCGTTCTGTTGCTGCTGCTGGCAAGTTCGGCGACGGCGATATCCCAGGAGCAGCCGCCTTCACCCACGAATGGCCCACAGGCAGCGCAAGCCCAGACGCCGCCCGCAGAACCGCAAGGCGCGGCTCCTTTACGCGTCATGGTGGGCAAGTCGATCTTGATCAATACGACGGAGCGGCTGAAGCGCGTATCGGTCACGGATCCCGCGGTGGCCGATCCCATAGTGGTTGCGCCTACCCAGATCCTGGTGCATGGACGTTCCGCCGGCGAGGTCTCCCTGCTGATTTGGGATGAACTGGACCGTTCGCGTAGCTTTGACCTTCGAGTCGACGTAGACGTGACCGCCTGTGCGGAAGAGGAAAAGCGCGTGTTTCCCGACGAGCAGATCGTGGTCACTCCTTCGCGTTCCGCAATTGTGCTGTCGGGACACGTTTCCACCGAAGACGTGGCCAAGCGCGCAGGCATGATTGCTGACGCCTACTCGAAGAACGTGGTGAACGTGCTGACCTTCGGTCCGGTCGGGGCTCAGGAAGTGCTTCTTGAAGTGAAGTTCGCCGAAGTCGACCGGAACGCGGTCACGCAGCTCGGAGTAAACTTCTTCACTCCCGGCACCGGCCACACCACCGGTACTGTCAGCACCGGGCAGTTTGGCGGACAGTCGATTTCTACCTCGAGCGCCACTACCACAACGTCCGGCGGGACGACCACAACATCTACCTCTGCCACGCCTCCAACGGTCAACGTCACCAATGCTTTGAATCTGTTTTTGTTCCGTTCGGACATCAATTTTGGCGCGGTTGTCCAAGCGCTCCAGCAGAAGAACCTGCTGCAGATTCTGGCTGAGCCCAATCTGATCGCGGTGAACGGAAAAGAAGCGAGTTTTCTTGCCGGCGGCCAGTTCCCCTTCCCCGTCGTGCAACCGGGCCAGGGATTCGCGGCGGTGACCATTGCCTTTAAGGATTTCGGTG
>Ga0335082_10006757_pt1 | contig 12496 bp, 13 predicted proteins | sample Lox_Sample_41_FD_206718 | JGI IMG/M metagenome (GOLD analysis project Ga0335082, IMG submission 206718) | Soil microbial communities from Loxahatchee National Wildlife Refuge, Florida, United States - Lox_Sample_4.1 | ecosystem: Environmental > Terrestrial > Soil > Wetlands | place: USA...
CAGGCGTGCGCTTCGTCAGCCCGCCCTACGAGGCGGTCGTCTGACCAGTCGCCGGGGTCGAGGGGCGTCGCCGTCGGCGGTGCATCCCGGCTCTCGAGGGGGCGCCTTCGCGCGACGAAGGCAGGAAAACTGTCTCGCAGCCAAAAAGGAAAACGCACTGAAACCCGTCGGTTAGCTCGAACGGGGGTGACAGCTTGCCTGCCTCCGGTTTGGCGCGGGGGCCCCCTCTTGGTCAACGGCGCTGGAACCGGACCTGGCGCCCGCCGCTGGTCAGCTCCGGAGGGGCCTCGAGCCCGAACTGCCACCAGAGGGGCTCCCAGGCCTTCATCTTGAGCCTCTTGTCGTTCTGCAGCGCGACCAGTCCGGCCTTGAGCTTCTCATCGCTCTTGTTGGCCTCGACGCCCCGGCTGAGCACCTTCAGGGCCTTCTCGCGCTCCTTCATCTGCGCCAGGCACCAGGCGTAGGCGGCCCAGATGACTCCTTCCTTGCGCGAGCTCTTTACCGCGTCCTCGAAGGCCTCCTCCATCTCCGGGTACTGCTTGCGCTGGTAGTGGAGGGCGGCGACGAGGGCACGGGCGAAGCCGTTGCGCGGGCCGGCCTGGCGCAGGTGCGGCTCGGCCCGGGCGTAGTCCTTGAACATGTACTGCACCATGCCGATCTGGGCGTGGATCTCACCGCCGATGAACGGCTGCCACTTCTCCCAGGGCAGGGCCGACTCCAGCGTCTTCACCGCCTTGTCGATGCGCTGCTGGCGCTCCCGCTGGCTGGTGGGCTGGACGGACAGCTCCTTCTGGGCCTGGTCCATGATCGCCTTGACCTTCTTGCCCACCCGGCGGGCGAGGAGAAGGAAGACTCCGGCGAAGGCGAGAAAGCCGGGAACGATGGCCGCGTACCAGGAGAGGTGCGCGAGGAGGACGGCCAGGGCGACCGCCAGGCCGGCGGCGAGAGCGATGAGCAGGTTGTACATGACTGGCGGACTTGCTTTAGCCAGCCATGACCAGCGGAGCAACCACCCTCGAAGTGCAGCTGTCACCCGACCGGGAATGGTGGTAATCAGCCGTTCTCCGCTTAGTCCGAGAGAGTGGGTGCGGCCATGGCCTCTGCAGCGTGGCATCCCTTTTCGCGGCCGTGCCTCTCGTTCGCGCTGGCCCTGGTTGCCGCTGGATGCGGGGGATCCTCGGCGCCCAGCTGGAGTCGATTCCACGGAACGAACGAGCCGGTCGGATACGCCCCGGCCGGACTCGCGGTCAACGCGACCGATTGGCCCATCGTGATGCTCGGCGGCGGTGAGCCCGAGGAGGACTTCGTCCAACGCTGGACGGGGTCTGACTGGCAGCCACTCGACGCGCGCGGCGTAGCGCCCGTGTCCATCTCCGGGGTTGCGCTCGCGCTCGACCGAGCCGGGCGACCGGTGGTGCTCGTGCAGGGCTACGTGCTTCCCACCCCTATCGAGCCGGGGCGGGAACTCGGCGTCTATGTCATCCGCTGGACCGGTGACGCATGGGAGATCGTCGGTGGCGGGACCATCGACGGAGACTCGGGGGCCGCCATCGCGCTGGCGCTCGACAGCGAGGATCGGCCGCTCGCCCTCGTCGGCACGCGGCATCCCGGCTCGCAGTCATTCGATGATTACCGGATCGTCCGCTGGGACGGTTCGTCGTGGCAGCAGCTGGGCAGTGCTCCCAACCCCGTTCCCGGCTCCCAGCTCGTTCCCGAGTTCATCGCCGTCGACCCGGCTGGGTTTCCGGTGGTCGAGCTCCTGGAGAACGACGGGGCCCAGGTCAACGCCTACGTCGTCCGCTGGGACGGTGGAACCTGGAAGCTGGTCGGTGGTGCCATTCGCCCGGCAGCTGGATTCGATGTGATGCGCGCCCCTACGCCGCTGAATAGCCATCTCGTGCTGGACTCCTCCGGTGCGCCGACGGTGGCCTTTCAAACGCGCTTCCAGGCTCCAGAGGCATCGCTCGGCGACGGCTACGTGTTCCGGTGGACCGGGAACGCGTGGCAGATGTTGGGGGGCCCGTTCCCTCCGGGGCCGCCGGGCTCCGGCGTCGTCGCGCTCGCAGTCGATCGGACAGACCTGCCCGTCATCGCGGTCCAGGATGGATCGCGGGGTCACCTCTTTCGCTGGGTGAACGGTAGCTGGGGAGCGGTGGGCAGCGAGGTCGATTCCGGCGTCGACCAGTCCTGTGACCTGCTCGGAATGACCATCGATTCCAGAAACCTGCCAGTGGTCATGTTTTGGCAGGCCGGTTCGGTGACGAACTCGCTCGAGGTGGCGCGTCTGGCGCGGTGATTTCCGGCCCGGGGGAGAACAAGGTATGAACCGGCCCGGCCCTCTGTCGAAACTGGTAGACGAGGCGGACTCAAAATCCGCTGCGGCTGACCCCGCGTCCCGGTTCGAGTCCGGGGAGGGCCATAAGGCGGCAGCGAGCGGGCCGGGTGTCCGGCGCGCCCCGACAGGGAGGACTCGCTCGATGAGCACCCATGGGTGCTCTCAGACATGGCTCGTCCTGGCATGGATTGGGGGTGCGTTGATCTCGGGTCCAGTCACAGTGGCTGCGGTGCTTGCCGCCTCAGGCTTCGTCGTCTTGCCGGGCGGTGCTCCGCGCTTTTCCGGGCCTCAGGGCAGAGAGGCGGATGTCACCGAGCTCCTGGCAACACGCGACCAGACCGGGGGGTCGCTCGGCGCGTTCCGTCAAACCATCGCCCCGAAAAGTGGACCGCCCACTCACGTGCATCAAACCGAGGACGAGTTCTTCTACGTCGTCAGCGGAGAGTTCAAGGTCAAGCTGGGCGACCAGATCCTGAACGCCCCGGAGCGATCATTCATGTTTGTACCAAGGGGAACCGCTCACACCTTCCGGAATGTCGGAGCCGAGCCCGGGGTGTTGGTGGTCGGCGTCACGCCCGGCGGGTTCGAGAAGATGTTCGAGGAGAGACAGGGCGTGGATGCAGAGACCAACCGCGCGTTGATGAAAGCGCACCACATGGACGTGGTGGGCCCACCGCTCAAGTGAAGCGCGGGCACGGCCGTATGGAGCGTCTTGACCATCGGGAGAGGCGGGACTCGACATCCGCTGCGACTGACCCCGCGTCCCGGTTCGAGTCCGGGGGGGGCCACTGCTGAATCCAGGCACAGACGGCGCCGCGTGAAACGAAGCGGCGACTCCGGCATCCCAGCCCGCATGGCCGTCAACCGCTATGCAGAGCTGGCCTTCACCGAGCACGTGCAAGCCGAGCAGGCGCGAGCCGGCTCTCGCGCCGCGTACGCACGTCAGATGGCTGGGCAGACGATCCACGATCGGCTCGGTCCGGACGAGGTGGAGTTCATCCAGGCCGAGGACCACTTCTTCATCGCCACGGTGGGAGAGACCGGCTACCCCTACGTCCAGCACCGGGGCGGACGGCGAGGGCTGCTGCACGTTCTCGACGCGCGCACCGTCGCCTTCGCCGACGTGCGCGGGAACCGCCAGTACATCACCGTCGGGAACCTCAGGACGAACGACCGGGTGTCGATTCTCCTCCTCGACCAGGCAGCTCAGGCCCGGCTGAAGCTCCTCGGTCGAGCCCGCGTGGTGGAGCTGTCCGAGGACCCGGATCTCATCGCCCGGCTGGCACCGACGGCGGAGGGAAAGGTCGAACGGGCCCTCGTCGTCCGGGTGGAGGCCTTCGACTGGAACTGCCCGCAGCACATCGTCCCCCGCTATACGGCCGAGGAGATCGAGGCCGCCGTCGCACCGCTCCGTGCTCGTCTCCGCGAGCTCGAGGAGCGCCTGGAGGGCAGGGCGCCTCGCCCGGGGCAGGGGACTGGCCAGGCAGGCCCGGATCCGCTATGAGCACCAGCCCCCGGCGGCGTTTCCCAGTCCGGGGCCAGGAAATTCGGGGCTATAGCTCAGCTGGGAGAGCGCTTGAATGGCATTCAAGAGGTCACCGGTTCGATCCCGGTTAGCTCCACTCGGAACTCGCTGTCACCGCTGAGGATTTCCGAGATTTGCGCTGATCCAGGCTTCGGGCCGGGTTGGGGAGGCTGCGAGGCCAAGGGTCAGCGCGGCCACTGCCATCACTTGTCGCTTCCTGCGGCCGGCGGCTGGTGATCGTCCGTTCACGTGATCGAGGCCGGGGTGCGTACCGTCGCGTCGACGGCCAGCCGGGTCTTCTCTTCCATTGCGCAGCGCGCAGTTTCTGCGCAGGCGCGCTAAGTGTTTGCGGGAGTCAGAGCAGGAGCGCCAGTTTCCCCCGGGGTCGGGATGCCCCCTAGAGATTCCATCGTGCACGAAGCCTGCCCTATAGGCATGGTTCGTGAAAGCTCGCACCCCTGCGAACCTCCGCGTGCACCTGTCGCCCCGGGGTCAGAGCCGGGCAAGCGCACCCGCCGAGTTCGCGACGGCGCGGCGCTTCCGTCCGCGAAGGAGGACCCCAATGGATCGCATGCTGATGGTTGTCTTCGACGACGAGAAGAAGGCTTACGAGGGCAGGAGGGCGCTCTTGCAGCTCGATGCGGAGGGAAGCGTGGTCGTCTACGCCTCCGCAGTGGTGGCAAAGGCCAGTGACGGAACGGCTGCAGTGAAGCAGGAGGATGGTGCGCCTCTGGGCACGTTGCTCGGCACCTCACTGGGAGTGATGGTCGGCTTGCTGGCTGGGCCGGTGGGCGCGGCGGCCGGCGCCGCGGCAGGCGCGGCCGCGACCGGCGCCGCAATCGGCGGCCTCGGCGGTGCGGCGGTTGGATCGATGGTGGACCTCGATCAACTGCGCATCGGTGATGACTTCATCGACGACGTGCGCAAGAGCCTCTCGCCGGGAAAGGCCGCCGTGGTGGCGGAGGTCGACGAGGAGTGGACCACCCCTGTCGATGTTCGGATGGAGAAGCTCGGGGGCACCGTCTACCGGCGGTCGTTCTCCGAGGTCCGGGACATCGCGGACGACGAGGACGCCGCGGCGATCAAGGCGGACATCGCGCAGTTTAAGGCCGAGCACGCCCAGGCCAGCGCCGACCGAAAGGCCAAGATCCTGGACCGTATCAACCAACTGGACTCCAAGCTCCAGGCCAGGATCCAGAGGGCGAAGGAGCGGCGCGAGGCGGCAAAGCGGGCCGCGCAGGCCAAGGCGGACCGGGCCAAGGTGAAGGCCGGCATCGCCCAGGCGAGAGCCCGGTAACCCGGAGGGAAACGCCATGACCACGACAGCAAGTGGACCGCGGCCGATTCTCGACGAGGTCAAGCACCGCTCTGGATGGGCAGTGTTCATGGGACTCCTGACCGTCGCGCTGGGGATCGTCCTGCTGATGTACCCGTTCGCCACTGCGACCGCGACGACCCTGTTCGTCGGCTGCATCCTGACGCTCGTTGGCGTGGTGGAGATCGGTCTTGCGTTCTCCTCACAGACGCCGGGGAACTTCTTCCTCCGGCTGATCCTGGCGGCCCTCTACGGCTTCACCGGGATCGTGCTCATCCTGAATCCCTTCGCCGGGGCTGCGAGCCTGACGCTCTTCGTCGGGTGGATGCTGGTCCTGAGGGGGATTCTGGCGATGGTGGCCGCCTTCCAAATTCGACCGCTGGAGGGCTGGGGCTGGTTCGTCGTCGATTCCCTGGCGAATCTCGCCGCCGGTGTCCTGATCATTGCCAGGTGGCCGTCGAGCACGTTCTGGGCGGTGGGGACGCTGGTGGGCGCATCGGTGCTGGTAACGGGGATCTCCCGGACCATCGTGGCCGCGCAAGTCAGGCGGGGCGCAGGAGAGGTGGGACGGTTGACGAAGGCACCTGCGTGACACAGACGGGCAACAGGGCCACGGTCTCCCGGACCGTGGCCCTTGTCGCGGTCGAGCCGGCCCTGGAGGGAACGACGTGAACGCACCCCGAAGATCAGTCACGGCATCGTGGCTCGTGGCGCTGCCCATCGTGACGTTGGCCGGAGCCTTCAGCCAGGCTTCGGGGGCCGCGCCCTCATCGGAGAGCCCCAAGCAGGCCCAAGCCAACCAGGGCTCGGGGTACTACCCGGTCCCTCTTCGGGATGGCGGCACCGAGGATCTCGAGCTGCTGATCGGGCAGGAGGTCTACCAGGAGTTGAAAGCGAAGGGTGAAATCGTCGCCACCTCGCCGCTGTACGACACGCTGCGTCCGATCGCCGACCGCATCACCCGGGCGGCGCAGCCTCAGTACGCGTATCCGTTTCGTTTCCACCTCGTTCACCAGCCACAGCCCAACGCGTTCTCCGTGCCGGGAGGCGATCTCTACGTGGTCGACGCCTTGCTCTTCTTCGTGAAGAACCAGGAGGAGCTGGCGGGCACGCTGTGCCACGAGATCGCCCACACCGTCCACCACGACTCGATGCACAAGCTCGAGGAGCAGTCCCGGCAGATCCTGCGTAATGTGGGCGCAGCGATCCTGCTGGGGCCGACGCGGGGACACGTCATGGCCATCGGCGTGCTGAGCGAGCTCAAATCGAAAGGATACTCGCGAGACGTCGAGTCACGCGCGGACCTCACCGGCGCGGACATCTGTGCGGCCGCCGGGGTGAATCCGTGGGGGCTGGTCTGGTTATTCCAGGACTTCAAGGACGCACGGAGCAGGGAGGTGCCGGAGCTTCTTTCCGACCACCCGAACGACGAGCATCGCATCCAGGCACTGAAGGAGCACTTCAAGAAGGCCCCGAGCGTCTTCGGAAAGTTCAATTCCGATCCGCGATCGGCGACGTTGATGAAGCTTCCAGCTGATACCGCCGAGACGTTCCTGCGCTGAGGGTTGCGCGGTAGCCCCGCCTTTCGCCGGAGTCTTGCGTCAGCTGGGCCCTCTTGCGTGTGATCAGTTGGCGAGGGGCTGTCCGGTCGCCGGATCGAGGAAGATCAGCGCTCACCGTCGTCCTCGCGATCCCGGCCGCGGTGGTCGCCGTCGAACGAGAGCATCCCCACAGTGAGCCGGCCTTGCTGTCGAACGAGCCATATCCGATCCGCGCCTTGCACGAGAATCCTCGTGGCTGGATCCTCGGACCCATGAGACCAAGGGCTCGGATAATGGCCCAGCCGCACTCCGGGTCCTGCTGCAGCAGCAAGTGGACGCTCCCAGCGCCCTCATGGAGTTGACTAGAGCTGGCGCCGGGCTCGTTTCCAGCTGGCCTTGGCGTGAGCCCCGAGCACGGTTCCCGGATCGACGTCCTTTTCCGCGGCCGTCGCGAGGATTTCTTCCCAGACCCGGTCCGAAATCGCCCGTCGGAGCGCGATGTATGTCTTGACCGCGCACTTGACGATTCGCCGCACCTTCTTGTCGTCGTGCTCGGCCAGCTGCTCGAGCCGCTCCTGCTCCTTCTCCGTGAGATCCACGGTGAACTCGAGACTCGATCTTCCCTTGCCCATGGCGGTCACCTCCTCCTTCGGGCCGGGTCTGGCCCGACCGATTCCCGAACAATCTTGACTCGGCTCCTGGCGCAGCGAGTGACCGGCAGGTGACGTCCATCAAGATCGGGGAGCCCTGCGCTTGCGTCGTCGTTGGCGGACGCCGCCCGAGGGGCCGGCCTGACGCTGGTCAGGCTGGGGAGGCGATCGGCCCATGGCGAGAGGGAGCCACGACGGCTCGCGAATGGCAAGGCCGCGACACCGCGCACCCGCCGAGCAATGCGAGAGCGCCGGCGGGCCTAACTCGCCCGCCGCGGTCTGGTCGAGGTCAATTGTCGATGCTCACCCGCCGCGCGCCGGCGCTCTGACGGGTGACCAGGAACGGAGGCGCCTCAGCTGGGCAGTCTTCTTCGACTGGTGCTCCTCCATCCGCCGGAGGATGTCGTCCAGGACGGAGACGGCCTCGAGAATGTGCGGACCCTTGTTCAGCATGACGCACTCAGCGCGTTCACCCATTGCCGCGTCGGTGACCTCCGCCCGGCTGGGGATGCCGTTCTTCGCCAGCCCCTCCAGGACTTGCGTTGCCCAGATCGCGGGAACGTGAGCCGCCTCGCAGATCCACAGCAGCTCCTCCTGCGCCTCTGCGAGCCGCTGGTAGCCGCACTCCACGGCCAGGTCGCCGCGGGCGATCATCACCCCCGTTCGCTCGTGCTCCATCGCCGCGCGGAGAAGCGCTGGCATCGCCGCGAAGGCATGGGAGGTCTCGATTTTCAGTATCAGCCCCAGGTGCGAGGCCCGGAGCCGGTCGAGCTCGGCTCGGAGCGCATGAATGTCTTCAGGCCGCTGGACGAACGACATCCCCACCAGGTCAGCGAGCCTCACCACCGTGGTCAGGTCGCGGCGGTCCTCCTCGGTCAACGCCGGCAGCTCGAGGACGGTGTCCGGGACGTTGATGCCCTTCTCGCTGGCCAGCTTTCCCGAGGGCCGCGGGCCCCGCACGATCCGCAGCTCGATCCGGTCGGGGTGGACCTCCATTGCCTCGGCCTGGAACTTCCCGTCGTCGAGCAGGACCCGGTGGCCGGGCCGGACCCGGGCGAAGAGCGCCGGCTCGGTGCAGCCCACCCGGCCCGGCTCGACGAGGCGGCCTTGGGCGTCGCGCAGCTCGGCGCGACCCGGCTCGACCGAGCGGGTCAGCACCAGCGGATCGCCTTCACTCAAGGTGATGGGCTGCTCGCGCCGGGGCAGCTCGACCGGACAGGCCCCCGGGTCCGCCTCCGAGAGGTGGAACCGGGTCTCGGGAACGACGAATGCCTTCTGCTCGGCCTCGGCCCGGAGCGCCTCCCCTTGCTTCTCCGCCAGCCGGAGGCGGCGGCTGAGCCCGCGCGCGTCGCGGAAGTGGAGCTCCGCCCCGGGATGAAGACCCCGGGTCCACGTCCCCGGGAACCGGAGCAGCGGGCCGGGACCCGGTGGCCCGGCTCCCTCGGGGACGATCCAGACGGTGGTCGGGGCGAGGAGCTTTCCCGTCGGATCGCGTCGCAGCTTCCAGGTGACCACCGCCGGTCCGAGGGCGAGCGGACCGGTGCGGATCTTCGGGCCTCCCAGGTCCATGAGAACACGGCACGGACAGCCGGTGGTCTGCGCCGCCGCGCGCACGTGCCCGGCGATCCGGGTCCACACCTCGGGTCCATCGTGTGCGCAGTTGATCCGGAGGATGCTCATGCCGCGCTCCACCAGTGCCCGGACCGCAGCGGGATCGTCGGCCAGCGCCGAGTCCGCGGTGACCATGATCCGGACCGCGCGGCCGGCCGGTGTGGGGCCGAGGAGCGCCTCGGCGTTGCGAGCGAGCGCGCCCCAGGCCTCGGCGAAATCCGGGCCCCGGAGTCGCTCGTCGAAAGGAGGAAGACCGGCCAGTGCCCGGAGCGCGCGACGAACGGCCCGTAGCGTGGCATCGACGTGGGCCTCCGAGCGCCCCAGGGAGGAGAGACCCAGCTCGGCGAGCGTGTGCTGGAGCCGGCGGAGGTCGTGCGTCCGGAGCGCGAGATAGTGGCCGAGGTTCACCGCGCCGGCCCGGTGGCCGGGCGCGAGCCGCTCCACCTCGGCGGAGGATGGAGTCATCCGCTCCACATCCGAGAGGAGGGACTCGATCTGGGAAAGGATCTCTGGAACGGACTGCACGCTCATGACCGAAACCCATGGCACGGTGACGTGACGAGGGCGTGAACTTCGGGAGCACTTCACTCGCTGGCTGAGGACGACGACTGGCCCGAGGTCCGGCCACGTGAGAGGGGTGTGCTTCCCTTGTGCCATAGCGGGTGGATGGGAGGCCTCGGCTGAGACTCCATTTTCGCTCGCATGGGGCGCTGAGCATCGGCACGCCTAACCGCCGAAAGTCGTAGTACTCCGGATCCAGGGAAGAACGACGGCCAGGGGCGGCGCGGCGATCGAGTTCCAGCTGCTGGCTCTGGCCGCTAGTCGTCGAGTTGGGTGGCCGTGTCGTCAAGCCGAGCGCGGAAGTGCAGCACGGGGCCAGTGGCATGCTGGGGTCTCACCGAGAAGCGCCAGGTGGTGATGTCTGCGGCGCGCCCGTACTTCGCCCGGGCGCGGACGATGGCCATCTGCGCTGCTTCTTTCACTGTTGCATTCATGGCCAGGATGTGGACCGAGTGGAGCCCGTCATCGCTGCCCCATGCTTCCCAGTCAGCTGCCGTGCTTGCCACACTAGGAAGCATCCCGCTGTTCGCCCCATGTTCGGAAGGGGTGCCCGTGGGGCAGGCCTGGGGCGGTTAGCTCGCTGGAGTAGCGAAAGAAGGCCGTCTTCTCGGAAGGGCAGGCCAGGTTCACGTTCAGCCACCGCGTCACCCGGAGGCGGACGCGCTCCCGGCGCTGGGCAGCCGAGGAGCACACGACTGACCGACTGGCTGGGCCGTCGGAGATGGTGGCGGCCTTCCAGATTCGGCCGCTGGAACGGTGGGGCTGGTTCGTCGTTGATTCCCTGGGAACCTCGCCGCGGTACCACACGCTGCGGCCGATCGCCGACCCCATCACCCGGGCGGCGAAGCCTCAGTATCCTTCGGCGACCTCGTTGAAGCTCCGGGCCGACATCGCCGAGACGTTCCCGCGCTGAAAGGCGCAGGGTGGAGTTGTCGGGTCTGAGAAGAGGAAGCCAACGCCGGCTTGGAATGGAGCAGCGGTTGATCGAGCGAGGCTTCAGGCGACTTCCATGGAAAGCCGCGTTGGCGTTGTCTCGCGTCATGCTCCTGTAAACAACCGATATTCCGTGTGAATGGTTGTCGTGCCGTTGGCGTGGGCTGCGCTCTAGATTGTTGGTTTGCCCACCGCTCTTCTTCTCATGGCATTCAAGAGGTCACCGGTTCGATCCCGGTTAGCTCCACTCGTCCGCTGTAGCCCGGCTCCCCCTGACGCCCGAGCCCCGTGAACCGCTTGGCGGACTCCTGGCTCTCATGGGGTGGAGCCCCCATGCACCAGACCGCCTCGACTCCTGCCGGTGAGAGCCTGTGTCGCCATCCGGCGCCCCTCGAGGGCGCGATCCGCGTCATCGCCGGGAGCTTCGTCCTGCTCAGCCTCGCCCTCGCACGATGGGTCAGCCCCTGGTGGCTGCTCCTCGCAGCGTTCGTGGGCGTGAACCTGATCCAGTCCGCCTTCACCGGCTTCTGCCCGGCCGAGCTGATTCTCCGCCGGGCCGGAGTCGGGCGGGAGACCATCGGAGCACGCTGAGACGCGCGGGCTCGCGCTTTTCAGCCCCGGAACCGTGCTGAAGGTCGCTACTTCTCGAGCCTGGCCAGGATGGCGCCGATCCGCTTCTTGTCCGCGGGATCCTTCGCCATGGCCAGGGCCTTGCTGTAGTTCTCGATGGCCCCCTTCTTGTCGCCGGTGGTGTCGAGCGCCTCGCCGAGGCTGTCGTAGCAGTTCCAGGAATCGGGGTGGTCCTTGACGTTCCTCCGGAAGAGGGCGATGGCCTCGTCGTACTTCTTCTCGGTCAGGAGCTGGTAGCCGCGATTGTTGACGTCCGCCTCGGTGGCCATCTTCATCGCCTGGGCGCGCAGCTCGCTGGCGCCCTTGGTGTCCTTCTTCTTCTCGAGGATGGCGGCCTTGGTCATCAAATTCGGGTAGGCCGCCTGCATGCCGATCGACCGGTCTGCCCAGGCCAGGCCCTGGTCGAGGTCGTAGTCGTTCTGGAGGCACCACTGGGCCGCCTGGTTCCAGGGCTGCCACGAGAAGCGCGCCAGGCCCCGGAGCTGACTCTTGAGGCTGGCCAGGGTGACCGCCTTGGTGTCGACGCTGATGGGAAAGGGGATCTGGAGCTTGTCCCACTGGAGGACGACGGTGGCCGAGTTGGGGGTCAGGCTCTCGAAGCGGTACTCGAGGCTCTCCTCGAACTCCGCCGGACCGGGCGTCACCGTGAAGCGGACGGCGTCCTCCTTCTCGTCGTAGCTGAAGCTGCCCCAGGCGCTGGAGACGGTGCTCAGGATGATCGTCCACGTCTTCTCGGTGGGGATCATGTGGAGGCCGTAGATCCCGGCCGGGAGCTGCTTGCCCCCCACGGTGAACGCGCTGGAGACGGTGATCGTCGTGTTCTCGTTGGCGCCCGCCCGCCACACCTCGCCGTAGGGGACCAGCCCTCCCCAGATCTTGCGCTTGTTCACCGCGGGCCGGTGGTAGTCGATGGTGATGTCGGTCAGGCCCACGCGCTGGCTGACCGAGGCGCGCGGGCTCGGGTCGGGAAGGGTGAGGCGGGGGGCCTGGGCGACCGCCGGGGCAGCGCCGAGGCAGAGCACGCACAGCGTCACGAGGAGGCAGGTCTTCATGTCGGGCTCCTGGGGGCAGCAGGCTGCTGTCTCCCCTCAGACAGACCGGGGGGCGAAGTGTTGCCCCGTGCGCCTGCGCAAGGCCAGCGCCGCGCGGACCGATTCAGCCAAAGTGCAGCTCGGGCCCGACCAGCAGCTGGAGGTTGGCGATGAGCGTGCTTCCGATCCAGCCGAACTCGGTGAGCAGGTCGACGGCGATGCCCACCGGGGAGGAGACGAAGAAGGAGACGCCCGCCCCGACCCGGAGCGCCCCGCCGGTCGAGGTGGAGGTGAGCCGCGGGAAGCCCGGAGCCCGGGCAGTGACCTTCCCGATGTACACGCCCACCCCCACCGGGATCCGCAA
>Ga0335082_10006758_pt1 | contig 12496 bp, 12 predicted proteins | sample Lox_Sample_41_FD_206718 | JGI IMG/M metagenome (GOLD analysis project Ga0335082, IMG submission 206718) | Soil microbial communities from Loxahatchee National Wildlife Refuge, Florida, United States - Lox_Sample_4.1 | ecosystem: Environmental > Terrestrial > Soil > Wetlands | place: USA...
CGCCGCGGCAGCGCATTCCATGCGGGAGCAAAAGGAACCTAAGGAACCGCAGCAAGACTCCAGCCGTTGGCTCGCCGGGGGCAGGAGCGTGCAATTGCGATGACCTGGCAGATTCTGATCAACGACCAGCCGGTAGAGATCGACCCAGAGCTGCTGAAAACCGGAGTGCAAGTCGAGCCCGGCGTGTATTCGATTCTGGTTGACGGGAAGAGCTACGAAGTGCGCGTCTTTCCCGCGCCGCTAGGATTGAGCGTCCAAGTGGATGGCGTGCGCTATGCCGTCGAGGTGCGGGATCCTCGAAACTCGATCCGCCGGTCAAAAGCAACCCGGGGCGCCGGGCGTCAGAACATTACCGCGCCGATGCCTGGCAAGGTAATCCGCGTTCTCGTTCAAGAGGGGACAAACGTGGAAACCGGACAGGGGCTCGTCGTCGTCGAAGCAATGAAGATGCAAAACGAGATGAAAGCGTCTCGCCCCGGTCGGGTTGTCGAAGTCCGTGTTCGCGATGGCGATACCGTCGGTTCCGGCGAAACGCTACTGGTTCTCGAATAGATTCTGCGAAGATAGGAATTGCCATTCGATTCAAAGGCCTACGAATCGCCGATTGCTGACCTGCTCGCGCTGGATCAGGATGGCCTTCGCCTCATTCCGCTTGTTTCCGGGGTATGCTCTTCCGAGGAGGCCCGCTCGCGGCTAAGAAGACAAAAGGCGTCTGATTTGTTTCCGCACGCCGCGGCGCCCGACGCCGCGCTCGGTGGCTTGTGGTTGTATTTCTCTTGTTTCGATGAGTGCCACCAAATTGTGCAGGAGATCCCGTCCACCGAGGGCAGCTTCTGGCACGCGATTCTCCACCGGCAGGAACCAGACTCCGGCAACGCCGCTTATTGGTTCCGCCGCGTTGGGAAACACCCTGTCTTCCGCGACCTGCTAGAAGCGGCCGAAGAGATCGTGGCGCGTCATCCTGAGGCCGAATTCCGTCTCGGCGGCAAGTGGGATCCGTTCTCCTTCATCATGTTCTGTGAGAGAGCGCGGCAGCAGCCCGGTTCGCCATCCGAGCAAGCGGCGCTGGAGATCCAACGCGCCGAGTGGCAGCTTCTGTTTGATTACTGCGCGAGGTCCGGAGCGTGAGCCGAGGCCGGACGTCGCTCCTGATCGTCTTCCTTGTCGCCGCGGGGCTGGTCGCCTGGATATTCTCCAGACGCACAGCACCGCCGGAAATCGAATTCGCGAAGGTCGCGCGCGAGACGATTGTCAGTATGCTCGGCACCAACGGCAAAGTCGAACCGATCGAGTGGTTGCCCGCACGCGCGGAACGGTCCGGCATTGTTTCCAAAGTATGGACTTCCCGCGGCCAGCAAGTGAGGAACGGAGCGGCTCTTGTGGAGCTCGATGCCCGCGTTGCGGCGGCCGAATTGTCCAAAGCACAAGCCACGATCCAAGAGGCCCAGACCCAGGAGCAGGTTCTTAATCAGGGCGGAAAAGCCCTGGAACGGCAGGAAGTGGATGCGGACCTCGCCCGTGCGCGTCTGGACCTGGATGCCGCCCATAAGCAACGCCAGGCCCTCGAACGTCTCGTGGCAAAGCAGGCAGCCACGCGCCAGGAACTGGACACGGCTAGCCAACTCGTCGATCAATTGCAGTTGCGCATCAAATCGCTTGAAGAACGCAAAGCCGCGCTGGTGTCCGGTCCCGACAAAGAAATTGCAAAGTCTCGCCTGCAAGCCGCGGAATCGTCCGCGGCCATCGCGCGTAGGAATCTGGACCTGAGCGTGGTTCGCGCACCGATGGATGGTATGGTCTACGAATTCGATCTCCGTCAGGGTTCGTTCGTAAATACGGGCGATTTGATCGCTAAGGTTGGAAAGATCGACCGTCTGCGCGTCACTGTGTATGTCGACGAGCCCGATCTCGGTAGGGTGCGCAAAGGCGAACTGGTAACGATTACTTGGGAAGCTATGCCTGGGCATCAGTGGAAAGGTGAGGTGGACAAGCTTCCCACCCAAGTGGTGCCACTGGGCACAAGGCAAGTCGGCGAAGTGGGCTGTATCATCGAAAACCCCGATCATGACCTTCTGCCGAACTCGAACGTCGACGCAAGTATTCAAGCCACGGTCGTGCCCAACGCTCTTACGATTCCGCGGGAAGCAATACGGCGCCAGGGGTCCGAAACGGGTGTTTTTCTGCTGCAAGGCGATCGGGTGCTCTGGCGCAAGGTGAGCGTAGGTGTCTCCAGTTACACTCGATCCGCTGTGATATCGGGGCTTGCGGAGGGTGATGCCGTCGCGCTTCCCAGTGAGAAGCCGATCAAGAATGGTGCAAAGGTCGAGCCCGCCTTCCAGTAGGGTCAACCGAGAGGCACCGTTGGGAACCCGCGCTCGCGCCAGGCCTCAATTCCACCTAACAGCGGACGGACTTGCAGCACGCCCTTCCGTAGTAACTGGAGCGCCGCACGGGCGCTCGAAGCTTCGTTGGGTCAAGAACAGTAGAGAATGACCTCGCGGTCGGCGGGAATCTCTTGGTAACGGTTCTCGAGTTCGTCGAGATCGATCCAAATCGCCCCCGGCAATTTCGTTTTGTCGATCTCCACTTCGATGGTGCGCCGCAAGTCCACTACGGTGACCTCGGTGCCAGAAGTAATAATCGACATCAATTCCTCGGGAGTAATTCGTGCGACGCGCAGATCACGAAGAAAACGAACCCGCTGATGATACTTCAGAGCAACGTACGCGGCTAAGATCGTTGCCATCACCAACAGCAGCCATGAGCCCATCCGCTGCGCCTGTTCACCAGCCGCTTCCAGTTGATCCCGGAAGATAAAGCCCACGGTCAAGTAACTGGCGCTCCACAGTGCCGCGCCGGCGACATCAGCGGGAAGGAACTTCAGCATCGGCATCCTGGTCAAGCCGGCCAAGGGCGCAGCAGTGGCGCCGAGCCCAGGCACAAATTTGGCGATGAGCAACGAGCGGGCGCCGAGACGTGTGAACAAGCTCTTGGTGTTGCTTACGCAAGAGTCCGGCTCCAGCGAAACACGGCAAAGCAGGTTAAGAATCGAGTGCCCGCGAGTGCGGCCGAGCCGAAACCAGAGCAGGTCGCTGCATAGCGAAGCGCAGACGGCTAGAAGGAGCGCGATCCAGAAAGAGAAGTTACCCAACCCCGCCAACGCGCCCATTGCCAAAAGCACCGGAAAGGCAGGAACCGGCAGGCCCACTTGTTCCGCGAAGACATTCACAAAGAGAACCCAATAGCCGTGCCGCAGTAGGAATGGGATCACTCCGTGCATGGAGCCCATTGTACAAGCGCCGCCCGACCGGACTTACAATCTAAATGGGCGCGCGGTTCAGGCTGGTGATGAAATCGATGCCGTCGACGTTCTTCTGACTGAGGCGATCATCGTTGGTTACGAATAGGTCCACGCCCGCCGCGGAAGCGCATGCCAACTGGATGGCATCGGCTGGCTGAATCGTTCTGTCTTTGCGAATGCGCGCGTAGGATTCCGCTGCCGCAAAGTCGAACGTGCACACCGTCAGATGTGGTGAGACGAAGAACGAGCGATAGCGATCCGCAAGTACACGATTGCCCAAGGCAAGCGGTTTAACCAGGATCTCGCCGACGGTCATCGAACTCGTGATCAGGTGATCGTTACGCCGCAGCATGCTACGCCGCAGGTTCTGAACCACGGGTCCGAATTCGGCATTGTCTTCCAGGAGATAGATAAAAAGGTTTGTGTCCCAGAAGACCTTAGCCTTCATCCGGCCGGTCTCCGTACCAATTCGAGCGCAGGCTTCGGACGTACTTGTCGGCATCGGTGTCCGCCCAGATCTCCTTGCCTACGCCGAGCATTTGCAGGATCGGATCGTCTTCTTCCTTCATACCGGTCTCCTTGGAGCAATACTCTTGTACATACCAATCCAAGAGATAGTGGTACTCATCGGGGAGTTCCTCTCTCACGGGCATCGTTTTTCCTTTCCGAGAAGGATGAGCTTGGTCCCCCGGCCGGAAGAGCCGATACGTATCGTCCGGCAGCTTGTAGAACATCCGATATCTCGCCGAGTTGGGCTCCAGGTTGGCAACATTGTGTAGGTAGATGTGAGCCTGGAGCCCGGGCCTGACGTCCGGGCTGATTCTCTCGATCTTGACCCGTTCGAGAACTTCCCTAGCAGTAAACGATTGCCGTTCAGGCAGTTCACGGTGCAGCAGTGCTAAGCCGCACCAAGCCTCATCGGCGACTCGAATGGGCTTTCTAAGCGCTCGCTTGGTTGCCGCTTCCATATCCATATGATACAGTCAATAATGGATATTGTCAATATTACCTGTTAATCATGATTATGGGGAGGGCGGGCCTTACCGGTCTCCGGGTTATAATTCATTGCAAATGAAGAACTTCACGCTACTCCTGGCCTTCGCCTGCTCAGCCTCAGCTCAGCCATATGATCTCGTGATCCGGAACGGACACATCATCGACGGGACAGGCTCACCCTGGTATTCAGGCGACATCGCTATTCAGGCGGGACGAATCGCTGCTATCGGACAAATTATTCAGTCAAACGAAGCCAAGCGCACGGTTGATGCTCACGGCCTAGTGGTCGCGCCGGGTTTCATTGACATGCTCGGCCAGTCGGAAATGACGATTCTTGTCAATCCGCATCTGCCGTCCAAGACCTTCCAGGGAATCACTACTGAGATTACGGGCGAAGGAAGCTCCATCGCGCCGCTGAACGATCGCATCGTCCGGGCCGAACAGCCGACGCACCAGCACTACGGGATCACGCCGGACTGGACCACCTTCCGACAGTACTTCGCGCGCCTCGAGAAGCAAGGCATGGGGATTAATCTAGCGAGCTATGTTGGAGCGACCCAAGTCCGGCGAGTGGTGCTCGGGGATGAGAATCGTGCGCCGAACGCGAACGAGTTGGAGCGAATGAAACAGTTAGTTCGCGAAGCGATGCGCGACGGCACTGTTGGGCTCTCTACCTCCCTGCAGTACGCTCCGGCGCCCTACGCTTCGACCGAGGAACTGATCGCCCTCGCAGCGGAAAGCGCGAAGCTCGGCGGCATCTATGCGAGCCACATGCGTAGCGAAGGCGACGCGATCATCGCCGCGATCGACGAAGTGATTCGCATTTGCCGCGAAGCGAAGATCCCGGCCGAGATCTGGCATCTCAAAGCAGCGGGCAAGAGCAACTGGGGGCGTATGCCGGAGATTATCGCGCACATTGAGAAGGCGCGCCAGTCTGGTGTGGACATTTCCGCCGACACCTACGCCTACCCGGCCTGGTTCAACTCCTTCTCGGCTTTCATTCCGCCATGGGCGCATGATGGCGGGGATGCCAAGCTGATTGCCCGGTTAAAGGACCCGCCCCAACGTGCCCGCATCCGCAAGGACATGGAGACTCCGAGCACGCAATGGGACAACGAGTGGCAGGAGATCCCAGGGGCGGAGTCGATTCTGGTTAGCGTGGTTCAAAACCCGAAGCTCGTGCCGCTGCAAGGTAAGACCATCGCCGAAGTCGCGAAATTGTGGAATAAGGATCCACTCGACACCATCTTCGATTTGCTGATCGCTGACGATGCCTTCACGTCCGTCGCTGTGTTCGGCATGTCCGAACCGGATGTAGCGCTGGCTATCCAGCAACCCTGGGTTTCCGTTTGCAACGACTCGCAGGGAACAGCGCCAGACGGACTCCTCGGCCGCGAGCACCCACATCCACGCGCGTACGGCACATTCCCTCGCATTCTGCGCAAGTACGTTCGGGAGGAGGGCAAGCTACGGTTGGAAGATGCGATTCGCAAATTCAGCGCCCTGCCGGCCCAGCGGGTGCGTCTCACAGATCGCGGAGTCTTGAAGAAAGGCATGTGGGCCGATATCGTGATCTTCGATCCAGCGACTATTCACGACCGGGCAACGTTCGAGAACCCGAATCAGTTGTCCGAGGGCATGCAGCATGTCCTGGTCAACGGTGTGCCCGTGATCGAGAACGGCAAACAAACGAACGCATTGCCAGGCAAAGTTCTGCGCGGCCCGGGTTACCTGAATTGAATCACTGATACAAACGGCGTTCGCGGCGCAGGTAAGCCGGGACTTCCAGATCGTCGACTGTCACTGGCGCAGGCTCTTCGATTTCCGGAGCCGCAGGAGCGGGAGCTGGCACATCGCGGAACAGCGGCTCGGTCATTACCGGTGGAGGCGGCGCGGGCTCGGGCAACATCGCTTCCATCGCCTGGCCTTTCCTGATGAGCTGTGGCAGATTATCGCGCTGGAATCCGGTGGCGATCACCGTGATTTTCACTTCATCCTTCATCGCCTCGTTCAGCACCACGCCGAAATTGATCTGCGCATCTTCGTTGGCAGTCGCGGTGCGAATCAAGGAGCAAGCTTCGTTTACATCGTGCAGGCTGAGCCGGCTCGACCCGGTGATATTGATCAGCACTCCGCGAGCACCCTTCACTCCGCCCTCTTCCATCAACGGCGAACTGATGGCCTGGCGTGCAGCTTCGATCGAAGCATTCTCACCGGAGGCGTTTGCAGTGCCCATCATGGCGTAGCCCATACCGAGCATGATGGCTCGGATATCTGAGAAGTCGCGATTGATGAGACCCGGGGTGGTGATGATGTCACTGATCCCCTGAACGGCCTGTCGCAAGATGTCGTCCGCCGTGCGAAAGGCTTCAAAGAAGCTGGTGCCACGCGGGACCAATTCGAGCAACCTGTCGTTCGGTACGGTGATCACGGTATCGACGGTGCCACCGAGTTCGGAAAGCCCACGATCGGCTTGCTTCATGCGCCGGGGACCTTCGAAAGCAAATGGCTTGGTAACGACCGCTACCGTGAGGGCATTCATTTCTTTGGCGAGCGAGGCTACGACAGGCGCAGCGCCAGTTCCGGTTCCTCCGCCGAGTCCCGCGGTGACGAACACCATGTCGGCGCCTTCCAGAACCTCGATGATGCGTTCGGTGTCCTCGAGGGCCGCCTGTCTCCCCAGTCCCGGATCGGAACCCGCACCCAGGCCATTAGTAACCTTCGAGCCGATCGCCAGTTTGTTGGGCACCGGCGAGGCGTTGAGCGCCTGCACGTCGGTGTTCATAATGTGAAATTCCACGCCAGTGAGACCTTCATTCATCATGCGAGCCACGGCGTTCGAGCCCCCGCCGCCGACACCGACCACCTTGATCTTGGTGCCCTCGAGAGCTTCTTCCTGGATGACAAACTTCAATGCGTCCACTCGAAACCTCCTATCTGTTTTTCTTCAGCGAAACAACAGCCCCACCAAGCCCGGCGCCTTGCGCCGGCTGTCCCGTTTCAGAGTCAATCGGGCCGAATATTTTGCGAGCCCGGCTGCTGTTGTCCAAGCCGGGTTGCATAGCTCTTCCGGAAAATCTTGAATACCAGCCGGCAGCGCATTGCGCGCCGGACAATTCAACACTCGCTCCGCCATGTCGCACATGCCGTTGAGCATCGCTCCTCCGCCGGCAAGAACAATGCCTTCGAGCAGCTTTTGCTCCATGCCGATGGTCACGAGCTCGCTGCCCACGTGGATGAATAGCTCCTCGGCGCGCGCTTCGAGAATCTCGTTCAGTTGCTTGCGCGGCGCTTCGCGCGGCGGGCGATCATCCGACGACGGCACTTCGATGAAGCTATGGTCCGAGGTCAAGCCCAGCATTGCGCAGCCGTATTCGATCTTCAGCCGCTCCGCATCGTCGTAATGGACTGTCAGGCCCACCGCTACGTCGCGGGTGAAATGGTCGGCCGAGATGGGAAGACTACGCGCCAGCAGTACAGCCTCGCCGTCATAAACTACCAGATCCGTCGAGTGCATCCCGATGTCGACGATGGCCACGCCGCGGTCGCGATCCTCGCGGTCGATCGATGCGTAAGCCGCCGCCACGGGCTCGAAAACCGTTTCCTCCACCGAGTAGGATGCTTCCTGGACCGCCGCAACCAAGGACCCGTGCTCCTGCTCCGACGCCGTAACCAGGTGAACGTTGGCTTCGAGGCGCGAGCACGTCGATCCTCGCGGATATCGCTTGCCCGAGCGCCCGTCGAGGGTGAAATCCTGCGGGAACAGATGCAGGATCATGCGATCTTCTTCGAGGCGCGCCAGTTCGCTACGCTCCACCGCGTAGGCCATGTCTTCGATCGTCACCGGCCGGGGCCTGCCAAATTCGTACAGGCCCCGGCAGTTATGACCATCGACGGTCGCTCCTCCGATTCCTACAACCATTGCGTCCACGGGCACATGTGCGCGCTCTTCTGCCTTGCGCACCGCCGATCGGATGCAGATGGTCAACGCCTGTTGGTCGGCGAGTTTACTTTTGCTCCACCCCAGCGATGCGAGTTCGCTGTGCGCGAGAAACCGAAGCCGCTGCTCCTCGACGGCCAGAATGACGCAGCGAGTGAATCCGCTTCCGGCATCCAGCCCGACGGCGATCTGAGGTTTATCGGGCATCGCCCTCCTCCAGCGCGGTGATCCGGTCGTCGAGCCGCAAATCGAAACTCGTGGCTTGCGGCATCTTGCGATGGATCTCCGTGTAGTGATCCAGGAAATGGCGGAGACGCGAGGAAAAATTCCGATCGCCCAAGACGAGGGACATCATCTTTCCCTGCACCTCTTCATTGATCTTCAGATTGTCGAGATCCTTGACGTCGACTTCGGAAACTTTGGCGGCAAGCGGACCGAGATCCTTCATCATTCGCTGCATTCTGCGAACCCGCGTGCCGCGTTTGTCCGGACTCTCGCTCACGCTGACTCCGTTGAGCACCGGTAACTGGAATTGCGCCTTCGCCGGCGGATCAAGAATCATGCCCTCTTCGTCGATCAGCGCCCAACGTCCGATGTTCGCGGCAGGCAATTTGATGAATGCGGCCGGGGTGCGCTCGGTAACCTGCACAAAGACTCGGTTGGGCCAGATCCTTGCGACCGATGCCTCATGGACCCAGTCAATATCCAGCAGCTTCTTCCGTCGCACCGCAAGCGGCAGCAGATAGACGCTGCTGCCGTAGTCTTGGTCGAAGACGTGAAGCACCTTTGCCCGAGACGCATACTTGATACCCACCGCTTCCAGATTCGGGCTTTCCATTCCATAATCCGGGGGCCCGGGAAGGAAGAAGCGCGCATCGCGAATCATGAATTTTTCGAATCGATGCGCAGCGTAGATAGCCGTCGCCAGGACCATGCTAACGCCGGCCGCAATCAGCCCGTAGCGCGTCAGGAAGCGCCAATTCGGCGTGCGCCTCTTCTTTGCCGACGCCTGTGGCGCCATCTAGGCCGCCTCCCGTAGCTTCTCAAGCACTCGGTCGCCCACTTGCCACACATTACCCGCGCCCAGCGTGATGACCAGGTCTTTGTCGCGAACGTGGGAGACTACGGTGTCAACGGTCTGGTCGATTGTTCCCGTGAATTCGACGCAACGATGACCGAAATCGCGTAGCCGCTGAGCGAGCGCGCTGCCGGTTACGCCTGCGATGGGCTGCTCCGACGCGGCATAAATGTCTAAGACATACACGAAATCGGCCTCATGGAAGCTCTTGGCGAACTCATCCAGCAAATGCTGTGTGCGCGTGTAGCGATGCGGCTGGAAAACAGCGTGGATGCGCTCGAAGTTGCACAGCCGCGCCGCTGCGAGCGTGGCGCGAATTTCAGTCGGATGGTGGCCGTAGTCATCTATCACGGTGATACCGCGCGCTTGCCCCCGGGTCTGGAATCTCCGGTCGACGCCGGAATAAGCGCTGATGGCTTCCCGGATTGATTCGAGCTTCACTTCCAGTTCCAAACCAACTGCGATCGCAGCGATGGCATTCAGCACGTTGTGCATCCCCGGCACGCGCAGATGAAATCGGCCCAAGTCGTGCTTGCGCATACGCACCGAGAAATGGCTCTCGAATGGTGCGCAATCTGCTTCCGCAATCTGCAGGTCCGCCTGATGGCTGCGGCCATATGTGATCGTCCGCCGGTTGATGGATGGTAGAAGCTGCTGCACATTTTCATCGTCCAAGCAGAGGATCGCGGCGCCATAGAACGGGACCTTCTGCACGAATTCGAGAAAGGCGGCGCGAATCTCGACGATCGACGGATAGTGGTCCAGGTGCTCTTGATCGATGTTCGTTACCACAGCAAGAATCGGGCTCAACTTTAGAAACGATCCGTCGCTCTCATCAGACTCAACGACCAGAAAATCGCTCTTACCAACTCGCGCATTCGAGCCACCCATGTAGCCGACCTTGCCGCCGACAACGACCGTTGGATCGAGACCAGCAACACTCAAGACCGTTGCCGTCATCGATGTGGTGGTGGTCTTACCGTGACTTCCCGCGATGGCAATCCCATACTTCAGGCGCATCAACTCGGCCAGCATCTCGCCGCGCGGAATCAGGGGAATCAGCAGGCGGCGCGCCTCCTGGACTTCGGGGTTGCTCGTATCCACGGCGGAACTCACCACCACCGCCTTGGCGCCGGCGACATTGGCGGCCGCGTGCCCTTCGTGAATCCGCGCGCCCAACTTCGCCAGCCGCTCCGTTGTGGCGCTCAGCTTGAGATCCGAACCGCTGATTTGGTAGCCCAGATTCAACAACACCTCGGCGATTCCGCTCATGCCAATTCCGCCGATTCCAACGAAGTGCAAGTGTTGGGGCTTAAAAAACATTTTTCCCTTGTATTGTTTCGGCTTTTGCGATCAATGTCAATGGGCTAACGAGGCCTCCACAACCTCGGCAGCCCGTCGAGCGGCATCCGGATGCGCGAACCGGCGCGCCTTCTCGCCCATTTGCTTCAATAATTCCGGCCGCGCGCTGAGCTTTCCGACTTCCTCGAACAACCGTCCACCGTCCATCTGCTGATCGAGAACGAGCATGCCTGCACCGGCCTTGTCGAACGCTTCCGCATTGCGCAGTTGGTGTTGATCGGCAGCGGTGGGCAGCGGCACGAGGATGGATGGTTTGCCCGCCGCGGCCAATTCCGCCATTGCCCCCGCTCCGGCCCGGCAAATCACCAGGTCCGCTCTGGCAAACGCGCCAGGCATGTCGTCGATAAAAGGCGCGATCTCGCCCTCCATCCCGGCCTCTGCGAATCTCCTCGCCAAAACCTCATACGAAGCCGATCCGGTTTGATGAATGAAACGCACCGGAAAGTGAGCTTCGCGAAAATAAGTCCAGCTTCCGCGCGCGGCTTCGTTCAACGTGCGCGATCCCTGGCTGCCTCCGGTGATCAGGATCGTCAACTTCGCTTCTCGCGGCTTCGGCGGGATTGAGAAAAATTCTTTGCGCACCGGAAGACCGGTTATCTCCGTTTTCCCGCGCGGAAAAAACTTCGCCGCTTCCGGAAAGCTTAGCAGGGCTCGGGTCACAAACCGGCCGACTTGACGATTCGTTAACCCCGGCATAGCATTCGGTTCCATCACCACGATAGGCAGGCGCTTCGAGATTCCAGCCAGAACCACGGGACCCGCCGCGTACCCCCCGATGCTGAAGATCGCCGCCGCTTGTTTCTCAGCGAGAATCCGAAGCACTTTGCGAAAACTCATTGGAAGCTGCGCAAGCGACCGCAACATGCGCGCAACGCCCACTCGATTCAGCCCGCCGATTTCGATATATTCCAACGGAAACCCCGCCGGCGGGACGAGCTTCGCTTCGAAACCATTCCGCGTGCCGATAAACACCGGCTGGTGCCCCCTAGCCTGCAATTCCCGTGCGACTGCGAGGAGCGGCACCACGTGTCCTCCTGTCCCACCTCCGGCCATCACGATCGTCGCCATTCCACCGCGTTCTTCATTCGGAATGTTCACTCACGCTGAGCAGCATGCCCAGACACATTAGCGTGCTGAGCATCGAACTGCCCCCGGCGCTGATCATGGGCAGCGGAATCCCCTTGGTCGGCCCCATGTCCAGTACGACGCTGATATTGATCAGCGCCTGGATCACGATGGACGAAGTGATTCCCAGAGCCAGGTACCGGCCGAAATCGTCGGGTGCGAGCCAGCACACTTGCAAACCGCGCCATAGGATAATCAGGAATCCGGCCAGCACAGCGCCGCAGCCGAACAACCCCAATTCCTCACCCACCACCGCATAAATGAAATCTGTGTGCGCCTCCGGCAAGTAGTAGATTTTTTGTTTGCCTTGCATGAGCCCCAGTCCAACGACTCCGCCGCTCCCCACGGCGATTCTCGATTGATGCGCCTGATAACCTGCATCGCGCGTCGTTACCGATTCACTGATGTACTTCTTAATCTTGCCTTCGTGATCGAACGTGCTGATTAGCGAATACTGCGGGTCGAAGAACCCCACAATGCGCGCCAGCCGATATGGTTTCGAGGCGATGAATGCGGCCGAGAACAGGAGCCCCGCCACCGCAGCCGCAGCGACGAACTTGCGTTGCAGACCCGCTACGTAAAACACAATCGCGGCCGGAACAATCAGAACGATTGCCGTTCCGAGGTCGCCGAAGCCGACCGTCGCTGCTACAACTGCCAAGGGCAGACAGACCGCGATGATGGTTCGCCTGGT
>Ga0335082_10006759_pt1 | contig 12496 bp, 14 predicted proteins | sample Lox_Sample_41_FD_206718 | JGI IMG/M metagenome (GOLD analysis project Ga0335082, IMG submission 206718) | Soil microbial communities from Loxahatchee National Wildlife Refuge, Florida, United States - Lox_Sample_4.1 | ecosystem: Environmental > Terrestrial > Soil > Wetlands | place: USA...
AGCTCCAGGCGGGCGCGCGTGCGTGCGGCTTCGTCCATGCCGTCGTCGTAAAGGTCGGCGAAATCGTTTCCTTTCCCCAAAGCAAGCAGGAAGGCAGTTTGCGACACGAGGCCGAGGGTCTCCAGTCCCTGGCGCGCCCCCCATTGTTGCAACGCGGTGAAATTCACATGAGCCGTCAGGTCCTGCTCTCCGAGTGCGGTGTAGAGATTGTCGGAGGCCTGGTGCTTCTTGTAGCTGAGAAGCGTTCCGGCCATGTGATGGTCATCGACCAGTTCGCCCGCTTCGTGGCCGTAATCAATCGTAAGGACAAAGCCGCGCACGATACGGCGGGCAATTTCCGTGATCCAGTCGCAAGCTTCGAGACCCGCTTCTGCGATTTGTCCTTCTCGGAGGGTTATTCGCTGGGCGTCAAAATAATCGGTAATAGCGCATGTCGAAAGGGGCAGGGCCGCTTCTGAAAAGGAATTGCCGCCGCTGGTCACGAAGAGTTCCATCAACGCGCCGCCCCGTTGGACGACGCGGTGAACCGGGAATGCATCGATCAGTTCGTTGGAAAACACGCAGCCGGTAGGAATAGACGCGGGGAATTCGACCGACGCACGGCACTTGCCCCTCTCCAAGAAAGACTTGAGGCGTGAGGCAAGTTGTTCGCAACGCGCGACGGAGCGGTCGACGGCGACGTAGGTCAGAGCAGCAAAAAATTCAGGCAAGCGCGATTCAGCAAATTCCAGAATGTGGCTGGCCAGGCGCCCCGTGCCAGCAGCCGCTTCGACGAGGAGGAAGTCCCGCGGACGATCCAGCAACCGCCAGATTTCTGCCAATTGCCGAGCGAGGAGACGGCCGAAAATCGGGCCTACGTCCCCGCTGGTGAAATAATCGTGGCGCCGCGCCTCCGGCTGCGCGTAGTACCCGTGCAGCGGATGGTAGAGGCACTCGCGCATGTATTCGGCAAAGGTGATAGGGCCGAGGCGCCGGATGCGCTCGGCGAGCAGGGCAGCGAGCGGCGTCACGCGGAAGGGGCTCCCGAGGAGGGCTCGGTTATCAGCTTGTCCCAGGTGGATTGAAAGATGCCACGCGCGTCGGCATCGAACAGGACGAAGCAGATCTTCTCCAAGGAAGTCTGGCGTTTGAGATGTTGCAGCGCTTCCGTCAGCATGATCTGCGCGCATTCGTTCATCGGGAATCCCGAAACGCCGGTGCCAACAGCCGGAAATGCGATGGTCTTGAGATGATGCTCGTTCGCAAGGCGCAGGGAATGCGCGGTGGAAGTACGCAGCATCTTGGACGTGGTGCGCACGCCGCCCAGGCCCATGCTGGCCGCGTGGATCACGTGGCGCGCCTTTAGCTTGCCGCCGCCGGTAATGGCCGCGTAACCCACCGGAATACTGCCGATTTCGTTGCACTCACGCTGAATGGATTCGCCACCCTTGCGATGAATAGCTCCGGCGACACCCGCACCGAGGATCAGGTCGTTGTTCGCAGCGTTGACGATGGCGTCCACGTCCATTTCGGTCAGATCGCCCTGCAGGATTTCGATACGGTCTGTGAGAGCAGTCATGAGAGATAGTTTAGAACAGATGGGCCACGCGAAACAGTTTCGCGGCGGGGCACCAGATGATTACGGTTTCATCGTTTTCGCCAGGTTGCGGTAAGTGGCTTCGTCGAAGCCAATGATGATTTGCGAACCGTGAACCAGCAGCGGCCTTCGAATGAGGTTGGGATTCCTGGACATGAGTTTCAGAGCATCGGCGCGGGAAGGCAGCTTCCGCGCCATATTTCGTTCACGATAAAGCTCATTGCGTGGATTCAGAAATTCCTTGTAGTCGCGCGCGCCGATGAGTTGATCCAATTCGGTTTCAGAGAGCGGCTTTTTGTCGAGATCGCGGGAGTCGAAATTGAGCTTGAGTTCGAGCAAGAGACCTCTTGCTTTGCGGCACGTGGTTCAAGTGGGTTTCTGGTAGTACATGAGTTTACTTGGCATGAAGCCTCCGTGTGCGCCTGAAATTTGAAGTTGAGATCCTTCAGTCCAAACGGCGGGCTTCAGGATGACAACGTGATCCTGACCATCAGTGTAATTTCAATAGCGGGGAACTTTGGGGTCGATCTCCAGCGACCAGCGGTCGATACCGCCGGCCAGGGATCGCGCGTTAGACACACCCTGCTGCCGGAGCCAATTGACCACGTCCAGGCTGCGCATACCGTGATGGCAGTAACACACCACCGTATCGTCGGTATCGAGCTTCTGCAGATTCGCGGGAATGGAGCCCATGGGAATAAGAGTGGAGCCCTCGATCCGGCATTGCGCGTTTTCCCAGGGTTCCCGAACGTCCACCAACAGGATGTGTTCGCCAGCGTTGAGACGTTTTTTCAGTTCAGCGGCGGAAATCTCCAGGTCGTTCATTGATCTGCCCAGAACAACCTGCCAAGGAGAACAAACATCATGACCAGCATGACGACAACCACAAGACCTCCGAATAGCAATCCGACGATTTTGCCTGGAGCGACACGAGGCACAAGCAGTTCCTTTCCTTCGCAAGGCGCCCAGCTGGATGGCGGGCACGATTTCCTCAACAGCGATTGTACTCGATTATTGGATGGAGCCTTTCGCTGCGATCCACTGCTTCTCGACGGCCTGGATTTCATTCACGAGGGCCACATCATCCGGTTGCGGCAACATCTCCTTGCAGTGTTCGGCGTAGGCGGCTTCGCTGAGCAGTTCGCCATGAACGCTGTAAGGCTGGCGGGCGCTCTCGCCGATAAAGCGGTTGAATTTGAAGTCCGGCACGTAGAGCTGTGGCTGGCCAGCGGGTACGTTTTTGTTGATCATTTCTACCAGCTTGATGCACTCCTGATAGTAGAGCAACCGGCTGTGCTCGTTCATCCTCCCTAAATCGGCAGCCGCCGCGGCTGTCGGCTCGTCATACCGCGCCTTTAAACCCCATACGTAGAACCAGTGCGCGGAACTGGAACGATCTACACCGAAAAGATCGAGACTGACAGGAATCCACTTGTTGATGTACTTCTGGATGATGGGGATGGGAATCACACCCGCTTTCACGATGCGCTTGATGCCGTCCTGGCCCGTGCCGAGGTGGAAGGACTCTTCCTTAAGCATGGGAATCATGGATTGCGCGAGCGGCGCAAAGCCGGAATAGCTGAGCATAGTGAGCTGATATTTTCCGTCGCGATCTACAAAATCAGTGTAGACGAAAAAGTCCAGCCAGTTGTTAACGTCCTGGTTGAACGCGCCCAGCAGCCGTTTCTGGTCGAAGGCACGGCGCTCCAGCATTTTCTGCGCTTCCACGCGGCCGCTGTAGCCGAAATGATTCATGAGCAGATGGCACATCTGCCAGCCGTGGCGCATCTCTTCGGTGACCACGCGGCAAAGGGACTGGCGGTCGTGTTCGCTGGGAGCCGTTTCGAAAAGGCGGCGCTGTTGCTCGACCGACGCGAACTCCGTGTCGCCCTGGTAGACAATTAGATTCAAAAGAGCGTCGCGCATGCGCTGGTCGGGAATGCTGACCACCTTTTCCCACTTCGGCCGGCCCTTGTAGGCGCCAAACTCGATCTCGTTCGAACGCGTCGGTCCGAATTTGGCTTCGAACTTGTAGCCGGTGATTTCCGGATAGTCCACACCAATGTCCTTTTGCCAGACGCGGAACAAATCAATCCAATCATCGAAAGTGGTCAGACGTGTTGCAGGCATGAGCGATGGTCTCCTTTAACGAACTTCCCTGATGCCGCGAAAATCACTTCCCTTGAAACTTGGGCTGGCGCTTCTCCATAAACGCGCGAATGCCTTCCAGGCAATCATCCGAATGGAAGCACTTCAATTGCACTTCCACCTCGCGCTCGAGCGCCTGTGTCAAGTCGTTCCTCTCACGATGGAAAATGGATTGCTTCACGGCGCGAATCGCGAGTTGCGGACCTTCCACGATTTTTTTGGCGAACGCTGCAACCCCAGCTTCGAACTGATCCGCAGGGAACAGATGATTGACGATACCCAGCCGGTGCGCCGTGGCCGCGTCAATCATCTCGCCCGTATAAAACATTTCCGCGGCGATCGATGGGCCCACGAGTTGCGGCAAGAAATAGGTGCCGCCGTAGTCCGGGAAAAGGCCGACTTTGGCGAAATTCTGGCCGAAGGCCGAGCCATCCACCGCCAGGCGAATGTCCGCAGCCAGGGCGATGTTCATGCCCGCGCCAGCGGCGGGTCCATTCACTGCGGCAATTACGGGCTGTGGCATCATGCGGATGTTCAAAACGGCCTGCATTCCCGAACGCAAGATAGGCGCGAGTTCGGTCGCGTCCCCTTTCTCGCGTCCCTTGCCGATTGCTGCCAGGTCACCGCCAGCGCAAAAGGCGCGCCCGGCGCCAGTGAGAACCACGACGTGGACGGAAGCATCATTCGCGATGCGAAGCAGCGCTTCGTTCAATGCCGTCGAGAGCTCGTTGTTCAGGGCGTTCAGACGGTCAGGACGGTTCATTACCAGCGTGATGATGGAACCGTGACGCGTCTCCAGCAATACAGATGAGGTGGAAACTGGCTGTGTGGCGTGACTCATGGTGCCTCCTTCTACTTGCATGCCACCGATTTATCGGGGTTGTAATTCCCGGGATTTCTCCGTCTGCCTCACGAGGTCCGCAAGCTTGCGAAAATGCTTGAGGCGTTCACCGCGGCTGCGAGCGGTGGTTTCGATTGTCGTCGGTAGGACGAAGACACGCGCCCCATAAAGCAATTCTTTCTGCACGCCGTACTTGCACTTGCGCTGGGCAAATTGCTCGTACGGAAGTTTTCCGTTGAAGGCCACCACCCGCGGCAGAAACTCTTCGAGCTTTTTCGAAAGCACGAATCGTCCTTCGGCGTAATCCTCGCGCTTGAGCTCCTCGACGGTTTTCGTGGGGCGCTTGACCAGATCGGTGAGGCCGATGCCGAACTCAATGATGCGGCGATCGTCGGGATAATCGAAAGGTTCCGGCACCACGCCACTCTCATAGAGCAAAGGCCAAAACGGATTCCCACGGCCGGCATAATAATGGCCCGCGCGCACGGAGGATTCCGTCGGATTGCAACCCACGATCACAAGCTTCATGCCTTTGCGAAGATAGTCTGGGAGAGTCTTCATGAGAGTGGCACTCGGTTGGCTACCCTATGAGTTTACTTCCCTTTGAAATTGGCGGCACGCTTTTCGACGTAAGCAGCAAGACCTTCCTTGGCATCTTCGCTGGTGAAGAGGAGTTGCTGCAGTTCGCGTTCAATACCGAGAGCTTCGGCGAAAGGAATCTCCGCGCCAGTGACGACGGAACGCTTGATGCGGCCCACGGCACGCGCAGCCTTGTTCGGCGGGCAGAACTGCTTGGCGTAGGCAAGTACGTCCTCCCAGAAGGTCTCTTTCTCGTAGAGATAGTGGATGAGACCCATTTCCAGGGCTTCTTCGAAGCTAAAAGTGCGGCCAGTGGCCATCAATTCGAGGGCGCGGGCGCGGCCCACGACACGCGCAAAGCGCTGCGTACCACCAGTGCCGGGCAAAACGCCGAGATTCACTTCGGGAAGACCGATCTTGCCGCCTTCTTTCTTGGCGATGCGAATGTCGCAGGCCAATGCGATTTCGAGGCCGCCGCCGACCGTATGGCCATTTAGTGCGGCAATAACCAGCTTCGGCGTCTGCTCGAGCCGGCAAAGTGTCTCGTTGGCATGGAGACAAAAGTAATATTTGAACTGCGGGTCGGCTTTGGTCAGCATCGGGATGCTGGCCCCGGCGGAGAAGAACTTTTCTCCAGCGCCGCGCAACAGCAAGACATGGACGTTTTCGTCCATGCGCGCCTTTAGAACGGCGGCGTCGAGTTGTTGCATCATCTCGTAGGTGTACGTGTTGGCAGGCGCGTCATCCAATTCAAAGATGCCGACGCCTTCCTCCACGCGGTACTTGACCAGCTCCTTGGTGCCCATGCTTGTCGTGGTTGCCATGTTTTCTCCAGGTCTCTCCGTCTCAAAATTATAGAGTCGCGAAATCCGGTCAGTTGCGGCCCCGCGCCAGACCTTCCGGGGCTGTGACTTTCGAGTCCGTGCTGGGAGGCAGCACACCGTGCAGAAAGATACCGACGATCGCCGCAGTTAATTCCTCGGCCTCTGGATCCACGCCGGGCTTATGCCATTTGTAGACCCAGTTCATCATGCCGTAAAGGCTGAGGACGGCGATGCGCGGATTGATTCCCGGGGCGGTCCCCTCGGAAGCAACGGAATCGAAGGTCTGCCGGGCCAGGGAGTAATAGCGGCGCTTGATCACCTCAATCTTCTCACGGTAAGGCTCGCCCAGCGCGTCCTCTTCGTGCGACAGGACCTTCATTTCGTTGGGATGGGAGAGGAAGTATTCCATGTGGTTGAGGACAAGGAGCCGCAAGCGCTCTACCGGGTCGGCCACGCCCTGCAGGCGCAGCATCAAATGATCCACGACGTAGGTAAAGGCAGCATGTTGAATTAGATAGAGGAGATGTTGCTTGCTTTCAAAATAATAGTAGAGGCCGGAAAGGGAAACACCGGTCTCCCGGCTGATATCCCGGATGGAGGTAGCCTCGAAACCCCGTTGGGCAAAGACCTGGGCCGAAACACGGAGAATGTGATGGAGCTTGGCCTCGGAATCGCGGGATGTGGTAGCCGGGGACATAGAGGCTTCTCGAACGTTCGTTCGAAAACTCTAATCTGTCGCTGCTAGCCTGTCAAGACATTGCTTGAAGGCGCTTCTTAGTCCTTCCCTGCTCTTTTCGCGGCGGCCTTGAGATTGAAATTGGCGACCAGGCGATGCAGATAGTTGGGGTGCAGGCCAAGAAGCTTGGCCGCTTGGGTAAAGCTTCCCTGAGACTGCTCGAGCGCCTGCAGGATCAACTGTTTTTTGGCCGTGCGGATTGATTCATGGAAGCCGCCGGGCTCTGCCGTAACACGAACCGCGGTATCGGAAAGCGCTTCGGGCAAATCTTCCGGGAGAATCCACTCCGATGTACCGACAACGAGCGCGCTCGATGGCGTTTTCCAGTTCGCGAATGTTGCCCGGCCAGTCATAGTTGCTGAGTGCGACACGGGCGGCCGGGGAGAGCCCCTTCACTTTGCGATTGGCGCGAGCCGAATAACGTGCAACGAAGTGGTCCGTGAGCAAGGGAATGTCTTCAGGCCGGTCGCGCAGAGCCGGCATGGAAAGAGAGACGACATTCAGGCGGTAAAACAGGTCGAGACGGAATTTCTCTTCACGAACCACTTTTTGTAAATCTTTGTTGGTGGCCGCGATGAAACGCACATTGAGCTTGATCGCTCGCGTGCCGCCGATGCGCATGAACTCGCGTTCCTGCAACACGCGTAGGAGCTTGGCCTGAATCGTCAGCGGCATCTCTGCAATTTCGTCCAGGAAAACCGTTCCGCCCTCGGCGACTTCGAGCAGTCCTTTCTTCTGTGCAATGGCGCTTGTAAACGAGCCGCGTTCGTGGCCGAAGAGTTCGCTCTCGAGAAGTGTTTCCGTGAGTGCAGCGCAATCAGCGCCATGAACGGGAAAGACTTTCGCGGACTGTTCAGATGAATGGCGCGCGAAGCAAGTTCCTTGCCGGTGCCACTTTCACCGAGGATAAGAACCGTAGAATCAGAGGGGGCGACGCGTTCAATGAATTGATAGACCTGGCGCATGCGCGGGCCGCGGCCCACCATGTCGTGCTGAAACTGCACCTGAGCGCGCAGGCATTGGTTTTCGTCACCGAGACGCTCGAATTGGCGTGCATTTTCGATAGCTACAGAAGCCAGCCCGGCGATGGCGGAAAGGAGTTGCAGGTCGTCATTGGAAAAGGGCGCGGCAGCGTTGCGCGTTTCGAGGTAGATCAAACCCAGAGTCTGGGTAGAAGTGGCCAGGGGAACGCAAAGGAGCGAAGCTCCGGGCGGAGAAGCAGGCGTACACGGCGACTCCGAGGGCTCGAAAGAAGCAGATGTGTCGAAATCGAGTACAGCGACGCGCTCTTCCATCACGCACTGAGTAAGCGCACGGCTAATGTGGACGGGATGGTCGGGTCCCTCCACGCGATCCCAAGCGGCAGGAGTGGAGATTTCTCCCGTGGCGGCGTCGCGAAGCAGAATGGCCCCACGCTCGGCCGGAATAACGTCAAAGAGCAGCCCGAGAAGTTGCCACTGGAGCGCACCAATGTCTCGGAGCGATCCGATCGCGGAACCTATCTTGAGAATTTCAAATGGCAATTGGTTCTGGTGGCGCTGGGAGCTTCGCTGGTTCTGACGGGCAAGGTTTATTCGCAGGAAATCGAAAACACGAACTTTGATACGCCGGCAACGTCGGCCAGCGGCAACTTCAACACGACTGGTCCTGCAGCTGTGAACACAGCCGCGGCCATTCCGCAACAGGTTTACACTCCGGCAGCGGGCGCGGCAATTCGCACAACGAATGAGCTGGACGAACTCGGAGCAAGCAGCTTTTCTCTGACGGAAGGCCCCTTGCTAGCCGTCGCGATCGTTGCGCTGGGCTTTGTAATCGTGAAGAAGGTGTCGGCAAGGCGCCAGAATAATTGGAGAACCGCCCGGAATTCTAACTCAGCTCGCAAAACCCCACTGATCGCCAACAAGCCCCAGGTCCTTCAGAGCTGAGCTCGGACGCACCTCATTCCGGGAGCCCGACGAACTCCCCGCTCCCGGAATGAGGAAGAGGTAAAGGCCCTGCAGCGAATCCCGCCGGTTCAATACTTCTCATTGGAATCCCCAAACAGAATTACGAGAGTTTTTAGTTTCCCGAATGAGGCTGGCCGACCTGAAGGTCGGCCGCTGCATTTTTTGCTACGTATAGAGGGGCAGTTCCCTGCCGAGGTTCTTCTGTTTAGCGATGGTATAGACTTTTTGCGCGACGGCAAGGTCCCATGAAGCTATGCCATTCGATTTGAAAAGCGTGATTTGCGTTGGGGACGTGCGCCCGGAGACATTTCCCCCGACGAGTTCGTGAAGTTCGTGTACCGCGCTCCACTTGTCCGAGTGGTTTTCGAACGGGATAATCAGGTCGCCTGCTTCCTGCTGCGATTGCGCAATGGAATCCACAAAAATGACGCCCGCGCGCGAAATGGCCACATCGTCGAGTTCCCTCTTGTGCGCGTGGTTGGCGCCGATGGCGTTGATGTGCGCCCCCTCGGCGATATCGTGGCCGTCCAGAACTGGCTTTGCCGACGTGGTGGCAGCATTCACAATGTCAGCTCCGCGCACGGCCTCGCTGGCCGAGGCTACCGCCTGTACCGAAATGCCAAGCCGTTTGGACATCTCCGCACAAAACGCATTGCGGCGATCTGGGTTGCGGCCATAGACGCGCACGGCCTCGAGCTTTCGCGTAAGAGCGATGGCCTCAAGCTGTGTCTTGGCTTGCCCGCCAGTACCTAGAATAGCCGCGGTCCGCGCATCCTGGCGCGCCAGGTATTTCGTGGCAACACCGGACGCCGCGCCCGTGCGCTGCTGCCCCATGAAGTCTGCCTCGATTAAAGCCAGCAGCTCGCCGGTGGAAATTTCATAGAGCGGCACCAGAAAGCGCAGCACGCCTTTCACATAGGTGTACTGCTTCATGGCGATGAAGCCGGCTGCCGTGTCCATGGCCGCCATGTAGTGGAAAAAGCCGCCGCTTGCAGGAAGCTCGAAACGCTCGCGTGGATGAACAATCACCTGACCGGCGGCCTGCTTGCGGGAAATTTCCTCGACAGCCTCCAGGGCCATGGGCATGGTCAGGATCTGGCGCACTTCGGATTCGTTGATATGCAGCGTCATCGGTTGGCTCCGGCACCGGCGGGCGAAGGACCACCCGGATGAAATTCGACGAGGGAGACACTCGTGTCCGCGACGGTGCCGTGATGGTGATATTCGTAGCGCAAAATTCCCACGCCGGGCAGAAGCTCGAGTTGGGTATCGTCGGGATTCGTCGCGTAGCGTAGCAGAGAAACTTCGACCGTTCGCGAAGGAAGGCCCTTGATGCCATCGATCTTTTTGCTGCGCTGCTCGACAACCGCCCAACAGTACATACTATCGTCCCGCTTCAGGCTTTCGGCATCGCCGAACTTCATCCCTTGTTTCAACGGCCAGCGAAACAACAGATTTTCCTCAGCCATCAGTTTGTCGAGTTGTGTGGCGTCCTTTTCGAGCTTGGCGTAGTCGAAATCCGGTGGCAACGAGTTCAAGAAAACTTCATGCTTACGCGTCTCAATCATCAGGGAGGGCTTGGGCTCCACTTGGCCGTTGGACCAATCGAGATCCGCCGGATATCCGGAGATGACGGCCAGTGTGAGCTCCGGCTTCCGAATCGCCTTCTCCACTTTCATAGTGATGGACACCTTGGTCTCAACCCCTTGCATGGCATCGGCTTCCGGGTCGGTTGAAATAACCGTGCCGGCATAGACCCACGTGGTACCCGGCGTCAGAGGTAAAAACATCTGGTTGGCGTCCCCTTGCGCGGCACGGGGAGAAGCTGCAGGTAGCGATCCCAGCAATAGAGGCAACGCACATAGGAGTAAAGAATAGAGAGCCTGGAGAACTCGCCTTACGTTTCGGGCCATCATTTTATTTTGGGCGCTTCTGTGGGTTTCGACTTTTCCGGACGGTGCTTCCCGGGGGAGGTTTCCTGTTTGACGCGGCGAACGACGGTTTGGATCAGGCGGTACACGCGTTCATCAGGTTCGCCCATGATATGAAAGCGAAACTCTGGTTCGCCTTTGGCGTCTTTTCCTGTGCGAATGGGAAACGCGCCGCAGAGATTATTGTCAATAAAAGCGGTTTCATAGCGGCTTTTGCGGGAGTTCCAGGTGTAAACGCGCGTGGTCGTGAAATCGCACGGCCCGCCTTCCGGGCCTTTCGTCGCCGCGACAAGATATTGCGGGTGCTCTCCCTGATCATCGGTCACGCGATTCAATTCGAACCACGCTAACGGCCGGACGTTCGCCGATTCCGTCTCTTCTCGCACAGGATCCGGCAGGTCCAGCGACACGAAGCGGGCAACCACCCAGCCTGCGATAGGGATCGTCTGATCGCCGGGCTGTGTGGTGGTGGTAATGGTGGAGTTGCGCACCACGCCCTCACCGGGAGGGCGTGTGGCGGTGGCGCGCACCAGGAACCAATCCTCTTTTTTCGTCTCAACCGGTTCGCCCTCGGATTCCTTTTCATCGGTCACCTGTACCCAGTCGGCGGTCGCGCGCCCGACGACCTCCATCGGGGTGTTACGTGAAAACTGGTAGAGCCGCGGTTCGGTGCGCCCCGGCTCCACACGCAAATTCGTTGGTACTTTTGTCCGGCCGCGCGCCTGCACGGGAATCGATTCCACTTGCTTCAACAATTTCGCGCTGCGTTGCCAGAGCTCCGGCTCCATCAAGTACCGGCCATCCACCCAGCCCACCACGCCGGCCGCCGTGCGCACCTTCACGTTTTCGTTGCGCCGGGACATCACGTCCACGTGTTCACCGTAGCCGAGCACGCCAAGCTGTTCGCGCACCTGCGCCACACTGCTCCATAGCGTGACGCTGCGCTCGCTGACGTAAGCCTCGCCGAGCACTTCATGTTTTGGCCGGAAATACCAGGCAAGCAGAGCCACCACACAAAGCAGCGGCACCGCCACCAGAAGTTTGCGCTTCATGCCGAATCCCCAAAGGTGGCGCCGACGGCGCGGGCGGCGTGAACGATTTCGCTGTGCGGATCGACGAACTTCATCTTCTCCAGCGCCTCATCCAGCGAAACGGATTCAATCTTGCCGGACTTGAGGCAGACCATGCGCCCAAAATGATGCTTGGCCACCAGATCCGTTGCCGCGACACCCAGCCGCGTGCCAAGAATGCGGTCAAACGGAGTGGGTGAACCGCCACGCTGCACGTGGCCGAGAACCGTCACACGGATCTCTTTGTGAAGCATTTCCCGCAGCGTAAAAGCGATGGTATTGGCAACGTTGCCCGGGGCAGCCGGAGGAATCACTTTACCGAAGGGATCGTTTGCCGGAAGCTTCACGCCTTCCGCCACAACGATCAGACTAAACCGCTTCCCGCGAAGTTCGCGGGCGCGCACGGCATCACAAATGCTTTCAAACCGAAAAGGGATTTCCGGAATCAGGATGATGTGCGCGCCGCCGGCAATCCCTGCATGCAGCGCGATCCAGCCGGCGTCGCGGCCCATCACCTCGATGAGCATCACGCGATGGTGGGATTCCGCGGTGGTGTGCAAGCGGTCCACGGCTTCGGTGGCGATTACCAACGCGGTGTCGAAGCCAAAGGTGACTTCCGTGGCGTCTAGATCATTGTCAATCGTTTTGGGCACGCCGACGACATTGACACCGCGGCGATAAAAATCGCGGGCGATATGCTGCGTGCCGTCTCCGCCGATGACGATGATGGCGTCAATGCCCAGGCGGCGCGCATTGTCAATGCAGAGAGAAGAATAGTCGTGTACGGTCTCGACGCCATTTTCCGTCGTCTTGTAGGCAAAGGGATTGCCGCGATTGGTGGTTCC
>Ga0335082_10006760_pt1 | contig 12493 bp, 8 predicted proteins | sample Lox_Sample_41_FD_206718 | JGI IMG/M metagenome (GOLD analysis project Ga0335082, IMG submission 206718) | Soil microbial communities from Loxahatchee National Wildlife Refuge, Florida, United States - Lox_Sample_4.1 | ecosystem: Environmental > Terrestrial > Soil > Wetlands | place: USA: Florida...
CAGTTGCGCACCGAAAAGGATCAGTTAAAAAGCAATTATTCTCGCCTGGAACAGGTTGCGAAAGAACGGGACTTGCAAGTTGCTTCGCTGGGCTCAATTGCCAGCGAGGTCTCTGCGTTGTATGGGTTGAAGCAGCAACCGACCTTGGTCACGGCGTCGGCCGAAAAGATCCAAGACGAGGAAGTGAGTTCTTCGCTGGATCAGTTACACGCGCTGCGCACTTCTGCTCTGACGGGTGCAACCATGGTCGGCCTGACCATGGGCCTCACTCGCAATGTGACGACTGCCGACTGGATTAAGGCCAATTCGGCACCGAATCTTTGGCCCGTGGAAGGTCAGGTCACCGGCAGCTTTGGTGAGCGCATCGATCCTTTCAACGGTGAGGGCGCGTTCCACAGCGGAGTGGATATCGGCAGCAGCTATGGACATCCTATTGTGGCTCCGGCCGACGGTATCGTTATCACGACGGACACGATGGGCGGCTACGGGAAGACGATCATCATCAGTCACGGCAATAGCATCAGCACCCGGTACGGTCACCTTTCCGGATTCGCAGTTACGGCCGGGCAGCACGTGACACGTGGCGAAGTGATCGGCTACGTGGGTGAAAGCGGTCGCTCTACCGGCCCTCACCTCCACTACGAAGTTCGCATCAATGACACTCCAGTGAATCCCTACAAGTACCTCCGCATGACGGTTGCCCACTCGGGTGGCTTCGCGGCCGGCGGGTAAGCGGCAGTTCTCAGTCGCCCGTTCTCACTTCTCAGTTAAGATCCAGCGACATTTTGCGGACCTCCTTGTCGACCGAGAACCGCCTGTTTCCAGTAGACACGGCATTCCCGGCTGGCGGCTCCGGCGATTCCTGACCGCGTCTGTCTGTCCATTGCGATCGCCCGTTACCGACGTAATGAAGCACTTTGAAGCGTCAGAAGAATGATGGGGCCAAGGCGCTAACATAGAACGACCCTCCTCAGTGCTCGGTGGCAGCGAAGGTCCGCGCGCGAGGACTGTTCATGGAAAAGCCCCTGACCAAGCAGTTCGGACGGTACGAGATCCTGTCGGAACTCGGCCGCGGCGCCATGGGCGTCGTCTATAAGGCGCGCGATCCCCAGATTGACCGCCTCGTTGCCTTAAAGACAGTGTCGTTATGGGGCCAGGAGCCGGACGAGGAGAAGGAATTCCGGCTGCGCTTTATGAATGAGGCGCAAGCAGCGGGACGGCTGCACCATCCGGGCATCGTTTCAGTTTTCGATGTCGGCGAGGAACCGGAAAATCATGATCCCTTTATCGTGCTCGAGTATGTTGCGGGAGAATCGCTGAGCCGAATCCTCTCCCGGGAAAAGAAGCTTCCTCTCGAGCGGGCTCTGAAATTAACTGAGGAGATCGCCGACGCCCTCGACTACGCGCAGGCGCAGGGTGTGATTCATCGGGACATTAAGCCAGCCAACATTCTGATCACCGAGGACGGCCATGCCAAGATCGCGGATTTTGGTATTGCCAAACTGAATCTCGCCCACTTCACTATCCCGGGACGAGTGCTGGGTACTCCAGCGTACATGGCCCCGGAGCAACTCAGTGGCGAAGCCGTGGATGGCCGCTCGGACCTGTTTTCTCTGGGCGTCATTCTGTATGCAATGGTGACGGGGCATTCACCGTTTCAGGGCGACAGTGCCACGACCGTCAGCTTCAAGGTCGCCAATCGTGAACCGATAGCACCCAGTGCTCTCGACATGACCCTGCCGCCGCAAGTGGACGCGGTGATTTCGAGAGCAATGGCGAAAGATCCGAATGAACGGTATCAGCGGGGATCGGACTTCGCCGATGATTTGCGCATACTGCTGCAGAGTTACAGGGAGAATCCGACCACGACTTCCAAGCTTCGCAATAAAGCTACCGGGACACGCTCGGCCCTTACCGGTAATACCAGTGCCGTCCGGCCAGCCGCCGGGACCCCTGACAGCGCGCTGCAGGCCATCTTCAGGAACGCGCACACGCGCGACACTCTTCTGGGTGTTCTTGTACTCGCTCTGGTCGCGGTGATCGTAGGACAAGCGAAGCTGTTTGTAAGCCCATCGAAGATCGATTCGAGTGGATCGGCCATGACACCGAATCCGGTCACGACCGCAAATGTCAACGTGGCGACGCTTCCAGGACAGGATCAGAGTGCACCGACGAAGATCGCACAGAGTGCCGCGCCCCCGCCGTCCGCCGTCAGAAAGACGGCGAAAATTGCGCATGTTCCCCCAAAGCCTATCGTTGTGCCACTTTCGACGCTCGAGCTAGGGATCCAGCATCAATTCAAGGACGCAACGCTCTACGTATGGGTTGACGACAAGCTAACCCTGACGCTTCCGCTGCATGGCGCTGCGCAGAAGAAACTCGTGGTCTTCAACGGGGTTCGAGGGGTGACTTCAGAAACGATGAGGATTCCCGCAGGGAGACGCGTGTTGCGCTTCAGAGCTTTGTCGAACGATCAGACGGTCGATCTATCGAAGGCGCTCTCGGGGGAATTTGTCGGAGGCGCTACGAAGTCGCTCGCGATCTCGTTCGAAAAGCATAACTCTGTGATGCGGCTGAACCTGGAATAGCATCTGACAGGCACCGGAGCGAGATGCCCTTCGACCCTCTGCGGTTTACAGGAATCATTCACCACAGAGTTACCCAGAGGTCACCGGGAAATTTCCTGTCCAATTCGGACTTCTAAACTTCCCCTTATTGACGCAGACCCATCCAGTTTTCTGACACAACCAGCGAGTTGCCGGGATTTTGCGGATCGTACTTCACCGAAGTGTGCAGTCCCAAGCGGCAGGAGTGCAGATTGATCCAGTGACGGAGATAGGTGACGTCTTGCGAGCATTCGTAGGAGACCCCGGCAACGTCATACTTGTAAATCAGCATGACGGCGGCGTGATGACCGTTCATTGGGGCAAGTTCCTGGACGTCGATCACAGTTCCGTCCGTGATGCGCCCTGTAACTTCGAGCCAGGCGCGCCGTTCGCGCTCAATTTCATCAGGAGTCTTGGGCTTGCGCCGCAATAAAGCGTAAGCGCCGGCCAGGGTAACGCCGCCGGCTGCAACCAAACCATACAAACGAAGCGAATCCATACGGGGTGGGTTGAAATCGGCGCTGGGTGCCAACTTCTGTATCAGGATATGCGGAAACAGTGCTCGGTGGAAGTGGTCTGGCAGTTACTAAGGGGCCGGTTGCTGTGAATAACTTTGAATGCAATCGAAAGGCGGGTTACTTTGGCTGGCTGCAGACGTTGTCCATGACCAGATCGGCGAAACCACCCTCAGGGGCCTTGCCGAAATGGTCGTCGCGGTTTGCTTTCTTGCTTACGACTGAGCGCCCGCTGTGGTCGCGGCTATAGAACCATTGCGTCGTGGGACTGGCAGTGCCGCTGGTGCAATTGAATTTCACGCGTGCGCGCATCTCCACGAACGGACCACCCTGCGGAAGTTGAGCGGGCTCCTTATACTCCACCCGCACCAACGCTGACCGCTGATTATTCTTGAGGACGCGCACCGAACTGATCGAGACCTTGTCGCCAGCTTCTGTTTGTCCGATGCTCTGCCATTCTCCTGCCGCACGGACCAGAGTCACGATGAGTATGGATGCCGTGACAACCGCAAATATGAGGAGGGCCTTTTTCAATGCAAATTTCCCAAGCACCAAATTTGCAGGACTACTTTCGGACATTCCGGCGTTTCTGTCAATCGGGTTGCAGTTCCCCCTTCAGGTCCGTGATATCGTGTATGGCTACGGCGAGCGTAAGGTAGAACCCGAGAACATGCAAGTTATTCATTACACGATGTTTCCTTCACCTGTGGGGCCGCTGTTCCTGGCCGCTTCGGGAAAAGGACTGGTCGCGCTGGAGTTCGACGCACGGCTGCCGGGACAGCAGACGATCCGGCCCAATCCGCGCGATCTGCGCTCGGAGTCAGGTGCAATACGCTTTGAAGTTGGCGACTCCAAAATGTCGTGCTTCGCCGATGAACTTCAGGAGTACTTCGCTGGAAGTCGGGGCGAGTTCACGTTTCCGCTCGACCTGCGCGGCACAGAGTTCCAACTGGCGTGCTGGCGTGCCTTGCTGGCCATTCCTTACGGCGAGACCCGCACTTACGCCGATATCGCCCGCGCAGTAGGTCGCCCCCAGGGCTTCCGCGCTGTCGGCATGGCCAACAACCGTAATCCCATCGCGATCGTGGTGCCATGCCATCGAGTCATCGCATCGGATGGCACGCTCTGCGGCTACGGCGGTGGGCTGGATGTGAAACGCAAGCTCCTAGAGTTGGAAGGAGCACTAACTGGTATGCTGGCTGCTTGAGAAGAGGCTTTCTCGAGCAATGATGTCGATTTTTGATCTTAGATTTCAGATTGCAGATTGAAAACCGCTGCATGGGATTGCAGATCATTTGTAGTCTGGAATCTGAAATCTACAATCAAAAATCCCGTTGACCACTCAACCCAAGTCCTCCACCCTCCGCAAGGCTGGCCTGTTCTACCTCGTCTTCGTCATGTTTTCTTACACGACGGGGGGTCCCTTCGGCCTGGAAGACATGGTTACGACCTCGGGGCCGGGTATTACGCTGGTGTACCTGCTGGCCCTGCCATTCCTGTGGTGCATTCCCGTTTCGCTGGTCTCGGCGGAGCTCACCACTGCCATGCCCGTGGAGGGCGGATTCTACCGCTGGACGCGAGCCGCGTTCGGAGACTTCTGGGGGTTTCTTGCCGGCTGGTGGAATTGGTCGGCCTCCTTCCTTCTCGGCGGAGCCTATGCGGTGCTTTTCACGGACTATCTGCTCTACTACTTCCCGAAGATGACCTGGTGGGAGCACTACCTGATCTCGGTCGCCATCATCGGGGCGCTGACGTGGATCAACGTCCGCGGTATCGAGATGGTGGGCCAAGTGGCAACCGCGCTTGAGGTATTCATTTTTGTTCCTGTGATGACGATGATCATCCTGGCCTTCACTCATTGGCGGTTCGATCCATTTCGGCCCTGGGCTGTGCCAAATCAGGGAAGATTCAAGATCTTCGGAGTGGGACTCGCCCTAGGGCTGTGGCTCTACTCCGGATACGAGCAACTCTCGACGGTGGCGGAAGAAGTCGAAGATCCACAGGGCGCTTATCCGCGTGCCCTGGCGCTGGTGGTCCCTCTTTCAATCGCTGCGTATTTCCTGCCCACGTTGGCCGGGCTCGGGTCTGCAGGCAACTGGGAGAAATGGCACACGGGGTTCTTCTCGGATGCGGCGCGTCTGATCGGCGGTCCATGGCTCGGCACAGGGATGACACTGGCCGCGATGATCGGCAACGTGGCCCTTCTGAATAGCACGATCCTGACGACTACGCGGATACCCTCTGCTATGGCCGAAGACGGCTATTTGCCTGATCTCCTGACTCGCAAGCATGCGCGGTATGGGACACCATGGCTCGCTATCGTGGCATCCGCCGTGATCTATGCACTGCTGGCTTGGCAGAGCCTGGGACGGCTGATATCGGTGTATATCTGGTTGCGTTCCGCGACGACCGTTCTTACCGTGTTATCCGGTTGGAAACTACGCTGCACCCGGCCCGATCTGCACCGCTCGTTCGTGGTTCCTGGGGGCCGAGCGGGGCTTGCCTATGTAGTGGCTGCTCCAGTGCTGATGGCGATTGTAGCTCTGCTTGGAGGAGATCGATTCGCCACGGTTGGCGGCGGCGTGGCGATCCTGTTGGGGCCAATTGTTTATCTGATTATCAGAAGGGTGGGACGGATAGCCGTTGCGCCAGTTTCGTGATAGATCCCGCCTGACAGGTACCCAAATGTCGACTGCAACTCCTTTCGCACTTGAGTGCGGAGGCGCTGGCTTCGGCTTGCATCCCTCGCCCAAGCGGAATTCCTAGTCAGGCGCGTAAGACGATCAGAGGGCGTAACGAAGACGCGGGGGAATTCTTTTCAGGGGCATACGGCGAACGTATTATTAACCGCGAGCTTGAGCGGGCTCGAAATGTTGGGGCAGGATTTGCTCAGAGGAGAGAGTTATGTCAAATGGCGATCCGCTACGTATCGGAGTCGATCAACCACCGGACAATCGGGCGACGTCTGCCACAGTGCTCGTGCACAACGGCAGCGTATTCGGTACGCAAAGTTCAGCCTTTTGGGTGCAGCGATTGGGCGCTCCAATCGCAACGTCCGCAATTCGGGGCGACAATTTTTCGACCGGACCCGCTATCGGCCAGCAGGTTACAGGTGTCATGGGCATGGTTCAACCACAGGCAGGAATGATCGGTGTTCTCGGCACCGCTGCTGCTGGGCAAAACATCATGTGGGGAGAAACGGGAGTCATGGGTGTCACAAACACCTTTGGCGTTGTTGGACAGGGTCTCGGGAGTGTGCTCGAAGAGGACGGCAAGATTGTTACGTCCAGTGTTGGCGTACTTGGCCAGTGTGACGACGGTATAGGTGTGCAAGGAGTGGCTACGACCGGCTTCGGCATTATCGGACAGAGCGTTGAACGCGCAGGGGTTACAGGTGTATCCGAATCGGCTGCCGGCGTGGAAGCTCGCTCCGACAACTTCCATGCGATGGTAGCGGTTGCTCAGGGCGGAGTGGGCGCTTACGGGGTTTCGACCGATGGTTCCGGGGTTTTGGGCGAGTCGTCTACAGGCGTAGGCGTCGAGGCGACGACTTATTCGGGAATCGCAGCCATCCATGGATCAGCCTTACGAGGCTACGGTGTCTGGGCAGAGTCCGCGCAGGGTGTCGGAATACTGAGCCACAGTCCAACCAACGCCATTCAAGGTGTTTCAGACGGCGCAAGGGGCGCATCAATCGGAGTGGCCGGCATATCAGACCAAGGCGCCGGCGTGCAGGGCGACTCGAACTATATTGGCGTGGCGGGCAGGTCGACGCAAGGTGTTGGAGGCTGGTTCACCGGCAGAATCGGCGTTTTCGGTGATTCTCCTGCGGGTTACGCGATCGTCGGCAGATCGGCGCAGGGTGTGGCCGGCTTGTTTTTAGGGTCAGTGGTGGTACAAGGATCGCTAAATGTAACGGGCGCCAAGTCAGCGGTCGTCAAACACAAGGATGGCTCGTACCGTACTCTCTTTTGCGTGGAAAGCGCCGAGAGTATGTTGCAGGATTTCGGCGAGGTGGTGATAAAAGGCGCATCCGTCCGCGTGAAGTTGCGCGCGGACTTTGCCCCGCTGATCAAGCGCAGCGGTTATCAGGTCTTCCTTACAAGCTACGGACCTGAGACTCCATATGTGCGGAAGCGCACATCCAACTGGTTCGAGATTGCGCGTGTGAGTGCGACAGGAAAAAGCGACCAGCCCAGCTTGCGCGTCGGATATTCCATCGTCGCACGCCGCGGGGACTTGCCGAACAATCGCCTACCCAAAGTTCAATTGCCTCGTGAATTGGCCAGGATTTCTGCACCCAAGATTCAGCGCATCGTCAGACAACCTGCGGTGAGACGCAAATTGAATGTGCACGTAAAGCCGCTACCGCCGCGACCTAAGATTGCAACGCCGGACCTTAAGAAACTATCGGAATCGGCGCCTCCGCTTCCGGCAACGACCCGAAACAGAGCCAAACAATGATGAGCTCTGTATAACCGGTCCCCATCCTGGTAACGTTGTGAGCGTGACCGAGCCGATATCGTCGGCAATGGGCGACGACTGATTATCAAAAGGCAGGGCCCTGAGGCAAGACTCAAGGATCGGGAATCCGTTTGCTCTCAGTAGATCTCAGCTCACCCAATCCAGCACCTTGTACCAGGCGCCGGCGAGCGGCAAGAACCAGGGCTTGCCTTTATACAAGCCGAGTGGCGCGCCCGGGAACGGAATGCCTACGAACGGATTCTCGGGCGTATCGCCCGCCATCAGTTCAGCGATTTTCTGTCCCTGATACGTTGCCATGGCGACGCCGTGCCCCGCATAGCCCACGGCGTAATACATCCCGTCCATTTGACCAGCGTGGGGCATGATGTCGAAGGCAAAATCCAGTGTGCCTCCCCAGACGTACTCCACACGCGCGTCGCGCAGTTGCGGGTACACCTCGATCATGCCTCGTCGCAACAGGTCGGCGCTGCGACGAATTGTCTGATCGCTCTCCGGGAAAAACGCGGCGCGTCCGCCGAAAAGCATCCGCCCGTCGGGAGTCAGGCGGTAATAGTGAATGTAATTTTTCGAATCGTAGATCATCCGGTCGCGCGGACTAAGCTCCTTTGCCAACGCTGCCGGCAACACCTCAGTGGTAATGATGAAGGAACCTATCGGTATAAGCTTTTTCTGTAGAGCCGGTGTTGCCGTGCCCGTGTAGCCACTAGTTCCAACGAAGACCTCATGGGCCCATAGCGCACCACGGGATGTCGAGACTTTCCATCCCTGTTCCCCGTTACGCGCGTCACGCTCGATTCTGGTCACGCGAGCCCGCTCGTAAATCTGAGCTCCAGCTTTCATCGCAGCACGTGCGAGGCCGGCGACATACCGTGCAGGATTGCATCCGGCGCTGGTTTCATCCACCATGCCGCCGAAGTAAATGCTGGAACCGATCTCGCCGTTGAGTTCGCTTTTCGGCACGACGCGTAACTTGTGGTTGAACTCGACCTCAATGATCTCGGCTTGCCGTTGGTAGTCATCGAAGTGCTTCTGTTTGCAGGCGACTTCGAGGTGTCCGCAGCGCGCGAAGTCGCACTCGATTTCTTCTTCCTTCACGATCTGCTCGACGCAATCGATCGAAGCGAGGGAAGCGGCATACATTCGCCGGGTAAGTTCCTGGCCATAGCTGGACTTAAGCTGACTCACGCCAAGCTTCAGGCCGGTCAGTACCATTCCGCCGTTACGCGAACTGGCACCCCATCCGATGGTCTCGGATTCCAGAACGACGACGCGTGCACTGCGCTTGGCCAGCGTCCGGGCGGCCGAAAGTCCCGTAAACCCCGCGCCAATCACCGCAATATCAACTACCTCCGGCACTAGCTGTGCCAGGTCGGTGGTGGGGAACTCAGCGGTCGTCGTCCAGTAATTTTGTTCGTGCAGAGCCATTTCAGGTCCCAGTATCACTTTCGCCGCTCGAAAGCCGACGGAGCGACCGAGCATTCTAGCGCATGGATACGCGTTGGTACATGTACGCCCAGGTCTTCCACCTTACCTTCCGAGCCACCTCGGTAATCTTGTTGGGGTTACGGGTCCGCCCTAGTCTGAGAGGGCATGGCCCTGCGCTGCTTCCTGTTTTCCTGCGACGAGGGGGCGTCGGATGTAATCCGCCAAGTGATGACCGGCCTCGGTGTCGAGGGAGAATCCTGCTCGCAGGCAACGGTAGCAGTTGAGAAGCTGGCGAACGAACTGTTTCAGCTAGTCATCATTGACTGGGACCAGCAGCCGGAAGCGGGGATGCTGATCTCGGCAGCGCGGGAGCGGAAGCCGGTGGAGCGACCCTTGGTCCTGGCAGTTGTCAGCGACGACGCCAGCGTTTCCAAGGCACTGCAGGCAGGCGCCAATTCCATTCTCCGCAAGCCCCTGCTTCCGAACCAGGTGACCGATACCCTGACCACTGCGCGAGACCTGTTACGCTCGCGCCATGAGTCGGCGGCGGCAAACGCCGCTGCTGCAGGTGCGTCCTCGAGCACAGCGGGAACGGCCGGACCGGTCGCATCGCCGTCGCTGCGAGCAGGTGAATTTCTGCAGTCGGCTCCCCTGGCTCCCAGTGCCCAGATCGAGACCGAATCCGAGGTCGCGCATTTTGGGGAACAATCGGCGGCAGAACAGACCGACCCGTTGAAAGACCTCGAACCGGTGGCTGCGGCGGTCGCTGAACCGCCCCCGGGGCCACCTCCTCCGGATGAGCCCAAGGGGCTCGAATGGTATCTGAAGAAACGTGGGGTTTCTCGCCAGCCGGGGGCGGTGCTGGCAACGTCGTCGGCTCCGGCGAATGAAGAAAAGCAGGAACTACTAGGCTACGATCAAACCTCTTCTTCAGGCGATGCAGGTACCGCGCCCATCAGTCAGCGCCCCGAATTGCAGAAATCTACCCCAGATGAGGAAAAGCAGGAAGCGCAGCTCTTTTCCTACATCACGGGCGAGAAACAGGACCGCCCCGAGCGTTCGGAATCGCGATTCAAGATCGGAAAGAAGCCCATCATTGTTGCGCTTGTTCTCGCGGCTTGTGCCGTGGTGGCAGCCCCGCAAGCACCCTGGCACGGGAAGCTCGTCGGGCTTGCTGCTCAGGGGCGGCGTGTACTGCATGGCTGGTTGAACCCGCAAGCCACAACTGCTGTCACCCAGGCGCCTACCTCTCATGAAGACTTCGGGCGTGCAGGGGATGAGTACAAGCTGCCGGTCGCCGAAAGCATCCCAGATGCGACAACTGATCCGTCGCAGATCAGCGTTGTGCCGGTCATCGATCCGACAGCCAAAAAACCCGCAAGTGACCCGAGCGCGGGACAGCCCACGGTGATCCCGGATGCCGCGCCCGCAAATCCGACCGAGGCAAGCCCAACGAATCCGGTGCAGACTCCCGCAGGACAGCCGACCGGAGTTGTCCCTGACACAGTGCAGCCGACGTCGGCACCGCCGCCACCAACGTCAGCGACGCCAGCCGATACGCCACATCTGGAAGCTTCTCCGGTGAGTCCGCCATCTGCTGCCTCGACGTCTTTGCCGAAACCGTCTCCAGTAGTTCCTTACCCGCAAGAACAATACACGCCGGTACCGACGAAGGTTCCTTCGAGCTTGAAATCGCAGATGGCGACGATGGTGCCGGACGCTAGTGGCAATAAGCCGATGGAGGCAGCGCTTCCCGCGATTGAACCAGTGGATGTGCCTGAACTCGCCGAGCGCGCTCTTCTCGTCGAGCAGCCGCAAACCGCGTATCCTGCGAATGCCGGCGGCAAGCAGGGGGCAGTTACTTTGCAAGTCCTGATCGGGCGGGACGGCACGGTGCAGGACGCGAAGTTCCTCCAGGGATCGTTGGCTTTCGCGCGTGCTGCGATTGATGGGGTGAAGCAATGGAAGTTCAAGCCGTATACGATGAACGGGCGGCCGGTGTCCGTTCAGACCAGCCTGACCCTGAAGTTTGCTCCCGCACAATGAACTAAGTGTCGTGTTATGTTGTAAATGGGGCTAAGCAGCCTGGCTCGATGGCCCGTCGGCATGCATTTTCGTGGCAGCGGCTGAGAAATTGGAAAGCCGGCAATGGAGCCATTGCATCTAGAGATATAATAGGAGCAGCTCTCACACGGAGCAGTTCCTTCCGGAAGAAGATCACGAAAAAGATGTCCATGAAAATCAAAGCAGCGATCCTTGTCACCTCCTTTGCCGTATTGCTCTTCGTGGTTGTCGGTTCGATGGGCGGCGTTCACGCCTCGTCGAGCGACGGCTCTTACCGCCAGTTGCAGGTCTACAGCGAAGTTCTGTCTCGCGTGCGCACCGAGTACGTCGAAGAGCCGAACATTCCTAGGGTGACAGACGGAGCTCTTCATGGGCTGCTGGAATCGCTCGATTCCAACTCCAGCTATCTCTCCGCCGATGCTTACAAGACGTTCAAGGCGCACAGGGCGGATGCCAAGGGTGACATTGGAGCTGTGGTCTCGAAACGCTTCGGCTACGCTGCGGTGGTAGCCGTGCTCCCTGGTTCGCCTGCGGAGAAAGCTGGCATTGAAGCGACGGACATCTTCGAGTCAATCGAAGGTCAGAGCACACGCGACTTGTCACTCCCGGAAATTCACAACCTGACTGCCGGCGCGCCGGGATCGACGCTCAACGTCCAGGTTGTACGCGCAAGGAAAGCCGAGCCGCAAAAGGTCACCATTACTCGCGATGTCGTTGGCATTCCTCCTGTGACGGAGAAGATGATGGACGATGGCATCGGCTATGTGAAGGCCGAAGCGCTGACCAAAGGCAAGGCCCAGGAGATTGCTTCGAAGATCAAGTCTTTAGAAAAGTCTGGAGCGAAGAAGATTCTGCTCGACGTTCGCTATTGCGCCGAGGGCGACGAGAGCGAAGGCATTGCCGTTGCCAACTTGTTTCTGAATCACGGCACGATTACCTACCTGCAGGGACAAAAATACCCACGACAGGCCTTTAACGCTGAACCGTCGAAAGCGGTTACCAGCCTGCCGGTAGCTGTGCTGGTGAACCGCGGCACTTCCGGAGCTGCCGAGATCGTAGCGGCCGCGATTCTGGAGAATGCGCGCGGCGACGTGGTCGGCGACAAGACATTCGGTGACGGGTCCGTGCAGAAAACGCTAGACCTTCCCGATGGCGGGGCGCTGATCCTGTCGGTTGCCAAGTACTACTCGCCGAGCGGCAAGGCCATCCAGGATGCGGCGGTTACGCCGAATGTCGTGGTAGCCGATGCGATCGACGATGGCGTCAGCCCTGATGATGATCCGACGACCCCGTCGGATGAAGAAAACAAAGCTCCGCAGAAGAATACCGTTGACGAACAGCTCAACAAGGCCGTGGAGGTCCTCAAGAGCCGCGCCAGCTAATTCAACGAAAGTAACT
>Ga0335082_10006761_pt1 | contig 12493 bp, 19 predicted proteins | sample Lox_Sample_41_FD_206718 | JGI IMG/M metagenome (GOLD analysis project Ga0335082, IMG submission 206718) | Soil microbial communities from Loxahatchee National Wildlife Refuge, Florida, United States - Lox_Sample_4.1 | ecosystem: Environmental > Terrestrial > Soil > Wetlands | place: USA...
GCGTGGCGTTCAACCCGGATGCGGACACATGTTGGTATTGCGGGCTGTCATGGACACCTGCACGTACGGCTCAGACCGATCACATGATTCCGCGCTCTAGGGGTGGAGGCGATCAACCCGAGAACATCGTCCTAGCGTGCACAGCATGCAATGGGTCCAAGCACGACAGCACTCCTGAGGAGTGGCGCGCCGTACTTGAGCGCACTACGGACACCGCTTGGGGTGAAGAAGATCCATGCAAGGAGGCCAAGACAGCACGCCAGAATCGCAAGGTGAACGGGCGAATGATCTTCGCTCGTGAGCATGAGGGCCCGTCGACGCGCGGTATGTATGCTGATGGAACACGAGGCTTCTCGCTCGTACGGATCAACCTTATGCCGCGAAGGCACTGGTCGCGTCGGCGGCAAAGATCAAATGCGAATCTAGTGGGGATCGACTTCGACCTGCGATCTGCACTTCGGTCTGTGACTGTTTGCGCCGCAGCGCTGGACGGTCTGGTTTTTTTGCGACCGGATGGGACAATCACAGAAGCGCATCATGCTGCCTTACGCGAAGCGTGGGCACGTGCCGTAGGTTTACGTGAAGCGCTTATGTCGTTGGCATCGTTACAGCTTCCGGTTACCGATAAGGAGACGCGCGACTTGTATTTGCGAATAGAGCAAGACCTTGCGGAGATGAAGGTTACATGATCGACCGCACCCTCTGCATGGCCCCCCGCGACCGCTCCGTCCTCGGCGGCCCACGCTGCCAGGCGCCGGCGACGCATGACACGGTCATGGGTCGCCGCTGCACGCCGCACGCGGAGGAGATGCGTCGAGCGCTCCGCGATCCCGACACGTTCGGCAACCTGCTCGCCGGAGCCCGCGCGCGCACCGAGGAGGAGATCGCTCGGATGGTCGTGGAGCTGCCGCCTTCGAAGCCGACCGAGCCAGGCCCGAACGACGGCTTCATCCTGCGCATCGACGGCAAGGTGCAGCCGTGCGACGAGTGCGGCAACAACGTGTTCCGGAGGCTGCCTCCGCGCGACGGCATCGATCGCTTCGGATGCAACGCTTGCGGCGCGGCGTACCTCTTCAAGGGCGCCGAGCCGCCGAAGCTCCTGGAGAACTGAGCCATGAGTCTTCGCGACCTAGAGAAGCAAGCCCTGGCAGCCGCTCGCGCCGTCGTACGCTCGCCCGGCGACGAGACGGCGCTCAACGAGCTGCGTGCTGCCATCGAGGCAGTCGACGCCCCGCCAGACCAACGCAGAAGGCGACATCGCGGAGGGTGGGGCCCGCCGAAGCCGTGCCGGTTCTGTGGCGTGCCACGGCCGACGTGCAAGGACGGGTCTCTTCGCTACGCCGTGTGCAGCAAGGGGCCAGGACCAGGCTTCCCGCTCTGTGAGGCGGCACCGTAACTACAGCATGGTCTCGGGAGCGCTTCTTTTGGGGATCGCCCCGAGCAGCCCACCGCCCGCAGCTCCGAAGAGCGCGGCCACCAGAGCCCGGCCGACGTGGGCCTTGCCGGTGGCGGCGTACGAGATGCCCGCCGTGGCCGTCCCGACGATCGCCGCTCCCGCGAGCGCCCCCCCGAGGATGATCGGAGCCTGGCTCGTCGCCTCTCCCGGTCCGTCACAGAGGGAGAAGCCGGTGACCCTTCGTCCGCCCAGCGAGATCGACTCGTTCATGCGGCCATTGTCCTACGTCGAGCGGAACGGCGCAATGCGCTCGCATCACGGCGGCTCCGTGTCCGCGTAGGCCGCCATCTTGGCCTTGATGTCGGCGAGGTAGGCCGCGGGGTCCCCGGTGAAGTAGTGCGCCCCCGGGATCGAGACGAGCGCGGTCACGTAGGTCTCAGGGTCGCCGCTCTGGAGGCCTTCCCACCATGCGTTGCGGGCCTTGAGCACGCGAACGTACGCGGCCGCACCACCCTCGGCGCTCAGGTACGCGGCGAAGCCGAGGACGTAGAGCTTCTGTGCGGCGCCGGCCCCCTCGGGGGTGATGAACGACTGCACGTAGGGCGTGCTCGGCGTCATCTTGATCCCGCCGAAGTTGTAGTTCGGCAGCCTTGTCCAGTTGCTGGTCTCCAGGCTCGACTGGGCCAGAAGAAGCTCCAGGACGGACGATGGCGCCGCCTCGCCGGCGACCTCCTGGTAGCCGTCTCGGAGAGCCTGCGCGGCCTCGGCGGGCGTGAGGGGCGTGTTCTTCGTGTTGAGCTGCGTCTGTCCCGGGCTGAGGCTCAGCTGAAACAGGTAGCCCAGACCCATCGCGGTCAGGGTGTCGTGCCCCGCGTTGCCGTCGACGGCGAGCCCATTGTCCTGCTGGAAGGCGGCCACACTCGCGTATCCAAGCTCGGCGAGCCTTGCGGCAACCTGAGAGCTGATGTCGACCATTCGTCCAGGACCTCCGCGCTATCCAGCCACGGGACGTCGACGAGCGTATCACGGTCCGGTGGCGCGCCACCGGGACAGCCGAGCGAGAGCTTCACCCACGCGGAGTAGAGCGTCGGGCCGTCGACTGCAAGGCCTACGGCGTCTTCGGCCACCTTGCCGCGAGACCGGCAGCTCCTGCGGCTGCGGCCTGCGCCTTCGTCATGATGACGTGCCCAGCGTTGATGCCGGCCGCTTGCCACGCCTGGGCCTGGGCAAGCGTCACCCCGGTCGTAGGCGTGGGGGCCGGACCAGGAGTCGGCGCGGGGATGGGGAGGTTGCCGCCGAAGTACGTGTCGAACGCCGTGAGGAGCGCGGCGAGGTTGAGACCGCTCGGCGACTTGCCGCTCTGCTTGTTGATCCAGTCCGTCGTCACGCGCACGGCCATGCCGCCGCCGTTGACAGACGAGAACCAGGCAGCGACGGCGGCCCAGGTGATGATGCCGAGCATGCCCCAGGTCATGACGAGGACGCCCCGCGCGGTCACTCCGACTGTCTGGATCTTGGTGACGTTGAAGCCGGCGGCGCCGATCGCGTGACCGTTGTTGCCGTCCGGCGCACCCGCGTTCACGTCCCAGACGAATCCGCTCGCGCTTGGCATGCTGTTCACGATGGAATCCGGAATGCCGAACCACATCAGGAGATTGCCGAATGTCGCGATGGCATATGCGACCTCGTTCTTGTTCGTCGCGTCGACGAGCGCCCAGCCCGCGTCCTTCGAACCGTCGGCGTAGCCATTGGCGACGCGGTAGTTGAGGTCGACGATGGGATCAGTCCCTTGATCGGTTGACGGATCGGCAGGGTTGTACCCAGTAATCGCGCTGTAGTCCGCCTCGGTCTGGGCTGTCGTGTACGAGTAGAGCCCGTTGCCGGAGTTGCCGGTCACCACGGCGATGTAGTGCGCGTTCTCGGCGATGACACAATCCCCCAGGACATCGTTGCCCTCGATCTGCTTGATCACTGCCATCGCAGCCGCCGAATAGTCGCACGTCGTTGGCGCCGGCGGTGGTGCGGTCAAGAAATCCTTCAGCTTGAAGCCGTGCGGCGGATGCACCGGCAGGCGGCAGCCGCCGATGACGATGTGACGTCCGAGTTCCGGTACGTGAATGCGACGCTTCACTTCGCACCTCCGCCCTTCATGCCCACGCGATGCGCCGCCATGAAGCTCGGCGCCTCCCCAGCGGGGACGCGGACCCGAACGGTTCTCGTCTTCGCGATGAGCCTCGCTCCAGCATCGCCTCCGGCGGCCCCCGCGTCGGTCGGCGTCGCCAGTTCGGAGATCACCAGCTCGCCCCCCTCGATCAGGGTGCACACGAAATCGATCCACGGCTGCCCCGCCGTCTGGTTCTCCAGGGGGGCGCACGCCGTGTCGGTCAAGTCGATCGCGACGTTGTCGGCCGACAGGACCGCGGGATTGCCGCCGCTGCATCCGGTCGTCACCTCGCTCACCTTGAGCGCAGCGGCGATGACAGAGGCGAAGACGCCGAGGGCGATGAGCTTGACTGCGGGGCCGTGGATCATGAGCGGTTCTCCGGTGGAGGGTTGGACACCTTGACCGTTTGCAGCGGCGGTGTCGTCGCTTGCGGCAGCGTGAGCGCGCCGCCGACGAGGCCCACGATCGTGGCCAGCATGTGCGTCATCGTATCGGCTGGGATGACCTTCATGGCGGTCAAGATCGTCCCCGACACGATCGTGCAGAGCAGCACGATCACGATCAGGGTGAAGCGTCGGTCGAGGTCGGCCGGTGTGGGCATTTACGGAGCGTACTACGCCGCCGATGGTTGAGCTATGGTCCGGCCATGCGAAACTTCTCCATCTGCCGCCGCTGCCACCGCGTTCGATCCGTTGACGGAACCAGGGCCTGCGCTTCATGCGCTGCGGAGCTGCGCGCGATGGAGCGACGTCGGCCGCCCGTAGCGGAGCCGCCGGCCGAGGTGGTGTTCGTGCTTCCCGAGATCGAGGACGAGCCGCCGGCTGACGACGTGTTCAACGGCTAGAGGCGTTCCATGAGCTGCGCGGTCGCGACGTCGAGCACTCCGTCGGTGCGGAGCTGGGCCGGAAACTCGGAAGGCAGACCCTCTCTTCGGATGTTGAGGAGACCGTTGGCCGCTCTCTGGAGCGCCGACAGGGCGTACATCCAGCGCAGGCTGTTCGGGTTGCCGTCGATGTCTGGAGTGTAGAAGGACGACGACGTTAGGCCGAGTTTCTCAGCGGTTTTGGCGTCTGTGAGAGCGTACGCCAGTATGGTCTGGAACCGTCGAACCACGGCAGAATCGACGACCGGAGCAAGGAACGGATCGGTCGCCTGTCCAAGCGCCCCGCCGCCCGACATCGGCGTCCACTGCATGTTCTGATCGTAGGCCCCGTACTGCGCGCTCGGATCGGTCATCCACTTCTGAACGTCGGCGTAGGAGAGCCAGCTCGGGGCCACCGGCGTCCAACCTGCCGTCGGATCGTACTTGTAGAGGTAGTAGCGGTGGACGAGGACGGGGGGCTCGGGCAGAGGTTGCTGTTCGAGCTGCTGCTGCTGCTCGAACTGCTCAAACTCCCGACGCTCGGCCTCGTAACGCTCGTACTCCCTGCGCCAGCGCTCCGTGTCGCCTGACGCGCGCGCGGCTTCGACAGCGGCCGCCAGCTCCTGCCTTCGCCGCTCGTGCTCCAGGCGCCGCGGGTGAACGGGCGCCGTTGCCGGGATGGCGGGGTGCGTGACCACGGGATGCGGCAGCGGAGCGGCCGGGAGGGCAGGCGTCGTGAGAGGTAGCGCGGGAACCGGTGCCGTTGCCGGGACGGCAGGGTGCGTGACGACTTGCGGGGGCAGCGGAGCAGAGGCGATGACCGCAGGATGGGAGGCAGCAGCGGCAGCAGCGGCCGCGGGAACGGCGGCCTGCACAGCCGGGTGGGTCGCCGCTGGCTGCATCGCTATGGCAGCTTGCGCGCCGATCGCCGCCTGCTGATGAACGACTGCGGGGGGCGCGGACGGCGGAAGGGCCGCGACAGCGTTGGAGGCGCCCTGCGCGGCCGCATTGACCGCCGCCTGTACGGCCGGATGGGAGGCATCGGTGCCGGAAGCCGCCGCCGCCTCGTGAGCAGCCTCGTGAGCCGACGCGTGCGTGCCGACCGGCGGCGGTTCGGAGGGAGCATGAAGGTAGCCTGGCGTCTCGATCGACTTGATCGACTGTCCAACAGGCTGCGGGCCCGTGACGGGAGGCAGCGGGGGCGGATCGCTCACCATGCCGGACGAGCACGGCTGCGCGACGAGCATGCCGCCGTGGACCGAGAACTGGTACAGCACACCGGCGACGTATCCGGTTGCGGGATACGTTCCGGTCTGCTCCAGCGCTTGCTGGCCCGCCGCCGCAAGATCAGGCGTCATCGGGACGGGATCACCGTAGACGCATTGCGACTGCATGTACGGCTGCGGCTCGACGTCGTACGGATAGGACCACGGATCGAACCATAGACCTCCGCCCCCGAAGTGCGAGCGGCCGGCCCAGTGGTGGGGGCCGCCGGGCCCCCAGTGTCCGCCGCCTCCGTGATGGCCTCCGCCGCCGTGGCCTCCACCGCCGCCGTGGCCGCCGCCGTGGCCGCCGCGATCGATTCCGATCTGGGGAGGCTGATCGACTCCAACCTGCTGCTGCTCGCTCATGTGCTCTCCTGCGGGTAGGGCCCGTAATCACCGCCGGTCTCCGCCTGCGCGGCGTAGTACGCCGCCCACGTTGCCGCCGGATCCTGTGGACTCGGCATGGGCGGAGGGGTTGGTCTTCCCACGATCGCGTGCAGCCGGTGCGGATGAAGCAGAGGGGCGCCTGGCACCTCGTGGCTCACGCTTGCGAGCGCCGTCCTTGCGACAGCCTCCGGGACGCCGAGCTTGTGGGCGAGATCGAGCGACGAGAGATGCGCCAGATCAGGCTGCGAGATCAGCGCTGCGGCCGCACGGTGCGCGAGATCCGCCGCGTTCGCCGGCAACGACTGCTGCACGTTCCTGATGGCGGACGACAGCAGATCCTGCGTCGGAGCTTGCATAGCCGAGACCACCTTCCCCACGCTCCCGCCAGCCACCGGCGGAAGGAGCGCGTGCGCTGCTGCGTAGCCCCTATGCTGGAGCTGCTGCCCGACCGTCAGGGCCAGGCCCGTATCGAACGCGTGTGCGGCCGCGGGCGGCAGCGCCTGCTTCGCGGCCGCGACCTGCGCGAGAACGGGCCCCGTGACTCCGTGCGCGAGCTGCGCGCCGTACGCGGCGCCCTGCTGGAGCGCCTGTTGCGCCGCCGGGCCCGCGGTCTGCGCGACGACGTTGCTGGCGACCGCCAGAATGTTCTGCGGGATGGGCTTGCCCTCGGCGATGTTCGCGGCCGCCGTCAGCGCGGGAGTGACCTGAGGAGGAACCCCGGCGACCTGCGCGGCGTACTTGGCCTTGTCGCTGAGCCAGCGCGACACCGCGTGTCCCTGGTCAGTGATCGCGCGCCCGAGCGGCACGCCGTGCAGCGCCTCGTTGGCTGCGCCTGTAATGAGCGTCTTCGCGAAGAACGCCGGGTTGGCCTGCATGTAGAGGCCCTGGTAGCCCTGTGCGAGCGCGTGAACGACGGGGTTTCGTGCGAGCTTGTCGGCGGCCCGCCGGACGTCCATGACGACCGGAGCATGCGTGTGGCCCGCGGCGGCCGCCCCCGTAGCGAGTACGAGCGCAGCTCCGGCCCCGGGGACGAACGCGAGAGGACCAACCTTGGCCGCGTCCTTCGCGATCGTCTTGAGAGCCTTCCACGGCTGGAACTTGAAGCCGACTCCGACCTCATCGCCGACGCCCGTAGCCTTCGCGGCGATGATCTTCGCCATGCGGGCGAGCAGAACGCTCGCCGCGCTCGGGTAGCGTGGCAAGAGGCTCTGTGCGAACGCTTGCAGCTTCGCTGGATCCGTCTCCTGCTTCACGGCAACGAGGACAGCGTCCTCCATGGCCTTCGGCAGGTCGGCGTCCAGCAGGGGGTGATACTGGGCAGCAATGATGAGACTCGACGGTCCGTCGACGCCGAGCCTCAGCCCGTCGAACCGAAACCGACGGGCGCCCATCGCAAGATTGCGCTCGCTCAGGGGGCCGCCGTAGGCCGGGCAGCCGCCCAGGAAAACGTGCTCGTACATGAGCCCTAACGTACCACCATCTCCAAGAAATGGGGGTTCGTGAGCCCGTTCCGGAGCAGTCGGATCCGCCGCGCCGCTTCGACGCCCGGAAGCCCCAGATGCCGCAGCGCGAGGCCGGCGAGAACACCGGATCGATTGCGGCCCGCATGGCAAGTGACGAGCACGCGCTGACGTAGGCGCACGCGGTCCGCGATCTCGCGCGCTGCATGACGAATGCGTTTGCGATCGACCTCGCTGGGCCCCACGCGCTGCGCGTACTCGCTGTCGTCGAGCGGCACGCGCATGACGATGTAACCAGGCAGATCGATCTGCTGGCACTCCATCGCGGCGAGCACGATCACGTCGAACGGGATGCGGGTACCAGACGGAGGTTCGCTGCCCTGAGCCAGCCAGGGGCCGGGCATCAGGTACGAGTAGCCGCTCACCGAAGCCCCGCCCACACCCCGATCGCCGACCCGACGCCGCCGAGGACGGTGCCCCAGAGGGGAGCGCCGAAGTAGTCCGTGAGAGCTGCGACTCCGACGCCGGCTCCTGCTCCTGCGAGCCACGCCGGCACGAACACGCCTCCCCCTCCGCCCGACTGACCTACGCCGACGCCGGCGAGCGAGAACCCAGCTACCGGACGGCCGCCCCGTGAGATCGTTTCCATCGCCGGCTAGCGTACCAGATTGCGCCCACAATCCCAGCCCCAGCGGCCGCGATCGGGACCCACGGAACCAGCTTCGGAGGCGGTCCGGGCGTCGGAGGCGGCAGGGGAGTTCCCGCGCCCGCCTGCGTGTCGCCCGGGAAGCATGGGTGGTACCCGTCAGCGACCTGTTGCAGTTCGAGAACGGACTTGAGGTCGGCGCTTCCACAGAGAAACAGGATGCACTTCTCGATGTGCGTGGCGATCGACTTGAAGGCGTCGCCGACGAAGTTCAGCTCGAAGTACATCCAAACGGTGCCTCGCGTTGGCGCCGGAAGCGCAGCGAGCCAGTTGTCGATGCCGGACGGACCTCGTATCGGTTGCCCGCTCTGCCAGGAGTAGGTGACGTGAAAGTCCTGCTTCTTCAGCTCGTTCTCGACGGCGTTCAGGGACGCGCGCGCGTCCACGCTGAGGAGCGCTGCGTACCGACCGCCCGGGCTCGCGAGGTACTTGCCGGAGGACGGATCGGGGAAGATAGGGACCCAGCACGGCTTCATGCTTCCGAGTCTAGTCCGAAAAACTGCTCCCGCGTGAACCCGCGGGTGCGGACGTAGAACTCGCACCACTCCTCCGGCGAGTTCCATGGGTCGTCGCTTCCCTGACCGCGACAGCCTCCCCACGCGTACGCCGGGCACCAACGCCCGTGGTTGTGTTCGTCGCAGCAGCAGTTGCACGGAGCCAGTTCGTTGAGCTTGTCGAGGTCGCCTTCCCACACCGCGCGCAAGAGCCGCAGGTCGTAGGTCCGTTCGGCGCACGCGCGACCGATCTCCGGATGACGTCGACAGTCCTCGTGGAGCTGGCAGTGGATCACACCCCGCCTCGCTTCCAGTAGTCGAGCGTCCCGCGCTCTTCGCCGACACGAAGCTCGTCGATCGGTAGCCGAACGACGATCGGAGCGCGGCAGCTCGCGATTGTCGACGCGTACGCCTCGGCCGCCTCGCGGCTATCGAACACGGTGCGCGTCGCCAGCTCGTAGTGAGAGCTGATCTCGTACAGACCCTCATGGCCCTCTTCCTGGTCCCGGTCTCCGCGACAGATGACGATGTGCGTGTTCATGAGCAGGACTCCATGCGCCGCAGCGTCGGCTCGAACCGTTCGATCAGGATGCGCGCCACGATGGTGGTCTGCCGTCCGCACCACGGGCAGATGCCCAGGCGCGCGTGACGCGTGACGCACTCGCGGCTCATGAAGTTGTCCCAGCCGCGCGCCGTCATGTTCAGGAGCGCGCCCAGCACGATCTGCGTCTTCTTCCGGCAGCACGGGCAGCGCCCGACCGACCACTCGTACTCGCTCATGCCGAGGGGCATCGCAAGAGCGAGGCCAGCTTTCGGCAAGCGGTTACGGGCGGTTACACGGCGGCGAGCAGAAGAAACCTTCCAGTGAAGGAAACTATCTTCTCTCTCTAGGGGAACGGACGCTTCATTCGGTTGAGCAGGTTCGCGACACTCTCGGCGTGCGCCTCGGCGCGCTTCCAGTCGCCATGTACGACGCTTTCTTCCAGGTGGCTCGCTTCGAGGCCGAGCCGCAGGATCGTCTGCTCGTGCGGCGAGAGGCTGCGCGTAAAGTTCTCGATCTCGCCCATCACTACGCGCAGCGCAGACTGGAAGTCGCCAAGCGCGAAACCGGGGACGGGACGACCGTTGCGCCAGATCATCGTCGTTCTCGCTTCAGCTCCCACCCAGCGGCGTACGCGGCGGCCGCCGCGATCGACAGAGCGCTCAGCGTGAAGACGACCCCGTAAGCGGCCGCTCGGCGTGGCGGGACAACCAGCCCATGAAAGAACCCGAAATCGTCGCCGTACACCGGATCATGCGGCTGCTCGCCTGGTCGGAGTGCGTACGTGCGTGCGATGGCGTCACGAACGGCAGGATCTGACGCATGGCTCGCCATCGCGTTCGCCAGGTCCTGCACCGTGAAGTAGCCCTTGCCTGAAGGATCGAAGACGCCCCTGTTGCCCTCGTACCCGCTGCTCGGGGCGCGGTAGACCACGCTGTCGAGCGACGGCGCGCTCGACAGTTCTCCTGGAGCGAGCTGCGCCTGCATCAGACGGGTCGCCGATCGAATCGGACCGTACCCCAGCGCGTTGCGCCAGTACGCGAGCGCGGGACCCGCGAGCTGCTGCGATGCAGACCAGGTGCGGTACTCGCTGACGGGCACGCTCACGTAGTTCCCGTAGGTGCCTGGACAGAGCTGAAACAGTCCCACGCACCCGCCTGGATTCACGACCGATGGATCGAAGCCGCTCTCCAGATGAACGACCGGGAGTACCCATTCCGGCCTGATGCCGGTCTGGTCGTAGATCGACCAGAGCGCGGCGCCGGTGGCCGGCCAATCAAGCGACATGGCCAGCTTTCTGGAGAGCTTGCGCAACCTCGCCAGCCCATGGACCGTAGACCAGCGGGTGCAGTCCGTCGGTCTCTGTGTGCGTCGCCGGCACGACCTGCACGCCAAGCGAGCGGATGATCTGGCGCTGAGCAAGAGTCGGCGCCGTGACACCCAGGGGCGGCTCGATCCAGACGACGCGAGCGCCGATGCCGTGCAAGGTTCGCACGATCGTCTGGTAGTTGGCCGGATCGATCGAGTCACCGTCGTTGACGCCGAGCGAGACGAGAACGACGTCGGGCTTGTAGCTCGCGAGCCATGCCCCGCAGCCATGGCCGTGGTCGTAGCCAGGCCCTCGGTTCAGGTAGCACTGCTCCGTGCGCCCCACCCACTGGTCGGTACGAATGCCGCTGTGCCCCTCGTAGTCGAAGCCGGGCAAGAGCTTCGCCAGCTCCGGCCCGAGGCCGACCGCGTACGAGTCGCCGATGAGCGCGAACCGTTGCGAGCGTCGCTCGCCCAGTCGACGACGGCCGCCGGCGGCGAGCGCCACAAGGCCCATCGCGCCGAGCGTCGCGCCGCCGACTACGGCGATGGTCTTCCAGGGGATGTCGGCCACGCCCTATGCTACTCGACGAACGGATGCGCCCGCCAGTAGCGGAGCGCGAGCCCGAGGCGCGCCCTCGAACGCTTCGCCGCCTTCTCTGTGAGCCACTTGGGGCCATCGGTGTAGTGCGCCAGACGGTCTTCCATGGGCCTGCCTCGGGTCACGAGGAAGCTTTCGTGCATCATCTCCAGTGCGACGCCGGCGGCGCCGAGCGTGCTCCAGCACGTTCGGCTCTTGGCGCGCTGCGTCTGAAACGGTCCCCAACTTCGTCCCCCGTCGCCGCCCTTCGTGCAATCCACGACCTCGCCGACATAGCTCGACTCGAACCGCGCCGTGGACAGCTGAATGAGCCCCGTCAGGGCTCGCGTCGTTCCTGGTAGAGGCTTCACGTACGGCTGCATGACCGCGAACGCTGTCGACTCTGCCAGCTCGTGGTACCGCACCTCTGTGACGTCTGAAGACTCGGTCACAGCATGGTTCGAGATGGGGTAGATCGCGATCATGAACGCGTACAGGTAGGTCGCTAGTGTACTCATGCGGCGGACCCTAGCCTCGGATCGACCTGAATGCTAGGAAACGCGCCCATGCAGAGCCCCCACGCGCACGTAGCGAGCCACATGGAGTACGCCAAGCGTTCCGACCTTCGGCGGCTTGCGCGGTGGTTGGGACTCCGATCCTGCGAGCTGCCGGACATCCATCGCGCGATGGAGGCGCCCGAGCATCCGCGACTACGTCTTCTGCTACCTAAGCGACGTTGACGACGTCCACGTTCAACGCGTAGACGGGCGCTCCTGTCGCGCCCGCAACCGTTGCGGCGTACGTGATCGCCTGACCGGCCGCCACCTTGACGAAGAACTCCTGCGCCACGAATCCGCCCGCAACGGCGGTCAGGTTGAGCAGGGGGGCGTTCGCGGTCTCGGCTGCGGCACCGTCGTTCCAGCCGACGGTGACCTGCAACGTGCCAGCCGTTCCCGCCGTCGTGACGTTGGCGTACACGCTGATCCGGTACGTACCGGCCGATGCCGGGGTGAAGATCGTGGTCGTCCCGATCGTCACGGTCTGTCCGGTGAGGGCGACAGTCGCAGAGGTCGCGTCGTCGAGCACGAGCTTGGGTGTTGCACTGTCGAGGACAGCGGCCGCGCTCTTGAGCCAGTAGTTGGTGTAGCTGTCGAGTCTCAACGGTGCGGCGGCAGCGCCGATGAACGCGGCCGTCGAGTAGAGCTGGCAGTCCGTGAGCCCCACGCAATCGAAGTTGTTGGAGTTGTTCGTCCACACCATTCCGGCTTTGATCGCCGAGTCATGGATGTGGCTGTACTGAAGGATCCCGACCCAGCCGGAGAACTCCGTG
>Ga0335082_10006765_pt1 | contig 12490 bp, 11 predicted proteins | sample Lox_Sample_41_FD_206718 | JGI IMG/M metagenome (GOLD analysis project Ga0335082, IMG submission 206718) | Soil microbial communities from Loxahatchee National Wildlife Refuge, Florida, United States - Lox_Sample_4.1 | ecosystem: Environmental > Terrestrial > Soil > Wetlands | place: USA...
TCGTACCCGGGAGCCGTCTCCACGCGGGCGGGACGCGACGACCTGAAGCGCTTCCTGTCCGGGAAGGCCACCGTGCCGGGCGCCACGCTGTCGTCCAACGACCGCTTCCGCATCCTCCGGCGCTTGATCACGCTTGGCGATCCCGACGCGGACCGCTTGCTGGCGCAGCAGGCGCGGGCGGACGTGAGCGATGAGGGGCGTCGTCAGGCCTATGCGGCGGGCGCGGCCCGGCCCGAGGCCGAGGTCAAACGCGCCTACTTCGAGGCGTTCGTCACCGACCGCAACCTGCCCGAGCGCTGGACGGAGGAGGGCGTGGCTGCGTTCAACGCCGTCGAGCAGGAGCAGCTGACCCTGCCGTACCTGGAACCCGCGCTGCGGGAGCTGCAGGGCTTGCAGCGCACCCGCAAGATCTTCTTCGTGAACAGTTGGCTCACCGCCTTCGTTGGAGGGCAGCGCGGCGCAGCCGCCCTGGCGGCAGTCCAGCGGGCGCTCGAGCGCGATGACCTCGAGCCCAGCTTGCGGTTGAAGCTGATCGAGGTCGGCGAGGAGCTGGAGCGAACGGTGCGGATCCGCGCGCGCTACGCGCGCTGACTCAGATCCGCGGCCGGAGACAGGAGGCGGCGCGAGCCGGCTCCTGCTCCGTAGGCTATGGGCGAACGCCGGGTTACTTCTTCTCGGTGCTGGATCCGTCGCTCTTGCTGCTGGACCCGTCGGTCTTGGCGGCCTGGCTCTTGTGCTTCTTCTTGCTCTTTTGCTTCTTCTGCGGCGCGGGCTTCTCGGTGGGCGCGGGCGTGGTCGTGTCGGCCGCGAAGGCGGTCACGGTGACGGCCGCGAACAGGCCGGCGATCAGGGCAGCGATCAGCTTCTTCATTGACGAACTCTCCATCATTGTTGGGTTGAACCGAACTGGTTTCGACTGGGCAGTGCGCCTCGTCGCCGTCTTTAACGCCCGGCTTACAACCAGGTTGACGCGCCGGCGCTGGCGCCGGTCCAGCCGATAGAATAGCGCTCCGCCAGCGTGCGTCGCCCCAAGTTCGCGCACGAAGCCGCCCCGCCGCGAGGGGCTCCGGAAGGCGGGTGTGGCGACCGGTCTCGGTACGCAAGTTCGGTCGGTCAGGCTGATCTGGGTGCAGGTGCAGCGCGCGAAGGCGGGCAGGCCGGCGCGCTGGGCCATGGTGGCGAGGATACAGGAGGGCGGAGTGCAGATGCTGTCAACCAGTGAGGCCGCCGCAGGCGCCAAAGCCTTCCTACGGCCCAGCAGCGTCGCAGTCGTCGGCGCGGGAGATCGTCTGACCAGTTCCGGAGGCGCCGTACTGCGCAACCTGGTACGGTCGGGTTTCCGCGGGCGCCTGGTGCCGGTCAACCCGAAGGGCGGGGAGCTGCTGGGCTTGCCCGTTGCGCGCTCGCTCCTGGACGTCGTGCCCGCCTGCGAGCTGGCGGTGATCGTAGTGCGTCCCGACGCGATCCTCGAGGTGGTGCGCGAGGCCGCTGCAACCGGGCACCGCAACGTGCTCATCCTGCCGGGCGGGTTTGCCGAGAGCGGCGACGAGGGCAAAGCACGAGACCGAGCCTTGCGCGCGCTGGCGGAGGAGCACGGGATGACGGTCGGAGGACCCAACTGTGCCGGGGTCATCAACCTGACCGATCCGGAGGCACCATTCGCCGCGACCTTCCTGCGGGATCTGCCGCGCGGCGGTGGCGTGGCGCTGGTGTCGCAGTCCGGGGCCATTGCGGAGGAGGTGATCGCTGCCAGCCATGCGATGGGGATCGCGATCGGTGCGCTGGTCTCGGTCGGCAACGCCATGCATCTGGGGCTCGCCGAGTACGTGGAGGAGCTGGGTTCCGACCCGGCTTGCCGCGCGGTGCTTCTGTACGCGGAATCGTTCGGTGACGCCGAGCGTTTCTTGCGCCTCGCGCGTCGCGTCAGCAGCCAGAAGCCCGTAGCGGCGCTGATCGGCGGGCGCACGCCGCCGGGGCGCAGTGCCGTGTTCCGGCACACCGGCTCGAGCGCCTTGACCGACGACCAAGCGGAGGCCTTTTGCCGCGCCTGCGGAATGGTGCGGGTGACCAACCTGCGCCGCCTGATGCTGGCGGGGAAGGCCTTCGGTGCTTACCCGCAGGGCATCGGCTCGCGCGTCTTGGTTCTGTCGAATTCGGGCGGCCCCGGTGTCCTGTGCACCGACCAGTGCGCCCTCGAGGGTCTGGTATTGCCGCAGCTGCCCGCGGGGTACGCCGAGCGGCTACGGGCCTTCCTGCCGCCAGAGGCGGCCGTAGCCAATCCGCTCGACCTGCTGGCCGACGCCCGCGAAGAGCGCTTCGGCGACACTCTGTCGGCAGCGCTGACCGAAGCCGCCGGAGCCTACGACGCCGTCCTCGTGGTCCACGTAGTCCCGTTCATGGTCGATGCCACCCCGGTGGTGGAGCGCTTGGCCCAGTCGTCCCGGGGAGCGTCGCTGCCCATCCTGCACTCGATGATGGGGACGCTAGAGCGCAAGCCGCAGTGGGCGGCGATCATGGAGTCGTCCGGCGTGCCCTTCTTCGACAATGCCGAGGACATGGCCGAGGCGGCGGGACTCCTCGCTCGCCGGCGGTCGTTGCGTGACCAGCTCGTGAGCGATCAACCCGCATAGCGGATACTCCCGGGAGGCGTGGGACAACGTTGTGCGCTTGTTGGGGGTCCATTGCAGTTCACGGCTTCCCCCTATCGTCGGTGTCGCTTGCGCGAAGTCGGCCCTCCTCCGATGCGCACGTTGCCGGGACGCGAGCGCCGGCGACCGCGCTCGCCTGACCATCGCCTGAGCCCCCATATAGAGTTATAGTTAGCAGCCCATGCAGCATGGGAGGATCGAGTATGAAGCGCTTCAGTCCCGGGCCGGCCGTTGGTGTGACTCTGGTGTGCGTTGCCCTGTGCGGCCCAGCAGGGCTACTTGGATCCGACGCATCGACACCGGCCCGCCCCACCGACCCATCCGCGGACGACTACGGGCGCGCCGGTGGCCCAGTCGGAGCGGCTGCCATCGAAGCCGCCAGTAGAGATGCCTCTCCGGCCGGCTCAGCACCGGTGCAATGGCCTGGCCGCGCGGGAACCCTGGCAGGCACAACCGATGTCGGCACCTCGCCCCGCGGCACAGGCACCGGACGGTTGCCAGCAAACGCGTTTGAGGATTGGTACGGCCGTGCGGGTGGGCCGGTGGGTGTGCCCCCAACGGCACGAGGTGCGCCAGTCGAAGTCCCGAAAGACGACTATGTATCGCTTCCCGTCGGGCCTCTGGTGCGCTCGGGCGCGGCGGGAAATTGCGTCCGAACCGGAACCTGGGCGCCGGGCGCACAGCCGTGCGAGACGCAGGTAGCCGAACAGCGGCCCAAACCCGTTGCAGAGGTGAAACCTGCGCCGACGCCAACCCCGCAGGTTGAGGCGCCCAAGCCCCCACCTCCGGCGCCCGCTCCAACCCTCGCGCAACAGCCCGTCCCTCCTCAACCGATACCCGCGCCGCCCGCGCCGGTGGCGAAAGTTCCAGAGCAGCCGGCCGCGCGTCCCCCTGAGCTGTCGGGGGCGGCGCTGCACATCACGCTCGACGCGCAGACGCATTTCAGCTTCGACGACTACAAGCTGACTCCCGCCGGGGAAGCCAAGATGGACCAGCTGCTCGCCGCGCTCGCGCAAAAGCAATACGACTCAATCGTCGTCACGGGTCACGCCGACCGACTCGGTAGCGACGCATACAACGAGACGCTCTCGGAGCGGCGTGCTTTGAGCGTCAAGCAGTACCTCATCAAGAAAGGCGTGGACGAGAACAAGGTCCAGGCACGCGGAGTCGGGGCGGCGGAGCCCGTCACAAAACCGGACGCGTGCGAGGGGCTCGACCGCGTCAAGACGATCCAGTGCTTGGCGCCCGATCGGCGGGCCGAACTGATGGTGGTCGGAGCGCGCGGGCGCTGAATCTTGCAGGGCCGGGCGTTCGATGCCCCGCTGAATTCGCCGCCGAGCCTCAGGCCTGGATGCACACGAAGCGCGTGAATCGGCCCAGCGTGTGCGAAGGGGTTGCGCCGTAGGCCGCCCGCACCGGCCGACGAGCACCACGCGCGGGATCCGCATCCGGTGGAGCAGGGGGTTCCCGCAGCCGCCAGAGAACGGTGTTCGCGGCCGCTGCGCCGATGACGCAAGCGAGTAGGAGCATCGGGCCCGCGCACGGAGCGCAGCGCCGAGACCAGATCTCGTAGAACAAGTCGCGCGCGACCATCGACGCTGGACTGGGGGCGACTCGGGAGGAGGCGAGCAATGAAGCTCTACGGCTACTGGCGCAGCTCCGCGGCCTATCGCGTGCGCATCGCGCTCAACCTCAAGCATCTCTCCTATGAGACCGTGAGCGTCAATCTGGCGAAAGGCGAGCAGTACCAGCCGGCATATGACGCCATCAACCCGCAGAACGTGGTGCCGGTGCTGGAGGATCAGGGCCAGCGCCTGTACCAGTCGCTGGCCATCATCCAGTACCTGGAAGAGGTCCATCCCCAGCCGCCGCTGTTGCCGCCCGATCCCGTCGGACGCAACCGCGTGCGCTCGCTCGCTCTGATCGTCGCTTGCGAGATCCATCCGCTGAACAATCCGCGGGTGCTGAACTACCTGACGGGCAAGTTCGGCATCTCGGAGGACCAGAAGCTCGCTTGGTACCATGACTGGATCCGAACCGGCTTTACGGCGCTCGAGAGGCGGTTGGCGACCGAATCCGGGACCGGGCGCTATTGCCACGGCGATACGCCCGGATTTGCGGATGTCGCCCTGGTTCCTCAGGTGGCCAACGCGGTGCGCTTCAAGGTCGACCTGTCGGCCTTTCCTACCATCCGACGCATCGACGCCGAATGCCAGATGCTCGAGGCGTTCCAAAAGGCCGCGCCGCAGAATCAGCCCGACGCCCAGTGAGCGTATGCGATGCCATCGTGCTCCAGGTGCGGCGCGGCGGCTTCCATGCGGGCGCGCCACGGGCAGAAGCGTTGGCGTGCCCCTTTCTCATCGCCCGTCGGGACGGAAGGAGCAGGCCTCTCCCGCCATCCAACACATGGCCAGGCTCCCAGCGGTGCTTTGGACGGGGCGGCGGTTGCGTCTCAGCGCACCGGCGACACGGGACGACTGATCGGGCATGAACGGCGCTCTGGGATCGGTTCTTCCCGCGGCCGCGGCGTTTGTCGGTGGGCATTTCGTCCTGTCCTGGCCCCCGGTGCGGTCCAAGCTCGTGAAAGCGCTTGGCGTTGGCCTCTTCACCGCGCTGTACTCGCTGCTGATGGTGTTGTTCCTGATTTGGCTGGTAGCGGCGTACCGCGTTGCGCCCCCGCTGGTGGTCTGGGATTTCGGCCCGGCGGCGAACCTGGTTCCGGTGATGGCCATGCCGTTTGCATTGATCCTGGCGGTCCTGGGGTTGACCTCCCGCAGCCCGACCGCGGTGATGGGCGAGCGGCTGCTGCGGGCGCAGGTGCCGGTAGCCGCGGGAGCGCTGACGGTCACCCGGCATCCGTTCCTGTGCGGCGCCGCGCTCTGGGCGGTGGCGCATCTGATCGCCAACGGTGACATGGCCTCGATTATCCTGTTCGGCAGCATGGCCTTGCTCTCGATCGGGGGCATGTTTGCCATCGATCGCCGGCGTGCGCTCGAGCTGGGAGATGCGTGGTCCGCCTTCGCCGCTCGCACCTCTCGCGTGCCGTTCGCGGCGGTACTCTCCGGTCGCACCAAAGCCGATTGGGCCGGTATCGGATGGGCGAGGCCACTCGCCGGAGTGGCTCTGTACGTCGCGCTGCTGTTCGGGCACGACTGGTTGTTCGGCGCGCCCGCCGTGATCCTCTGACGCGTGCGCGCGGATCTGGCGATGTAGGAGGTTTGGGTGGCGACTTGTGGCGGCCCCACGGGGTACGCTCTGCGTCCCGCAGCGCGCGCGCTTGCCTTAGAATGCGATCCAGTGCGCGTCCGGCAGGATGGTCGCGCCGAGGGGCCAGCGACACCTGGCTGCAGTGGGAGCGGGAACGGGCCCGTATCGAGCGCTACCAAGAGGAATCGTCATGAGAGCATCCCATCTGATCGCAACTTTCGCCATCCTGGCGTTGAGCCCAAGCCTCGGGGTCGAGCGCGCCTGGGCCGAAGGAGACGCCGCTCCCACCTACCAGCGTGAGCGTGCCATGCAGAGGTACAAGGGCTGCCACTGGACCGACGAGATGGGCCAGTACATCTACGCATGCATCAAGAAGAACGATGGCTTCGGCACCCATTGGTGCTACGACGAGACGTTGGAGGTGTATTGCCCAGCTCAGCTCGAGGCGGCGAAGAAGGCCGCATCCCCGGGCGCACCGGACAAGCCGACCAATTGACGGCGGACGCGGCAGCAACGCAGCCGGCGCGCGTCTAGCTCGAGCGTTCGTCCCATGTATACTAGCTACGGGCGGCGTCAGGCAGAACGATCCCGACAGGCACGGGGCTGAGTGGCCTTCCGCATCACGGATCGCCGACGCGCTTACGAGAGCTTCGCGCACACCAACAACAATGCGGTCGACCCCCTTGCCCGAGCGGCGGCTCGGATGCGACTTGCGCCGTGGAGACCCTCACGCCGCCGCGCTTTATGCGGCGACGTCCCCGCGGCTGCTGGGGCCGCGCTGTGAACAGAACCCGTTCATCGTAACGAGAAAGATGCGAGCACCGAACCGGGAGTCCCCCGCGCAGCCGGTCCTGGGACGCAGTCACATATGGTCGCCCGGGATCTGACGGTACGACTTGCGCGAGCCGGCGATGCGCAGGAGATCGCCGTGATGTCGCGCGACCTGATCGAGAGCGGTCTAGGCTGGTCCTGGACGCGCGCGCGCGTGACCCGCAACATCGCCGACCGCGATACGCTGTCCATCGTGGTCTGCCAGGGCGTGAAGCTCACCGGGTTTGCCATCATGTACTTCGGCCAGGAGCACGCGCATCTGAACCTGCTGGCGGTGCGCCCGGAGTTCCAGCGGCGCGGCATCGGCACCCGGATGATCCAGTGGCTCGAGGAATCTGCGCGCGTGGCGGGGATCCGCGGGGTGCATCTCGAGGTGCGCGCCCGCAACCAGCAGGCGCGCCGCTTCTACCGGCGCCTGGGCTTTCTCGAGATGGCGCTGTTGCCGAAGTATTACCGCGGCATCGAAGCCGCGGTGTGGATGGCCCGCGATCTGCGGGTGATCGCGCCCCGCCGCGTCTCCTGAGTCGAACCGGGTCGGGCGCAGGGCTGCAAAGGCCGCCGCGACCATCCGACCTGCGTGTTCGGTTCGGTCGCAGCTCGTCCCGGGATCCTCTGCGCTACGGAGCGTGCGCGCTCAGCGCGCGGCCGCCCTCAGGTCGCGGCCTTGAATGGCGTATGGTCGCGAAGCTCATCCACGTACTGCGTGACCCCGTGCGTCTCGCGCTCGAGAAACTCCTCCACCGCCTGGGCGAACTCAACGCGGGCGAGCCAGTGGCCGGACCACGTGTGCGCCGGCAGGAACCCGCGCGCGAGCTTGTGCTCTCCCTGCGCTCCGCCCTCGAACACTCGGATCCCACGCTCGATGCAGAATTCGATCGCCTGGTAATAGCACGCCTCGAAGTGCAGGCCCGGGAGGAAGCCCGCCGCACCCCAATAGCGTCCGTAGAGGCTGTGCCCATTGTGGATGTTGAGCGCGGCGCACGCCGGCTCGCCATCTTGTGAGCCGACCACCAGCAGCAGGCTCTCCGGCATCGCTTCGGCGAGCCGCCGGAAGAACCCCCGGTTCAAATAGGGCGTCGAGTAGTGTTGCCGATAGGTGCGTTTGTAGCACCAGACGAAGAAGTCCCAGTGCGCGTCGGTTGCCTCGCGCCCGCTGAGGCGGACGAACTCCACGCCCGCTTCGCGCACGCGCCGCCGCTCCTGCTTGATCTTCTTGCGCTTGTCATGGCTCAGCTGGGTCAGGAAATCATCGAGCGAGGAGCAGCCCTCCTCGCGAGCCATCTCCAGGGCAGCGGCCAGCAGCTGCCGCCGCAGCTCCGCCGTGGGCGCCAGCAACCGCGGGCCCGTAACAGGCGTGAACGGCACCGCGCAGAGCAGCTTCGGGTAGTAGGACAAGCCATGGCGCTGGTACGCTTCGGCCCACGCCCAGTCGAATACATACTCGCCGTAGGAGTGGGATTTGCGGTACAGCGGCATCGCCGCCGACAGGGCGCGATCCTGCCATAGGGTGAGATAGCGCGGCGTCCAGCCGGTGCCCCGGGCGGCGCAGCCGGTTTCGTGTAGCGCATGCAAGAAGCAGTGCTGCAGAAACGGATTGTCGCCCGCCAGCCGATCCCATTGCTCCGGCATCACGTCGCATAGCGAGTCGAGGATCCGGATCCGCGCGGCTTTGGTCATGGTCCTGGAGGAGCATCCGGCCGATTATGTAATGCCCCCGCTTTGGAGCTTCCGTCGAGCGCGCACCCCAGTGGTGCCGACTCGCGCGGCGCAACGGGCCAGCAGGCGTTTATCTCGCCCTTGGGAGTGTCTATACTGGCCATTGTGTGTCTTGGGATGGGCCCAGACCGGATCGTGGGGACGCCAGATGAAGAAAATCGAAGCCATCGTCAAACCGTTCAAGCTGGATGAGGTGCGCGAGGCGCTGTCCGAGATCGGCGTGACCGGCTTGACGGTGACCGAGGTCAAGGGATTCGGCCGCCAGAAAGGGCACACGGAGTTGTATCGCGGCGCCGAGTACGTGGTCGATTTCCTGCCGAAGGTGAAGGTCGAAGTCGTGGTGCCGGACAAGCTGGCGGACACTGCGATCGATGCCATCGTGAAGTCCGCGCGGACCGGCAAAATCGGCGATGGCAAGATCTTCGTCACATCGGTGGAGCAAGTGATCCGCATCCGCACCGGCGAGACGGACGAAGCTGCTGTGTGAGCCGGACACGGCCGGTGGTTGCCACTGGCCATCCAATCGGAATCACGCCGTGAGCACCGCGCCGAGGTCCGGGCTCGACCGGACACGCGCTCAGCGCTAACTCAATCCTCCTCGTCGAAGCCGGGAGCCTCCGGCTTCGTCCGGGACGCCTGCAACAGCACCATCACCGCGCCGCCTCCACCGTCGGCAGGCCGTGCCTGGCAGAAAGCCAGCACATCCTTGCGCTGGGCCAGCCAGGCGGCCACTTTTCGCTTCAGCACCGGCTGCCCGCCGCGCGAGCCACGACCCCGGCCGTGCACAATGCGCACGCAGCGATGGCCACGCTTCGCAGCCAGGGCGAGGAAATCCACCAGGAGCTCGCGCGCCTCGTCGGTGTGCGACCCGTGCAGGTCCAGCTCGTCCTGCGTTGACCACTGACCCGCTCGCAGCTTGCGCAGCACCTGGCGTGAGACCCCGGGTCGCAGGAACACGAGCTCGTCCCCGGCTTCCAGCTCGAGCTCCGGGGGCGCCGCTTCGCTCAGGCTCTCGTGCAGCGCCTGCCGATCGTCCTCCAGGCGCTGGGCGGGGATCGGCGCCGGCGGGTTGCGTGGGTGAACCACGTGGCCGCTGTCAGGCAGCGGCGTGACGTCCTTCACGGCGTCCAGGAACTCACGAGACGGATCCTCGGCCTGCTGCGGTCTGCGCCGGCGGCCGCTCATGGGCATATCCCAATATCGTCCGAGAAAGCCCCATTGCGCGAAGCACTCTTGCAAGCGTGCAGAGCGCAACTTTCGGCACCGGATGCGTCTCCCGCATCCGAGTCGACGTGCACGAGGTGGAGCTTCATTTCGTGTACCTGTTTGCCGAAACGCGCATGCTGCTCGCCGGGCCGCACATGTTGTGCCTGGCGCCTTGTCGGTGCGAGCTCAGGCTCCGAGAGAATCGAGATACCTCTCGGCATCCAGCGCGGCCATACAGCCGCTGCCGGCGCTGGTGACGGCCTGTCGATAAACATGATCTTGCACGTCTCCCGCCGCGAACACCCCCGGAACGCTGGTCGCCGTGGCGTTGCCCTCGCGGCCCCCAGCGGTGACGATGTACCCGTTCTGCATCTCGAGCTGGCCTTCGAACACCTGCGTGTTGGGCGTGTGTCCGATCGCGACGAAAAGCCCCCGGACCGGGACCTCGCGTAGCGCTTCGTTCGTCGCGCTCTTGATGCGCACGCCGGTCACGCCGCTCTTGTCTCCGAGCACCTCGTCCAGCGTATGGTTCCACTCGATCCGCACGTTTCCATGCACCGATTTGTCCAGCAGGCGGTTGGCTAGGATCTTCTCCGCCCGGAACTTGTCACGCCGGTGTATCACTGTCACCGTCCGAGCGATGTTGGACAAGTACAACGCTTCTTCGACCGCCGTGTTGCCGCCCCCCACCACCGCGACGTCCTGCCCGCGGTAGAAGAAACCGTCGCAGGTGGCGCACGCGGATACTCCCTTGCCCATGTACTTCTGTTCGGAGGGGATCCCCATGTACTTCGCGGAGGCGCCGGTGGCGATGATCAACGCCTCGCAGGTATAGGTCGCTTGGTCCCCGACCAGCGTCAGCGGCCGGGCACTGAGCTTGGCGGTGTGGATGTGGTCGAAGACGACCTCGGTGTCGAAGCGCTGCGCGTGCTTCAGGAAGCGCTCCATCAACTCCGGGCCTTGAATGCCGGCGTAGTCGGCGGGCCAGTTATCCACGTCGGTAGTGGTCATGAGCTGTCCACCCTGCGCGATGCCGGTGATCAGTACCGGGCGGAGGTTGGCGCGTGCGGCGTAGACGGCGGCGGTGTAGCCCGCGGGGCCAGAGCCCAGGATGAGCAGGCGCGCGTGTTTGGTCTGAGTTGCCATGGAATGGGGGCTGTAAGGCGAAAAGTGTGCTCGATCGACCCGGCGAATCTAGCAGCTACGGCTCCCCGCTGTCGAGCGCTCCGCCTGGTCAGCGTTCGGCTCCGCCCCGACCGCGTGATGCGCGACCGGGTGTCTGGATCTCGGGGCGAACCGTATAATGCGACATGCTCGGCGGTTTCGCGTTCTCGAATGCGGCTCAAGCTCGGCGCTGACCCGGCCCGACCCTGGCCGCCCCGGCTAGCGGCCCTGGCGCGGGAAGCCTGGTGGTTGGTCCTGGTCCTAGCTGCCGTTTACCTGGCGCTGGTCCTGGTCACTTACGACAAAGCCGACCCGGGCTGGTCTCACAGCACGGGCAACCCCGAGATCCACAATGCCGGGGGGCGCTTCGGGGCCTGGGTTGCCGACTGCGCCCTGTATCTGTTCGGGCTGTCCGCATACTGGTGGGTGATATTCCTGCTCTTCGCGGTCCATTGGGGTTACCGCCGCCTGGAGGCGGTCGGTCCGCCTGACCGCCGCTCGTTCCTCGTCGCCTGCTGCGGCTTCCTCGGCTTGGTGCTCTCGAGCGCCAGTGTGGAGGCGCTGCGCCTGTCGTCGTTGCACGCGTCGCTGCCGCTTGCTCCCGGCGGGATGCTCGGGCAGATCGTCGGCAGGCTGTTCTCGCGCTGGTTCGGCGGTACCGGCGGCACCCTCATGCTCCTGTTCGTCGCCGCCATCGGACTTTCGCTGTTCAGCGGCCTGTCGTGGCTGGAGGTCGCCGAGCGGCTCGGGGAATGGATCGAACGCGGATGGAACTTCGTCGTCACGCGCTGGCACGCGGCGCGCGACCGCAGGATCGGAGCGGAGGCCGCCACGGAGCGTGAAGCGGCGGTCGAGGAGGACAAGCGCAAGCTGGAGGAGCACGAGCCGATCCGCATCGTCCCGCCGCAGCTCGACATCCCCAAATCCCCGCGCGTGGCGCGCGAAAAGCAGAGGCCGTTGTTCGAGGATCTGCCGGACTCGCCGCTGCCGCCTCTGCACCTGCTCGACGAAGCTCACGGCAACGTCCAAGTGTTGTCGGCCGACACGCTCGAGTACACGTCCCGACTGATCGAGAAGAAGCTGCTCGACTTCGGCATCGAGGTCAAGGTGGTGGCGGCACAACCCGGGCCCGTGATCACGCGCTTCGAGATCGATCCCGCCGTGGGCGTGAAGGGGAGCCAGATCGTGAACCTGGTGAAGGATCTGGCGCGCGCGCTCTCGGTCGTCAGCGTGCGTGTGGTGGAGACCATTCCCAACAAGTCTTACATGGGACTGGAGATTCCCAATCCCAAGCGCCAGGTGGTGCGCTTGTCCGAGATCCTCAGCTCGCAGGCCTACTCCGATCTGAACTCGCCTCTGACGCTGGCGCTGGGCAAGGATATCGCCGGCAAGGCTGTGGTCGCCGATCTGGCCAAGATGCCGCACCTGCTGGTGGCGGGGACCACCGGCTCCGGCAAGTCGGTGGCGCTGAACGCGATGATCCTGAGCCTGCTGTACAAGGCTACGCCGAACGAGGTGCGCCTGATCCTGGTCGATCCCAAGATGCTGGAGCTGTCCGCGTACGAAGGCATTCCCCATCTGCTGGTGCCGGTGGTGACGGACATGAAACAGGCATCCCACGCGCTGAACTGGTGCGTCGCCGAGATGGACCGCCGCTACAAGCTGATGTCGTTGGTGGGCGTGCGCAACCTATCCGGCTTCAATCAGAAGGTGAAGGA